>Ga0068858_100000200_pt1 | contig 64606 bp, 48 predicted proteins | sample KBSSwiS12_FD_66589 | JGI IMG/M metagenome (GOLD analysis project Ga0068858, IMG submission 66589) | Switchgrass rhizosphere microbial communities from Kellogg Biological Station, Michigan, USA - KBS Switchgrass S1-2 | ecosystem: Host-associated > Plants > Roots > Rhizosphere > Soil ...
TCTCCGTGGTTGTGATGGCTTCTATTCTGGCGCCATGAAGACCTTTGCAACCCTGTATAAGCCCGCAGGTAGGGCTTTTCAGCCGATCCGCTCGATCGGACGCAGCGACAGGAACATGACCTGCGGCGACGCATGGCCGCGCAGCAGCTTGATCGCGCAGTCCTTGTGGATGCGCGTTTCGCTCAGCGACTGGTGCAGGGCATCGACCGAGCCGAGCGTCGCGCCGTCGAGGCCGAGGACGATGTCGCCCTGGCGCAGGCCGCCCCGGTCGGCCGGACTGCCGGGGTCGACCGAGAGCACGCGAACGCCTTGACTTACGGCCAGGCCATGGTGCATGACCACGCGCCGGTCGAGCGCGACCGTCTGCCCGGCGACGCCGATCCAGCCGCGCCGCACCCGGCCGTGGCGCAGCAGTTGCGGAATGACCCAGGCGGCGGTGTCGATCGCGACCGCGAAGCAGATCGCCTGCGCCCCGCGGATGATGGCGGTGTTGACCCCGACCACCTCGCCGCGCGAATTCAGCAGCGGCCCGCCCGAGTTGCCAGGGTTGAGCGCGGCGTCGGTCTGGATCACGTCGGGGATCAGACGGCCGGTGCTGGCGCGCATGCTGCGGCCGAGGGCGCTGACGATGCCGGCGGTGACCGTGTGCTCGAAGCCGAGCGGGTTGCCGATGGCGATGGCGATCTCGCCGCGGCGCAGCTCGGCGGAGCGGCCGAGCACGGCCGGCGCGAGCGACAGCCGGGCGGCGGCGCCGATGTGCAGCAGGGCCAGGTCGGTATCGGGATCGTCGCCGACCCACTCGGCGGCCGACTCGATGCCGTCGCCGAGCGCCACCTGGTAGCGCAGAGCCGGACGGGCCGCGGCCGGGGGCCGGCCGGCGCGGGCGACGTGCGAATTGGTGAGCAGGTAGCCGTCGGGCGTGATGACGAATCCCGAGCCGCCACCGGCGTGGCCGTCGCCCTCGTCGCCAGCCACCCGGACGGCGGCGACGCTCGGCGCCACCCGGTCGACCACCGCGGTCACCGAGCGCGAATAGGCATCGAGAAGAAAGGCGTCGTCGGCGGCACCCACAGTCCGAGCTCCAAAGCTTCAAAGCTGCAGCTCGACGGGGCCGTTGGCAAGGGGCCAGGGACTGGCTTTGGCCCCGGTACTCGCCGAATGGGCAGTCTCAGCCCGGCTCGCCCGGCGCGCAGGCGGCGAGCCGCCGCTCCAGGTACAGGCGCTCGGCAGGGCTGCGGACCAGCGCCAGCGCCGCTCGGTAGGACGCGGCCGCTTCCTTCGCCCGCCCGAGCCGACGCAGCAGGTCGGCGCGCGCCGCAGGCAGGAGGTGATAGCCGGCGAGCTCGCCGCCCTGCTCGAGGCGGGCTATCCAGGCAAGACCCGGCTCCGGCCCGCGCGCCATCGCCAGCGCGACCGCCGCGTTCAGCTCGACCACCGGGCTCGGCTGCTCGTTCAGCAGACCGGCATAGAGAACCGCGATCTGCTCCCAGTCGGTGGCTTCGGCGCGCTCCGCCTCGGCATGGAGCGCGGCGATCGCCGCCTGCAGCTGGTAGGGGCCGCGCCGCCGCCGGCGCAGCGCCGCCTCCAGGATCGCCAGGCCTTCGGCGATCTCGTCGCGCTGCCAGTGGCTCCGATCCTGCTCCTCGAGCGGGATCAGCGCGCCGGTGGCGTCGATCCGGGTCGAGCGGCGGGCGTCATGCAGCAGCATCAGCGCGAGCAGGCCCTCGGCCTCCGGCTCCTCGGGGAGCAGCTCCAGCAGCAGCCGGCCGAGGCGGATCGCCTCGCGGCAGAGATCGGTGCGCACCAGGCCGTCGCCTTCGGTGCTGGCGTAGCCCTCGTTGAACACGAGGTAGACGACGCCGAGCACCGCCTGCAGCCGCTCCGGCAACAGCTCGCGCGACGGCACCTCGTAGGGAATCCGGGCGTCGAGGATCTTGCGCTTGGCGCGCACCAGCCGCTGCGCGGTGGTCGCCTCCGGCTCGAGAAAGGCGCGGGCGATCTCCCGCGTCGACAGGCCGCAGAGGGTGCGCAGCGCCAGCGCCATCTGCGCCGGCTGGGCGATCGCCGGGTGGCAGCAGGTGAACACCAGGCGCAGGCGATCGTCCTCGACGCCCCACGCGTCGCCCGGGTCGACGCCTCCGGCTTCCGCCTCGGGCGCGGCCATGTCGGGCGGCTCGTCGGTGTAGACCGGACCGGTGGCGCGCCGGCGCAGCAGGTCGACGGCGCGGCGCCGGGCCACGGTGGTGAGCCAGGCAGCCGGCGCCGCCGGCAGGCCCTGCGCCGGCCAGACCTCGAGCGCCTTGGCGAAGGCGTCCTGCATCGCGTCCTCGGCGAGCTCGAATTCGCCGACCCGCCGGATCAGGCTCGCGAGCAGGCGAGGACCTTCGGCGCGGCAGATGCCGTCGATGATCGGCGTCAGCATGGACTGGTGTCGGCGCGTGTCATCGACGGCATACATCGTCCTTCACATCATCAGCGCGGCCCGGTAGAGAACGAGCAGCGAGGCGACGATGGTGACGAGCTGCGTCAGGCCGGCGCCGGCCTGGCGCCCGGTGCTGCCGCCGAGCGAATGGCTGAGTCCCCAGGCGCTGGCCAGGCGGGCGATCAGCAGCACGACGCCGAGGATCATGATCAGCCAGCGCCAGGCGGGGACGCTCGCCTCGGCGAAGGCCAGCACGATCAGCGCCAGCGGCGCATGCTCGACGAGGTTGGCATGGGCGCGGATCGCCTGCGCCAGCGGCGCGTGCCCGCCGTCGCCGGCATTGACCTTGAAGCGCACGCGAAAGACGATGACGCGCGCCGCGAGCAGCACGGCGAGCAGGCCGATGAGCGCGGCGACGGTGGCGGTGATGGTCGGAAATGAAGTCATGGCGAACCTCGGGTGGGGCGCGACGGCCGAGCCGGCCTTTCGCGCTGCGGTGACGGGGGTTCTACTTGGCGCTCGGCACGGAGTGCCCGAGCGGGCGAACCTCGATCGATCCGCCCAGCGCCGAAGGGCAGCGCGCCGCCCAGTGCACCGCGTCGTCGAGGTTGGGAACGTCGATCAGGTAGTAGCCGCCGAGCTGCTCCTTGGTCTCGGCGAACGGGCCGTCGGTGGTCAGGGTCTTGCCGTTGCGCACGCGCACGGTGGTCGCGCTGTGCGTCGGCTTCAGCTCGGCGCCGCCGCGCAGCACGCCGGCCGCCTGCATGTCGCCGCCATAGCGTGTGTACGCGGCGTACATCTGCTCTTGCGCCTTCGGGTCGTTGGCCATCATGGCGAAGCTCTTCTCGTCGCCGTAGATCAGGATGATGTAGTGCATGGTCGCTCCTTGTTGCGGTTCGCCCCGAGGGCCGGGGTCGTCGACATGACGCGACGCTACGTCCGGATCGACATCGCCAGCGAAAAAATTTCCGACGAACGACGTGTCAGCCGGCCCGGGCGCCGACCGCCGCCTGCGCCGCCCAGACGGCGACCTCGTCGAGCAGCTGGCCGAACGCCTGGCCGAAGCCCTGCACCGCGCCGGCCGCGTCGTAGGTCGCGACCGGGGCCGAGGCGCTGAAGCTGCGTTGGGCGAGCAGGCTCCGGCCGGCGGGGTCGCTGAGCTCCGCGGTCAGCGTCACCCGCGCCACGCCGGGCGCTTCGACGGCATCGTGGTAGAGCTCGACCAGGTGGGTGCGCAGCAGCAGGCTGCCGCGCACGCTGCTCGCCGTCTCGACCGCGCCGCGAAAAGCACCGCCGAGGGCGAGTCGGGCGGTGAGCAGGGTCGCGAGACTGCGGTTCGGCGGCTCGGTCCAGCTGCTGAGCTGGTAGTAGGCCCGCTCGCCCGAGCGGCGGCTGTAGATGATCTCCTGGGTGTCGTAGAACGACGAGGCCGTGGTCGGCGCCACCAGCAGCATCGCATCGCGCTGCAAGGCGCCGGGCGCGAGGCGCGTCGGCGCGGACTCGAGGACGAAGTAGCGATGCGCCGGCGGTGCGCTCAATCCGCCGCAGCCGGCGAGCAGGCCGGCAAGCGTCAGGCCGAGGCCGGCGCGGCGTCGGTTCATCGGCTTTCTCCCGGCCCCAGGCTCGCTTCGCCCGGGCCGAAGAAGGTCGCGCGCGGATCGCGGAACTTGCGTGCCGCGACGCTGACCGCATCGGCCGTGCCGCGCAGCTGCTGGCTCGTGAGGCGGATTTCCGCATTGCTGTCGATGAGCAGGCTCTCGGCATGCCGCGACAGCTGCGAGACGTCGCCGCTCAGCTGCCGCATCGCCGCCGAGGCGTCGCGCAGGGTCGTGGTCGCCTCGGCGCCGACCGTGTCGTAGCGGTCGGCGAGGCGGCCGACGTCGCGGCTCAGTGCCGCGGTGGCGACGCCGACCGAGTCGGCGGTGCGCGCGATCGATATCAGCGCTGCGTCGGCCCGGGCCGCGGCGCCCTGGGCATTGCGCGACAGGTCGCGCAGGTTCACCAGCGTCTCGGCCAGCGCTGCCTGGTTCTCGTTCGAGAGCGTCGTGTTGATCCGCCGCATCGTCTCGTCGGCGCGCTGCGCCAGCTCGTTCGCCGTTTCGCCGAACTGCTGCAGGTGCGATGCGCCCTCGGCGATCACCGGATCGCGCTCACCGGGCGCGGGCCGCGGGATCATCGGGCTGTCCTCGCTCGCGTTCTGCAGGCGGATCGTCGCCAACCCGGTGATCAGGTTGCGATCGACGATCGCCCGCGTGCTTTCCTTGACCGGCGTGCTCGGCTCGATGCCGATCACGACCTCGACCGTGCCCGGTCGCTGCGCCGCGAACGAAAAGCTGGTGACGGCGCCGACACGGATGCCCTTCATGCGCACGTCGCTGCGCACCTGCAGGCCCTCCAGCGACTGGCGCGCGAAGTAGATGGTGTAGCGCTGCACGTCGGTGCCGCGGCTTGCCGATGCGAGCCAGGTGAACGCGGCGACGAGCATGGCCAACAGCACCAGCACCGCGGTGCCGACCAGGGTGTATTTGGCTTCGGGTTCCATCAGCGGCTTCCTTCCTCGTGCGGCGCGCGGGCCGAAAAATATTCCCGGATCCAGGGATGGTCGCTCCGCATCACCGCGGCGACCGGGCCGTCGGCGATCACCTTGCCGGTCGAGAGCGCAATCGTCCGGTCGATGATGGAGAGCAGGGTATCCAGGTCGTGGGTCACCATGAACACCGTCAGGCCCAGGCTGTCGCTGAGGGTACGCACCAAGCTGTCGAAGGCGCGCGCGCCGATCGGGTCGAGCCCGGAGGTCGGCTCGTCGAGGAACAGGATCTCGGGTTCCAGAGCCAGGGCGCGGGCCAGCGCCACGCGCTTCCTCATGCCGCCCGAGAGCTCGGCCGGCGTCTTGCGGCCGGTGTCCGGCGACAGGCCGACCAGCGACAGCTTGAATCCGACCAGCGGCGCGATCAGCGCGTCGGGCAGATCGGTGTGCTCGCGCAGGGGCACGGCGATGTTCTCGGCGACGCTCAGCGACGAGAACAGCGCGCCATCCTGGAACAGCATGCCGAAGCGGCGGCGCAGCCCGTTCATCTCCTCCTCGCCGCTCCGGCAGACGTCGGTGCCGAGCAGGTGCACGCTGCCGGAGGTCGGCCGCATCAGGCCGATCATCTCCTTCAGGAGCACCGACTTGCCGGTGCCGCTGCCACCGATCAGCGCCACCACCTCGCCGCGCCGCACCGCGAAGCTGACGCCGTCGTGAACGACGTCGGCCCCGAACCGGGTGACGATGTCGCGGACCTCGAGCACGGTCTCCATCAGATCCCCAGGCGCTGCAGGACGACGGCGAAGATGGCGTCGAGGACGATCACCCAGACGATGCTCTGCACCACGGTGGAGGTGGTGTTCTCGCCGACGCTGCGCGCATCGCGGGCGACCGCGAGGCCCATGCGGCAGGCGATCAGGGCGATGAACGCGGCGAACACCGGCGCCTTGACCAGGCCGACGACCACCGCCTTCAGCGGCAGCACGGTGTGCAGGCGGGCGAGGAAGGCGGTGGGCGAGATGTCGAGCTGCAGCGAGGCGATGAGCATGCCGCCGGCGATGCCGGCGAGGTCGCCGACGAAGACCAGCAGCGGCAGGCCGGTCATGATCGCCACCAGACGCGGCACCACCAGCACCTGGATCGGCGACAGCCCGAGCGTGCGGATCGCGTCGGTCTCCTCCTGGACCTTCATCGAGCCGATCTGCGCCGTGAAGGCCGCGCCGGAGCGGCCGGCGACGATCACCGCGACCAGGATCGGCGAGAGCTCGCGGCAGATTGCCAGGCCGACGCCGTCGACGACGAAGATCGCCGCCCCGTAGCGCTGCGCCTGCACGCCGAGCAGGTAGGCGAAGACGATGCCGATGAGGAAGGTGACGAGGGCGGCGATGCCGATCGCGTCGAGGGTCACCGTCTCGAACTGCGAGACCGTTTCCTTCAGGCGAAAGAGTCCCGGCCGCCGCAGTAAGGCGGCCAGCTCGACGCCGACCCGGCCGAGAAAGGAGACCTGCGCCCGAAGGATGCGGCCGACGAGAACGGCAGCGTGGCCGACCCGCTCGATCGCCCCGCGGTGACGCGTCGGCGACGCCACCGAGGGTGCGGCCATGCGCTCGCGCACCAGCGTCAGCAGGCGCGCGTGGGCTTCGGCCATCTGCCGCACCTCCACCGTTCGGGCGATGCAGCCCAGCTCCGCCAGCCGGTGGAGCAGAACGAAACCGGCGGCGGTATCGATCTCCTCGAGCCGGCTGCCGTCGAGGACGCAGTGATCGCCGGCGAGGCGCAGCGCCGCCACTTCGGCGGCGATCCCGGGAACATGGGCCAAGCGCCAGCGCCCCTGGAGATACAGGATGTTGGCGCCGCTCTCCAGTTCGGGTGCGATCCAGCATGGCGCCTCCGCCATCGCGGGCCTCCGCTCAGTGTCCGGTCGAATCGCTCGGCGGTCTGGCCTCGAACACGAACTGGGTGCGAATCAGGTCGACTGCTCGGGCTGTCTTCTTCATGGTTTTGCGGTACGAGTGGATTGCGGGGCGACTTGCCTACGTTACGGAGATTGTCGTTCCGAGTGGGCGACCTAGTGTTGGAATCGACCCTGGGGGCTCTAGTCGACAGTGGCAGCAAAAACGAGGGGTTGACGCTGCCGCGGGCCCTCTGCCAAAGTCCGCCGCTTGGCAATTTCGCTACCACTTCGGAGGAGCTTCATGAAGATTCGACAACGGATTGCAGCGGCGACAGCGGCGTTTGCCGCCGCGGTGGGCTTGCTGGCGGTGCCGGGCGTCGCTCAGTCCCAATCCTGGACGACCGCGCAACTGAGAGCCAAGGCAATGGTGCGTGTCATCGTGGCCTACAAGGCCGGAGCAGAAGCCTCCGCACGGGCCGCCATTGCCGCCGCAGGCGGACGCGTCGTGGTCGATCTGAGCGACGACAACGCCTTGTCGGTCGAACTGCCGGGCCGGGCGCTCGCCGCGTTGCAGCGCCATGCCGCCGTCGACTTTGTCGAGGCCGATCCCGTGCGCTACGCCTTCGGATCCTTCGGGGCTCGCCGGGGTGGCCGGGTAACCCCCGCGGCGGGCGGAACGCAGACGACGCCCTACGGCATTTCCATGGTGCAGGCCGACCAGCTTCCGGACTCGATGGCGAGCGATCGGAAACTCTGCATCGTCGATTCCGGCATCGATCGTGCCCATGAAGACCTGAACGGCATCACCGTCGATGGCGTGAATCTCACGACCTCCGGCGACTGGTTCACCGACGAGAATTCCCACGGCACCCACGTCGCGGGCACGATCGCCGCGATCGACAACACGCTGGGCGTCATCGGCGTGCTTCCCCATCTCCAGATCAGCATCTACATCGCGAAGGTGTTCGATGCCACCGGCAGCGCCCCGAGCTCCGTCATCGCCAAAGCCATGCAGAGCTGCTTGCGGGCACGCGCCAACGTGGTCAGCATGTCCCTTGGCGGTTCTTCGGCGAGCCGGATCGAGCAGCGCGTCGCCGACCGCCTGGCAATGAGGAACGTGCTCGTCATCGCGGCGGCGGGGAATGCGGGGGACGGCACCGTGTCGTATCCGGCCGGATTCACGAACGTGGTGTCGGTCGCGGCGGTCGACTCGAGCAAGGTGGTCGCCGGCTTCTCGCAGTTCAACACCGATGTCGAACTCTCAGGTCCCGGCGTAGACGTGCTCTCCACGGTTCCGGTGGGCAGCCAGGTCGGCGCCTCGCTGACCGTGGGCAGTTCGACGTATTCGGTCTTGCCGATCGATGGGTCGCCGAATGCGTCGGCGAGCGGGCCGCTGGCTGATTTCGGCCTGGGCGATACGCCCGTTGCCGGATCGATGGCCGGCAAGATCTGCCTGATCTCACGCGGCACCATCTCGTTCGCCGACAAGGTCCTGAACTGCCAGACCAGCGGCGGCCTCGGCGCCGTGATCTACAACAACACGACGGGCGTTCTGAACGCCACCCTGGGCGACACGGTCACGACGATTCCCTCGGCAAGCGCAACGCAGGCCGACGGAGCGACGATGCTGACCCAGGTGGGTCAGCAGGCAGCACTGGCCGTGTTCCCCACGCTCGACGCCTATGCGTCCTACAGCGGCACCTCGATGGCGACGCCTCATGTATCCGGGGTGGCGGCACTCGTCTGGAGCTACTTCCCGAACTGCACCGCCGTTCAGATTCGCGACTCGCTCGACAAGAGCGCCCTGGACCTGGGCGATCCGGGACGCGACATTCACTACGGCTTCGGCCTGGTCCAGGCGAAGGCAGCCCACGACCGGATCAATACGATGGGCTGCGGCAACTAGAGCTGGGTGTCGGCGCGGCTCGGCCGCGCGGACACGTCCCTCATGCGGCGAGGCCGGCGGCGACGAAGTGCGGGTTGTCGAAGCCGGGCTTGCCGTACGTCATGGGAGCGCCGGAAAGATCGGACACCGTGCCGCCGGCAGCGCCGAGCACCGCATGGCCGGCGGCGATGTCCCATTCCATCGTCCGACCGAGCCGGGGGTAAAGATCGGCTTCGCCGGCGGCGATTACGCAAAGCTTCAAGGACGAGCCGGCGCCACGGATCGACGCCACCTTGCGCGCGCCGAGATAGGCGTTGAGCGCATCGACGTCGCCGTGCGAACGGCTGGCGACGACCGTCAGGCCCTCCGCCGGCACCGCGCGGCAGCGAATCGGCCGTCGGCCGGTGCTGTCCTCGACATAAGCGCCGATGCCGATGGCGCCGGCGAACAGGCGGCCGAGCGCCGGCGCGAGGACGACCCCGAGCGTCGGCGCACCGTCCTCGACGAGCGCGATGTTGACCGTGAACTCGTCGTTCCGGTTGATGAATTCCTTGGTGCCGTCGAGGGGATCGACCAGCCAGAACACCCGGCCGATCTTCGGGATGCGGCCGGCGGCGACCTCCTCTTCGGCGACGATCGGGATCTGCGGCGTGAGCGTGCGCAGGGCCGAGAGGATGAAGGCCTCTGACCGTTCGTCGGCTTCGGTGACCGGCGAGGCGTCATTCTTGCTACGCGACGAGAAGTCGCTGCGGTAGACCGACATCACCAGTTCGCCGGCGCCCTTGGCGATGGCGTGGACCTGCTCCAGGAGCTCGTTCTTCGAGGCGGGCACGACTGATCCTTTCTTGTCCGAGGGACTCCCGGGAAGGTCGGGAGTTTAGGCAGCGCACAGGTGCAACATGTGTGCCGGAGTGGGCATGGCGCGACGCTTGCATGTGTCAAGCCACATGCTTAGGGGGGACCGGGCACGTCCGCCAGCGAGTACGCTAAGGTGAAGCTGGGGAACCTCGCAGTTCCCGGAGGAAAAGGCTTGATGAAGAGAGACGATCGCTCTGGTTTGGCAGCACTGTGCGAGCCCGCGTCGGTGGCTGCGGCAGGCACGCCGATCGCCCTGACGCACCTGCAGCGGCTCGAGGCCGAGAGCATCCACATCATGCGCGAGGTTGCGGCCGAGTGCGAGAAACCGGTGATGCTCTATTCCATTGGCAAGGACAGCGCCTGCATGCTGCACCTCGCCAGGAAGGCGTTCTTTCCATCGCCGCCGCCGTTTCCGCTGCTCCACGTCGACACGACCTGGAAGTTCAAGGCGATGTATGCCCTCCGCGACCGGATGGTCCGCGAGGCGGGGATGGAACTCCTGGTCTATCAGAACCCCGAGGCGGCCCGGCTCGGCATCAATCCCTTCACCCACGGCTCCCAGCTCCACACCGACATGTGGAAGACCCAGGGCCTGAAGCAGGCGCTCGACCTGCACGGCTTCGACGCGGCCTTCGGCGGCGCCCGGCGCGACGAGGAGAAGTCGCGCGCCAAGGAGCGCATCTTCTCGTTCCGCAGCGCCCAGCACCGCTGGGACCCGAAGTCGCAGCGGCCCGAGCTCTGGCGGCTCTACAACGCGCGCAAGCACCCGGGCGAATCGATCCGCGTCTTTCCGCTGTCGAACTGGACCGAGCTCGACATCTGGCAGTACATCTACCTCGAGAACATCCCGGTCGTGCCGCTCTACCTGGCGGCGATGCGTCCGGTGGTCGACCGCGACGGGACCCTAATCATGGTCGACGACGAGCGCATGCCGCTCCGGCCGGGCGAGGTTCCGATGCAGAAGATGGTTCGCTTTCGCACCCTCGGCTGCTATCCGCTGACGGGGGCGGTGGAATCCACCGCCGACACGCTCCCCGCCGTGATCCAGGAGATGCTGCTCGCCCGCACCTCCGAGCGGCAGGGCCGGATGATCGACCACGACGCCTCGGCGTCGATGGAGAAGAAGAAGCAGGAAGGCTACTTCTAGGAAATCGAGCCATGTCCGAAGTCTCCGACCTGCTGTCCACCGACATCGAGCAATATCTTCGTCAGCACGAGACGAAGAGCCTGCTGCGCTTCATCACCTGCGGCAGCGTCGACGACGGCAAGAGCACGCTGATCGGCCGCCTCCTGTTCGAGGCCAAGAGCCTGTTCGAGGACCAGCTCGCCGCGGTCGAGGCCGACTCCAAGCGCTGGGGCACGCAGGGCGGCGACATCGACTTCGCCCTCCTCGTCGACGGCCTCGCGGCCGAGCGCGAGCAAGGCATCACGATCGACGTCGCCTACCGCTTCTTCACCACCGACAAGCGCAAGTTCATCGTCGCCGACACGCCCGGCCACGAGCAGTACACCCGCAACATGGTCACAGGCGCGTCGACCGCCGACGTCGCCGTGATCCTGATCGACGCGAGAAAAGGCGTGCTGACGCAGACCCGGCGGCATTCGCTGCTGGTCTCGCTGATCGGCATCCGCAAGGTGGTGCTGGCGATCAACAAGATGGACCTGGTCGACTACGCCGAGCAGGTGTACCGCGACATCGAGGCGACCTACCGCGAGTTCGCCAAGGAAGTCGGCCTCGAGGACATCACCGCCATGCCGCTGTCGGCGCTGCGCGGCGACAACATGCTGGTCCCGAGCGCCAACACGCCCTGGTACCACGGGCCGACGCTGATGGGCTTTCTCGAGTCGGTGGAGCTCGACGAGACCCGCCAGCAGAAGGACGTGTTCCGGATGCCGGTGCAGTGGGTCAACCGGCCCGACCTCGACTTCCGCGGCTTCTGCGGCACGATTTCCAGCGGCATGGTCAAGCCGGGCGACGCGATCCGGGCCCAGCCGTCCGGCCGCGAGAGCCGGGTGACGCGCATCGTCACCGCCAACGGCGACCTGCCGCTCGCCGTCGCCGGGCAGTCGATCACCCTGACGCTCGCCGACGAGATCGACATCTCGCGCGGCGACGTGATCTCTGCGGCTTCCTCGCCGGCGGAAGTCGCGGACCAGTTCGAATGCACCGTCGTCTGGATGGCCGAGGAGCCGATGCTTCCCGGCCGCGCCTACCTGCTGAAGATCGGCGCCCTGACGCTCAGCGCCACCCTGGCCGAGCCCAAGTACCGGATCAACGTCAACACCCTGGAGCACCTCGCAGCCAAGCGGCTCGATCTCAACGAGATCGGCGTCTGCAACGTCGCCATGGATCGGGCGGTTCCTTTCGACCCGTACGCCAACAACCGCGACACCGGCGGCTTCATCCTCATCGACCGGATGACCAACCACACGGTCGCGGCGGGGATGCTGCACTTCGCGCTGCGCCGCTCGCACAACATCCATGTGCAGCCGGTCGACGTGAACAAGGCGGCGCGAGCGGCGCAGAAATACCAGCAGCCGGCGGTGCTGTGGTTCACCGGCCTCTCAGGCGCCGGCAAGTCGACCATTGCCAACCTGGTGGACAAGAAGCTCCACGCCCTCGGCCGGCACTCCTACCTGCTCGACGGCGACAACGTCCGCCATGGCCTGTGCCGGGACCTGGGCTTCACCGATGCCGACCGGATCGAGAATATCCGCCGGGTGGCCGAAACCGCCAAGCTGATGGTCGACGCCGGCCTGGTCGTCTTGACGGCGTTCATCTCCCCGTTCCGGGCCGAGCGGGCCATGGCCCGCTCGCTCTTCGCCGAGGGCGAGTTCATCGAGATCCATGTCGACACCCCCTTGGCAGTGGCCGAGGAGCGCGACGTCAAGGGCCTCTACGGCAAGGCGCGGCGCGGCGAGCTCGTCAACTTCACCGGCATCGACTCGCCCTATGAGGCGCCCGAGGTGCCCGAGATCCGGATCGACACCGCCACTTCCAGCAGTGAGGCGGCCGCCGACCGGGTGATCGCGCGGATGCGCGAGCTCGGACTGTTCCGATGAATGCGGCAAGGCCGCCGGCCCGTGAGGCGAGCGTCCGATGGATGCCCTGAACACGCTCGCCGGCTTCGGCGTCGGCACGGTCGTCGGCATGACCGGCGTCGGCGGCGGCGCCCTGATGACGCCGATCCTGGTGCTGCTGTTCGGCGTCGCGCCGGCCGCGGCGGTCGGCACGGATCTGTGGTTCGCCGCCCTGACCAAGATGGTCGGCGGCAGCGTCCATCAGCACCATGGCGGCGTCGACTGGCAGGTGTTTCGCCGCCTGGCGCTCGGCAGCCTGCCGGCGGCCGCGGTGACGCTCTGGTGGCTGCATGCCACCGGCGGCTCGCAGATCAAGGGCGGCTTCCTTCTCCATGCACTCGGCGCGGTGCTGCTCCTCACCGCCGTCGCGATGCTGTTCCGCCAGCGCATCCATGCCTTCGGCCGCTCCCTGCGCGGGTCGACGCCCGACCGGTTCAAGCGCGCCCAGCCGGCCCTGACCGTGCTCGCCGGGGCAACGCTGGGCTTGCTCGTCACGCTGACGTCGGTCGGCGCCGGCGCTCTGGGAACGGTGATGCTGCTCTACCTTTACCCCTTGCGGATGACGCCCGCACGGCTCGTAGGCACAGATATAGTGCATGCGATCCCGCTCACACTGCTGGCGGGCGCCGGACACCTCGCGATGGGCAACGTCGACTTTCGGCTGCTGGGGTTCCTCCTCCTCGGATCGGTCCCCGGCGTCCTGATCGGATCGCTGGTCAGCACCAAGGTGCCGCAGTTCCTGCTGCGCGGGGCCATCTCGACCGTCCTGGTCGCCGTGGCGTCGAAGTTGCTGCTCTCCTGACCGCACTCGCCTTTTCTATCTACGGATCGCATCGTGGCCAGTAACCATATCGTCTTCATCGTCATGGACAGCTGCCGGTACGACTCGATGATGGCCGCCGCCACGCCCAACATCGACCGGGTCGGCCAGGCCGAAAAGCGCTACTCCTACGCTTCATGGACGGCGCCCTCGCACTACGCCTTCACCATGGGCCTGATGCCGCATGCCAGCCCGAAGGACGTGTTCGCCTCCGAGATCTACAAGGAAGAGTTCATCAACTGGAAGGAGCGCACGGGCGCGGCCGACGTGACGTTCAGCGACTTCCTGCCCGAGATCTCGCTGCCCAAGGTGCTGAGCAAGCTCGGCTATCACACCGTGGCCAAGGTCTCGATGCCGGTGCTCAACAAGTACACCCTCATCAGCAAGCACTTCGACGAGTACAAGCTGATGAGCCATCACAACGACTTCGCGACCATGGTCGAGGAGATGGAGTTCCCCGACGACGAGCCCCAGTACTACTTCCTGAATCTGGGCGAAACCCACTATCCCTACATGCTCTCCGGCGCCGAGATGCCGCACATCTCAGGCGTGCACGGGGCGATCAAGTCGCTGGGCAAGGACCTGCCCGCGGCGCCACAGAAGATCGACGAGGCGTTCAATCCTGAGCAGCTGAAGATGCTGCACAAGCAGCAGATCAAGTGCGTCGAATACATCGACGGCCTGATCGGCAAGCTGATCGAGAAGGCGCCGAAGGACACCTGGTTCATCGTCACCTCCGACCACGGCGAGCTGTTCGGCGAAGATGGCTACTTCGGCCACGGACCGATCATGCACGAGAAGTGTTTCGAGATTCCATTCGTCGAGGGACGGGTTCGCTGACAGAGCGGATGGGGAGGCGGCCCGCTCGCGGCCGCATGCTGATGCTGGGGGTATCTTTCCTGTGAGATTGCTTGCGTATGCGACGCTGCTCGTCGCGGTGACGTTGACTGCCTGCGGCGGGGGCCGCAGCGCGAGCGGCGGCGACAACGTGGACCTCAACGTGTCGCAGGTCGGCCCGTCCACGGTCGCCGCCGGCACGACGGCGACCTTCACCGCCCTGGTCGTCAACACCGGCCGCAGCGACGCCACCAATCTCGTCATCACGGAGACGCTGACCGCCGGCTACACCGCGACCGTGACCTGCGTCGCCTCGTTCGGCGCGCTCTGTCCGGCGACCCTCGGCGCGAGCATGACCTTGCCCAGCCTGGGCCCGGGCCGGTCGTTGACGTTCACCTACGCGGTCGACGTGCCGGCGGCGAGCCGCGGCAACATCGATCACCAGGTGCAGGTCAGCAGCACCACCGACACCGACCTGAGCGACAACGCGGCCACCGTCACCGCGATCGCGATCGACGGCCGCAACGGCGCGTACAAAGCCTATGCGGCGAACGGCCGGGTCTACGACCTGACGATCGACTTCGACGCCCTGAACTACACGATGACGGTCGACGGCACGCCGGTGCAGAAGACCTTCGCCGCAGGCGCCGGCGAATACATCGTGGCCGGGACGCAGCGCCTGCGCGCCGCCGCCGACCTGGTGGTCGGCAACCACGACTTCGGCAGCGGTCTCCTGCCCTACGTCGCCGCCAGGCGGTTCGGGACGACGCTGGTCGACGCCGTCTTCAACCTCGCCACCCGCAACGTCGCTGCCGACGGCAGCGCGACCACGCATCCCGGCACCGCCCGGATTTCCGGCAACGTGCTCTCGATCTGCCAGACCGATGTCTCGGTGCAGTCGACGCAGAACTGCCCGGTGATCCTGACGAGCTACCTCCTGAGCGTCGCCGGCGACATCTACACCGGGGTCGACACCGCCAGCGGCGCCGTGATCACCTTCCAGCTGGCGCGCTCCGGCGCCACGATCGTCCTGCTCAGCGCCCTGCCGGCGCCCGACGGCACCCAGCAGCTCCGGGTCGGCCTGCAGGAATCGGCGGGTCTGGCCTGGGGCACGCTGTTCGGACCGACGAACACCGGCGACTGGGTGACGATGGTGCTCGACGCTGCCAACGTCTCTTACGCAGTGCTCGGCGCCAACACCAACGACCAGGCCGGCCTGCAGCGGATCTCGAACGCCGGCCCGTTCGCGATGATGGTCGGCAAGCGCTTCAGCGACAGCGCCGACATCTTCGTCCTGCAGACCCCGCCGCTGGCGATCGCGATCGGCGCCTTCGACGACACCGCCAGCGGCACCTTCCAGGTGGCGGTGCCATGAACGTCGCAGCGCCGGGCTCGGGGTGGGGGAGGGCCTGACCATGGCCGCGCCCGTCTTCCTGCTGGCGCCGCCGAGGTCCTACACCTCGCTGATGAATGCGATGCTCGGCCAGCATCCGCAAGCCTTCGGGCTGCCCGAGCTGTGCCTCTTCAACGTCGAGATCCTCGGCCAGATGTGGATCCGCAGCTCCGACGAGATGGGCAGCGATGCCAAGACCCGGCACGGCCTCTTGCGCGCCGTCGCCGAGATCTTTGCCGGCGAGCAGACGATGCAGAGCGTGCGCATGGCCGAGCACTGGTGCGCGGCGCGGCAGAACCACAGCGTCGCCTCGGTCTATCAGGAGCTGGTGGCGAAGATCGATCCGTTGGTGGCGGTGGAGAAGAGCCCGGCCTACACCGTCGATGTGAAGCGGATGCGGGCGATCTACAAGGCCTTTCCGGATGCCCGCTTCCTGCATCTCACCCGCCATCCGGTCGGCCAGTGCAAGTCGGTGATGAGCCTGTACGACGGCACCTTCGCCCTGTTCGTCAACTCGATCGAGTTCCAGGCCGATCGCGCCGTGGTCGAGCCGCAGTACGCCTGGCACGACTTCAACATCAACATCCTCAATTTCCTCGATTCGGTGCCGCCCGAGCAGCAGATGCGGGTGCGCGGCGAGGACATGATGAGCGACCCGCCGGAATACCTCGGCCGGATCTGCCGCTGGCTCGGGCTGCGTCACGATGCCGACGCGATCGAGCAGATGATGCATCCGGAGCGCTCGTCCTTCGCCTGCTTCGGCCCGCTCGACGCGCTGTTCGGCAACGATCCCAATTTCCTTTCGGGCCCGACCTTCAGGCCGCACAAGGTCAAGGTGCCGCCGCTCGACCAGCCGGTGCCCTGGCGCGAGGACGGCCAGGGACTCAAGCCGGAAGTCGTCGCGCTGGCGCGCGAGTTCGGCTACTGAGCCGAAGAACCACTCGGAGACGAGCATGAGCGAATCAGGCAACGTCAGAAAGGAAGGCCACCGTCCGAAGATCGGGCCGGTCGAGGGCGATCCCGTCACGACCCATCCCGACCTCGAGAAGCTGAGCCCCTACCAGCGCGGCCTGCGCGAGGCGCTGCTGCGCGAGTTCAAGGCGCGCAAGGTCAAGAAGTTCGTCGAGAAGCAGGTCAAATACATCAACGCCAATCGCCAGGTCGCCGAGGAGATCAAGATCCTCTTCGACGAGAACGGCCAGCCGCCGGCGAACGCGCCGATGGAAGACATCATCGCCGAGCGCCGTCAGCTCGAGTACCAGATTAAGTGGTTCGAGGCGATGGTGCTGGAGCTGCAGACGCGGCTGCTGCGTGTGCGCGAGATCGAGGCGCTCGCCCTCGACGTCCTCGAGCATTCGCCCGAGGCATGAGCCGATCGCGCCGCACGCTGCCGGTCGAGCGCCGCCCCGCGGCGCTCGGTCTGGTCCTGTGCGGCCTGCTCGCAGCCTGCACGATGGGGCCGGACTATCGGCCGCCGCACGTGCAGGTTCCGGGCCGGTGGCTGCCGCCGCCGGCGGCCAGCCCGGTGCCGGCGTTGCCGTCGCCTCCGGCCACCGGGCAGCCCCCCATCGGCCCGATCGAGCTGCTCGACTCCGCCTGGTGGGCGGCCTTCGGTGATCCCAAGCTCGATGCGCTGATCCGCGTCGCGCTCGAGGAGAACAAGGACCTCAAGATCGCGGCGCTTCGGGTCGAGCAGTACAACGCCCAACTGCAGGTGGCGCAGTCCGAGGGCGGCCCGCAGGCCTTCGCCCGGGGGCAGCGCACCCGCGATGCCGTCAGCCAGAACCGGTTCATTCCCCTCGTCGCCGGTGCCTACCCGGTGGGCAACACCTACGAGATCGGCGTGGGCGTCAGCTGGGAGATCGACTTCTGGGGCCGGGTGCGTCGTGCCAACGAATCGGCGCTCGCCGACCTGATGGCAACCGAGGAGGATCGGCGAGCCCTGGTCCTGAGCGTGGTGGCCAACGTGGCTTCCGCCTACGTGACGCTGCTCGGCCTCGACCGCGAGCTCGAGCTGCATCGCCTGGCCGCCGCGAGCCGCAAGGAGTCCCTGCTGCTCCTCGAGAAGAAGCTCGAGGGCGGCGGCGCCGGCGAGCAGCCGTATCTGAAGGCCAAGGCCGAGTACGAAGAGGCCCTGGCCGACCTGACGGTGAAGGAGGCCGAGATTGCTGTGCTCGAGCACGCACTGTCCTCGCTGCTCGGCCGCACCCCGGGCCAGATCGAGCGCGGCAAGCCGCTCGCCGGTCTCAATCTGCCGCCGATCCCCGCCGGACTGCCGGCCGATCTCCTGGCGCAACGCCCTGACCTGCGCAAGGCCGAGCAGGAACTGGTCTCGGCCAACGCCCGGATCGGCATCGCCAAGGCGCAGTACCTGCCGGCGATCGGCCTGACGGCGCAGTACGGCTTCGCCAGCGCCGAGTTGAACACGCTGCTGCAGTCGTCGTCGAACGTCAGCAGCTTCGGCGCCACCCTGCTCGGGCCGATCTTCACCAGCGGGCGGATCGCCGGCCAGGTGCGCGAGGCCGAGGCGATCCAGCAGCAGAAGGCGATGGCCTACCTGCTGAGCGTGCAGACGGCCTTGCGCGAGGTCGAGGACGCGCTCGTGCTGCATCGCCAGACCTGGCAGCGCTCGGCGATCCGGACGCGCCAGCTCGAAGCCTTGCGGGCGCACGGCCAGAGCGCGATGAAGCGCTACGAAGGCGGTCGCAGCAGCTACCTCGAGGTCCTCGATGCGGAGCGGAGCACTTTCGCCGGCGAAATCCAGGAAAGCCAGACCCGCCGCGACCGGTACATCGCGCTGATTTCCGTCTACAAGGCCATGGGAGGCGGCTGGAGCGTCAGCGATTCCCCGCTTGCCGCCCCCACCGCGAAGGCGAAGACAAATGAGTGAATCCAAGAAGGTCGCGCTTCCGGCCTACCTGCCGCGGCGTCTGCAGGCGTTTCGCATCGTCCAGGGCGACAACACGTCCTACCTGCTGCGCGACAAGCTGGCCGACAAGACGCACGACCTTGAGCCTTGGCAGTTCTTCGTCCTCGAGGTCCTGCCGGGCTGCGAGACCATCGGCAAGCTGCTCTCGGTGTTCGAGGACCGCTTCGGCCGGCAGCTCACCGAGGCCGAGGTGATGAAGTTCTTCGGCTGGCTGGCCGACCACAAGCTGCTCGACGAGGAAAGCGCGGCCCATCCGCTGCTCAAGCCGTTCACGAAGCAGAGCTATGCGCTTGAGCACGGCTTGGTCAAGCCGAAGTCGTTCGAGGAGCTGGCGACGATGATGGCACCGACGACGACGGCGCCTTCGTCGTCGTTCGGCGCGGCGACGACCATGCCTGCGTCGGCGTTCGGCCGGGGAACGAACGAGGCCAAGGAAGGTGTTCCCGAGGACGCCGCCCTCGCCGCCGGCATCAACGAGGCCGAGAACCTCGACCCCCGCGCCGCCGGGCGGGCCTGGAAGCTGTTCGAGATCAAGGGGATGCTGGCGGCGCTGCTGCCGCTGGTTTCGCCGCTGAAGTGGGTCGTCTACCTCCTGCCCTTCCTTGGCCTGTCGGCGCTGATCCTCGCGATCCGCTACGCCAACCTCGCCGCGGCGGACCTGGAGACGCTGCACGAGGTGACGACGCTGCTCTCCCACGCGATCACCAGCCTCTTGGTGATCAACATCATGGCCGTGCTCACGCAGGCCTTCATCGCCCAGGCGTTTCGCGCCAGCGTCGGCCCGCTGAGTCTCAGCCTGCGCTTCGGCTTCTTCCCGCGCTTCACGGTGAGGATCCGCCACACCGACCAGCTGAGCCGGCGCGAGCGCATCTGGCTGCACGCCGGGCCGCTGCTGATGCGCGTGTTCCTGTTCAGCATCGGCGTGCTCGTCTGGTACAACACCCGGGACAGCTTCGCCACCCTGTCGCGCGCCGGGCTGGCGATCGCCTTCCTCTGCGGCGTCAACATCCTGCTCGAGGGCGGCAACCCGCTGGTCAAGGGCAACGGCTACCACCTGCTCGCTGCCTTCATGGACGAGCCCTACCTGCGCGCCAAGTCGTACAAGGCGTTCATGGCCAAGCTGCGCGGCGGCTCGGCGGGCGAGGCGGAAAGCAACGTGCTCGCGACCTACGCCCTGGCGAATTTCCTGTACGCGTTCCTGGTGGTCGCGGTCATCGTCATGATCGTCACCAAGTTCGTCGCCCACCTGCAGATCGGCGGGACGACGATCATCGTCGCGCTCGTGCTCGGCGGCTATCTGCTGATGCGGACGGTGCAACGCTTCAGCCGGATCTCCACGGCCTACGAGCGCTCGGTCCAGTTCGACCGCTGGCGCAAGCGCGCCATGCCGGCCGCGGGCGGCGAGGCCAAGCAGGTCGAGACGCCGCGCAGCCGGACCACGCTCTACGTTCGCACCGCGACCATCATCAGCCTGCTGCTGCTGCTGTTCCTGCCGTATCCGTACGAAGCCGGCGGCAACTTCGACATCTATCCGAGCGATCGCCAGGTCATCACCTCGGACGTCTCGGGAATCGTCGAGGAGGTCAATTTCCTCGGCAGCGAGTCGGTGAAGAAGGGCACGGTGATCGCCCGCATCAATGCGACCGACCTGAATTCCGAGATCAACGTCCTCACCGCGCGCATCGCCGAGCAGGAGGCGGTGATCAAGGACCTGAAGGCCAAGCCGAAGAAGGAGGAGGTGCAGGTCGCGGAGCGGGCGCTCGATGTCGCCAAGAAGCGCGAGCAGTACAGCCGCGAGCGGGTGCCGCGGATGGAGCGGCTCTACAAGGACCGGGCGATCTCGTTCGAGGAGTACGACTCGGCCCGTCGCGACGCCGAGGTCGATGCCGACGAGGTCGCCAAGCGTGCGGCCGACCTCGCCCTGGTGAAGACCGGAACGACGCCGGACAAGATCGCGGCCGAGAAGGCCAAGCTCGATTCGCTGGTCGAGCAGCGGACCACCTTGAGCGGCCGCGTCGACCGGACGACCTTGCGCATGCCGTTCGACGGCAATATCCTGACGCTGCACCTCAACGAGCGGCTCAACAGCGTCCTGGACAAGGGCCAGCCTTTCGCCACGGTCGAGAACACCCGCTCGGTCACCGCCGAGATCCAGGTGCCCGAGTCCGACGTCGCCTATGTCGCCATCGGCGCGCCGATCCGCGCCAAGCCGACCGCCTTCTTCGACCGCGAGTTCGCCGGCAAGGTGCAGACGATGGATCGCAACGTCACCATCAAGTCCTTCGGCAACGTGGTCAAGGTCATTGCCGTGATCGACAACCCGAAGGGCGAGCTCAAGACCGGCATGACCGGCTACGCCAAGATTGGCGGCACGCTGATGCCGGTCTGGAAGGCGTTCACGCTGGCGCTGCTGCGCTTCCTCAACATCCAGGTCTGGTCCTGGATCCCCTGACTCGGCGCGGCCGGCCTACCGCTTCGGCCCGAGGCCGGTGTCGACGCGCCAGACGCCGTCGTTGATGGCGGGGTGCGTGTCCGTCTCGGGGACGAGCCGGTTGTAGTAGATGAACGGGCCCTGGGCGGTGATGAAGTACTCCGGGTCCAGGCGCAGCCGCGGCGTGCCGGAGTCGTTGGTCAGGAGCCGCGCGTCCTGGCGCAGCGGATCGACGCCGCTGATCGCCAGCTGGTTCGGGATCGAGCGGTCGAAGAACTTCGAGTCCGAGCTCACCTCGGCGAAGATGTACGAGCGGCCGTTGTGGGTGAAGATCTCCGGCGAGAAGAAGAAGGGCAGGGCGGCCGGTGCGTCGATCGTCTTGACGATGGTCCAGCGCAGCACCTTGTCGGCGCCGGGGATCTTGCGGTAGACGAGGATCTGCTGGCGGAACTTCGCCATCGTGAAAAACACGTATTCGTTCTTGAACTCCGGCGCCTGCCACATCATCCCGCCGACGACGCCGCCTGGATTGTTGGTGAGCTGCTCGAGCTCGCCGCTCGCGGTGTCGTAGGTGTACATCTGATCGCGAAGGAGTTGCGTATCGTTCGGGTCGTGGCCCTGGAACAGGATCTTGCGTGTACCAGGCACCCAGCGGCGGGCGTTGCCGTTGCTGAGGTAGCTCAGCGGCAGCTGGATCTCCACGCCGAGCGCGGAGCCCTTGCGGTAGTACCACGCCGTCTTGTCGCCGGTCACGTAGTTGATGAGCGGGTCGGGGTCGGTGACGTCGAGCGTCGCTGCCGGCGAGGCTCGGCCGAGGCTGTTGGGCAGTTCCGTCGTCGACCACGCCTTGTTGCCGTCCTGGGTCGCCAAGCCGATCGAGGCCGTCGCGGCGTTCGGCGGCTCGCACGGCGCCCGGCACTTGGTGTAGACAAAGCTGGAGCCCGTCGCGGAAGACTGCCATTCCGGGCCGTTGCCGTAGTCGGTGGCGGCGGTGGCGTCGGTGGCGACGAGCACGCCGTGACCGTCGGGAGGCTCGAAGGCGCCGGTGTCGAAATTGACATGCCCGACCCAGAGCTGGTTGCTGGCGTCGGAGAAGACGAGCCGCGCGTTGCCATCGCCGCCGTTGCAGGTGGGGCAATAGGTGCCGTACCGCGCAGAGTCGAACTCGTAGTCGGGGATCGGAGCGGTCGTGACCTGCACCTCGAGCAGGACACTGGCCTGGCCCACGGCCAGGCCGATCGGCACGCTGCCGGCGGCGACGACGAGGCCCGCCGCCAGCGTGCGGGTCCAGGCGCGGGGCAGTCGCAGCCGCGCGTTCGTCAGCACCGGATTCATTGCAGACCTTCTCCAGCAGGCCCTGGGATGCTAGCGATTTCCACGCCCGTCTCCGAGCGTTTCACCCCCCGAAGCGGGCGGTCCCGATCGGCCGAGAGGCGTTGCCGCGCGGCATGTTTGCTGCTAACTTCGCCGCACAAAATTCGAAGCGAGTGCGCTGACTGTCGTCCGCTTCGCCCGGTTGTTGGGAGGTCAGGGTGGATCGATCTTTCGCGCAGCTCGCGGGTTGCCTGGAGCGCTTGTCCCGTCACGATGCGTGGGCCGGGCTGATTGCCGCTGCGGCGCTGATCTTCGGCCTGTCGACGCCGGCATTCGCGCAGTGGCAGCCGAACGAAACCCGGGCATCGGCGCAGACCGACCTGATCGACTTCGAGTTCAGCCAGTCCCGCGGCATGTTCGTCTGGAACGACTGCTGCGGCAAGCTCTGGATCGGCAACGTCGATCGGGCGACGGGCCGGTTCGTGCCCTCGGACGGGAAGTTCATGCTGATCGATCCCGACTCCATGACCTATCAGGATGCACAGAAGACCAAGAACGGCCCGGAGTGGGTCTCGACGTCGATCGGCGACGTGATCGTCTACACCCGCTACAGCGGCTACCACACCGACGGCAATTCCCGCGTCGGCTATGCCTATCCGCTGCAGGGCAGCAGCTCGTGCAACTACGTCAGCGCCGATGCGTACTGGTGCGCCACCGACCTCGGGCCGGCGGTTCCGCGCAAGGCACCCTATGGCAGCCACACCCCGGGCGACCCGGCGCCGCGCATCAGCTACGTCGACAACCGCGAGGTCCACTACTGGCGCGAGCTCTGGAACCCGGCGAGCGAGCGGACGATTCCCGACTTTCCGCCTTCCAACTACCCGGTGCGACTCACCGAGTGCGCTGCTCCCGGCGTGGCAGGCGTGCGTTCGGTGGTCTATCCGGTGGATGTCGGCGGCATCGACCAGGTGTTCATGCGCGATTTCGACAGCGGCGTCGTCACCCAGCTCACCTCGGATGGCGGCCAGAAGTACGAAGTCTGGATGTGGTGCGCGCCGGAGTTCGGCAACGAGCTCGTGTTCTTCACCCTGGTCGATCAGGTGGAGCTTCGCGTCTATCGCAACCTGCCGGTCGGCCCCGGAGGTGCCCTGCAATGGACGCCGATCTACAGCCAGTTCGCGCCACCCGGCAACCAGATCTACTCGCCCGAGCCGTTCGTGTACGAGGGCAAGTCGTACATCTTCATGTCGCAGACGGTGCAGCCGAACAAGTTCCGCTCGCAGGTCTGGATCGCCAACATCGACGCTGCGGCGCCGCTCTTTAAGCGGATCACCCCGCTGACGCCGCTGCAGACGCGCACCGACCCCGAGATGTTCATCACCGACAACGGTCCCTACATCTACTACAACGTGCTCGAGAACTCGACCCGGCCGAACGGCCAGCCGAAGACCTGCCGCGATCCGGTGACCTGCTCCCTCGGCGTCTGGTTCGCCGATCCGGGCCTCAAGGCATCGGCACCCTGAACAGCATGAGCTTTTGCGACTCGGTGTCGGAATACTGCTGCAGGATCGGCAGCGTGCCGCTACAGCGGGTCGGAAGCTCGATCCGCGCGGTGTTGAAATTCACGCCGACATAGCCGGGGATGAGCTGCAGGTCGTACCCGAGGCTCCACGAATCGCCGAGCGCGCTGCTGATGGCCAGGCTTCCCTTGCCGCGTTGCACGCTGAAGCCGACGCCGAGCTTGCCGTTGATCAGGCCCATCTGGGCATAGGCGACCTTGCGCGAGTCGTCCACCACCAGCGGCGCGCTCCACTGATCGGTCGAGGGCAGGTAGCGAAAGTAGAGGACGTCGTAGTTCTCGATGCTGACGAGATGCACGCCCCCTTGGTCGTCGGTCGTGACGTTGAAGTGGCTCGCGTACGGGTCCTTGCCGCCACTTTCCTGAATGCCGGTATGGATGGTGCTCGTCGTCCAGGCACTGTTGTCCGGCAGGGCATCCGAGCGCGACGACCAGTACGTCACCTCGTGAACGGTCCAGACCATGCCCATGCCGCCGGGAATGGCGACGGGGCGGGCGCTGCGCTCGACGGCCTGGCTGTCGGTGGGCCCGAAGGCGAGGCCGGGATCCGTCCAGAGCGTGCCGCCTCCGACCCGGTTGACGACCCGGATGTTGCCGACGGCATTCACGCGCCGAAGCGACTTGGCGAGAAAGCCGACCCAGATCGTCCCTATCGAGTCGACAGCCAACGCCGGATTGAGCGCCGCCCACTGCGACGAAGCAAAGGCCTGCTGCGAAAGCAGCAACGACCAGGTTTGCAGGACACTGTCGTAGTGGAGCTGGGCGAAGACGATCACCTGTGCCGCGGTGTGGTAGACCATCCACAGGTCATCGCCGATCAGCTTCAGGTCGCCGGTCGACTTGTCGTCGGTGCCGGGGAAATTCTGCATCAGGCGCCAGGTGGTCCCGCCGTCGAAGCTGCTGAAGAGCGAGAGGCCGGGTCCCGGCGAAAGCGTGCCCCGGTTGAGCAGCAGGTGGAGCGCGCCGTCGGCGGTCTGCACCAGATGCTGCTGATGGCGATACGAGATCATCCGCTCGTTGCTGCTCGCGAGATTGGTGGTCGTCGCCTTGATCGCGATCGGACCCGCGGGCCCCACGGCCCGGGTTGTCGCGGCCCAGGCTGGTGCGGTCAGCCCGACTCCGATCCGGCGCAGGAAGCGCCGGCGGTGCACCGTGCTGCTGGTCGTCATCTGTCCTCCCGTCTTCGTGCCCTTCCCAGGTCGCCAGGAGCCCTGGCGCGGAAAATGTCGCAAGTAACATGCCGCGGCGGGCATCGTTCGTGCGGCACGATCGACGGGCGACTCTCAGGCAAACCAGGAAGCGAGCGCAACGGTGGCGAGTGAGGCGGCAATCGCAGCGGTCAATCGCCTCGGCATCCGTCCGGGGCTGCGCCGCGGCGATTTCAAGCGCGTCGCCCAGGGCGGCTTCGGCGACGGCCTGAACGCCTATGCGCACTCGATGGCCTGGTTCAACGGCCATCTCTACGTCGGCACCACCCGGGGCAACTTCCCGTTCATGAAGGCACGGCTGCCGATCGGCATGGACGTGTGGCCGGTCGAGTGCCCCGAGGTTCCCTTCGATCTCGACATGCACGCCGAGATCTGGCGCTATGCCCCGCTCGACGATCGCTGGGAACGCGTGTTCAAGGCGCCGACGATCATCGGCAGCCACGGCAAGCCGATCCCGCGCGAGCTCGGCCTGCGCGGCATGCTGGTCTACGACGGCCGCGCCGATCAGCCTGCAGCCCTGTTCGTGACGACCTGGTCGCCGGCCCGCGGTCCGGGGCCGCTGGTGCTGCGCTCGGAAGACGGCCGGCATTTCGAGCCGACCTGCGAGCCGGGCCTGACCGGCCTGCCGGTGACGACCATCCGCACCATCACCCAGTTCAAGGGGCGCATGTTCACCACGCCCGCCGGCTCGCGCGGCGGCAACCCGAACGTCTCGGCGCACTCGGTGGTCTACGAGACCAGCGACCCGGCCCATGGTGGCTGGGAGCCGGTGTGCGACTTCGGCTTCGGCGATCCGAACAACAAGACGATCTTCGAGATGGCCGGCTTCGGCGACCATCTTTATGTCGGCACTTTCAATCTCGAGGGCTACCAGGTCTGGCGCAGCACCTGCGAAGGCGAGCGCCCGTACGTCTTCGAGAAGATCATCGACAAGGGGGCGTATCGCGGCCGCCTGAACCAGTGCGTCCTGAGCATGACGCCGTTCAAGGGCGCGCTCTACGTCGGCAGCGGCATCCAGGGCGGCGGCGTCGACACCCAGAACCGGGTCGGCCCGGCGCCGCCGGAGCTGATCCGCATCCATCGGGACGGCAACTGGGATCTTCTCGTCGGCGAAAGTCGCGACACGCCCGACGGCCGCAAGGAGTGCCTCTCGGGCTATCTGCCGGGCTTCGACAACTTCTTCAACGGCTACTTCTGGCGTCTCTGCGAGCACGAGGGCTGGCTCTACGTCAGCACCTTCGAGTGGAGCTCGATCCTCGGCTACGCGAACCGGCGGCGCTGGCCGCAGGCGTTCACCAACATCATCAACCACGTCGACCCGCAGACGATCCTCGACAACCACTCGGGCTTCGACCTCTATCGCAGCTACGACGGCGAGAACTGGGTGCCGGTCACGACCAACGGCATGGACAACCCGTACAACATGGGCCTGCGCACCATGGTGTCCTCGCCGCACGGCCTGTTCCTCGGCACCGCCAACCCCTACGGCCCGAAGATCATGCCGCTCGGCGGCGACCGCTACGTGCCCAATCCTCGCGGCGGCTGCGAGGTCCACTTCGCGCCCGGCCGGCGCGGCTGACGATGGGGCCCCTGCGCGCCCTGGTGGCGATGCTGTCGCGCGGCCGCGAGGGCGCCTCGGTCGTGCTGCCGGCCGGCGCCCGCGTCGAGGAAGACCTCGCCTATGGCCCCGAGCCGGCGCAATGCCTGGACGCCTACCTGCCGGCCGGCCGGCCGACCGGCGCGATCCTGGTCATCGTCCATGGCGGTGCCTGGGCGATCGGCGACAAGGCCAACCCGGCGGTGGTCGCCGCCAAGGTGGCGCACTGGCTGCCCGCGGGGATCGTCGTCGTTTCGGTCAACTATCGGCTGTTGCCGCGCGCCGGGGTGCTGGAGCAGGCGGGCGATGTGGCCCGGGCGATCGCCTTCGTGCAGAAGCGCGCGGCCGGGTGGAACGCCGACCCGGCCCGCCTGGTCCTGATCGGCCACTCGACCGGCGCGCACCTGACGGCGCTGCTCGCCGCCGACCCGGCGCTTGCGGAGGCCCAGGGCGCGGCGTCGTGGCTGGCGACCGTTCTCCTCGACAGCGCCGCGCTCGACGTGGTCGAAATCATGCGCGCGCCGCATCGCCCGCTGTACGACCGCGCGTTCGGCGTCGTCGAGTCCGGTTGGCAGGCGCTGTCGCCGTTGCACAGGCTGCGAGCCCGGCCGGCACCACTCTTGCTCGTTCACTCCGACCGGCGGCAGGAAGGGGCGGGCGCGTCACAGCGGTTCGCCGCTGCCGTGGCGGCACGGGGAGGTCGCGCGGAGGTGCATGAAGTGGCGCTGTCGCATGCCGAGATCAATGCCCGGCTCGGATTGAGCAACGAGTACACCGAGCGGGTCGATGCCTTCCTGAAGTCGGTGGGCGTGCCATGACATTCCGACGCTGGCCCGCGGCCCTGCTGCTCGCCGTCGTCGCCGCCGGCGCGGTCGGCGATGCCGGCGCACAGTCGATGCTCGAGAGATTTCGTGCCCGTCGGGCCCAGGGCCAGACGGCCGAGGCGCCGGATGCCTCGGCCGCGGAGCTCGAGAGCGGCGACGGCCCGGCCGGAAAGTTCGACCTCCCGGCGGGCGCACGGGTCGAGCGCGATCTCGCCTACGGCCCGGCGGCAGCGCAGAGGCTGGATGTCTACATCCCCGAAGGCGCGAAGAATGCGCCGATCCTGGTCGTGGTCCACGGCGGGGCCTGGATGCTCGGCGACAAAGGCAATTCCGGGGTCGTCGCGAACAAGGCCAAGCATTGGCTGCCCCGCGGCTACATCGTCGTCTCGCCGAATTACCGCATGGCCCGGCCGCCGAACCCGCTCGAGCAGACCGAAGACGTCGGCCGGGCGCTCGCCTTCGTGCAGGCGAACGCGTCCTCCTGGGGCGGCGACGGCACCCGGATCGTACTCATGGGCCACTCCTCCGGCGCGCACCTCGTGACCTTGCTGGCGGCAGCACCGGCCGTCGTGGCCCGGTCCGGAGCCAAGCCCTGGCTGGGGACGGTGTCGCTGGACAGTGCCGCGCTCGACCTGGTCGAGCTCATGAACGCGCACCATCCTCGCTTCTACGACCGTGTGTTCGGTGCCGACCCGGGGCGCTGGGCCGAGGTGTCGCCCCTGCACCAGCTGACGGCTCCCCCCTTGCCGTTGCTGCTGGTCTGCTCCAGCCGCCGGGGCGATTCCTGCGCCGCGGCGCGTCGTCTTGCCGCCAAGGCGGTCTCGCTGGGCGGGCGGGCGACGGTGTTGCCGTTGGATCTCGGCCACGGCGAGATCAACAGCGAGCTCGGCCACCAGCTGGGCTACACCGCCTCGGTCGACGAGTTCTTCCGCTCCCTAACGCTGCCGTAACGCCTTCCCGCGATCGCCGGACCCGCTCGCGATTGCGACACGCCGCTCGTCAAGTTCGCGGCGCAGCATGCAACGCAAGACATTGGCGAGACGGGGCGCGTTACCGATGGTTTCAGCAGGTGGCCTGCCCCTGATTCGGAGGGTGGTACTGGCTTGGGCCTTGCTTGACAATGATTTACATACCGGCTCGCGCACGAGTTGGAGGCAGGGAATCTCGGTCAGGATCGTTCACGCCGGAGAGCAGTCTTCTCTCCGGCGTTTCCGTCCTTTTCCCCGGCTCCGCCGCCGCAGGAGAGGGCAATGATCGGTTTCGTCAAGTTCGTCCTGGCACCGGCCGGGCTTCGCGGCGCGTCCCTGGCGATCTCGGGTTCGCGTGCCGGCGGCGTCGGCGTGCTCAATGCCGAGCTTGCGGCCGATTTCGCTGCGGTCCTGTCCGAACTCGCCGTTCTCGCCGCCCACGCGCGCGGCCGCTTCGGCCTGAAGGTCGACGGCCTCGAGGCGAGTCAGGCCGATGCGCTCCGACCATTCGTCGCTCGCGGACTGCGCTGGCTGATCCTCGATCTCGAGTCCGTGTCGGCGTGCACGGCCGACATCGACGCGCTGCGCCGTGCCGGCGTCAAGGTGCTGGCCGAGGTGCGGAGGCCGGATGCCGGCGGCGCGCCGCTGGATTGCCTCGACGGCCTGCTGCTCAAGGGCAACGAGGCCGGCGGCTTCGTCGGCGAGGACAGCAGCTTCATCCTGTTGCAGAAGTGGCTCGGCCGGACCGGCCTGCCGTTGTACCTGCGCGGCGGCCTGACGCCGCACGTCGCGGCCGCGTGCAGCGCTGTCGGCGTCGCCGGCGGCGTGCTCGACAGCCAGCTGCTTCTGATGGACGAGGTCGAGCTGCCCGCGGGGTTGCGCACGCTGCTCGGCAACCTCTCGGGCAGCGAAACCGTCGCGGTCGGCGACGGCGAGCGCGGCGAGTACTTCCGGATCCTGGTTCGTCCGGGCCATGCGGCGGCGCGCACGCTGGTCGCGCGCGGCGACGGCCTTGGTTTCGCCGCGTTGCAGCCGCTGATCGCGGCCGAGGCCATGGGCTGGAGCGACCCCGTCGCCGGCCTCCTGCCCATCGGCCAGGACGCCTGCTTCGCGGCGCCGTGGCGGAAGCAATACCACCATGTCGCGGCCGTCCTGCAGGCGATCGACGCCGCGATCGAGGACCACCTGCGCACGGCGGTCGCTGCCCGGCCGATCTTCGCGGACGCGCCGCTGGCGCAATCGCTGAAGCTGCGTCTGCCGATCGTCCAGGGGCCGATGACCCGCGTGTCCGACAGCGCCGATTTCGCAGCGGCGATTGCCGAGGGCGGCGCCCTGCCGATGGTCGCCTTCGCGCTGCTCAAGGGCGCGCCGCTCGACCGCCTGCTGGCCGACACCAGGAAACTGCTCGGCGACCGCCCCTGGGGCATCGGCCTGCTCGGCTTCGCGCCCCAGGCGCTGCTCGACGAGCAGCTCGCCAGCGCCACTGCATTCGGGCCGAGCTACGCCATCATCGCCGGCGGCCGGCCGGACCAGGCCGTGCGCCTCGAGGCGGCAGGGGTGCCGACCTTTCTTCACGTTCCCTCAGCCAACCTGATTCCGCTCTTCCTGCAGGAAGGGGCGCGCCGCTTCATCTTCGAAGGCCGGGAGTGCGGCGGGCACATCGGCCCGCTGAGCAGCTTCGTGCTCTGGAGCGCGATGGTCGATCGCCTGACGGCGGAGCTGGCGAAGAACACCGTCCCGGGCCACGAGATCGAACTGCTGTTCGCCGGCGGCATCCACGACGCGGCGTCCTCGGCGATGGTGCAGGTGCTGGTGGCGCCGCTGGTGGCACGCGGCGCCAAGGTCGGCATCCTGATGGGCAGCGCCTATCTCTTCACCGAGGAGATCGTCGCCAGCGGCGCGATCGTGCCGCAGTTCCAGCGGGAGGTGATCGACTGCGAGCGCACGGTCAATCTCGAATCGGGGCCCGGCCACGCCAGCCGCTGCGCCTACACGCCGTTCGCCCAGGACTTCTTCCGGATGCGGATCGAGCATCGCGAGAACGGCATGCCCGCCGACGAGAGCCGGGCGCTGCTCGACGACCTGATCCTCGGCCGGCTGCGCATCGCCTCGAAGGGCCGCACCCGGCGCGGGCTGGACGCCGAGCTCGAGTCGCTCTCCGCCATCGAGCAGCGGGCCGAAGGCATGTACATGCTCGGCCAGGTCGCGACCCTGCGCTCGCAGGTGACGCGGATCGAGGCATTGCACCGCGAGGTCACCGAAGGCGCGGCGGCGCTGCTGCAAGGCCGGCTCGACGCCATCGAGACGCCGGTCCTGGCGCCGGACGCGCCGGCCGACATCGCGATCGTCGGCATCGCCAGCGTCCTGCCGAAGGCGAACACCACCCGCGAGTACTGGCAGAACATCCTCGACAAGGTCGACGCGATCACCGAGATCCCCTCGCACCGCTGGGACTGGCGTCTCTATTTCGACGCCGATCGCACCGCCAAGGACAAGATCTATTCGAAGTGGGGCGGCTTCCTCGACGACATGGTGTTCGATCCGATGCGCTATGGCATGCCGCCGAAGTCCATCACCTCGGTCGACCCGATGCAGCTGATGGCCCTCGAGGTGGCGCGGCAGACGATCGAGGACGCCGGCTATCACGAGAAGGCCTTCGACCGCGAGCGCGCCTCGGTGATCGTCGGCGCCAGCGGCGGCACCGGCGACGTCGGCTCGCAGTACGGCTTGCGCTCGGAACTGCCGCGCTTCAACGGCGCGCTCCCGGCCGAGGTGGCCGACCGTCTGCCGGAGTGGACCGAGGATTCCTTCGCCGGCATCCTCCTCAACGTCATCGCCGGTCGGGTGGCCAACCGGCTCAACTTCGGCGGCGTCAACTTCACCACCGATGCCGCCTGCGCCTCGTCGCTGGCGGCGATCTACCAGGGCGTCACCGAGCTGGTGGCGGGGCGGAGCGACTTCGTGATCGCCGGCGGCGTCGACACCGTGCAAGGGCCCTTCGGGTACCTGTGCTTCAGCAAGACGCAGGCGCTCTCGCCGCGCGGCCGCTGCTCGACCTTCGATGCAGCGGGCGATGGCATCGTCATCTCCGAGGGCATCGCCATGGTGGCGCTCAAGCGCCTGGCCGATGCCGAGCGCGACGGCGACCGGATCTATGCCGTGATCAAGGGCGTCGGCGGCGGCAGCGACGGCAACGCCAAGGGCCTGACCGCGCCGCTGCCCGCCGGCCAGCTGCGGGCGATGCGCCGTGCCTACGAGATGGCCGGGTTCGGGCCGGCGAGCGTCGGCCTGTTCGAGGCGCACGGCACCGGCACCGTCGCCGGCGACAGCGCCGAGCTGCAGAGCACCACCGAGCTCATCGGCAAGGACGGGGTCGCGCCGCGCCAGGCGGCGATCGGCTCGGTCAAGACGATGATCGGCCACACCAAGGCCACCGCCGGCATCGCCGGGATGATCAAGGCGGCGCTGGCGCTGCACCATCGCGTGCTGCCGCCGCATCGCGGCGTCGACAAGCCGAATCCGATCCTCACGGCGCCGGGCAGCCCGCTCTACCTGCTCGACCAGCCGATGCCCTGGCTCGAGCCGGGCGACGTTCCGCGCCGCGCCGCGGCCAGCGCCTTCGGCTTCGGCGGCACCAACTTCCACGTCGTGATGGAAGAGTATCGGGGCGAGTTCCGGGAGAGCCGCCGGACGGCGACGACCGAACGCTGGCCCGCCGAGTTGCTGCTCTGGAGCGAGACCGACGCGAGCGCCCTGGTCGGGCGGCTTGCCGGCCTGCGCGCGGATCTCGAGCGCCACCCCGGCGTCGAGCTGCGCGACCTCGCCGCCAGCCTGGCGAGCCGCTGGAGCGTCAACCGCGAAACGGTGGCGATCGTTGCCAAGGACCGGGCCGACCTTCTGCTCAAGCTCGGCCTGGCGCTGGCACGCCTCGGCGGCGACGCCCGGCCGTTGCCGCCCGGAGTGCACCATGGCGTGCGCGCCGAGGCGCCCGGCAAGCTCGCCGTTCTCTTCCCCGGCCAAGGGTCGCAGTACACCGGCATGCTGCGCGAGCTGGCGCTGCATTTCCCGGTCTGCGCCGAGACGCTGTCCGAGGCCGATGCGGTGCTGCGCGCGCCCTTCGCCCGGCGCTTCGGCGACGCGGCACGGCTCAGCCGCTTCATCTTCCCGCGGGCCGCGTACAGCGAGCACGACAAGGCCGGCGCGCGCAAGGAGCTGACCGCCACCGATGTGGCCCAGCCCGCCCTCGGCGCCGTCGAGGTGGCGATGTTCCGGCTGGCGCGGTCGCTCGGCATCGCCCCGGACATGGTCGCCGGCCACAGCTACGGCGAGTTCGTCGCCCTGTTCGCCGGCGGCGCGATCGACTTCGAAGCGCTGATGACTCTCTCGGCGGCGCGCGGCCGCTTCATCGTCGATGCCGCCCGGGCCGAAGGGGCGGAGCTCGGCACCATGGCCGCAGTCCAGGCGCCGCGCGAGGCCGTGGAGGCGGCGATCGCCGACATCGACGGCGTGCTCATCGCCAACCACAACGCGCCGATGCAAAGCATCATCTCCGGCTCGCGTGCCGGCGTCGCGACGGCATCGGCGCAGCTGGCCAAGGCGGGATTCGACGTCGCCGAGATCCCGGTCGCCGCGGCCTTCCATTCGGGCCTGGTCAAGCCGGCGCAGCGCGAGCTGGCGGCGCTGATCGAAGCGACGCCGTGGAAGCCGGTTCGTGTTCCCGTCTACTCCAACACCACCGCCCGGCCGCATGCGGCCGAGGTCGGCAAGACGCGCAAGCAGATGGCCGAGCACCTGGTGCGCCCGGTCGAGTTCGTTTCCGAGATCGAGGCGATGTACCAGGACGGCGCACGCGTCTTCCTCGAGGTCGGGCCGAAGGCGATCCTGAGCAAGCTGATCGCCAAGATCCTGGCGGAGCGCCCGCACCAGGCGATCTCGATCGACGACGGCGGCGGCTTGTCCGGGCTGCTCGGCGCGCTCGGGCAACTCGCCGGCGCCGGGATCGCCGTCGACCTGCGGCCCTTGTTCGAGCGTCGGTCCTGCCGCATCGGCAACCCGGAGCAGCTGGAATCGCTGGTGCGGACGACCGCCTCGCCGAAGCATGCCTGGATGCTCAACGGCAGCTATGCGCGCCGTGCCGAGGAGCCGCAGCGGCAGATCGGCGTGACGCTCGAGCAAGCCAGCGCGCAGCCGCCGTCGCCGCCCGTGGAGTCGACCGCGGCCGCGCCAGTCGACGTCCCGGCTGTGCGACCCGAGAGCGTCGCCACGAATCTTTCCGGGACGCTGTCCGCGCCCCGGGCCCGGGGCGCGGCCACGACCCGAGCCATGCCGTTCACGCGTTCAAGCAAGGAGGGAAGGATGGATCAGCGACGACCCGCGCCGGGCGGAGGCGACCCGGCCGTGATGGCCGAGTATTTCGAGACGATGCGGCAGTTCCTCGACACCCAGGAACGCGTCATGGCGGCCTACATGACCGGCGAGCCCGCTGGCGTTGCCCGCGCCCTGCCGCGCCCCCGCACCGCGCAGGCGCTGCCGACGCCGCGCTACGCCGATTCGGTGGCGGCCGTGCCGGTGATCGCTTCCGAACCCGCAGTCGACGCAGCGGCAGCCCGCGCGGCGTCGTCGCAACCGGTCGCCGCTCGGCCCGTCGCACCGGCGCACGGCGGCAACGGTTCGACGCCGCCCAGCGGCGCCAATGGCTCCTACGCGGCCCATGGCGTGAACGGCGTGAACGGCATCCACGGTGCCAACGGCGCGAACGGTGCCCACGGCGCGAACGGCGCGAACGGTGCCCACGGCGCGAACGGCGCGAACGGTGCGAACGGCGTCCATCTCGCCGGCGCGGCGAACGGCTCGGCCGCCGCGATCAGCACCGCCGCCCCGACGGCCGCGAACGGCGCGGCCAAGGCGAAGGAAAAGAGCGGCGGCGAGCTCAGCCGCGACAAGCTGACCGACATGCTGCTCTCCATCGTCGAGGAGAAGACGGGCTATCCGCGCGACATGGTCGGCCTCGACCAGAGCCTCGAGTCGGACCTCGGCATCGATTCGATCAAACGCATCGAGGTCGTCGGCGCGATGCTGCAGGCGCTGCCGGAGCGATACCGGGAAGCCTTGAGTGCGAGTCGAAGCAAGCTCAACACCCAGGCGACGCTCGAAGGCATGCTGAGCATGATGAGCGCCGCAGGAGCAGAAGGAGCCGCCTCGCTCCCTTTTGAAGTTGCCGGGACGGAGACACAGGCTGAGCAGAGCCTTCCGTCCCGGCATGTCGTTGCTGCCGAAGCCGAACCGATCACCGCCTCTGCGCTCAGGCGGATCACTCCCGGTCACTTTCTCGTCACCGAAGACCGGCTGGGCCTGGCCACCCAGCTCATGTCCCTGCTGATGGACCGGGGCTGCACTTCGACCCTTGTCGCCGGCGAGGCCCTTGCCGGCGAGGAGCAGTTGGCCGCCTGGATCGCCGGGCCCGGGGCCGGCCTCGGGACGATCGCCGGCGTCGTTCATCTGGCGGCCGCGGGAACGTCCTGGGAGGCCGCCGATGCGCCGATGGCGACCTGGCGCGGGCAGCTCTTCCGCCACGAGAAGTCGCTCTTCCTCCTGCTGCGCGCCTTCGCCGCGAAGATGGCGGACGACGCTCACGTCCTTTCGCTCAGCACGCTCGGCGGCAGCTTCGGCCGCGATACCGCTTCGCCGCGCGGGCTCAGCCTGCAAGGCGGCGGGGTCGGCCTGCTCAAGTCGCTGCGTGAAGAACGGCCGACGCTGCGCGTCAAGGCGGTCGATGTCGATCCCGGCGCGCCGCTGCCCCGTCTTGCCGCCGAACTGATGCAGGAGCTCGAGCTCGTCGGCGGGCGCCAGGAAGTCGGCTACCCGGACGGCGTTCGGACCGTGTTCCGCACGGTGGCCGCGCCGTCCCCGGACGCGGCGGTCTCGGCGCGCCGGAAGCTCGACGGCCTGGTCGTGCTCGCCACCGGCGGCGCCCGGGGCATCACTGCCGAGACGCTGCGCGAGCTCGCGCAATCCGGGAACGTGCTGATCCTCACCGGCCGGTCGCCGCTGGTCGCCGAGCCGGAAGCGCTTGCCGCCTGCGCCGACGCCGACAAGGTTCGCAAGCATTTCATTGCCCAGGTGCGCAGCGGCGCCGCCAAGCTCACGCCCGCCGACATCCAGCGCAAGACCGCGGCGGTGATGGCCGGCCGCGAGATGCGCGCCAACATCGGCGACTTCCGCGAGCGCGGCGCCACGGTCGAGTATCACGACGTCGACGTTCTCGACGAGTGCGCCCTGGCTCATCTGATCGCCGACGTCGAGAGTCGACACGCGCCGATCAACGGTATCGTCCACGGGGCCGGCGTGATCGAGGACAAGCTCCTTGCCGACAAGACCGGCGAGAGCTGGTCGCGCGTCGTCGAGACCAAGGTGCTCGGCCTGCTGCTGCTGCAGCGCCACCTGAAGCCGCAGTCGCTGCGCTTCCTGTCGGTGTTCAGCTCGGTGGCCGGCCGCTTCGGCAATAGCGGCCAGTCGGACTACGCCACCGCCAACGAGCTGATGAACCGGCTTTGCTGCCAGCTGCGCGACCAGTGGCGCGGCCAGGTCGAGGTGAGCGCGCTGTGCTGGGGTCCGTGGGGACCGACGCAGTTCGGCGCCGGCATGGTCACCGCCGAGACCGAGGCCAAGTTCGCGGCCAAGGGGGTGGCGCTGGTCAGCGCCACCGCCGGGCGGCAGCTCTTCGTCGATGCCGTCACGCGGGCTCCGGGCGGTCCGGTCGAGATCGTTTGCGGCCAGGGCCCGTGGGAGGCGCACGAGGCTGCCGTCGGGGCGATCGAGCGCGCGGGGCCGATGGCTCTCGCCGATCTGCTCGGGCCGATCATCGGTTCCGCCGCGCTCAGCACCTTGCCCACCGGCGAGCAGCTGCTGGCGGTGAGCGTCGACGCTCGCCACCGTTACCTCGACCAGCATCGGATCGACGGCGTGCCGGTGCTGCCCGCGGCCGCGGCCATGGCGATGATGGGCGACGCGGCGCGAACCCTGTGGCCGGGATGGAAAGTCGTCGAGACCCGCGACTTCCGCCTGATCAAGGGCGTGGAGATGAAGGATGCGGCGCGCACCGTGCAGGTCGCGATCCAGCCGCCGCCCTACGGCAGCAGCGAAGGCTTCGAGGTCACGGCGACGATCCGCTCCGAGCTTGGCGCCGGTCGCTTCCTGGTCCACTACCGCGCCGTCGTCAGGCTCGAGCAGCTGGTGCAGGGCGAGTTCGCCCGCACGCCCGCGCTGCATGCGGCGAAGAAGCTCAGCGTCGCCGCGGCCTACGATGAGCTGCTGTTCCACGGCCCGTGCTTCCAGGTCATCGAGGCGATCGACGGCTTGTCCGAGCGCGGCTCGGTCTCGCGCGTCCGGCCCTCCCGGCCGACGCAGTGGCTGTCCGGCGTGTCCGAGGCGCACGACCAGTGGACCTTCGATCCAGCGCTGGTGGATGCGGCGGCGCAGATGGCGCTGCTCTGGGCGAGAAGCCTGCGCGGCGAATCCTGCTTGCCGGCGCGCTTCGGCCGCATCGTCCGCCTGCGCGAGCAGCTCCCGCCGCGCATGACCATGGAATTCGAGCTGATCCCATCGGCCGACCCGAGCGTGGTCCGGGCCAACGTCTATTTCCTCGACACGGGCGGTCAGGTCGTGCTGCTGATCGAGGAGATGGAATGCATCGCCAGCGCGGCGCTCAACCGCCTCGGCGGCACAGCGAAGAAGGGAGCGGTGGCGCTTCCCGCCTGACCGATGACCGTCCGCGCCGACATCAAGCGCCGCGAGGGCGCGACAGGGCTGGAGCCGATCGCGATCATCGGCATGGCCTGCCTCTTTCCGCAGGCGCCGGACCTCGCCTCCTTCTGGCGCAACATCGTCTCCGGCGTCGACGCGGTGGGCGAGCCGGCCGCGGCGTGGGACGCGGAGCGCTACCTCCAGTCCGGGCGCATCAAGACGGCGTTCGGCGGCTACCTCAAGGAGCTGTTCCGCTTCGATCCGCGCGAGTTCGGAATCATGCCGAACTCGCTCGACGGCGGCGAGCCCGACCAGTTCGTCGCCCTGCGCATCGCCCGCGATGCGCTCGCCGATGCCGGCTACCTGAACGACCACGACCATCGCGACACCGGCATCGTTCTCGGCCACAGCACCTACCTGCATCGCGGCCAGGGCGCGATCCTGCAGAACACGCTGGTGCTCGACCAGACGATGGAGCTGCTCGCTTCGGTGTGCCCTTCGCTCGAGGCCGGCCAGCTCGCCGACATTCGCGCGCTGATGAAGAGCAAGCTGCCGCCGAGCAACGCCGACATCGCGCCGGGCCTGGTGCCCAACGTCATGACCGGCCGGATCGCCAACCGGCTCAACCTGAAAGGCCCGAACTACCTGCTCGATGCTGCCTGCTCGTCGTCGCTTCTGGCGGTGAACGCGGCGATCGACGAGCTGCGCAGCGGCCGCAGCCGGATGATGCTCGCCGGCGGCGTGAACGCCTCGCTGCCGGCCGAAGTGGCGGTCATCTTCACCCAGCTCGGGGCGCTGAGCGGCCGCGGCAAGGTGCGGCCGTTCGCCACCGGCAGCGACGGCACGCTGCTCGGCGAAGGCCTCGGCGTGGTCGTGCTCAAGCGTCTGGACGAGGCCCTCGGCGACGGCGACCGGATCTACGCGGTGCTGCGCGGCGTCGGCCAGGCGAGCGACGGCCGCGGCCACGGCCTGCTCGCGCCCAGCGTCGACGGCGAGACGCTGGCGATCCGCCGCGCCTACGACAGCACCGGCGTCGACCCGGCCAGCGTCACCCTGGTCGAGGCGCACGGCACCGGCATTCCGCTCGGCGACAAGACCGAGATCGCGGCGCTGAAGAACGTGTTCGGCGAGCGCCGCACGGCGCAGGGCGCGATCGCGATCGGCTCGGTCAAGTCGATGATCAGCCACTGCATTCCGGCGGCGGGCATCGCCGGGCTGATCAAGACCGCCCTGGCGCTGCATCACCGCGTGCTGCCGCCGACCTTGTGCGAGTCGGTCAACCCCGAGCTCGGCATCGCGGCGACGCCGTTCTACGTCAACACCGAAGTCGGGCCGTGGATCGCCCGTCTGGGCAGCGTCCGCCGCGCCGGCATCGACTCGTTCGGCTTCGGCGGCATCAACGTCCATGCGATCGTCGAGGAAGCGCCGGCCGAGGCGAAGCGTCCCGAGCGCTGCACGCCGTGGCCGGCCGAGCTGGTGGCGCTCTCGGCCGCGACGCCTGAGGCCCTGCTCGAGAAACTCGAAGTCCTCGCTGCTGCGCTCGGCCGGCACGAGGCCACGCCGCTCGCCGCCATCGCCGCCTCGCTGGCGGCTGCCGATCGCGGCGAGCCGGTGCGGCTGGCCCTCGTGGCCAAGGACGCGAAGTCGCTGGCGAAGAGCGTCGAGCAGGCCCGCACCCGCTTGCGCGACAAGCCGGCGCCGCGCTGGTCGCTGCGCAGCGGCGCGTTCTACGCCAGCGCACCCGAGGCCGGCAAGCTCGCCTTCCTGTTCCCGGGCGAGGGCTCGCAGTACACGAACATGCTGGCCGATCTGGCGCTGTGCTTCGACGAAGTGCAGCAATGGCTCGACTTCTGGCACTCGCTCTACGACCAGGCGCGCGGCGACAACCGCACCGACGTCGCCTTCCCCCACGCCAGCGAGAACGACGAGGAGAGCCGCAAGCGCCTCGACGCGCGCCTGCACGACATGGACGTCGGCAGCGAGGCGGTGTTCGTCGCCGGCATGGCGATGCAGTCGCTCTTGCGCTCGCTCGGCGTCGAGCCCGACGTGATGATGGGCCACAGCTCCGGCGAATCGGCGGCGCTGGCGGCCTCGGGCGCCGTCCCGGCGGCGACGCCGCTCGAGCTCGCGGCGTTCGTGCGCGAGCTCAACGCGGTCTACGAGCAGGTGCGGGGCGAAGGCAAGATCGCCACCGGCGCCTTGCTCGCGGTCGGCGCGCTGCCGGCCGAGGCGGTGCGGGCGCAGATCGCCGCCACCGGCTCGCCGGTCGTGATCGCCATGGACAACTGCGCCAACCAGCTCGTGCTGTACGGCGCAAAGGACGCGATCGTCTCGCTGCAGGGCGTGCTCGCCGCGGCCGGCGCGATCTGCCTGCCGCTGCCCTTCGACCGCGGCTATCACACGGCGGATTTCGCCGACGTCAGCGCCGCCTTCCACGCCTACTACGGCCGGATCAAGCTGCGCGCGCCGCGGCTGCCGCTCTACTCCTGCGCCTCGACCCGGCCTTTCCCGAGCTCGGCGGCGGGAGTGCGCAAGCTCGCCGCCGCGCAGTGGTCGCAGACGGTGCGCTTTCGCGAGACCATCGAACAGATGGTGGCCGATGGCGTCGGCTGCTTCGTCGAAGTCGGGCCGTCGGGCAACCTGACCGCCTTCGTCAACGACATTCCCGCCGGCAAGGCGCAGACCGCGATCGCCAGCAACCTGCGGCGGCGCGATGGCGTGGAGCAGCTGCTGACGGTGCTGGCGCAGCTCTACGCGAGCGGTCGCCCGGTGCGGCTCGAATCGCTGTTCGCCGGGCGGCGCATCGCTGCGGTCGACCTGAGCCAGGCGGCCGACTCGCGTCCTTACGGCGTCTTGCTCGACAACACGATGCCCGTGCTGCGCTATTCGCAGCGGGACCGGGAGGCCTTGAAGGAGTGGGCGGGCGTCGGCGCCGACGCGCCCGCTGCAGCGGCCGTAGCCGTTGCACTCGCAGCCACCGCCGGGGCGACGGTGGCACGCGACATCGCGATGCCGCCCGAGGCGCAGCCGAGCGAAGGCCGGCCTGAATCTGACTCCCAGTCCGAATCTGAATCCGAGCCGGGGCGAGATTCGCGCGCCGATGTCATGGCCGAGTACTTCGACGTCATGCGCGGCTTTCTCGAGCAGCAGCGCGCGGTCGTCGAGTCGTGGCACGGTCGGTCGGGGGACACCGTGGTCCCGACGCCGGCCGCCGGCGCCGAGCTGCCGTTTCTCGGCGAGCTCGTCGAGCACGAAGCGCACCGGCTCGTCGCCCGCTGTCTCCTGAGCCTGGACGACAACTTCCTGCGCAGCCACGTGCTTTCCGGCCGGGTCTCCGAGTCGGCCGAGCTTTCGGGCTTGGCCTGCGTGCCGCTGATGGTCAGCGTCGAGCTCATGGCCGAGGCCTGCAGCCTGCTCGCGGGCAGCGGCGCCGTGCAGGTGATCGAGAACGTTCGCGCCTTCGACTGGATCGCCCTCGACGACGAGGCGCTGACGCTGGAGGTGCATGCCGAGGTCGTCGACGCCGAGCGGTCTCTTTATCGCGCGACCATCATCAACGGTGCCGAGCCTGTCGTCAGCGCCGATTTCCAGTTCGAGCCCGCCTGGCGGCTTCACGGCCTCCCGTCGCTCGGTCCCGCCCGGCCTTCGGTCTGGAGCGGCCCCGAGCTCTACACCACCGGCATGTTCCATGGGCCGGTGTTCCAGAGCGTGCGCCGCATCGCCGGCTGGAACGAGACCGGCATCGATGCCGAGCTGTTCGAGGCCGGCCTGCAGGATTTTCTCGTGGCCGGCGAGACGCCGCGCCTGGTGCTCAACCCGGTCCTGCTCGACGCCGTCGGCCAGGTCGCGGCCTACTGGGTGGCGCAGCAGGCCGGTGTCGACTTCAACTGCTTCCCCTCGACGATCGGCAGGATCGAGCTGTACGCGCCGTGCCCGGCAAGTCTGCCCGGGCTGACGATGCAGGCGCGCCAGCGGCCGCTCGAGGTCGGCGCCGCCGCGGTCTCGGCGCCGCGCACCTGGGACTTCGAATGCCGCGACGCTTCCGGCGCACCGTTGTTGCGCGTCGGCGGCCTGGTCAACGTCTTCTTCCCGGTGCCGCACACCTTCTACGAAGTCCGGCGCGATCCCTTGCGCGGCCTGCTCGGCCAGCAGAGCACGGCACGGCCGAGCGTCGGCGTGTCGCTGTGGGAGGTGCCGCACTTCGCCGAGGACTTCTGCGCCCAGTCGAACGCGATCTTCCTGCGCATCCTGGCGCACGCCTTGCTCGGCTTCGAGGAGCGGGCCGAATGGCGCGCGCTCTCGGGCACGGTGCGGCGCAGGCGCGAATGGCTGTTCGGCCGGGCCGCCATCAAAGAGGCGGTGCGGATGGCCTTGTTCCAGCAGACCGGAAAGCTTCTCTACCCTTCCGACATCGTGGTCCTGCACGATGACCTGGGCGCGCCTTTCGTCGACGGCGGGTGGCGTGGCCATCTGGCCGAGGCGCCGCAGGTGTCGCTCTCGCACACGGCCCGCGCCTGCCTGGTGGCCGTCGGCGCGGCCGAGTCGCCGGTCGGCGTCGACTTCGAGGATTTGGGCCGGATCCAGCAGCCCGAGCTGATGATCGGCATGCTGACCGCCGGCGAGCGCGCTACGGTCGCGGGCCTGGCCGGCGCGGCGCTCGACGAGCGGCTGCTGCGCCTCTGGTGCGCCAAGGAGGCGGCCGCCAAGTACCTGGGCGTGGGCCTGCAGGGCCAGCCCGAGGCCTTCGAGGTCGGCTTCGTCGACGCTGCCTGTGCCCGCGCGCGGGTCGTCTTCGAGGGCGCAACGACCGAGGTCCGCATCGTCCGCGATGGCGCGGCGGTGATTGCAGTGGCCGCGGGCGCGCCCGCCGCCGTAGAGGTTCATTGATGGACAGATTCACTCAGGACACGGCCGAGAAGACGGTCTGCGCCATCGTCGAGGACCTGGTGCAGGACTGGGGCCTCGACCTCGCCGTGCCGATCGGGCCGACGACCCTGCTCGTGGCCGACCTGGACTTCGCCTCGGTCGACATCATCCAGCTGTGCGTGGCCCTCGAGCAGAGCTACGAGCGCAAGCTCGGCTTCCACGACCTGCTGATGAAGGACGGCAGCTACGTCGGCGACCTGTCGCTGGCCCAGGTGGCGGCGCACGTCGAATCCAGATTGCAATAGAAGAGAAGAGGGAGGTCGAGATGACCGTTCGCACGCTATTCATCGGCATGGACGGTGCCACCTTCACCGTGCTCAACGACCTGACGGCGCGCACCGGCGAAGGCCCGGTCATGCCCTTCCTGGCGAAGATCTTCGAGGAAGGCACCCGCGCCAAGCTGCGCTCGACGCCGAACCCGCTGACGCCGCCCGCCTGGGTGTCGCTGATGACCGGCCGCGGCCCGGGGCACCACGGCGTGTTCGACTTCATCCGCGCCGAGGAGCGTGCCGAGGACGTCTTCTTCACCCTCTACGACTCGCGCGATTGCCGGGTCGAGACGATCTGGTCCATCGCCAGCCGCCAGGGCCTGAAGGTCGCGGCGCTGAACTTCCCCTTCACCGCACCGCCGCCCAAGGACCTGAACGGCTTCATGGTGCCGGGCTTCATTCCCTGGCGGCACCTGCGCCGCAATTCGGCGCCACACGACCTCTACGACCGCCTCAAGGCGATCCCCGACTTCGACGCCAAGGAGCTCGCCTGGGACTTCGAGCAGGAAAAGCAGGCGATGGAAGAGCTCACCCACGAGGACCGCGAGAACTGGGTGAAGTACCACCTGCCGCGCGAGCGCCAGTGGTTCCGCATCGCCGATCACCTGCTGCGCGAGGAGGCGCCGGAGCTGATGGCGGTGATGTTCGACGGTGTCGACAAGCTGCAGCACCAGGCCTGGCTGTACGTCGATCCGAAGCAGCAGTCGGGCGAGCTGAGCGACTACCACAAGCGCATGCGCGTGCTCTGCCTCGACTACTTCCGCCAGCTCGACGGCTTCATCGAGAAGCTGGTCACCGCCGCCGGCCCCGAGGTGCAGGTGTTCCTCGCCTCGGACCATGGCTTCACCGCCACCACCGAGGTCGTGCGCATCAATGCCTACCTGCACGAGAAGGGCTACCTCAAGTGGAAGGAGGTGCCCGACACCGAAGCTGGAAGGCGCCGCGAGGAAAGCATGTTCGCCTTCCTCGACTGGCAGAACACGATCGCCTATTGCCGCACCCCGTCGAGCAACGGCATCAACATCCGCGTGGCCCGCAATCCGGGCGAGTCGGGGGTGCCGCCCGAGCAGTACGAGGCGGTGCGCAAGCGCCTGATCCGCGACCTCGAGGACCTGAAGGATCCGAAGAGCGGCGAGCGCATCATCACCGAGATCCACCTGCGCGAGGACGTGTTCCCGGGCGAGGCGATGCACGATGCGCCGGACCTGTTGCTGGTGCTTCGCGACTTCGGCTTCGTCTCGATCAAGAACAAGCTGCCGGTGGTCGAGCCGCGCACGGAGATCGCCGGCACGCACCATCCGGACGGCGTGTTCCTGGCCTACGGCCCCGGCATCTCGAAGGGCGCGACCATCGCCCGGCGCCAGATCACCGACGTCTGCGCCACCCTGCTCTACAGCCTGGGACTGCCGGTGCCTTCCGACTTCGAAGGCAAGGTGCCGCAGGCCATGTTCACCGCCGAGCAGCTCGAGCGGCGACCGGTCGTGATCGGCGCCACCACCGTCGGCGCGGCGAAGAACGACGAAGCCGCCGGCATGGGACAGGACGAGAAGGCGCAGATCATGGCCCAGCTCCAGCTGCTGGGCTACATGGAATAGCCGCCGTGCCGACCGCGCTGATCAACGGCGTTCGCCTGAACCATTTGCAGATGGCGGCGCCCGATGCGGGGCCGCAGGAAGACCTGGTCATGGTCCACGGCCTGGCCACGAACATGGCGTTCTGGTATTTCCATTACGCCGCCGTCTTCGCCCGGCGCTTCCGGGTCACGGTGTACGACCTGCGCGGCCACGGCCGCTCGGAGATGCCGCCGGACGGCTACACGCCCGGCAATCTCGCCCGCGACCTCGAAGGCCTGCTCGACCACCTTTCGATCCGCCGCGCCCACTTCCTCGTGCACAGCTTCGGCGGCGTGATCGCCCTCAACCTGGCGCGGGTTGCCCCCGAGCGAATCGCCAGCCTGGTGCTTGCCGACACCCACATCTCCGCGGCCCGCTGCGGCGCCGGCCAGGTCTGGAACCAGGGCGCCGGCATGCAGGCCCTGCTCGACGATGCCGGCGTCGCCCTCGACACCCGCGATCCCTACTTCGGCTATCGCCTCCTCACCGAGGTGGCGAGGATGCAGCTCGAGCACGAGCCGGTGCCGCCGGGGCTCGAGAAGCTGGTCGGCCCCCTGGTCGCCAACGGCAACGGCAAGACCGCGGCGCAGTGGCTGCGCCTGATGAAGACCACCTCGGCCGAGAAGGAGCTGATGGGCGAAGACGGCCTGTCGCTCGCGGCATTGCGCGGGCTTCGCTTTCCGATCCTGGCGATGTACGGCGACAACTCGCAGGCACGGCTGACCGGCGAGGAGCTGCTGCGGGTCTGGCCGCACGCGGAGTTCCGCCGGGTGCGCGACGCCGGGCACTTCTTTCCCTCGAGCCGCCCGGCCGAGGTCATCCAGGCCTGCAGCCAGTTCTGGCGCGGCGATTTCGGCAAGCTCGCGACGCATCGTGCCGGCGACACGAACGGGCGCCACTTCCGCAGCGACCGGGTCTTCCAGGCCGCCGGAGGCTGGTACTGCCTGACGCGCGAGGGCGGCTCGCTGGGGCCCTTCGTCTCGCAGGAGGACGCGAGCGGGCAGCTCGACATCTACATCTCGACGATGGGCGCGCTGAGCTCCGGCCGAGCGACGACGCGCCTCGCGGTGCGATGATCGCCTGACTGCATGGCCCCGAAACATGCGCGCCTGAGCGTCAGGCGAGGGCGGCGGGGCTCGATGACGAAAGGCGGAAGTGATGATCGACGGACACGAGGCGCTGCGGCGCCTGCGCGAAGGAAACGAACGCTTCGCCTCGGAAGCCCAGACCGGCGAGATGTTCCTCAAGCGGATGCGCAGCGCCAAGACCGACATCGTGCAGGAGCCGGTCGCCATCATCCTCGGCTGCTCCGACGCGCGCGTGCCGATCGAGATGGTGTTCGACCAGGAGCTCGGCGACCTGTTCGTCATCCGCGTCGCCGGCAACGTGGTCTCGCCGTCGCAATTGGGCAGCGCCGAGTTCGCGGCCGAGAAGTTCGGCACGCGGCTGATCGTCGTGCTCGGCCATTCCCACTGCGGCGCGGTCACCGGCACGCTCGAAGTGCTGAACCGGCCGCGGGATCCGGCGTCGCCCAACACCCGCTACATCGCCGACCTGATCGAGCCGGCGGTCGCCGGCCTGCTCGACCCGAAGCTCGGCTACGACCGCGAGACCCTGATCCGCGAAGGCGTCCGGGCGAACGTGCGCCAGTCGGTGCGGCAGCTTCGTGAAGGATCGGCCATCCTCAAGCGCCTGGTCGAGAGCGACGGCCTGCTTGTCGTCGGCGCCGAGTACTCGCTGGAGACCGGACGGGTCGATTACTTCGAGGGCGCCTAGACGCCCGCCGGCGCTTGGAGCGGCCGGGGGGCGCGTTGCGCGAACTCCTGGCGCAGCTGCTTGCGCGCGATCGCGGCCGCATGCCGGCGGAGCTCGTCGGGGGTAGCCGGCTGCAGCGGCGCGACGGCCACCGGGTTGCGTCGATCGTCGACCGCCACCATGGTGAAGAAGCAGCTGTTGACGTGGCGGGTGGCTCGCGACGGAATGTCTTCCGAGACGACCTTGATGCCCACCTCCATCGACGACGTGCCGGTGTAGTTGACGCTGGCGAGGAAGGTGACCAGCTCGCCCACGTGCACCGGCTGGCGGAACATCACCTGGTCGACCGAGAGGGTGACCACATAGCGGCCGGCGTAGCGGCTGGCGCAGGCGTAGGCCACCTGGTCGAGCAGCTTGAGGATGGTGCCGCCATGCACGTTGCCCGCGAAGTTGGCCGTGTCCGGCGTCATGAGCACGGTCATCGTCAGCTGGTGTGCCGGCAGGTCCATCGGGCGCCTCCACGGGAGGGTCGATCGTAGCCCCCGGTGGTCGGCGCGGGCCGGCCCCGAGCGACCGGCGGCCGTCATCCGGGTCAGTCGAGCCGAATGACCACCGCCGCTCCGGTGTCGCCGGCAGCGCAGCCGGTGAACAGGCCGATGCCGCCGCCGGCCTCGCGCAGCGCATGCGCCAGCTCGACGATGCCGCGCAGCCCGGTCGGACCCTGAGGGTGGCCATAGATCAGGCTGCAGCCGTAGGGATTCATCCGCTCCAGCGCAAAGCCGGTCTGTTGCGCGAACCACAGGTCGTTGACGGCGAATGGGTTGTGGCTGACGACGAAGCGCACGTCCTCGAGGCGCACCTCGGCCTGGCGCAAGGCGAGCAGGGCGGCACTCGTCGCCGCCTTCGGCATCTCTGCCTTGTCGACGCGGCTGAACGCGGCCGAGAGCAGCCGGACCACGCCTTCGCCCGCGGCCAGGGTCCGCGCCCGGTCGCGGCTGGCGAGCACCGCGCCGGCGCAGCCGTCGGCCGGATGGGTCTGGCTGCCGAAGGTGACGACGCCGCCTTCCTGCACCGGCTTGAGGGCCGCCAGGCCTTCGGCGGTGTAGGGATGCACGCCTTCGTCGGCCTCGACCCGCAGCGCCTTGCCCTTGCCGCGCGCCAGCACCGCCGGCTGCAGGTAGCGGCGCTGGAAGCGCCGGTCGTCGGCGAGCGCGGTCTGGTATTGCTGCCAGCGCAGGAGGGTCAGCTCGTCGAGGGCGGCGCGGCTCATGGCGCCGTCGCGGGCGACGTTCTCCGCGGTCGCGACCATCGCCTTGCCGGTGTTCGGGTCGGCGGCGAAGCTGTCGAGGACCCAGTTCTCGGTGGCCGGGCTGCCACCCATGCCCTGGCTGCGCGGATAGACGAGCAGCGGGCCGTTGCTGGTGCGGTCGGTGGTCACCACCAGCGGCAGGGCCTCGGCGTCGGCCTCCACCTCGGCCGCGGCTGCGACCAGGCAGGCCACCGAGGTGGCACAGGCCTGCGCGACCAGTGGCCCGCCGACGTCCGGCAGGCCGAGCCGCGACGCCAGCCATGGCGCACCGTAGAAGCTGTGCGCCTGCGGAATCGTCAGGCCGAGGACGATGCGATCGATCGCCGTGCGGTCGAATCGGCGATCGGTCATTGCATCGCCGGTCACGGCGGCCGCGAGATCGAGGCTCGAGACATCGGCGAGGCTGCCCTGCCAGCGCACGAACGGCGAGGACCAGAGCAGCGGCAAGGGGATGGCGGCTTGCTGGAATTTCATGACGCGGCGAGTCCTGGTCCGGAGCCGGCGACGGTGCCGCAGGTTCCGGGCTCGATTCTGCAGGGTCCGCCCACCGTCGCGGTGTGGCCGGAGCCCCTGCCGGCGTCAGAGGGATTTCAGGTACTGCACCAGGTCGGCCGACTGCTGGGCGGTGAGGCCGAGCGATTTGCGCGTGTTGTAGGTGGCGACGACGTCTTCGAGGGTCGCCGCGGAGCCGTCGTGGAAGTACGGCGCGTGCTGCCAGACGCCCTTCAGCGGCGAAGTGCGATAGAGCCTGGTCGCCGAGCGCGCTGCGTAGCTCGGCGTCTCGGGCTCCGCCATCGAGTCCGCCGGCGGATGCAGCATGCTGTTCGCGTCGGTGAACAGCGCTCCGCTGTGGCAGGTCGCGCAGCCGCCGATGCCGGCGAACACCTGCTGGCCCCGCGCCGCTGCGGCCGGGTCGAAGCTGCCCGCCGGGGCGGCGGGGGCGGCGATCGAGAGCTGATAGGCCTGCAATGCGGGCAGCTTGCTCGTCACGAGATCGACGCTGCCGTTGGTGATGTCGATGCCGAGGCGCGGCTCGCTGAAGCTGCCCATGCCGCCCATCTGCGTGACGGCGACGTAGCGGTTCCAGTACGCGACCTCCGTGCCGTCGCCGGTGTAGGTGATCCGGTGCACGCCCTCGAGGCCGAAGGCCGGCGGGATGACGGCCGGCTTGCTCAGGCCGTCGATGTTGAAGCGCGGGTCGTACTTGCCTGGGCCCCAGGCGTTCAGCTTCGCCTGGGTCGTGGCGTCGATCGCCGGCGACAGCGCCACGATCGCTCCGGGGTCGAGATCGCGGTTGGGCCAGCCGTCGAGGCGCTTGCCGATGCCGGGTGCGAAGGAGTTGTCGACGGTCGAGTGGCAGAGCGCGCAGGTGATGCCGACCCGCGTGAGCACGTCGTGGCCGTTGACGGACTCGACCGTGCCTTTCAGGCCGACGACGGCGTCGAGCTTCAGCAAGGCGACGGTGGTCGCCGGGCTGTGCAGGTCGATGCTGCCGTTCTGGATGCCCTGGACGACGGCGGCCGGCAAGGCCTCGGCGTCAACCTTGAGGCCGACCGAGAGCGCGGTGACGGGATCGATCGCGGCGCTGATGACCTCGTGCATGCGCAGGGTGTCGGTCCACTTCGCCTCGTCGCCGAAGGTGTCGAAGCGAAAGATCTGCTGGCCCTGGGCGACGAGTGCGGCGTTGTCGTCGCCGCTGCCGCCGCACGCGGCGAGCGCGCCGGCGAAGGCGGCGAGCGTTGCCGCTGCGGGGATCCATTCGCGGCGCGAGCGGCGTGCTCGAGTGCATTCGTTGGAATTCCGGGCTCGGCCCGGCCCGCGGGAGCTTGCATCCAGCATGATCGTTTCCTTTCGATCATTCGATGTGCGCCCGGGACGCCACGTTCCTGATTCCGTTTCGACGAAGGGGAGAAGGATCTCCGTCCTGGCGGTGACGGATCTCGTTCGATGCAGGCGCCGGGTGTGCCGTGTCGTGCCGGTCTCGCGCTTCGGCTATCGGAGCGCCTTGTGCACGAGCACCGCCGCGAAGGCACCGACGACCTCGGCGGCGACAAACGCCGGAACATGGGCCGGACTGACGCCCGCAAACGTGTTGCTGAGCATCCGACCGAGGAAGGCGGCGGGATTGGCGAACGACGTCGAGGCCGTGAACCAGTAAGCGGCGCCGATGTAGCAGGCGACGAGCGCCGCCACCCTGGTGGCGGGCGAGCGCAGGATGACCAGCACGAGGCCGAAGGTCGCGACACCCTCGGACAGCCACTGCCCCGCGCCCGTCCTCGCCTTCTCCGAGACCTGGAGCAGCGGAAGATCGAACATCGCGTGGGCAAGGCCTGCACCCAGCACGGCGCCGCACAGTTGTGCGACCGAGTGCAACCACTCGGCGGCGGCATCTATGCCGCGTCGACGCCTGTCCGGGGAGACTGGGGTTCTCCCGTCTCTTCCTGGTGGAGATCGCGCTGCCACCAGCCGACGTCCAGCCAGCGACCGTGCTTGAACCCGACCTTGCGATACACGCCGAGGGGCTGAAAGCCCACCGATTCGTGCAGGGCGACACTGGCGGCGTTCGGCAGGGCGATGCCGGCGAATGCCCGCCAGTAGCCCGTCGCCGACAGGCGTTCGAGCAGCGATCCATAGAGCGCCTTGCCCACCCCCCGGCCCCGGGCGTCCTCCCGCAGATAGATGCTGGTATTGACCGACCATCGATACGCCGGCGCCGGCCGGTGCGGCCCGGCGTGCGCGTAGCCGTTCACCCGACCCTGCTCGTCGAGCGAAGCCAGCCAGGGATAGCGCCGCAGGGTCTCGGTGATTCGATCGCGCATCCCTTCCGGAGACGGCGGATCGAGCTCGAAGGAGATGGTGGTGTTGGCGATGATCGGCGCGACGATGGCCACGAAGGCGGCTGCGTCCTGGGGCAGGGCGGTACGAATCGGCGATTGCATCTCGGGTTCCGATGGTCAGCAGGATTCATAAGATAACAAGCCGCGAGTCCGCTGCCGCCTGGCGCTCCGCCTCGACCTGCCGTCCCCAATCCAGTGGATGGTTGCCCCGGTCTTCCAGGAATCAAATCTCGGTGCCCGAGGCCGCGATGCGCGGCCCGGCCAGATGGAGAGCCACCATGGACCTTGCCGGCAACTCACTCGCGCAGAGGATGGCTCGGCTCGCGACCGCGCGGTCGCAACGAAGTCTGCAGGCGACGACCCAGGTAGCCGCCCCGGCCGCGTTCGACCAGGCCATCGAGCACTTCGCCCATGGTCGCTGGTCCTCGGCTTTCGAGGCGCTGGTTCCGCTGGCCGACGCAGGTCACCGCGAGGCCGCGCGCATCGCCATGCTGATGACGGTTCGGGGCCCGCGGCTGTTCGGCCGGAGCTTCCCGACTTCGCCATCGCAGCGCGAGCGCTGGCACGCTGCTGCGAGCCGCGTCGACATCGCGGACCCGGACGCGAATGACCGCTGGGGTGTGCAGGTCGGGCCCTGAAGTTCCGATCAGGCGCGACCGGGCATCCGGACGCGCCGCGTCGCCGGGGCCTGCACCGGCAGGTGACGCAGGAGCACGTCGTACAGGTGCTCCGCGGCCGGCGTCAGCGGCAGGTCGGGGCGGCGGATCGAGACGATCGGCGGCGCCGGCAAGGGCTCGCGCACCGGGACGATCTGCAGGATCTCGCCGACCGTCGGATACCCCGCCCATTGCACCGGCAGCATCGCCAGCAGGTCGCTGTGCGCCAGCGCCACCAGCACCGTCATCGCCGTGCGCGCGCGCAGCAGGACCCGCGGCGCGGCCAGGCCATGGCCTTCGAACAGGCGGGCAATGTCGTCCTCGGCGTTGTAGTCGACGGCGGTGATCGCCCAGTCGGCACCGGCGAGCTGCTTCAGGCTGCGCGCACCGGCGAGCGGATGGCCGCGCCGGCACAGCACGGCCCGCGTGTTCTCGCTCAGGTGCTGCACTGCCAGGCCGGCGCCGGGCGCGCTGCGCGGCGCCGCGCCGAGGTAGAAATCGAGGCTGCCGTCGCGCAACTGCGCCTCGACGTCGGGCAGCAGGCCTTCGGTGATCTGCAGCAGCACGTGCGGGTAGCGACGGCGGAACTCGGGCAGGGCGCCGGGCAGCATGCCGACGTGCGGCGCGATCGAGAGCGCCACCGAGACCGAGCCGGCGCTCTCGCCGCGCTCCTGGGCGATCTCTTCGCGCGCCCGCCGGGCCTCGTTGACGATGGCCGCCGCGTGGCGGTGGAAACGCCGCCCGGCGTGCGTGAGCACCATGCCCGTCGTCTGCCGGGCGAACAGTTCCACGCCCAGCTCGCGCTCGAGCGCGCGCACGCTGCGCGTGAGCGCCGGCTGCGGCAGCTCGAGGCCGCGCGCGGCCGCGCGCAAGCTGCCGTATTCGACGATCGCGGTCAGCTGGCGGAGTTGTTCGAGCTTCATGGATGAGGAGGCTTGCGAGGGAAGGGGCCCGTCGAAGGGATGCCGAAATCGAATCGCTTTCGACGAATTGCCATCTTATCGGCATCGCCCCGCCGGCCTAGTCTCTGCACCAGCCGCGCCCCGAGACGCGGCCGATGGAGACGACACCCATGGATCCGGCAGCAGCGTCTTCCACGCGCAGGAAGGCCCTCGTCACGGGCGGCGCGACCGGCATCGGCCGCAGCACCGTTCTGGCCCTCGCCCGCCAGGGGTTCGACGTGGCGGTGAACTACGCCACCTCGGCGGGCGCGGCGAAGGCCGTCGTCGCCGAGGCCCAGGCGCTCGGTGCGCAGGCGATCGCGCTGCCTTGCGACGTTGCCGACGACACGGCGGTGAAGGCCATGCTGGCGCAGGTGGGGGAGGCCTTCGGCCGGCTCGACGCCCTGGTCAACAACGCCGGCACCACGGCGCGCTGGACGGCGCGCGATCTCGACACCCTGGACATGGCCGAATGGGACCGCGTCTTCGCCGTCAACGTGCGCGGCCTGTTCCAGGTGACGCGCGCCGCGATGCCGTGGCTGCGCCTGGGCGAGGCGCCGGCGGTCGTCAACACCGCCAGCATCGTCGGCCTGCGCCCCGGGCCGCAGCCGCCACCGTATTCGGCCAGCAAGGCGGCGGTCGTCAATCTCACCAAGACGCTGGCCTGGAACCTCGGTCCGGCGATCCGCGTCAATGCGGTCGCGCCGGGCTGGATGGAAGGCGACTGGATGCAGCGCATGCTCGGCGACAAGTACGAGACGCTGATGGGCGCCCGGGCCAAGGCCACGCCGCTCAAGCGCGTCGTCACGGCCGACGACGTCGCCGAGGTGGTGCTCGGCCTGATCCAGGGCAACCGCTTCGTCACCGGCGAGGTCGTCGTCATCGACGGCGGCTTCAGCAGCTCGACCTGAAGATGTCCCGGCTTCCCGGCTTCGTGCCCTTTCCGCCGGAGTTCGCGCGGCGCTACCGCGAGAAGGGTTACTGGCGCGACCGGCCGCTCGCCGACGAGCTCGGTGAAGCCTTCGCCCGCTACTCGGAGCGCATCGCCCTCCTGGACGGCGACCGGCAGTGGACCTACGCCGCGCTCGACGCCGCCAGCGACAACCTGGCGCTGCAGCTCCTCGATCTCGGCCTGCAGCCGCTCGACCGCGTCGTGCCAACGCTGCCGAACTGCGCCGAATTCGTCATCCTCTACCTGGCGCTGCAGAAGATCGGCGGCATCCCGATCGCCGCGCTGGTGACGCATCGCTACGCCGAGATCAGCCAGTTCGTCCGCCTCTCGGAGGCGCGTGCGGCGGCCTATCCGGAGCGCAACGGCGACTTCGCCTTCTCGCCGGTTCTGGACCGGGTGCAGGCCGAGAACCCGCAGCTCGCGCTGCGCCTCGTGCTCGGCCGGGCCGGGCCGGGCGAGCACTCGCTTGCCGAGCTGATCGAGCGGCCGGCGCGGCGCCCGCGCGAGGCGCTGCGCGAGCTGCGCCTCGACCCGACGGAGCCGTGCATCTTTCAGCTCTCGGGCGGCACCACAGGCATCCCGAAGCTGATTCCGCGCACCCACAACGACTACGCCTACAACTCGCGCATCGCCTCCGAGGTGATGGGCATCTCCGGCGATACGGTGCTGCTGCTGGTGCTGCCGATCGCCCACAACCTGCCGCTCGCCTGCCCGGGCTTCCAGGGCGTGTTCCTGCACGGCGGCCGCGTCGTCGTCCATGCCAACACCCGGCCGGCGGAGATGTTCGCCCTGATCGAGCGACATCGCGTCACTCACATCAAGGTCGTGCCGGCGCTGCTGATCCGCCTGATCAACGACGGCTCGATCGCCGAAGCCCGGCTCGCCTCGGTGCGGCGCATCCAGAGCGGTGGCCAGCGGATGCAGCCCGAGGTGCGCCTGCGCACCCGGCAGCTCTTCCCGAACGCGTTCGTGCAGGAGAACTTCGGCATGAGCGAGGGCCTGTTGATGTTCGTGCGCGAAGGCGACCCCGAGGCGGTGCTGCTCGAGACCTGCGGCCGCCCCGTCTGCGCCGACGACGAGGTCCTCCTGGTCGACGACGAAGGCCGCGAGGTCGCCGACGGCGAGGTCGGCGAGCTCACCTGCCGCGGCCCCTACACCCTGCGCGGCTACTACGGCGTGCCCGAGTACAACGCCCGCCAGTTCTCCGCCGACGGCTTCTACCGATCGGGCGACCTGATGCGCCGCCATCCGAGCGGCAACTACGTGGTCGAAGGGCGGAAGAAGGACCTCATCAACCGCGGCGGCGAGAAGATCAGCGCCGAGGAGGTCGAGAACCTCATCCTCATGCACCCCGCGGTCGTCAACGTCGCCTGCGTGCCGATGCCCGACCCGACGCTCGGCGAGCGCATGTGCGCCTTCGTCATCCTCCGGCCCGGCCACGCGCTGGGCCTCGCCGAGCTGGTCGACTTCCTCAAGCGCCAGGAGATCGCCCGCTTCAAGCTGCCGGAGCGACTGGAGGTGGTCGACGACTTTCCGGTATCGGCCTTCGGCAAGGTCTCGAAGAAGGCCCTCGGTGAAGCGGTCGCCGCCAAGCTCACCGCCAGCGCCTGAACCCCCGTCCTCCGCTGCTACAGACAGAAGGAACCCGCCATGACCACCGCAAGACCGCCGCGCAAGGGCGCGAACCCGCCCGTCCTCTCTCTCGCCGAGCGCGACCGCCGCTGGCGCCGGGTGCGCGAGCGCATGCGCCAGGCCAACCTCGACGGCCTGCTCGTCGGCGGCTTCCGCGCCCGCGAGATGTACGAGAGCTACGTCGCCGACGACTACAACGAAGGCTGCGTCCTGTTCCCGCTCGAGGGCAACCCGATCGTCGTCACCTGGGCGCCCCTGCGCGTCAAGCGGGCGCAGTGGTCGGCGGCGCGCGGCAACCCGCTCTGGATCGACGACTACCGGGTCGCCGCGAGCGGCGGCGCGGTCGCCCAGCTCGTCGACGAGATGGGCCTGGGCAAGGCGCGCCTCGGCATCGTCGGTCTGCGCTCGATGGCGCCGACCGAGCAGTACGGGTCGGTGCCGGCCGGCTTCTGGCTCGACTTCTCGGCCGCGACGAAGGCCGATTGCCGCGACTTCTCCGAGGAGTTCAGCGACCTCATGCTCGTCAAGAGCGAGGAAGAGCTGGCACAGATGCGCTATGCCGCCGCGGCCGCGGAATCGGCCTGCCGGGTGGTCGCCGCGATGTGCGACGTGGGCGTCGGCGAGGAGGAAGTCTTCGCCGAGGCCACCGCCGAGATGCTGCGCCACGGCATCGGCCTGCGCTACCCGATGATCGTCATGAACTCCGGCCCGCACACGCTCTCCTGGGGCCCGCCGCGCTGGACGACGCGCGGCGAGGCACCACGCACCCTGGAGCGCGGCGACCTGATGCAGGCTGAGCTGATGGCTCTCTGCGGCAACCAGGAGGCGCAGGTGCAGATGACGGTCGCGCTCGACCCGATCGACGACCTGAGCATCAAGTGCGAGCGCGTCGCCCGCGCCTCCTACGACGCCGGCCTCAGGGCGCTCAAGCCCGGCATCACCATCGGCCAGCTCCTCGCCGAGATGGAAGAGCCGCTGAAGACCGCTGGCTGCTGGGGCTACACGCCGCTGGTGCATTCGGTGGCGCCGCACTTCCTCGCCGGCAACACGATGGTGAACCGCGAGCAGGTGAACCTGGGCGTGCGTCTCGCCGGGCCGCCGCGCGCCGTGAACCGGCCGCGCACCATCGAAGCCGGCATGGTGTTCGCATTCGAGCCGAACGCCTGCCTCGGCGAGCACCGCGTCAACATCGGCGGCACCGTGATCGTCACGGCCAGCGGCTGCGAGGCGCTCAACGACGTCCCGACCCGCGTCACCCACAAGTGACCCGCCGTCCCCACCGGAGACGAACATGCTGACCCGACGCGAACTTCTCCTCCTGCTCGGTGCGGCGGGAGCCGCGCCGCTGGCCCGGGCGCAGGCAGGCCCGTACCCGAGCCGGCCGATCCGCATCATCGTCGCGACGATCCCCGGCTCCGGCCCGGACATCGCGGTGCGCAAGATGACGCCGCTGCTCGCCGAGACGATCCGCCAGCCCTTCGTCGTTGACAACAAGCCGGGCGGCAACGGGATCATCGCCACGGTCGAGCTGATGAAGTCGCCGCACGACGGCTACACGCTGCTCAACGCCAACATCGGCAACGCCCTGAACGACATCCTGCGGCCCGGGTCGGGGCCGCGCATGTTCGAGGACCTGCTTCCGGTGACCGACCTGACCGCAGGCGCGCTGATGCTGCTCGTCAACAACGAGCTGCCGGTGCGCACGGCGAAGGAGCTGGTCGACTACGCGAAGGCGCGGCCGGGCGTCCTCAACTACGGCTCGGGCGGGCCGGGCAGCTTGATCCAGCTCACCGGCGAGCGGGTGAAGCTCGCCGCCGGCATCGACATTCGCGAGGTGCCGTACCGCTCGTTCGGCGCCGACATCGTCGACCTTGTCGCCGGCCATGTGCAGGTCGGTTTCACGCCGTGGTCGCTGATCGAGCAGCACGTGCGAAGCGGCAAGGTCCGGGCGCTGGCGGTCGCGAGCGAGCGGCGCTCGCCGGTGACGCCCGACATCCCGACCTTCGCCGAAGCCGGCATCGGCGCGATCACCGCGACCGGCTGGAACGGCATCTTCGCGCCGGCAGGCACGCCCGCGGAGATCGTGCAGATGCTCAGCCGGACGATGGCCGCGGCGGTGCAGCGGCCCGAATACCGCGACTTCTTCACCAAGGACGGCGGCGAGGTCGGCGGCAAGACGCCGGATCAGTTCGCCGCCTTCATCCGCGGCGAGCAGGAGCGCTACCGGCAGGTGGTGACCGCGGCCAACATCAAGGTGGAGTAGCGACATGGCGGCAGGCAACTCACCCGCTCCGGAGCATCCGGTGCATCGCGTCGTCGCCGAGGCGATCGCGCGCCAGGGCGTGCGCGACGTGTTCGGGCTGATGGGCGCGGCGACGATCCGCCTGACGATGGACCTGATCGACCGGCACGGCATCGCCGTCCACGCGGCGCGTCACGAGGCCGGCGCGGTCGCCGCCGCCGACGGCTATGCGCGGGTCAGCGGCAAGGTCGGCGTCGCCGCGGTGACCTGGGGGCCCGCGCTCACCAACACCATCACCTCGCTGACGACGGCGCGCAAGGGCGCGAGCCCGGTTGTCCTGCTCGCCGGCAATTCCTGGGGGGCGCCGGCGAGCAAGTCGCCTTTCGCCAAGGGCGCGCAAGGCATCGACCAGGAGCTGTTGATGGCGGCGATCGACGTGCCGTCGGTGCGCATCCGGCCGTTGACCGCCGGCCGCGACGTCGCCCTGGCGTTCGCGCTGGCGCGCGAGCGCAGTGCGCCGGTGGGCCTGTTCCTGCCGCTCGAGTACGAAGGCGTGGCCGCGGATCCATCGCAGCCCGAGGTCTCAAGCCGGCGCGAGCCGCTGCCGCCGGCCGAGGCCGACCTCGACGCCGTCGCTGAGTTGCTCGCCCGTGCCGAGCGGCCGCTGATTCTCGCCGGCCGCGGTGCTGCGACCTCGAACGCACGCGACGCCCTGGTCGCGCTCGCCGACCGCACCGGCGCCCTGCTGGCGACGACGCTGCGCGGCGTTGGCCTGTTCGACGGCCATCCCTACGACCTCGGCATGTCGGGCGGCTTCGCCCAGGAAGGCATCCAGGAGCTGCTGAAGCAGACCGACTGCGTGATCGCGTTCGGCGCCAGCCTGAGCTCCTTCACGACCATGCGCGGCAGCCTGTTCGCCAAGGCGAGCGTCGTCCACGTCGACGAGGACCATTCGGCGCTGTACCAGCACTACGCGGCAGCGCGCGGCGTCGTCGGCGATGCCCGCGTCGTCGCCGAGCGGCTGCTCGAGCGCGTTCCGGCCCGCACCGGGCCGGGCGCCTATCGGCAGCTCGCCGACCGGATCGGACTTTCCGACGCGGTCCGGCTGCATCAGTTCGAGGACATCTCGCGCGACGGCGCGCTCGACGTCCGCGCCGTCTGCCGCAAGCTCGATGCCCTGGTGCCGCACCCGCGCACCGTGATCGTCGACTCCGGTGGCATCGCCGGCTGGCCGCCGATCGTCATGAAGCACCGCTCGCCGACCTCGCTGCTGTGGATGAACGACTTCGGCACCGTCGGCAGCGGCATCGGCACCTCGGTCGGCGCCGCGGTTGCCGCCGGCCCCGATCGCGTCACGCTGCTGTTCGAAGGCGACGGCGGCCTGATGATGACGCTCGGCGAGCTCGACTTCGCGGTCCGCACCAAGGCCCGGCTGGTCGTCGCCTGCCTCAACGATCGCGCCTACGGCTCCGAGGTGATCCACATGCGCGACTGGGGGCTGGAGCCGCACCCTTCTGCGAGCTTCGCGACGCCGGACCTGGCGGCGGTGGCGCGGGCCATCGGCTGCGAAGCGCATTCGATTTCGCGTCTCGACCAGCTCGACGCGCTGGCGCCACGCCTGCGCGACCCGCAGGGGCCGCTCTTCCTCGACTGCCTGCTCGGCGAGGCGATGAGCTCGCCGTCGCGCAAGCACATCTGATCGCTTTCGATTCGCGAACAACAACGACGGGGAGATTGCCATGCACCGCCTGCTCCGGCCGTTCGCCGCCCTGGTCCTGCTCGTCGCCGCGGCGCCCGCGGCGCTGGCGCAGGCCTGGCCGACGGCGCGGCCGATCCGCATCATCGTCAGCGCCTCGCCCGGAACCCTCACCGATTCGATCGGCCGCTATTACGCCGACCACTTGGCGAAGGCGTTCGGCCAGCAGGTCATCGTCGACAACAAGCCGGGCGCGGCCAACCTGCTGGCGATGCAGGCGGCGAAGGCGGCGCCGCCCGATGGCTACACCCTCCTGCTCGGCACGGCGGCGAGCTTCGCCACCAACCCGCACCTGATGAAGGCGCTGCCCTACGACCCGCTGAAGGACTTCGTCCCGGTGGCGCTGCTCAGCCGGCCCGGGTTCGCGATCGTCGTCAACAGCAAGATGCCGGTGAAGACCCTGCCCGAGCTCGTGGCCTACGCGAAGTCGCGCCCCGACGGACTGGCCGTCGCCGTCGACGGACCGCGCAACTTCACCGGCTTGTCGGCGGCGTACCTGAGCAAGGCGACCGGGGCGCCGCTCCGCCTCATCCCGTACAAGAACATCGCCCAGGGAGCGCAGGACGTCGCCGCCGGCACCGCCGACATGGTGATCCAGGGCTACGGACTGGTTCAGGGCATGGTGACCAAGGGGGACCTGCGGCCGGTCGCGGTGACCTCGCCGATCCGGCTGCCCCTCCTCCCCGACGTCCCCGCCGTGGCCGAGACCTACTCGGGATTCGACATCACCGGCTGGCTCGCCTTCTTCGCCCCCGCCGGCACGCCCGAGGAGATCCTGGTGCGCGTCAACGCCGAGCTCGACAAGGCGATCAAGCTGCCGGAGACGCGCGTCTGGGGCGACCGCCTCTACCAGAGCGTCGAGCCGCAGGCGGGGACGCTGGCGCAGCTGCGCGAGTTCGTGCGTAGCCAGCACGACATGTGGGGCACCATGGTCAGCCAGATCGGCGTTCAGCCGGAATAGGGGAGAGCGCCGTGCGCATCGTCGACCTGCATTGCTATCCCGGCACGCAACGCTGGATCGACGCGCAGGGTCCGTACCCGGCGGCGCTCGCCTCCTACTGGAAGCGCGAATGGGTCGCCAAGGACGAGGACGCGGTGATCGCCGAATTCACTGCCGCGGGCGTCGACGTCTGCCTGGTCGCCCTCGACCTCGAGACGACGGTCGCGACCGTGCCGTGCGACAACGACTACGTGCACGCGCTGTGGCAGCGCCATCCCGAGCGCGTGATCCAGTGCTGGGGCGCGCTCGAGCCGGCCAAGGGGGAGATCGCGATCCGCCAGGCGCGGCATGCGGTCGAGAAGCTCGGCTTCGTCGGCTTCCACTTCCATCCGATCATGCAGCACTTCGCGGTCGACGACCGCCGCCACTACCCGCTGTTCGAGGAGATCGCCGCGCTCGGCGCGGCGGTGATGATCGACGTCGGCACCACCGGCATGGGCGCCGGCATGCCGGGCGGGCACGGGGCGCGCATCCGCCACGCCCACCCGGCGGCGATCGACAACCTCGCCGCCGATTTTCCGGACCTGACCATCGTCATGGCCCACCCGGGCTGGCCATGGGTCGAGGAGACGACGGCGGTGGCCCTGCACAAGGGCAACGTGTACTGGGAGATGTCGGGCTGGGCGCCGAAGCACTTCCCGGGCAACCTCAAGGTCGACATCCGCGGCCGCCTGCAGGACAAGATCATGTTCGGCAGCGACTACCCGAGCCTGCCCTACGAGCGGATCTTTCGCGAGTGGAACGAGCTGGGCTACAGCGACACGGTGATGGAGAAGGTGATGCATGGCAACGCGGAGCGCGTACTTCGCGTGTGACGCCGCGCCGGGCGAAAAGGCGAGGCGGAACGGGCCCTGGCGCCGACGCGGTCTCGCGGCGTCCTCCGACAGGGTCCCTGCCCGGTGCGCCGGACCATGCAGGCATTGCCTTCCGGGAGCACGCCATGCCGAAATCCAAGCACGACCGCACCACGGTGGCCAGCCGCCGCGCGCCGGGGCCGGGCGAGAGCGGGCCGAGGCGCAGGGCGCGAGGTCAGGTGTCGGGCATCTCGATCCCCGGGCTCTACCGGTGGCGCCTGGACGAGGCGATCGTCGACGCGTTCCTTGCCCGCGGACCTCTCCCGGTGTCTCGCTCCAAGCTCGGGCTCTGATCGGCGACGTGGCCGAGACGGTGGCCGCATCGAGGCCGCCTAGCGCTGCACCGTATACCGACTGACCCGCGGCGGCTCGTCGCCGAGATGAAAGCCCAGGCGCCGCTCGCGCAACTGCATGTCGGCGGTCGTTGCGCGGTGGAAGCGCCGCAGGTGCTCGGTCCAGGATTCGTCGACGATCTCCTCGACGAAGCGCGCCGGGTCACGGACGTCGTTGAGCAGTTGCCAGCCGATCGCACCCTCGCCCAGACGTGCGCGCCGTGATTCCTGCATCAGCAGCACGAACGCCTCGGCGCGCGCCGGATCGATGAGGTACTCCACCGTCGTGACGATGCGCGCTCCTTCCTGCGGCGCCCCGGTCGGCCGCGCGGCCCAGCCGTCGCGCGCCGGGCTCATGTCCGCCTCCTCCTCCGAGTTGTCGGTGAAGAAGCGGACGGTCAGGAGCATCGCCAGCACGCCGCTCGCCGCGGCGGCGAAGAGGGCCGTCGGGACCGTGCCCACCGTGGCCACCTGGCCCCAGAGCGCGGCGCCGAGTGCGCTCGAGCCCATGATCGCCATCTGGTAGCTCGCCATCCCGCGCGCCCGAACCCAGTTCGGCAGCGACATCTGCGCCGACACCGACAGGGAGTTCGCCACGGTGATCCACGCCATGCCGGCGGCCACCATCGCCGGCACCGCCAGCCACGCGCTCGGAACCACTGCCATCGCCGCGGTCGCGGCCGACTGCAGCACGGTGCCGCGGACCACGAGATCGTCGCGGCCGTAGGCCTGGCGCAGGCGCGGCAGGGCCAGCACGGCGACGATGGCGCCCGCACCCATGCTGGCGAGCAGGACGGTGTAGGTCCCGGCGTCGCCTCCGGGCAGGCCGCGGGCCAGGAGTGGCAGCAGTGCCAGCAGCGCCATGGAGTGCAGGAAGAAGATCGTCACCCGGGACAGCACCGCGCGCATCCGCGGCGACTGTCGAACGAACTGCAGGCCGACCCGCATGGCGCTGACGAGCCGCTCCCTTCCGAGCGGATGGGGCGTGTGTTCATGGCGCCAGCGCAGGACGACGAACGCCGAGAGCAGCGAAAGCACCATGTTGAGGGCGAACACCCAGACGCTGCCGGCGCTGGCGATCAGCGCGCCCGCCACCAGCGGTCCGACGATGCGAGAGAGGTTCATGGCCACGCCGTTGAGGGCGAGCGCGGCGGCGAGTTGGGTCCTCGGCACCAGGTCGGGCACGATCGCGGCGAAGACCGGCCAGCGCATCGCCAGGCCGATGCCGTTGGTGAACACCAGCACCAGCAGCAACGGCGCGTTCATCCATCCCGAGGCCGTGACGGCGCACAGCGCACCGGCAGTCAGCGCGAGCCAGAACTGCGTCGCGAACAGCAGCCGGCGCCGGTCGACGATGTCGGCCAGGGCGCCGCTCGGCAGGCCCAGCAGGAAGACCGGCAGGGTCGAGGCCGACTGAACCAGCGCCACCCAGATCGGCGTGTTCGTCAGGGTGGTCATGGTCCACGCCGCCGCCACGTCGGTCATCCACATGCACAGGTTCGCCGTCAGCCAGGTGCTCCAGAGCAGGCGGAACACCGGCACGCCCAGGGGCTCGAGGGCGGTGACGGAGCGGCGCGCGGCCGCCGGCCGCAGGGGCGAATCCTCTTCGGGCGGGTGCGACGACATCCGCGCCATTGTCCGATCTCGCCCGTGCGAACAAAGGGCTGCCGGGTCCAGCCGCTTTTCGCGGCTTCGGCGGGAGCCTCGGGGCATCGAGGGGCAGCACGTTCGCGCCATTTCGCCGCGCAGTCGTGAGTGCTATGGCGGTGCTAAGTCCCGGTTCCTAGCCTTGCTTTCCATCCTTAGGAGCAAATGCAGATGAACCGGGGGCTCGTGGCCCGAGCAGTGGCGATCCTCGCGGCCATCGTGCTCGGCGGCTTCGGAGGGCCCGCATTCGCAGGCGGAATCGACCACAAGGTCGAATTCGATGACAGCGGGATCTGGAATCGAAGCAATCAATTGATTCTGGAGCGCAGCACCATCGTCCTGACGCTGGGGGCCGCGCTCTGGGAAGGCAGCGACACGCGGTTCGGCAAGACCATGTGGCAGTCGGTCGACGCCATGATCATCGGTGCGGCCACCTCCGAGACCATGAAGGTCGTCTTTTCGCGCACCCGCCCGAGCGAGACGGACAATCCCAACCTCTGGTTCCAAGGCCACGGCAACAAGAGCTTCCCGAGCGGCGAGGTGATGCTGGTGACCACCGCCGTCACGCCGATCGTGCTCGAGTACGGCGCAGAGCAGCCGGCGGTCTGGGGTCTGGTGGTGCTGCCGATCTACGACGCGATCGCGCGGGTCAAGGTGCACGGACACTGGCAAACCGACGTCCTGGCCAGCTTGGCCATCGGCACCGGCATCGGCGTCTATTCACATCAAAGAGATTCGTCGTTCACTGTCGGTGTGCTTCCGAGAGGGGTGACGATCGGCTGGAAGACCACCTTCTGAGACGCGTCCCCGTTGGCCGAGTGAAAGTAAATTACACCGAACCGATCCCCTTCGCCGAACCTCCGGCAACCTGCCCGGCGACCAGCCAGGAGGGATCGTCCGCATGAGGCGTTTCACCGGGATTGCGCCGCATTGACGTGGCGTCCTAAGGGCGTAGACTGCGCCGCGAGTGTAATTAAATTACACGCGGCTGCTGCAGCGAAATGGCTGTGGCGAATCGGCGTCGGCCGCGCCGACGCGCGCGTCTCCCAAGGAGAAACCATGCTTCGCATTGCCACGGGATTTGCATCGCTCCGCCGGGCCCTGCGAACCGGTCGCACCGGCCCCGCTGTCGCCTCGATCGTCGTGTCCGCAGCGATCGCTCTTGCCGCCGGTGGCGCGCTGGCCGCTCCGCCCAAGGGAGGCGCCGCCAACATCGCGATGATCGGCGAGCCGCAGACGCTCGACCCGATGGCGTCCACCGCCGACCTGGTCGGAACGATCATGCTGCACGTGTACGAGCTCCTGTACACCTTCGACGCCAACTGGAACGTGGCACCGATGCTCGCCGAGAGCCTGCCGGCGATATCGAACGGCGGCGTGGTCTACACGATCCCGCTGCGGAAGGGCGTCAAGTTCCACAACGGCCACGAGATGAGCTCCGACGACGTGCTCGCCTCGCTCAAGCGCTGGATGGACACGGCACCGCGCGGTAAGGCCGTCGGCAAGGAAGTCAAGAGCCTCGAGGCCAAGGGGCCGAACGCCATCGTCATCACACTCAACCGGCCCTACGCGCCGCTGCTCGCGCACCTGGCGCTGCCCAATGGCTTCGCCGCCATCATGGCCAAGGACTCGATCGCCACCCCGCTGACCCAGTTCGTCGGCACCGGCCCGTACATGTTCAAGGAGAGGAAGCCCGACCAGTACGTTCAGCTGGTGCGCTTCGACGGCTACAGTGCCCGCAGCGAGCCGGCGAGCGGCTACGCCGGCAAGCGCGAAGCCTTGCTCGACGAGCTGCGCTTCATCCCTGTGCCCAACGCCAACACGCGCGTCGAAGGATCGCTGTCGGGGCAGTACCACTTCGCCGACCTATTGCCGGTCGAGTCGTATGCGCGCCTCGAGAGCGCGGCCAACGTGAAGCCGGTCCTGACCGCGCCGTTCGGCTTCCCGTACCTGGTGCTCAATACCAAGCAGGGTCCGCTCACCAACGTCGCCCTGCGCCAGGCGGTGCAGGCCGGGCTCAACGACGCCGACATGCTGGGCGCCGGCTTCGGCGACCCGAAGTTCTACAGCGCCGACGCCAACCACTACGCCAAGAACACGCCGTTCTATTCGACGGCCGGGACGGATCAGTACGGCAAGGGCGACGCCAAGAAGGCGGCGGCGATGATCGCCGCCGCCAAGTACGACGGGACGCCGATCAAGATCCTGACCAGCCAGCAGTACGACTTCCACTACCGGATCGCACTGGTGATGGCCGAGAACCTCAAGGCCGCCGGCTTCAAGACCGACATGCAGGTGGTCGACTGGTCGACCTTGATCCAACGCCGCAACGACCCCGCCCTGTGGGACATCTACATCACCCACTCGGCCGTCCTGCCCGAGCCGACGCTGACCCCGCCGCAGCTCGGCGACGGCGCGCCGGGCTGGTGGAGCTCGCCTGCCAAGGACGCCGCCCTGGCCGCATTCAATGCCGAATCCGACGCCAAGAAGCGCGGCGCCCTCTGGGGCAACATCCAGTCGGTCGTCTACGCCGAGGTTCCCTACATCCGGGTCGGCAATTTCAACAGCGTGACCGC
>Ga0068858_100000205_pt1 | contig 63829 bp, 61 predicted proteins | sample KBSSwiS12_FD_66589 | JGI IMG/M metagenome (GOLD analysis project Ga0068858, IMG submission 66589) | Switchgrass rhizosphere microbial communities from Kellogg Biological Station, Michigan, USA - KBS Switchgrass S1-2 | ecosystem: Host-associated > Plants > Roots > Rhizosphere > Soil ...
GCCGACGCGCGGACGCGAGCTGAACATCCACTTCGGCAATCCGCAGACCGACGGCTTCATCGGCCAGATCTCGATGCTCGGCGACATGATCCCGGTCATGGCCGGCATCACGCTCGCCGGCCGCATGCAGAAGAAGAAGCTGGTCGGGCTGGCGTTCATCGGCGACGGCGGCTCGTCGACCGGCGCGTTCTGGGAAGGGATGAACTTCGCGACCGTGCAGCGCCTGCCGCTCGTCGTCATCATCGAAGACAACGGCTATGCCTACTCCACGCCGACGTGGAAGCAGAGCGCGGTCCGCACGCTCGCCGACAAGGCGTACGGATTCGGCTGCGCAGGCGAGACGGTCGACGGCAACGACGTCCTCGCGGTGTACGAAGCGACGAAGCGCGCCGTCGAGCGCGCGCGCGGCGGTGGCGGCGTCACGCTGCTCGAGGTGAAGACGTTCCGCATCAAGGGCCACGCCGAGCACGACAACCAGGCGTACGTGCCGAAAGAGCTGATCGAGGAGTGGAAGGCGAAGGATCCGGTCGTCCGCTTCGAACGGCTCCTGCTGGAGAACGGCTTCGCCACGCAGGACGACATCACCGCGATCGAACAGCGGGTGAAGCGCGAGATCGACGCCGCGACCGATGAGGCCGAGGGGTCGCCGATGCCGACGCCGTCCGATGCGGCACTGGGGCTCTTCGCCGGGGATGGATACTGGGATGCCTGAGACGACTTACATCGACGCCATCACGCAGGCGATGACCGAGGAGATGGCGCGCGACGAGCGCGTCTTCCTCATCGGCGAGGACGTCGGCGTCTACGGCGGCGCGTTCAAGACGAGCTACGGACTGATCGACAGGTACGGTCCGGAGCGGGTGATCGACACGCCGATCTCCGAGATCGCCATCATCGGCGCGGCATCGGGCGCGGCGATCATGGGGATGCGTCCCATCGCCGAGATGCAGTTCATCGACTTCATCACCTGCGGCTACGACATGCTGGTCAACTTCGCCGCGGTCAGCCGCTACCTGTTCGGACGCGCCTGTCCGATCGTGGTGCGCGGACCGGCGGGCGGCGGCACGCACGGCGGGCCGTATCACTCGCTCAATCCCGAGGCGATGTTCATGAACCGTCCGGGACTGAAGATCGTCGCGCCGGCGACGGCGTACGACGCCAAGGGATTGCTCAAGGCCGCGATCCGCGACGACGACCCGGTGCTCTACATCGAGCACAAGTACCTCTATCGCCGCATCAAGGACGAAGTGCCGGCCGAGGATTACATCGTGTCGCTCGGCAAGGCCGCGATCCGGCGCAAGGGGAAGGACCTGACCATCATCACCTGGGGCGCGATGCTCTACGTGGCGCTGGAGGCGGCGGCCGATCTGGAGAAAGACGGCGTGTCGGCGGAAGTCATCGACCTCCGCTCCATCATCCCGTTCGACGAAGAGGCGATCCTCGAATCGGTGGCGAAGACCAATCGCGTCATCATCCTGCACGAGGCGCCGCTCACCGGCGGGGCGGGCGCCGAATTCGCCGCGCGCATCGCGGAGAAGGCATTCGACTATCTCGACGCGCCGATCAAGCGCGTCGCCGCGCTCGACGTCCCGACGCCGTACTCGCCGCCGCTCGAAGCGTTCGCCTTGCCGAATAAAGATAAAGTTCTCGCCGCGGCGCGAGAGCTGCTTGTGTACTGATTTCGAAGAGGAGTCTTTCAATGGCCACTGATGTCGTCATGCCCCAGATGGGGGAATCGATCGCCGAAGGAACCGTCGTCAAGTGGCTGAAGAAGCCGGGCGACAAAGTCGAGCGCGACGAGCCGCTGCTGGAGATCTCCACCGACAAAGTCGACGCCGAGATCCCCTCCCCCGCCGCCGGCACCCTCTCGGAGATCCTGGCCCAGGAAGGGCAGACCGTCACCGTGAACTCCGTCATCGCGAGGATCGCGGTGGAAGGCGAAGCCGCGGCCCCAAGCGCCCCCGCCCCGGCGCCGCCGCCGAAACCCGAGCCCGCACCCGCACCCACACCCGAGCCGCAAGCTCCTGCTCCCCCTCCGCAACCGCGCAACCCCGAAACCCCGCAACCCACCCAGCACCCCAGCACTCCAGCACCCGAGCACCCGATCGACGATCTCGAAGAACGCCGCCGCACGAAATCGAGCCCGCTCGTTCGGAAGATCGCGAAAGAAAACGACGTCGACATCTCGCAGATCAAAGGCTCAGGCATTTCCGGCCGGGTGACGAAAAACGACATCCTCGATTTCCTGCAGCAGCCACCCGCTGAACAACCTGTTGCTGCTGCCGCAGCTCCCGCCCCGAAGGCCCCGGCCATGCAGTTCGCCGCCGGCGAGAGCACGCGCATCGAGCCGCTCTCCGTCATGCGCAAGAAGATCGCCCAGCACATGGTGATCTCGAAGCAGACCTCGGCGCACGTGACGACCGTGTTCGAAGTCGACTTTACGCAGATCGACAAGCTCCGCCGCCAGCACAAGGACAACTACGCCTCGCGCGGCGTGAAGCTGACCTACATGCCGTTCATCGTGCAGGCGGTGATCGCCGGCCTGCGCGAGTTCCCGGTTCTCAACGCGTCGATGGACGAGAACAACATCCTCTATCACCGCGACCTGAACATCGGCATCGCCGTGGCCCTCGACTGGGGCCTCATCGTGCCGGTGCTCAAGCAGGCCGACGAAAAGAACACCTTCGGCCTGGCCCGCTCCATCAACGACCTCGGCGAGCGCGCGCGGACGAAGAAGCTCTCGCCCGATGAAGTGCAGGGCGGCACGTTCACCATCACCAACCCCGGCATCTACGGCGGCCTCTTCGGCACGCCGATCATCAATCAGCCGCAGGTCGCCATCCTCGGCGTCGGCGGCGTGAAGAAGCGTCCCGTCGTGGTGGAGACGAAGGACGGCGACTTCATCGCCATCCGTTCGATGTGCTACCTCGCCCTGACCTTCGACCACCGCCTGGTCGACGGCGCCGTCGCCGATCAGTTCATGGCGCGCGTGCGGCAGTTGATCGAGAGCGGCCAGTTCACGATGTGATCAGAAGTAGTACCGCACCAGGTGAAAAAACACCGGCCCGGCGAAGCAGAGTGAATCGATGCGATCGAGCACTCCACCGTGGCCGGCGATGCTGGCGCCGTAGTCCTTGACGCCGCGATCGCGCTTGATGGCCGACATGGTCAGGCCGCCGAGAAAACCGAGGATGGTGATGATGAACGCCATCAGCGCGGCCTGCCACGGGTTGAACGGCGTGATCCACCAGAGCGAGGCGCCGAGCGCGGTCGCAGTCAGGACGCCGCCGATGAATCCCGCCCAGGTCTTGCTCGGACTGATCACCGGCGCGATCTTCGATTTTCCGGCCAGCTTTCCCCAGATGTACTGCAGCACATCGCTCATCTGCACGACGACCACGAGGAAGAAGAGCAGGCGCGCCTGTTTCCCTTCGAAGTTCAGCACCTTGATCATCAGCAGCGCCGGCACGTGGCTCAGGCAGTAGACGCAGATCATCAGGCCCCACTGGATCTTCGCGCTCCGCTCGAGGAAGCGCTCCGGATCGCCCGACAGCGCGATGCGCGACGGGATGAAGAGGAACGCGTAGACCGGAATCATGATGCTGAAGAGTCCGTACCAGTGATCGGCCACGAGGTAGTACTGCAGCGGCACGATCACGAAGAAGACCCAGAACAGCGCGCGATGATCGCCCGGCCGCGTCGGCGTGAGCGTGATGAACTCGCGCAGCGCGGAGAACGAGAGGAGGCCGAAGAGGATCACCGATCCGAGGCCGCCGGTGAGCAGCGACAGGGTGAAGACGAACGACATCACCCACCAGGCGTTGATGCGCGCGTTGAGGTTGTCGATCGTGGCCCGCGCGGCGTCGCTCTTCGCGCGCAGCTTCATCAGCCGGCCGATGATCGTGGCCACGATGAGCAATGCGACCACGCCGCCGAACAGCATCAGCATCTGACGGTCTTTCAGAAAATTCACCATTGCCGCAGCTCCAGCACCGCGTTGCGCGCCCGCTCCAGGAAATCCGCCTTGGCCTCGCCCTCGCGCACGCGCATCGCCGATCCGAACGCGATGTGGCTGAGAAGAGGCACGGGCGTGAATTCCCCTTTCGGCAGAATGCGATTGAGGTTGTCGATGAGGACGGGGACGAGATCGACGTCGGGACGCCGCATGGCCACGCGATAGATACCGCTCTTGAACGGCGCCGGATCGCTGCCGCTGCCGCGCGTCCCTTCCGGAAACACGATCAGCGAATGCGCGTCGCCGAGGCCTTCGACGAGCGTTTCGATCGGATCGGCGTGAGCCACCGCGCGATCGCGCTCGATGAGCACGGCGTTAAAGATCTCGCGCGCGAGGTAGCCGCGCAGCCCTCTTTTGTCCCAGTAGTCCTTCGCCGCGACCGGGCGCGTGCAGGCGCGCACATGCGGCGGCAGCGCGGCCCAGATCACGACGAAGTCGAGATGGCTGGTGTGATTGGCGAAGTAGATCCGCTGGCACGTGTCGGACGGACGTTCGCCGTGAATCGTCGCGCCGGCGAGGAACTGCGCGACGCGAGCGATCGCGCCGCCAACCACCTTTTTCACTTCGACTCCAGGATGCGTTTGATGTTCGCGGTGCGGCGCGCGATGGTCACGACGCAGCCGAGGATGATCAGCGCGAGCGCGGCGGCGAGCGCGTAGCCGCTGACGAAGATCTCCGCGAGCGCGGCGACGGTCATCACCGCCATGCGCTGCGGCTTGGCCATCGGTCCGCGGAAATCCTGACCCGCTCCGGTCGCCGCGCCGAGGAGGCGGACGTATGCGGTCATCACGGCGAGCAGGCCGGCGCACCAGCCGAGCGGCGGCCCCCAGAGGAACGGCGTGGCGTAGCCGGCGGCGACGAGGATCAGCGGATCGGCGATGCGGTCGGGAAGGTCGTTGTAGATCTCCCCCGACTTCGAGCCGAGCTTCCCTTCGACCGCCACCATTCCGTCGAGCAGGTTGCAGATCAGGCGGAGCTGGATGGCGAGCGCGGCCGTGACGAGCAGCGGGATCCGGAAAAAATCGCGCGAAAGAATCAGCGCCGCGCCGGCGATCGCTGCGGCGACGACGCTGCCGATGGAGATGGCGTTCGGCGGAACGCGGCGCGTCGCCAGAAACGAGGCCGTTGCCTTCGCCCATCGCGCATCGCGGGACTGGAGTGGCCTTCGTTCACCCATTGGTTACGACCGAGTGGCCCCGATTCTAGGATGGAATGTTTATTCTTGTGTGGTGCTCATCACAGCGTTCTTCCTCGCCGCGACGCTGAACGCGATCGAGATTCCCCCTCCCGCTCCGAATGAGAAGTGGGTTCGCGCCGTCTCGCCGCACTTCACCGTCGTCAGCAGCGCCGGCGAGCGCGAGACGCGGGAGATGGCGAGCGACCTCGAGACGCTGGCCGCGACGCTGCGGCAACTCCATCCGCGATTCCGCGAAGTGCCGCTGGGGCATTCGCGCGTGTTGTTGTTCGAGCGGCGGAGCGAAGCGCAGCCTTATTTCGATCTGCTCATCGCGCGCGGCACCCGTTCGCCCGGCGCGTTCGTGAACGGTGATTCGGGCGGCACGATGGTGCTGTCGGCGATGCGCAAGCCCGATCGCACGCCGTACCACGAGCTCGTGCACAACCTGATGGCCGGCCGCGTCCGGCCGCCGCTCTGGCTGGAGGAAGGGTGGGCCGAGTACTACAGCTACGCCGACCTGCGCGGCACGAAGATGCGCGTCGGCGCGCCGTTCCGCCACGTCGCCTGGATGCGCAAGCGCGGCATCGTGCCGATGCAGGAGATGTTCGCCGTCGCCCGCGGCGGGGCGATCGAGAGCCGCTTTTACGCCCAGGCGTGGGGCGCGGTCGACTGGCTCCTGCGCACCGACCGCGCCGCGTTCGACGCCTTCGAAGCCGATCTCGAGAACGGCGTGGACGTCGAAGAAGCGTTGCGCAAGCACTACCACGCCTCGATCGATCGCTGGGAACAGGGGCTGGCCGGCGCGGGACGCAACTCGCCGTTCGTCGTCGATACGCCGCGCGTGGAGACGCCGGTGACGGTGGAGCGCCTGCCGCACGCCGAGGTGCTCTACGAGCTCGGCTCGTTCCTGAGCGAGTTCGACGCGACGCGGGCCGACGCGGAGCGCCATTTCCACGCCGCGCTCGAAGCCGATCCGCGTCACGCGCGCTCGCTCGCCGGCCTGGCCCGCCTCTCCGCGAAATCGCGCGATCTCGACGTGGCGACGGCGCTGTTCGACCAGGCGCTGGCTCTCGCCCCCGACGATCCCGCCGTGCTTCTCGCCTACGCCGAAGCGCTCCTCGGCGACGCGATCGGTCCGTCGGCCGGCGCGTTGCCGGCCGACGAGAGCGCCGTCGTCCGCTTCCGCAAGGCGCGCGAGCTCGCCCGCCGCGCGCTCGAGCATGGCGCCGATGAAGCACGTGCCCGCGGCGCCATCGGCGTGAGCTGGACCATCGAACGCGATTCGACGCAGGCCGTCGAACTGCTCGAAACGGCGCGCCGGCTCGCGCCGCGGCGGCGTGATCTCGCGCTCAATCTCTACGCCGTCTATCTCCGCAGCGGACAACGCGCCAAGGCCGACGCGCTCTTTGCGGAGGCGTTCGAGAGCTCGCGCGACGGCCAGGTCGTCTTCGCGGCGAAGAGCGTGCTGATCCGCGAGCTGACGGCGAAGGCGAACGCCCTCGTCGCCGAACAGAAGCTGGTCGAGGCGCTGCCGATCGTGCACGAGATCGCCGCCGCGACGCCCGACGAAGTGATGCGCCGCAGCATCGAAGAGCAGGCCGCGCAGCTCGCGCAGACGATCGAGACGAACCGCCAGATCGGCGAATACAACAAGGCGATCGAGGAGCTGAAGCAGGGCGACCGCAAGGCGGCCCTCAGGCGGATCGAGGCGCTGCTCGTGGTGGCCACGGACAAGGAAGTGATTCAGGACGCGAAGGAGCTGCGGGCGGAACTACTTCGCTGAGGAAACGCGTTGTGGCGAAGCGTGCGCCGCTGTGAGCTCCATCGACTCCATCTCGTCACCTACGAAAACGGGCTGAAGCTGCAGCAGAAGCTCGTCGAAATGCGGCAGCGCGACGAGATCGACGACCAGTTCCTCCTCCTCGAACATCCGCCGGTCATCACCCTCGGGCGCGGGGGCGACGCCGCAAACCTCCTGGCCGCGCCGGCGACGCTGACCAGCGAGCGCGTCCGCTTTTTCGAGACGACGCGCGGCGGCGACATCACCTATCACGGCCCCGGCCAGCTGGTCGGCTACCCGATCCTCCACCTCGGCGAAGGCAACCGCGACGTCCGCCGCTACGTGTCGAACCTGGAGGAAGTGCTGATCCGCACCGTCGCCGAGTACGGCATCACCGCCGCGCGCGTCGAAGGGAAGCGCGGCATCTGGGTCGGCAACGAGAAGATCGCGGCGATCGGCGTGCGCATCGCGCGCTGGGTCACCTCGCACGGCTTCGCCCTCAACGTGACGACGAACCTCGAGCACTTCCGCTTCATCACCCCGTGCGGCCTGCACGGCACCGGCGTGACGTCGATCGAGAAGCTGACCGGCCGCCGCGTCCCGCTCGATGAAGTGCGCGAAGTCGCGGCCCGCCATTTCGCCGACATCTTCCAGCGCGAGCTCGTGCCGCGGGCGGAGACGATCCGGTTGATCAAGGTGCTGGTGCACGACGAGAAGCGCGTTCTGCTCCTGCATCGCCGTCCCGAGCGCGGCAATTTCTGGCAGCCGATCACCGGCTCGATCGAGAGCGGCGAGCAGCCGTTCGACGCCGCGCAACGCGAGCTGCACGAAGAGACCGGCAACGGCGCGGTGCCGGAGTCGATGAATCTCCGGCAGTCGTTCATGATCGAATCGCAGTTCCTCGCGGCACGTCATCCCCTCCCCATCATCGCCAGCGAAGTGGCCTACACGGCGCGTCTCGACTCGCGCGTTCCGATCCGCATGGACGCCGAGGAGCACGACCAGTACGGCTGGTTTACATTCGCGGAGGCGTATGAAAGGATCAAATGGAGTGACGATCGCGAGGCGCTCGAGCAGCTGGAGCGGGTCTTAGCATGAGCGCGAACCCCATCAACAAACGAGCCGGTCACCGTCCCGAGTGGCTCAGGATCCGCGTCCCCGGAGGCCTCGATCAGCTCCCGGTCGCGCGGCTGATGAACGATCTCGCGCTGAACACGGTCTGCCAGGAAGCGCGCTGCCCGAACATCTTCGAGTGCTGGAGCGCGGGCACCGCCACCTTCATGATCCTCGGCGAGATCTGCACGCGGCGCTGCACGTTCTGCGCGGTGGGACGCGGCAAGCCGCTCCTCGCCGATCCCGATGAGCCGCGGCGCGTCGCCGAGGCGGTGGAGAAGATGGGCGTGAAGCACTGCGTCATCACCATGGTCAATCGCGACGACATGGCGGACGGCGGCGCGGAGCACGTCGCGCGGACGATTGCCGCGGTGCGCGAGCAGACCGGCGCGGCGGTCGAGGTTCTGATCTCCGATCTCGAAGGCAATCGCGAGGCGCTGCAGATCGTCATCGACGCGCGGCCCGACGTTCTGGCTCACAACGTCGAAACGATTCCGCGCCTCTATCCGCAGGTGCGGCCGGTGGCGAAATACCGGCAGTCGCTCGACGTGCTGCGCTGGTCGCACGAGGCCGGGATGCTGACCAAGTCGTCGCTCATGCTCGGCCTCGGCGAGAACGAAGAGGAAGCGCTGGCCGTGGCCTGCGATCTGCGCGACGCCGGCGTCGACATCTTCACCATGGGCCAGTATCTCGCCCCCACCGGGCACAATCATCCGGTGCGCCGTTACTACACGCCGGAGGAGTTCGCGGAGCTCGGCCGGCGGGCGCTGGCGATGGGCTTCCGGCACGTCGAATCGGCGCCGCTGGTGCGCAGTTCCTACATGGCTCATCGTGCCGTACAATCCCCCGCTCAGGATGCCGCGCGTGATCTTCGTCGATGAGGGGAAGAGCGCCGATTTCCCCGCGGGCAAGACGCTCCTCACCTGCGCCGGCGAAATGGGCGTGACCGTCAGTCATGTGTGCGGCGGCGACGGCGCCTGCGGCACCTGCCGCATCGAAGTGATCGACGGCTGGGAGAACCTGACCCCGCCCACCCCCGACGAGACGTACAAAGAGCTCGAGCCGCCGTACCGCCTGAGCTGTCAGGCGAAATTGGGCGGCGACGTGATCGTGAAAGTGGCAAAGATCGAGTAAAAGCTGTTGAGCGATTGAGCTATTGGGCGGTTGAGCTCAGGAGCTGAACAGCTCAATCGCTGAACAGCTGAGGAAAAACATGACAGTCGCAATGGAAACACAAGTCCTCGACGAAAAAGATTTAGGTGTTTTGATGCAGTACACCGTCGAGGCGTACAAGACGTTCGAGAAGCTCGCGGAGAACCTGCCGAATCCGATGACGGCGCAGATGTTCAAGTTCTTCGCCGTCGACGAGCGCGAGACGCGCGATCTGCTGGACGGCAAGATCATGGCCACTGGCGGGACGCGCGTGCGCATCACCCTGGCGGGCGACCTTCGCTTCCAGGACATCCTGGAAGGCGAGATGTCGTATCGCGAGACGACCGAGGCGCTGATCGGGCGCGAGCGGGCGATGGAGAAGCGGCTGCGGGCGATGGTCGGCGGCGCGTCGGCGGTCGACCGCTACATCCTCATCTACATCGCGGCGACGAAGCGCGCGCACATCGTGGAGCTGGAGCGGGAGCTCGAATTGCTGAAGCTCGACGGCGAGTGGTTCCGGCGCGAGGACGCGGAGTGGCGCATCGTCCACGGACCGCGCAACGGCGAATGAACATCTCCCTCTCCCCCGCCGCCGCCGATCAGCTGCACTTCGAGCTCGACGGCCGCGTGCTGCGCATCGCGTTCACCACCGGCTGCGGCGGCAGCGGCTACCGGCTGCACTTCGCCTGGGAGCCGAACGAAGGCGATCAGCTGGTGAAGATCGGCGACGTCACCATCGCCCTCGACGACATGTCGGCCTCGCGCCTCGACGGCGCGGTGATCACGTACGACGACGCGGAGGGTGGGTTTCTGATCGACCATCCCGACGCCGTCAGCGCCGTCTGGTGCGGCTGAGCGGAAAAACAAAAAGGGCAGGATCGCTCCTGCCCTTTCGTGTCTCGCTCGTGGCGAGATTACATCGTCGTGACGTTGGAGGCCTGGAGACCTTTCGGTCCCTTGACCACATCGAACTCGACGGCGGCGCCTTCCGGAAGCGATTTGAAACCGCTGCCCTGGATGGCGGAGAAGTGGACGAACAGATCGTCACCTGTCTCGCTGGTGATGAAACCGAAGCCCTTCGCGTCGTTGAACCACTTGACGGTACCTGACGTTCTCATGGATGAATCTCCTTTCTGTGCTGCCTTCGGAGATTCAAATCCACGTTTGTCGTCTCGAAGTGCTGGCTACTTGATGTACTGGGCAACCCGTGCCCAATGGGTGGAATTCCTGGCATCAGGATTTAGTCGGCGATGACGATGCTCTTCCACGGCAGCTTGCGCACCGCGAGCACGTTCGTGTCGATGTCTTCCTGTGTTGCGGTAGTACCGAGGACGCGCTGTACGTAGTGGATCTCCGAAGAGACCAACCGCTGTGACAGCAGGCGCATCGCGGCCTTGGTGATGTTGCCTTCAGACACGGTGATCCGGGCGACGGACTTGCGAACGGCGGCGATCTTCGCGGCTGCCATGGACTACTGAGCCTCCACGACGGGAGCCGGCTTGTTGTCGCCCTTGCGGGGCTTGGCTTCGCTGACCTTCAGCGCCTGACCATGAACGTCCTTGCCATCGAGACCGGTGATCGCCGCGCGGGCGTGGTCGTCATTGCTGTACTCGACGAAGCCGAAACCCTTCGACTCGCCTTCCTTGTTCTTCGCGATCTCGACCGACGTCGTGGCGCCGAACGGCGTGACCAGCTCGTTGAACTCGCTGTCGTTGACGTCCTTGGACATATTTCCGATGTGTAGTTTCACAGGGTCTCCTCGGCCTTCGAATGAAGGGTTTTTGAACCTAAGGAAGGTGAATCCAGGCCGGCCGACTTAGTTCGGTTGACCTGAAGGTGAGGAGGATTCCTCGGGAATGGTCACATACGTTAAGGACGGCAGGCAGCGGCGAATTCCAGAGCGTGGTACGTGATGATGAGGTCCGCCCCCGCCCGTTTGATCGAGGTGAGGATCTCGTTCGTGATGCGCGGCCCATCCACCCATCCCCTCTCCGCCGCCGCCTTGACCATCGAATACTCGCCGCTGACGTTGTACGCCGCGACCGGAAGATTGAAGTGATCGCGCGCCTGGCGGATGACGTCGAGGTACGAAAGCGCGGGCTTGACCATGATGATGTCGGCCCCTTCCTGCACGTCGAGCTCGATCTCGCGCAGCGCTTCGCGCGCGTTCGCCGGATCCATCTGGTAGCTGCGCCGGTCGCCGAACTGAGGCGCCGATTCCGCGGCCTCGCGGAACGGGCCGTAGAACGCGGAGGCGAATTTCGCCGAGTACGCCATGACGCCGACGTCGCTCATGCCGCGCTCGTCGAGCGCGTGGCGGACGGCGCCGATGCGCCCGTCCATCATGTCCGACGGCGCGACGAAATCGGCGCCCGCCGCGGCGAAGGAGACGGCCTGCTTCATCAGCAGCGGCAGCGTCTGATCGTTGTCCACTTCCTTCGTGCCGTTGTGATCGACGATCACGCCGCAGTGGCCGTGGTCGGTGTACTCGCAGAGGCAGACGTCGGCCATGACGGTCATCTCCGGCACGGCGCGCTTGATCGCTTCGATGGCCGACTGCACCGGTCCGGACGGATCCCACGAGGACGAGCCGATGGCGTCCTTGTACTCCGGCAGACCGAAGAGCAGCACGGAGCGGACGCCGAGGTCGGACGCGCGGCGCGCTTCGTCGACCGCTTCACGCACGCGAAGCTGCCAGACGCCGGGCATGGAGCCGATCTCGACGCGCGGCCGGGTGTTCGGCACGACGAAGAGCGGGTAGATGAGGTCTTCCGGACGGACGACGGTCTCCCGCACGATGGCGCGGATCCCCTCGGTGCGGCGGAGGCGGCGCGGCCGGCGGGTCAGGTTGGCGCGGGTGGTCGGGACGCTGGACACCGCGTCAGTCGTCGTAGTCAGGGTTTTGGTCGTCATCTTCGGGATCTCCGTAGTTGTAAGTGCGCGCGCAGTTCTCCGAGCAGAAGCGGCGGCCACTGGCGCGGTAGGCGCAATCGGGGCAGAAATAGCGGGAGCAGATGGGGCATCGGTCGAGGCGGGCGACTTCATCCGAGGAGCCACAACCGACGCAGGATCTCTCGTACGTAGAGGACATGAAGAGAAATTTCTCGTCGCGCTTGATGTTGAGTATAGTCCCTGCCGCACTCAGCATGGCGGTGTAGCTCAGATGGTTAGAGCGGGCGTCTCATAAGCGCTAGGTCATAGGTTCGATTCCTATCACCGCCACCACCCCCGGCACGGCCGGGTGCGTTGATTGGCCAAGCCTCCTTCAGGCTTTCTTCTCTTCTCCTCAAGCAAAGTAATTGTCGCGAACGCGCAATCACATGTCCGCGTGACGAGTCACATCGCCATGTGCGCGGCGTCACTCACTCGAAGAACGGCATGCGCGCGTTCTCCGGCGAGGCGAGATCGGCGATCAGAACGGCGATGCCGAGCTCCCCTTTCCACAATGCGTTCGTGCGTTCGCCGTTCGTCGCGTTGGCGGCGGCGTGATTGGCCATCTGGCGCGCGCGGCTCAGCCACTCGGCCGCGCCGGTGTGCTTGTAGAGATTCAGCAACGCGTAGGCGCGGCCGGCGGTGCCGCAACAGAGGGTCGTCGCGTCGCACGGCGCATCCCAGGTGTTCCATGCGGCCAGCTCCGCGAGCTGCAGCCATTCAGCGTCTCCGAGAAGACGATGCGCGAGCGTGAAGAGGAACACCTGTCCCGCGCTGCCGCTGCACCAGCTTGCCGACGGTTGTTCCCGAGCGGTGAGCTGGTGAATGCGCTCCACGACCATAGGCGGAAGCGCGTCACCCGACGCGGCGCACCAGCGCAGCGCGGCGTACAGATAGCCCGTCCATCCGTGAGCCATACCGACGTCCGTGATGGGCCGGTCATCGAGGGCACTCCAGATCGCGCTCATCGTTTCCGCGCCGAACGACCGCAACGGCGCGCTCTCCGCGGGATCATCGCTGATCGCCAGGAGCAGCGCGGCGGCGAGAAGACTGCCGGACCGGCCGAGCGTCAGATCGAGCTGCTCGCATGGTCGCGACGAAGCCCGCAGAAAGGCGTCGACGGCGCGACGCTGCGCGAATACGTTGCCCATCGCCGCCGCGATCATCGCCTGCGCCGCGTGAATGCCGGACTCGGTGTGATACGGCGTGATGTCGCCGAGCAGATCGCGCGGGAGCTCATCGTCGGCGTCGTAGTACGCGTCTTCACTGGCGATCAGCGTCACCGCGCGCGATCGCCAGACGTCGGCCAGCGCCAGCAACGCCGGATCATCGCGAGCTTCGGCGATCCGCAGCAGTCCGACCGCGGCACCCGCGCATCCGTAGTTGATCGACGCGGTCGGCGCCTTCGCGTAGCGCGACACGAACATCGCGCCGCCACGGGCGAACGATCGCAGCGTCGCCTCCAGCAGCGCGGTCGCCTCCTCCGATACCGGCGTCGCCAGCGACTGACGCACGGTCGTGTCGCGTGCCGCCGCGAGACGGTCCGCCATCTCGCGCATGGAATCGAAGCGCCGCGAGGGATCTTTTTCCAATGCCCGAAAGAGGATCTGCTCCACTTCAGGCCACGGCGGGATGCCGCGCTCCGCAAACGGGATTGGAGGATCGAGCTCTACCTGCCGCGCCATCTCCTCACGGTCGTAGCGGAACTCGAGATACGGTTTTCCGGCGATGAGCTCGTACAGCATCGCCGCCATCGAGTACTGATCGCCTGCGGGCGAGGCCGGCGCATCTGCGGCGAAGTATTCGGGCTCGTAAAAGGAGTACATCCCGCCGCGCCCGACGGGCGATGGTTGATCGATGAAACGGGCGAAGCCGAAATCGATCAGCACGACCTCGTCGCCGGCGAGGACGTTGCGCGGGTGCACGTCGCCATGCACGACGCCGTGAGCGTGCAGTGTCGCGTACGCCGCGGCGATCGCCGCGCACAGCTCGATCAGCGATGAGCGATCGTGACGCCGCTGCTTCGAGGCCACGATCGCTTCGATTCCGGCCGCCCACTGCATCACGACATACGGGCGTCCGTCGAGAATGCCGTACTCGAGGAGCCGCGGAGCGACGCCGGATCCGTCCAGGTGACGGAGAATCGCGATCTCGTTGAGGAAGAGCTCCCGCAGATCCGGCGTGTCGAGCCGCGCGATCTTGAGCGCCGCGACGTCGCTCCCATTCCGCAACTGATAGACCTCGCTGTCCTCGATCAGGCTCGCGCAGCGGACGATCTGCCAGTCGCCGAACGGCGCGCCGCTTTCGTATTGCGGCCGGATCTCCTTTTCATCCCCGGAACCGGCGGGCACGAGGACGTGGTTGTGCAGAAAGACGCCGAGGTGTGGCAGCAGCTCGTCGAGGCGGACGTCCGGATTGCGGCCGAGGACGCGGCTGTTTTCGACGACCGCCTCGACGATCGTTCGCGGCTCGCGGAAGAGCGAGAGCAGCGCCGCGGTGCCGCGATCGATCACCTGCGACAGCACCCGGCCATGGCGGCGCGACAGTGTGAAATCTCCCTCCTCGAACGAGATCCGCCCGCGCACGTCGTCGCTGAGGTCGGCGCACGGAATGAGGAGCACGTCGTCTTTCAACACGAACGGCTCGGTGATGTTCATGACGAGCTCCAGAGCGCGGCGCCGGGCGTCCAGGTTTCGACGTCGACGCCGTGGCGGCGCGCGCGTTCGATGGCGAAGCGCCACGGCTCGACCGCGGCCGCGGTACGGGCCGACCTGGCGACCGACAGTGCGGCGCCGAGGCGGCGCGCCACCCACAACCGCCAGCTGTCGCGGCCGAGCCACTGCAATGCGCGATCGGTGTCCGGCGGATCGACGCCCCACGAAAGGAGGCCGCCTTCATCGATGCCGGCGGAGAACGGCACGCCGTGCGCGTCGCAACCGGCCAGCTCGCGGCGGAGCTTCTCCGCCGCGTCGACGAGCGGTTCGCGGGCCGTGAAATACGCGACGAGTTTGTCGGGCCGCAGCATTCCGGCCGCACAGTCCCCGATCTTGAACGCCGTCGCCGGCGAATCGGAGAGGACGCGTACGACGATTTCAAACGCATCGTGGATCCGCTCGGGATGCGGACTGACGTAGAGCTTGCAGGTCACCTGGTCCGCGCCCTGCGGCGCCGCGAATTTCGACGACCACAGCAACCACCCGGGCATCTCGGCGGAGAAGATCCATGCACTCTCGAGGAGACGGCGAAGCGCGCCGCGATCGGCGCCGAGATGCGTCAGGACCTTGCCGGGCGACGCGAAGCGCGACTTCCAGAATGGCGAGATCGGGATGCAGTTGTAGAAGTAGAGCGCCAGAGTCAACTCATCCGGATCGCTGCTCTCGAGGTCCTGCGCGTGCAGCAGCGCGTCGCGCGACAATTGCGCAGGTCCTCCAGCGGGGGGACAGGCGCCCTCGCCTGTCAGAGAGCCGGTCATCATCAACGCATCCGCGCCGGAGACGAATTCGCCCCCGTTTTCGACTTCCAGGATGCCGTCGAGAACCAGATCGACGATCTCATCGGAAATCGGGTCGAGTCGCGACGGCGTGGACAGCCTCCGAAAGAGCTCCGCGCCCTGCCGGTTGACCGACTTGACGTTCATCCGCAACGGCGGCTTCGGAACAAAGAGGCCGTAGAAATCGGCGTCGCGTTCGAGCTCCCGAAACGGCTCGCGCTCCTCGGTGGACAACTCGCCGAGCTGCCTGAGCTCGATCTGCGGGTGCGCACGGAAACGGGCGTCGCGTAACACGGGCATGAGGCTTCCGATCCTGCTTCCTTCTACAACGCCCGCTAAACGTACGCCTGCAGCTGCTGTCTGAGCTGCGCGATCTCTTCCGGAGTCAGACCGCCGGCGTACTTGCCGCCCTTCTTGCTCGGCTTGCAGTCCTTCGTCGTTGTGCAGCCGGTCTTTTTGGCGTCCTCGATACAGCCCGGGAGCCCGCCGGGAATGAAGCTGATCCCAAGATCTCTGATTTTGGGCATGACCCCTCCTCTCTCTACTGGTGGACCGTGATGGACCGGAAGCCCTTACAGGAGGAGTGTCCTAACGGAACAAAGTCCTACCCTCCTTATGGCTGCACGTCACTCATTCGTGAATCGAACGAGCCAGACGTCGCCCTGCTCCACGGTCTGACGGACATAAAGCGTCGAGCCGTCGTTCGACAACATGCTGGTGAAGCCGAGCTGCACGCCCGGCAGAGGAAAGGGAGCGCTCGTTTCGCGCCGGCTGTCGAGGTCGAGAATGCCGATGTTCTGCCGCTCATAGAACACGACGTGTCTGCTGTCCGGGAGCCACTGCGGCCAGGCGATGACGCGGCGAAGGACGACCTCGGAGCGGCGGGTACGGAGCGAATAGACCACGAGGCCGGGATCGGGATTGAGCAGGCCGACGATGTGCTCCCCATCGGGCGACCATCGGGCCGCTCCGAGCTTGTCCGGAATCGCTTCCATGCGCCGCGCCAGCGGGCGCTCGAGGTGGACGAACGCGTTGGAGCGGTCGGTCAGGACCACGAGCGTTCGTCCATCCGGCGAGACATTCGGCGTGGAGATGGTGTCCGCGCCGATGCGATGGAGATCTCCTTCGTCCGTGACGCGCTCCAGACCGCTGCCGTCCGTGTGAATGCGCCAGATGCAATAGTCGCCGTCACGATTGGAGTAGAAATAAAGCATCCTGCCGTCCGGCGCCCACGTCACGCCGCGATCCCTGGCCACGTCGTTCGTCAACTGCCGCATGCGCGTGCCGTCGGCGTTGACGATGAAGAGGTCTTCCTGGGCGCCGCCGGTGGTGAACGCGATCGACTGCCCGTCGGGCGACGGCGCCAGCGAGAAGATCTCGAGCGTTCCGCTGAACAGCTGGCGCGGAGGTCCGGTCCTGGCGCTGGCCGCGTCGAAAGGCAGCGCCACCACGCGATGCGATCGCGTGACGGTGGCGAACGCGAGCTCTCCCTTTTGCGAGAACGCAAAGTTCCCGCTGATCGATCCGGGCAGCGAAAGCGGCTCCGGCGCGCCGATCGCCTTGCCGCTCTCTTCGTCCATCGCCACGCGCTCGAGGTTCAGCGTCCCGTCGCCATCGCTGCCGAAATAGAGATAGCCGCCGTCCGGCGACCAGACGGGATTCCAGTGCAACGCGCGATCGGAGGTGACGCGCACCACCGTCTGCTTCGGCTGCGCGGCATCCGGGTCGATCGTCCAGATGTCGCGTCGTCCCTGCGCCGAGACACCCCAGTACGCGATCCGTTTTCCGTGTGGCGACCAGCTCGGCTGCAGTGCGTCGCTGTCGCCGCCGGCGCCGTCGCCCGCGGACCGCGCGTGGTCCAGCAGCCGCTTTGCGCCGGTCCGTGCATTGATGATCCAGAGCTTGCCATCGAAGGAGTGAACCTGCGGCTTCAGGTCCGTTCCGACGCTCGAGACGACCAGCCGCGTCCCATCCGGCGACCATGACGGGTTGTGCCCGAAGTCGGTCAGCCTGCGTGCGTTCTCTCCCGTCACGCCCATGATGAAGATCCCGCCGCCGTCGCGCTCGGAGCGGAAGGCGATCTGCGAGCCATCCGGCGAGAACGCCGGCTCGGAGTCGTCGTCGGCCGAATCACTGGTGATGTTCGCGGCCACGCGGCCGTCGACGCGTTGCGTGTAGATGTCGCGGTTGCCGGAGCTCGACGAAACGTAGGCGAACGATTTGCCGTCCGGTGCGAGCGTGGGAAATGACTCCAGCCCGTCCGCGAATGTGAGCTGCCTGAACGTCCGCACCGGCGGATGCGGAACGGACCCGCGCATGCGGAGCAGCGCGAATCCGCCGAGCGCGGCGACGGCCAGCGCCGCGAGCGTCATCGCGGCGCGGTACGGAATCTTCCGCTTCGCCTTTGCCGCCGCCTTCGGACGGCCCGAGGTGCTCTGACCGCTGAGCAGCGTCCGCAGCTGAAACGCCAGATCGCGCGTCGACTGGAACCGCTCCTGCGGGTTCTTCTCCAGGCAATGGCTGACGATCTCGTCGAGCTCCGGCGGGATTTCGGGATCGATCGTCGTGAGCGACGGCGGCTGTCGTGCGACGACGGCCATCATCGTCTCCGTCGCCGACAGGAAGTCGAAGGCGGGACGGCCGGAGATCATCTCGTAGAGCACGGCGCCGAGGGAGAAGATGTCGGTGCGGTGATCGAGCGGCAGCGCGCGCGCCTGCTCGGGCGACATGTAGCCGGGGGTGCCGATGGCGATGCCGACCTTCGTCAGGCGGCGCACCGTGCCGCGGCTATGCGCGTCGCCGTCGGTCGTGTCGGCCACGAGCTTGGCCAGACCGAAGTCGAGGATCTTCATCCGGCCGTCGGTGGTGATGAAGAGGTTCTCCGGCTTCAGGTCGCGATGGATGATCCCTTTCTCGTGCGCGACGGCGAGCGCCGAGGCGAGCTGGATGGCGTAGTCGATCGCCTTGCGGAACGGCAGCGCGACCGGCATCAGCTCGCCGAGCGCCTCGCGCAGCGTCTGCCCTTCGAGCAGCTCCATCACGATGTAGGGCGAGGAGTCGGTCGTGCCGACGTCGAAGATCGTCACCAGTCCGGGATGGTTCAGCCCACCCGCCGCACGCGCCTCCTGTTCGAAGCGGCGCACCGCTTCGTCTCCGGCGCTGAACGGTCCCGTGAGAACCTTGATGGCGACGTCGCGTCCGATGCGGTTGTCGCGCGCCCGCCACACCTCGCCCATCCCACCCTCGCCAATGCGCGCGAGGATCTCGTATGGACCGAATGCCACACCTCTTGCGATCACCATGAGTGGAATTCAGGAAGATTATCGCAGGATCGGGACGCTATGATCTCCGCCACGTGACTCTCAAAAAAGGGACGCTCCTCGGGCCGTACGTGGTGGACGTACTTCTCGGCGCCGGCGGCATGGGCGAGGTCTATCGCGCCCGCGATTCGCGGCTCGATCGCACGGTCGCCGTCAAGGTCCTCCTCCCCAACCTCACCGCCGGCGACGAGCGCCGCGCGCGCTTCGAGCGCGAGGCGCGGGCCATCTCCGCGCTCTCCAGCCCGCACATCTGCGCCGTCTTCGACGTCGGCCGCGCGGACGACATCGAATACCTGGTCATGGAGTACCTCGAGGGCGAGACGCTCGCCGAGCGGATCGCGCGCGGTCCGCTCCCGCTCAGCCAGATCCTCCGCTTCGGCACCGAGATCGCCGAGGCGCTGCGCGACGCGCACCGCGCCGGCATCACCCATCGCGACCTGAAACCGGGCAATGTGATGCTGACGGCGTCCGGAGTCAAATTGCTCGACTTCGGCCTGGCGAAGCTCGAGACGCAGCCGCGCGTCTTCTCCACCGACTCCGCGCCGTCGACGGTCGTGAATCCGATCACCGCGGAAGGAACGATCGTCGGCACGGTGCTCTACATGGCGCCGGAGCAGCTCGAAGGGAAGACCGTCGATCCGCGCACCGACATCTTCGGCCTCGGCGTGATCCTGTACGAGATGGTCACCGGGCAGCGTCCCTTCGCCGGAAGCTCGCAGCTCAGCGTCATCGCGTCGATCATTTCCGCCGATCCGGTCCAACCGCGCTCGCTGCAGCCGGCATGTCCCGCGGCGCTGGAGCGGATCATCCTGACGGCGCTGGAGAAAAATCCCGACGATCGCTGGCAGACCGCGCACGACGTCGCGCGGCAGTTGCGCTGGTTGAGCGAGCCGTCGGGGCCGATGTCGGTGGAGACGCGCGCCATCGCGGCGCCGAGGGCATCGCGCCGCATGCTGTTCGCCATCCCTGCCGCCCTGGCCATCGGCGGATTGCTGGTCTGGGGCGGCATGCGCTACGGCAAGCCGGCCGATGCGACTCCCGGCGTGCGGCTGCATCTCGCGCCTCCCGATGATGTGCGCGCCATCCCCGCCCCTGAATCGCCGAACTTCGCGCTCTCGCCGGATGGACGGACGCTCGCGTATGCCGGGGCTAAAAACGGCGTGCCGGCGGTGTTCACCCGGCGCCTCGATTCATTCGACGTGCGCATGGTGGACGGCTCGGAAGGTGGCAACGGTCCGTTCTGGTCTTCGGACGGGCAATGGCTCGGCTTCAGCGCGCACGGAAAACTGTGGAAGACGAAGCCGGGAAGCGGAACCGTTCCCGAGGCCTTGTGTGACGTGCTCGGAACGGGAGCGCTCGGCTCATGGGTGGGAGACACCATTCTCTTTGCGGATCGCGCCGGCGGACGTCCGGAGATCTATCGCATCTCCGCGAGCGGCGGCCCGATCTCGAAGCAAACGGTCCTCAAGCAGGGCGAATGGCGTCATGCGTGGCCTCGCCTGCTCCCCGACGGCCACCACTATCTCTACCAATCGGCGACCATCAATTCGCTCGACCGGAGGCTGCTCCTCGCCTCGCTCGATTCCTCGGCCGTCTCCGTCCTCATCAGAAACGTGTCGCAGGCGACATTGGTCAGGGATGACCAACTGGCCTTCGTGCGCGACGGCAAGCTCCTCTCCCAGCACCTCGACGTCGGCAAAGGAAGGTTGACCGGCGAGCCGGCACTCATCGCCGACAACGTCTCGTATTTCTATCCCTCGGGGCGTGCCGACTTCGACGCCGCCAACGGTGTGATCGTCTATCGGACAGACACCAGGACGGGGCGCCTCGTGCGGACCGATCGAGCGGGAAAGCGGCAGATCATCGACGACCAGAGTCTCTTCGACGATCTGAGCCTGAGCATTTCGGGGGATGGCAAACGGGCCGCCGTGACCGTTCTCGCGCGCGGCACCGGCCTCGGAGACATCTGGATCTACGACCTGGAGCGCGGCGGCCGCGATCGATTCAGCAGCGAGCCCGGACTGGCGATCACCCCGGTCTGGACGCCTGACGGCAAAGCCATCGTCTACTCGGCCGCCGCGGCCGGGACGCTTCCCCATGTCGTACGCCGCGATTTCACCTCATCGAGCCTGGAGTCGCTGACGCCGCCGGGCACGTTTCAGTTCGCGGGCAGCTTCTCTCCCGACGGCTCGGTGCTCTATTACACGCGCGAGGATCCGCACACGCGCAACGACGTCTTGCGCCTCGACCTGCGGACGCGAAAGGCGGAGCCGCTGCTGAACAGCGCCTCGTATGAATCGGATCCTCAGGCGTCACCCGACGGAAAGTGGCTCGCCTTTACATCGAACGCCAGCGGAGTAGACGAGGTGTATCTCCAGAGTCTTGTCCGCGGCGACCTGCCGCGCGTGCGCATCTCGACGAATGGCGGCGAAAGCCCACGCTGGCGGCGCGACGGCGGGGAGCTCTTCTACGTGTCGGCGCAGAACGGGATCATGAGCGTCGTTCCACAATCCGCGGGCGAGTGGGGCAACGCGAAGATCAGCGAACTGTTTCGGGCACCCGCCGACACGCTCCGCTTCGCCGCCGCTCCCGACGGCCAGTCATTTCTGTTCGTCGAGGGCTCTCATGGCACGGCTGACTCTCTGTTTCACGTGATCATCGGCTGGCAGTGACGCGAGTGGCACAGACACTGTCCTGTCTGTGCCACTCGTGCCGAGGTCTTTACTTTGCCGGTGCAGTCGTCGTGGTGCCGCCGCCGAGGAATCCGGAGCGGCTGAGCAGGTGGATGGAGAAGAACGCGAACGACCGCTTCTTCGCCGCCTGCAGGTTCCAGCCGAAGCCGATCATCACTTTGTCGTTGATGAACGACAGCGTCGGCGCCACGCCCAGCTCCACCGTCTCGTTCGGGTCGAAGTCGAGCGCCATCGTCGTCAGGCCGGCGCCGCTGAGAATCTTGATCGCGGACGGCGGCTGTTCGTTGGCCGTGGTCGGCCACTGATTGAACGTCAGCAGCCAGCTCATGGCGGCGGTCGGCTTGAACTTCTCCTGCGAAGACTGCCGGACGAGCGCGAGACTCGCCGCGACCTTGTCGGAGAGACCGTAGAGCCGGAGGTTGAAGAGATCGGTCCACGTCGTCGACGCCACCTGCTCCTCTCCCGAATAGAACGCGTACCCGAGTTGCACCGTGTCGCCCGGATTGCGCGGCACCGGGATCGTCTGCAGGTTGAACGACGTGCTGGCGTTCGTCTCGACCGGGATGCGCTTCTGCCCTTCCGGCACCGGCAGATCGGCAACGGCCGTCGCCGTCGTTTCGGCTCGGAAGAAGCCGGCGATCATCTCGCCGAGCAGTTTCGTGTCTTCGATGAGGAGCGGAATGCCGCCGCCCTCCTTGAGCAACGGCGCGAACGGACTGTTATCCGCGAGGAGCAGCGTCTTGATCGCCGGCGTGACGTTCGCGGCGTTGACGCTCGTCTTCACCTTCGCCAGATCGTCGGCGAGCTTTTTCAACGGATCTTCCAGCGACGACAACTGCGTGGGAATCGCGCTCGCGGTTTTGAAGCGGCCGAGGATCTGATTCATCGCCGACACCGGATCGGCGTTCTTCAGCGAATCGGCGAATCCTGAGATGTTCGTCAGGTCCGTCAACGTGGCCTTCGCCGCCTTTGCCTCCGTGATCAGAGCCGTGACGTCCGCGACGAGCTGGTTGTCGGCGGCATTGCTGGCGACCGCGCTGTCCTTGATCAATTTCACGAATGCGTCGATCGACTTGCTGTCGATCGCGTTGGCCAGCGCCTTCACCTGTTCGGCGTCGGTCTTCACCTTGTCGAGCTGCGCCTGGATCGGCGAGGCGGCGATGTCGCTGCGTAACGCCGTGAGGACGGCCGCGCCGACGTCCTTCGCTTCGGCCGTTTTCTTGGCCAACGCTTCCATTTCCGTGAACAGTTTCTCCTGATCGGCCGGCACTTCGAAGCGCACCTTCTCGTAGCGCGACACCGGTCCGGGCTTGACCGTGTTGTGGCCGGGCAACGGGATTGCCGAGGGCTCGCCGTTGCGCGGAACGATATGCGCCTGCAGTTCGAGCGAGATCCCGCTGTTCGGCGCGGTGGCGTTGAACGCGCGTTGCGCCGCGTCGAGCTCGCGCGCGACCAACTCGCTGAAATTCTGCCAATCATTGGCGCCGATGATGTGAAGGCCGACATCGTCTTGCGATCGACGTTCGGCGTCGTTGATGCTCATACCTTCCGAGACCAGGCGCTGACTGATCGCCCTTTGCAACGACAGGCGCATGTTCGAGAGGCGGCGGCTCGATGCGCTACGAGCCGCTTTGAAGTCTGCGCTGTTGCCGGTGTGGAAAAGCTCGATCACACGTGAGACTTCACGCGCCGCCGTTTCGATCTCCGCCATCAGGTTCGTCAGCGTCACGATGCGGTCGAGTAGTTGCTTCTGCTGCGGCGTGAACGTACCGATGTTTTGCGCGGCGAGGGCCTGTGCCAGCTTGGCAGGATCGATCTGGATATCGACGCCGCTGTTGATGTCGAGTCCGTGCACGATGACGCCGCCGGAGCTCGGGATGTTTCGGCCGGTAACGGCGCTCGGTCCGCTTTCGGGATGCTCGATGTAGACGACCGCCTCCGGCAGTTTCTGGGACAGACCGGTGGAGGCAGAGAGCGCGAGAACAGCGAATGCGAGCAGCGCGCGCTTCATTGGTCAGCCTCGAGGTTGAGCAAATCCTGTCCGATCTGGAAGGGGACGGCATTGATGTCATAACGCTGTGCGGCTGTCCGATCCGGCGCGTCAAAATTCAGGAGCACGAGCACGACGGAATCATCGTCTCCAAACCAGCGCTCGAACGTTTCGGGGGACAGCACGCCGTCTTCGATGAGGAACGCGCCGTGATCGTCGCGTTCGCCGACGACCTGCAGGACGTTGAGGAAATCGGCCGTTCGCCCGACCATCACCGTCACGCGGTCATCGGCCAGGGCGTTTTCGAGTGGTTGTGTGTCGTCACCATTGCGGAGCTCAAGGAACATGCGTTCTCTCCTTTGTGCTTCGGTTGTCGAATTGGAACGGGTTTGTCTAAGGAGTGACGGAGACGCGCATTTCCCTACCAGCGGCGTGCGCGCCCGCCGTACTCTTTGACCTGATGCTCATCGAATCCGTCGCGCGGTTCCTCGCCGCGAACGCCATCGATCGCCTCGTCGCCGCCGTCTCGGGCGGGCCTGATTCGACCGCGCTGCTGGTCGCGCTGGCGGAGCTGCGCGCGGACGTCCTCGCGGCGCACGTGAACCATCATCTGCGCGGCGACGAATCGGATGGCGACGAGCGCTTCGTGCGCGATCTCTGCGCGCGGCTCGGCGTCGAGCTGCGCGTCGCCGACGGCACGCTCGATCCGGCGTCGATCCGCCGGCACGGCGTGGAGGCGGCGGCGCGCGAGGTGCGCCACGCGCGCCTGGACGAGATCCGCGACGCGGCCGGCATGCGCTGGATCGCCACCGCGCATCAACTCGACGATCAGGCCGAGACGATCCTCATGCGCCTGATGACCGGGAGCGGCCTGGCCGGACTGCGCGGCATTCATCCGGTTCGCGACGACGGCGTCGTCCGTCCCCTGCTCGACGTGAGTCGCGCGGAGGTCGAAGAGTTCCTGCGCCAGCGGAACATCGTCGCGCGCGCCGACAGCTCGAACGCCGATCCCCGATTTCTGCGCAATCGCGTGCGGGCCATGCTGCGGGAGATGCAGGTGTCGCGCAATCTCGCCGCGGTCGCGGCCCAGGCACGCGCGCAGTGGGCCATCGTCGAGAAACTGCTCGATGAATACGAAGTCGAGGAACGCGAGAACGACACGCGATTCCTCCGCTGGCCCGAGGATGCGTGGCTCAAACAGGCGTTGCTCCTGAGACAGATCCGCCGCCTCGATCCCCATTCGCGCGATGTCTCGGCCGCCGACCTCGAGCGCCTGGCGCAGGCCGGCGGCCGCGTGAGCGTGACGAAGGAGCTCGAGCTGATCGGAGACGTGCTGCGCAAACGAGGACAGCCAGGAGTGTCCGTCCCACACTTCGAAGTCACCATGGCGCCCGGTGAGCAGATCTACATCCCGGAGATCGACACGACCGTCCACCTCCAGCAACCAGCAACCGGCAACCAGCAACGTTTCCAGCTCCCCCGAGGCGCCGCGCCGGACTTCATCGTAAGAAATCGCCGAAGCGGCGACCGCTTCCGCCCTCTCGGCATGTCCCGTGATAAAAAGCTGAAGGAATTCCTCATTGATCGTAAAATCGCCGTCGAGGTCCGCGATTCGCTCCCTCTGCTCTGTTGGAACGATCAGATCATCTGGGTCGGGGGAGTCGAGATCTCGGACGCATTCAAAGTGACGGACCCCGCGGGCGAGCAATACGAAGTGTGGTTGGAAGGTGCCGGTGCGTCAGTCGAAGCAGCCGAAGGTCAAGCGAGTCTTCACCGCTAAGCAGATCGCCAAACGGATCGACGCCATCGGCGAAGCGATCCGCGCCGATGCCGGATCCGGCGAGGTCTTCCTCCTCGGCCTCCTCAAAGGCGCCACCTGCTTCCTCGCCGACCTGATGCGCGCCATCCCCGGCGACGTCGCGTACGGCTACATCGACGTCATCCGCGACATCGCCGACACCGACACCGCCGCCGCGCTGGAGATCGACTTCATCAGCCACACCGAGATCGCCAACCGCGACGTCTACGTGCTGAAGGACGTCGTCTCCACCGGCGTCATCGAGAACTACCTCCTCCTGCAGCTCCGCCAGCATCAGCCCGCCGCCGTCCACCTCGTCGCCCTGCTCGATCGCCCCGACCTCCGCACCGTGGCCCTGGAGACCGACTACCAGATGTTCAAGGTCGGCGACGGCTCGTTCGTCGGCTACGGACTGGAACAGGGCGGGAGGTTCGGCAACCTGCCGTACATCGGGACCGTGTCGTGACGGTCACCCGGAAACATCCCCTCCCCGCCCGCGTAAGCTGAAGGGACCTAAGCGGTCTGTCATCCCGGCGCCAATCCTGAAGAAGGCTTGGCCAACCAACGCAGCGGCGCGTCGCCGCCCGGAATGACAGCCGCGACCGATCCGGTTGCGGTAGTGTACGAGTGGCACGCCGGAAGCATCGACGTGCTGTTTTGGAGGCCAATCGTTGAATTCCACAGTCAAGACCGCGCTTCTCTGGCTGGTCATCATCGTCCTGGTGTTCCTTCTGTGGAACCTTTTCCAGACGACGAAGGGCGCGAGTGAGCAGATCCCCTACAGCGTTTTCATCGATCGGGTGAACGCCGGACAGATCGACAAAATCATTCTCCGCGGCGACGAAGCGCGCGGCGAGACCAGGCCGACCGCGCCCGGCGGCAAGCACGAGTTCCACCTCAACGTCCCGCAGAACTACCCCGCCATGTACGACCTTCTCAAGCAGAAGGGCGTGACGATGGAGTTCGAGCCGCAGCACGACGCGCCGTTCGTTACCGCGCTCATCAGCTGGGCGCCCATCCTCTTCCTCATCGGCCTCTGGATCTTCTTCATGCGCCAGATGCAGGCCGGTGGAAACAAGGCGCTGTCGTTCGGCAAGTCGAAGGCGAAGCTCCTCTCCGGCTCGGCGAAGAAGGTCACGTTCAAGGACGTGGCCGGCGTCGACGAGGCGAAGCTGGAGCTGCACGAGATCATCGAGTTCCTGAAAGAGCCGCAGAAGTTCACGAAGCTCGGCGGCAAGATCCCGAAAGGCGTGCTGCTGATGGGACCGCCGGGAACGGGCAAGACCCTGCTCGCCCGGGCCATCGCCGGCGAAGCGAACGCGCCGTTCTTCTCCATCTCCGGCTCCGACTTCGTCGAGATGTTCGTCGGCGTCGGCGCCTCGCGCGTGCGCGACCTCTTCGAACAGGGAAAAAAGAACGCCCCGTGCATCATCTTCATCGATGAGATCGACGCCGTCGGACGTCACCGCGGCGCAGGCCTCGGCGGCGGACATGACGAGCGTGAACAGACCCTCAACCAGCTCCTCGTCGAGATGGACGGCTTCGAGTCGAACGACGGCGTGATCCTCGTCGCGGCGACGAACCGCCCCGACGTTCTCGATCCCGCTCTCCTCCGCCCCGGCCGTTTCGATCGCCGCGTCGTCGTCGATCTCCCCGACCTCAAGGGACGCGAGGGAATCCTCCGCGTGCACACCCGCAACATCCCGCTCTCCGACGACGTCGACGCCAGCGTGCTGGCGCGCGGCACACCGGGCTTCAGCGGCGCCGACCTGGCCAACCTGGTCAACGAGGCCGCGCTGAACGCCGCCCGCTACGACAAGAAGAAAGTGCAGATGGTCGACTTCGAGTTCGCCAAGGACAAGGTCCTGATGGGCGTCGAGCGAAAGTCGATGGTGATGAGCGATCGCGAAAAGCGGAACACCGCGTATCACGAGTCGGGTCACACCATCGTCGCGGCGATCATGCCGGCGGCCGATCCGCTGCACAAAGTGACGATCATCCCGCGCGGCCGGGCCCTCGGCCTGACGCAGCAGCTGCCGACCGAGGACAAGTACTCGTACTCCCGGCGCTACCTCGAGGCGATGCTCGCCGTGCTGATGGGCGGCCGGATCGCGGAGGAAGTGTTCCTCAACGAGATCACCACCGGCGCCGGCAACGACATCGAGCGCGCCAGCGGCATGGCACGGCGGATGGTCTGCGAGTGGGGCATGTCAGAGCTCGGTCCCGTGACGTTCGGCAAGAAGGAAGAGGCGATCTTCCTCGGCCGCGAGTTCGCCCAGCATCAGGACTTCTCGGAAGCGACGGCGGTCGAGATCGACAAGGAAGTGCGCCGCATCCTGGAGAAGGCGTACAAGACCTCGCACGAGATCATCACCAACAACAAGACCGCGCTCGACAAGATCGCGCGCAAGCTCCTCGAGCGCGAGACGCTCGAAGGTTGGGAAGTGAACGAGATCCTCCGCGAGGAGACCGGCATCGACTACATGAAGGCGAAGGAGTACGACCCGGAGGAAGCGAGCCCCGGCGAGAAGATGACCATCGCCCCGGGATCCGGCCCGTCGACCGACGTGCCGACTCCGGTCGGGCAACCGCCCGCGTCCACACCACCCGACCGCAACGCGTGATCGCGCAAAAGGGCCGGCTGACCGCCGGCCCTTTTCATTTTCGGTGGTAGGGAAAATCCCCCTGCTGTCCCTCCCTACGCTGACGGATGCGGAAGGCGCAGAAGAAGTTGCTCGCTCGCCTCAGGCGGCCACGCCTCGATGACGCAACCGCGTTCGTTCTCCTCTGGACGTATTTCGACAGCGTCGGTCTGAGCGACGTCGAGAGCAGCTTCATCGGGCGAAGTCTCTTCCCCCAGAAGATCGATCCGTTTCCGCTGCGAACCGACGACGCCGGCTACGACCCGGCCGCCGGATTGGCGGAGCTCGAAAGTGCGCTCGACGCCTCGCAATTCGACCAGAAGGTCGCCGCGTGGCTGAAGGGACTCGACGCGCTGCTCGTTCGGCAGAAGGGAACGTTCGAACACTGCGCGATCCTCGGCTTCGATCGAAAACGTTATCGCGTCCGTCAGAGGAACCAGTACATCGCATCGCGATTCGCGCAGCGCGAGCGGGAGATCGAAGGGAGTCAGAAGCAGAGCCTTTCGCTCACCGCCTACTGCCGGAACTTCTGCGCCGTCCCGGCAGAGCTGATCCGAGGGTTCAGGATCCGATCCCTCGGTCCGACGCAGTGGGGCGATCGATCCGTCGACGACAGGCTGCGCGTCGCCGCGAAAGAGAGTCTCCGGTTTCTCTGCTGGCCTCTCCGTTCGAAGCTCATCAAGCATCGCGATCGAGCGGAGACCAGGCCGGGCGACAACGATCACTGGCTCGTTCGGCTCACCGTGGATACCGAAGGCGGCGTCGAAGCGCACCGCAGGGAGCTCGCACGCGCCGTCGAAGCAGCGGCACGCGAACGGGCAGCCATTCTCGTGCTGCCCGAGCTCTCGACCGCGACGAAAGACGTCGAGTTCCTCAGGTCGATCCTGACCGGGCGGCAATATCCGATCCTCACCATCGCCGGGATCGAGCATCGTCGTAGAGGAAAAAGCTACGTCAACGAGGCGGTCCTCCTCGGGCCGCACGGCAAGCTGCTCCACACTCATCGGAAGCTGACCCGCTACAAGGTTCGCAACGCGATCGAGCGGACTTTGACCGGGAAAACGCTGACCGTGCTCGAGTCGGTCATCGGCAACATCTGTCCGCTGATCTGCCTCGATCTGTTCCACCCTGAGATCTCGGCTCTGGTCAGGTCATCGCACGCCAACATTCTTCTGACACCCTCACTCAGTCCCACGACGACCGCACATCAGAACGCCGCGAAGAACTACCTCAACACCAATCTCGCCACCACGCTCGTCTCGAACCGCTGCTTCAAATCGCGGGAGCGGAAGGAGAAGACGACCTTTGCGCTGTTGCCCGGAAAGGACGACGCAAACAACACCATCTGGAGGCATTTCGAGCTGACGGCCGACTACCTTCTCGTGGTCGTGGAGTAACCTTGCAGTTCAACAATCGTTCAACTATCATCGGTATGGCGATTCAACAAACATTCAACAATCCCGGCGAAATCGAGGCTCACGATGGCGCGCATCAATCCGAACGTTTCCCGCTTTCACTACCTCAACTCGGAAGAGCTCGGACCGATCCTCGATGACGCGATGGCCGACACGCGCGACGAGTCCCGCAACAGCTGGGTGGCGCTGTTCCGGAACCGCGCGCTCGACCGCATTCGTCAGGGCAGCTCGGACGAGTTGCTGAATGAGGCGCGCATCCTGAGCGACCGGCTCTACTCCCCGGCCGGCCAGAAGCTGCGGCGCGAACATCCGGGGTACTTCGCGCGCCTCGACACGATCGCGGAGATGCTGAAGACCGCCGGCGAGCGAACCGACACGGCGTTCGTGCAAGCCGTCCTCGCCAGCCACAAGAAATACGCGAACCGGATTCTCGAGATGCTCGCCAGGGCAACCGGCGGCGTCCCCCGCACCGAGATCAGGGACGAGTTGCGAACCATCGAGTCGAAGCTCTCGGAGTCGCACCTCACCCACATCCTCGCCGACCTGGACAGCGCCGGCGTGATCACCCGCGTCCGCCGGCCGAAAACGAAGGAAGTCCGCATCACGCTCGACGCGGCCGGACGCGACCTCGTGGAAAAGCAGCTGCGGCCGGAGTGGTTCGTCAAGTCGACGCAGCTGGTTCGTCACGTCGCGCGCGGCGGAGACGCTCCATCCGAGGGGCAAGTCACCGAGCTGTTGCGAAAGGCGAATGCGCCCTCGGAGTTGGTCGTCACGCTCGTTCAGGAACTGCTGGCCACCCTCACCGACACGGCGAGCGCTTTCGAACGCCGCACTGGCTGAGCGCTAAAGGCGGGGGACGTATTAGATTGCGCACATGCGATTGATCGCCGCCCTCCTCCTCACCCTCTCCGCGAACGCCCTCGACTTCCCCACCTTCATGACCGGCTCCTGGCGCATGACGATGCAGAACGGCTCCGTCGTGGAGGAGCACTGGACGACCGCCGGCGGCGGACTGATGCTCGGCATGGGTCGCAGCGTCCCGAAGCAGGGGAACGCCGAGTTCGAGTTCCTGCGTATCGAGAACCGCGACGGTAAGCTCACCTACCTGGCCATGCCGTTCGCGAAGCCGGCCACGCCGTTCCCGCTAAAATCGCTCACCGACTCGCGCGTGGTCTTCGAGAACCTCGAGCACGACTTTCCGCAGCGCATCATCTACTGGCGTGACGGCGAGCGCCTCTGCGCGCGCGTCGAAGGGAAAGACGGCAAGGGCGACGAGTGGTGCTGGACAAAGTACTGATGCGGAAACGGGTTTACGTCGCCTACACCGGCGGCACGATCGGCATGAAGCGCACCCGGAACGGCTACCAGCCGCATTCCGGATATCTGCAGGAGCAGATGGACGCGATTCCGGAGCTGCATCACGCCAGCATGCCGTCCTACACCATCCACGAATACGACCCGCTGCTCGACTCGTCGAACATGACGCCGACGCAATGGGTCGAGATCGCGCGCGACCTGGCGGCGAACTACGAGCGCTACGACGGCTTCGTCGTCGTCCACGGCACCGACACCATGGCCTACACCGCCTCGGCGCTGCCGTTCATGCTGCACGGACTCGGCAAGCCGGTGGTCATCACCGGATCGCAGATCCCGCTCTGCGAGATCCGCAACGACGCGCGCGAAAATCTCATCACCTCGCTGATGATCGCCGCCGGCTACGCCATCCCCGAGGTCTGCCTCTACTTCGGCGGCAAGCTGCTGCGCGGATGCCGCGCGGTGAAGGTGAGCGCCTCCGGATTCGCCGCCTTCGATTCGCCGAACTTCCCTCCCCTCGGCACGGTCGGCATCGACATCGACATCGACTGGGAGCTCGTCCGCAAGCCGAAGCGGACGAAGAAGCTCAGCGTACAGGAGCTCGGCGCGCCGGTGGTCAGCGCGCTGCGGCTCTTTCCCGGCATCTCGCCGGAGCTCGTGCTCAACGTGCTCCGTCCGCCGCTGCAGGGGCTGGTGCTCGAGGCGTACGGCGTCGGCAACGGACCCGATCAGGACGGCGCGTTCATCGACGCGTTGCGCGAAGCGACGAAGCGCGGCGTGGTGATCGTCGATTGCACGCAGTGCCTGGAAGGGAAAGTCGATCTCGCCGAGTACGCGGCCGGCTCCGCGCTGGCGCGTGCGGGAGTCATCAGCGGATCGGACATGAGCGCCGAGGCCGCGCTGGCGAAGTTGTACTACCTCTTCAGCCGCGGCGATTCGCCGGAGAAGGTGAAGAAGGAGATGCAACGCGATTTGTGCGGCGAGCTGACGACAGACTCGTGAGTACAATGCATCGATGCGACGTACTTCGTGCCTGCTCGTCGTCTGTCTGTCCATCGCTCTCCACATCAACGCTCAACCGCAATGCACCGGCGCCACCCAGGAAGCGCCGTTCAAGCCGCCGCACACGATCAGCCGCGATCACCTCGGCGCTTACGAAACCGAGATCCTCACCTGGCTTCAGGGAAACGAGTACGCAAAGCTCGGCTGGTGCGTCGACAAAGGCGTCCGCGACACCGGGCCGTGGATCAACGGCACTTACTTCGGCACGCACAAAGCCGTCCGCATCTACTACTCCCCCGGCGTGATGACCTGGCTCACCGGCGGACGGACCGGAACGATCCCCGACGGCGCGATGATCATCAAGGAACAGTGGAACGGCCCCGCGGCGCGCTACGAGAACGAGGCGCTGCCGGCCGTCACCGACTGGACCATCATGATCAAGGACGCGAAGGGCGCGATCGACGGCTGGTTCTGGGCGGAGCTGTGGAAGGACATGCCGATCGATTCGCCCGGCAGCAACCTGCAATATCCGAACGCCGGCTTCGGCATCTACTGCACGCGCTGCCACGCGTCGGCGGAGAAAGAGCACACCTTCTCCGCGCTGAACAACCTCGCCGGCTTTCCCGGCTTTCCGCTCACCTTCCGTGTCGACGACACCTGGCGCACGCCGCCTCCGCCGTTGAAGCGGGCCCGCAAAAAGACCTACAACATCCACGCGCCGGTGGAGGAAGAGCCGGAAGAAACGGCCGCGCCGCCGGCCAGTGAAGCCGTGAGCATGCCGGCCGAGACCTACGACAACGTCGTCGCCGCCGCGCACGGCCCGGAGATGTTCCTCACCTCGAATCAATGTCAGGGCTGCCACAGCGCGGCGACCTATCCCTTCGGACCGACGATGTTCCGTCCCACCTCGCCGCTCACCGTCAGTCCCGTGACCGGCATCAATTTCTCCGAGTACACCGAGTGGCGCTGGTCGCCGATGGGACTGGCCGGACGCGATCCGATCTTCTACGCGCAGCTGGAGAGCGAGCTCGCGTTCGCCGACACGCGGCCGAACCCGAAGGAGGCGCGGCGGACGATCCTCAACACCTGCTTCCGCTGCCACGGCGTGATGGGCCTCCGGCAGATGCAGATCGATCACCCCGACCGCGACTACCGCCCCGACATTCCGATGATCACCTCGGGCCCCGACGCGAAGTACGGCGCGCTGTCACGCGACGGCATCAGCTGCATGGCGTGCCATCACATGGTGGAGACGAAGACGCCGCCGGGACACGAGCCGCTGAAGTACTTCCTCGAGCATTCGATCACCGGCCTCTTCGAGACCGGCAAGCCCGACGAGTTGAACGGACCGTTCAAGGATGACGAGATCGTCACGCTGCCGATGAAGAACGCGCTCGGCGTCACGCCGAAGCACGACGCATACATGAAGAGCTCGCGCATGTGCGGCAGCTGCCACACGATCAACCTCCCGATCATGGACGGAACCGGCCATTCGATCGAGCAGGCGACGTATCTCGAATGGCTGAACAGTGATTACCAGGACGAATTCGGCAAGCCGTCGGCGAGCGCGCAGAGCTGCCAGCAGTGCCACATGCCGGGCAAATACGACAACCCCGAGGCGAAGATCAAAGTCGATCCGATCCAGACGCGGATCGCCATCGTGGAGGACGACTCCTTCCCCGCCGCCGATCATCGCGCGCCGACGCCCGACATCCACGTCCGTTTCCGCACGAAGGACTACGCGCGTCACGAGTTCCTCGGCATGAACGCGTTCGTGCTCGAGATGTTCAAGCAGTTCAACCTGCTCCTCGGCGTCCGGCTCGGCGATTACATGACCGGCAACAGCGACTCGCTGCAGGTGGTGCAGGACAACCTGGTGCGCCAGGCGAAGACGTCGTCGGCGAGCATTGCCGTCCGCCGCAAGGATGAGAAAAACACGGTCGTCGCCGAGGTGGAGGTGAAGAACCTGGCCGGCCATCGCTTCCCGAGCGGCGTCGGCTTCCGCCGCCTCTTCATCGAGCTCACCGCGAAAAACGGCGACAACGTGATCTGGGCCTCGGGATTGACGAACTCCGACGGCGTGATCATCGATCGCGCCACCGGCAAGCCGCTGCCGACCGAATTCTTCGACGGCGGCAAGTACCAGAAGCACCATCAGCTGATCACGTCCGAGGATGACGTGCAGATCTACGAGGAGCTGACGCTCGACGCCGACAACAAGTTCACGACGAGCTTCGTCCGCCGCGATCACGAGCTGAAGGACAACCGCCTGCTGCCGCTCGGCTGGAAGCCCGACGGGCCGCAGCCTGGAGTCCTTCCGAAGTTCTTCCTCGACGCCACGCATCCGAAGGGCGACGCGGAGAAAGACCCCGATTACAAGAACGGCAAGGGTATCGACACGCTCACCTATCGCATCGCGCTGCCGGCAGGCATCGATCCGGCGAACGTGAAAATCTCTGCCACGCTCTGGTCGCAGACCATTCCACCGTACTTCCTTCGCGACCGCTTCAACGGCGCCAACGGCGACGGAACGAAGCGGCTGAAGTTCATCACGTCAACCATCAATCTGGACGCGACGAACTTGAAGAACTGGAAGCTCTTCGTGGCCAGCGCGAGCAATTAACGGCGCGCGGCATGCACTGATCGAGTGCGTGCCGCGCATCCTGCTCGCGATTCTGATCTTCAGCACGCTCCCGCTTTACGCCGACACCGCGGAAGACGACAGCATCGCCGCGCAGCTGCATGCGCACGGCACCCGCGTCGAGCAGCCGCGCGCGATTCTCTGGTACCGCGCGGCGGACATGCCGGCGGGCACGGCGAAAGAATTCGCGGAGCGGCTCTCCAGCGGCGTCGACGAGATCGAGGCGGTCCTCGGCAGGAAGTACGAGCGGGCGAAGATCGAATGCTTCGTGTCGTCCGACGCCGGGATGTCGCACTCGTACATGGGCGTCAAGCCGTACTTCTTCGTGACGCCGGAGCGGGTGAACGCGCGCGAGGTGCCGTACCGTCACGAGCTGACGCACATCGTCGCCTGGTGGAGTTGCGGAAAGGCGCTCTGGCTGCAGGAAGGATTTGCGGATTACGTCAGCACCGAGGCGAGGCGGCGGTTCGCGCATCAGCCGGAGTACGACGCGAACGTCTTCAATCCGAAGGATGAGGACATCGACGCCGTCGCGGCGCGCGTGAGCGACGGGCGCGTGGCGGCGAAGGTGATGCCGCTGATCGGCATCGACGCCATGCCGATGTCGCTCCGGCACCGGCGGGCGTTCGACGCGATCTTCGCCGATCGCGAGGTTACAGCGCCGGCGTTCTACAACCTCTCGCATTCGTTCACGCGGTTTCTCGTGAAACGCGTAGGGCTGGAGAAACTCGAAGCGGCGTGCCGCGCGTGGAAACCGAGCGGCGCGATCGCGCGCGACGCCGGGACGGCAATGGAGCAGCTGCGCAACGAGTGGTTGGCAGCGCTACCCACGTCGGCACGGCCCAACACGAGCGGACGAGACGTCCGCTCCCCTCTCCACAAGGCGTAGATTTCCACTGGCCCACTACAATCCCGTCGTGGCCAGAAAAACCGCGGTCTTTTCCTGCAACGAGTGCGGCGCGCAGTCGCCGAAGTGGATCGGGCGCTGCCCCGACTGCAACGCCTGGAACTCGTTCAGCCAGGACGACGCGCCGCCGCGCGCGAACACGATGAGCGTCAGCGGCGGCTCGATGCCGATCAGCCAGATCGACGCCGACGTCGCGCCGCGCATCTCGACCGACATGCCGAGCCTCGATCGCGTCCTCGGCGGAGGGCTCGTCATCGGCGCCGTCACACTCGTCGGCGGCGAGCCGGGCGTCGGCAAATCGACATTGCTCCTGCAGGCCGCGCAACGGCTCGCGCAACACGGCCCGGTGCTCTACGTCTCGGGCGAAGAATCGCCGCGCCAGATCGCGTTGCGCGCGAGACGTCTCGGAACCACCAGCGATGAGATCCGCATCTTCACCGAGACCTCGGTCGAGCGGATCATCGCCGAGATCGAAAAGCTCCGTCCCGCCGCGGCGATCATCGACTCCATCCAGACCGTACACACCGGCTCGAACGATTCCACACCCGGTAGCGTGGGCCAGGTCCGCGACTCCGCCGGCGCGCTGATGGTCGCGGCGAAACGCCTCTCCATTCCGATCTTCCTCATCGGCCACATCACGAAGGAAGGGACGATCGCCGGACCGAAATCGCTCGAGCACATCGTCGACACCGTTCTCTACTTCGAAGGGGAGAAATTTCAGAACTACCGCGTCGTGCGCGCCTACAAGAACCGCTTCGGTCCGGTGAACGAAGTGGCCATCTTCGAGATGCACGACGACGGCCTGGAGGAGGTGGCCAATCCCTCCGCCGCGCTGATCTCGCAGCGCAGCACCGCGCCCGGCTCCGCGATTCTCGCCGCGCTCGAGGGAACGCGTCCGCTCCTCGTCGAGTTGCAGGCGCTTGTCTCGCCGACGCACTTCCCGTCACCCCGGCGGATGGCGATGGGCATCGACTCCAATCGCGTCACGCTGCTGCTCGCGGTGCTGGAGCGCAAAGGGGGCGGGAACTTCGCGCAGCACGACATCTACGTGAACATCGCCGGCGGTCTTTCGATCGATGAACCGGCGCTCGACCTCGGGATCATCGCCGCCGTGCTCTCCTCGCAGCGCAACGTCGCGCTGCCGTTCGACGTCGCGCTGTTCGGCGAGGTCGGCCTCCTCGGCGAGATCCGCAGCGTGTCGCAGGCGGACCTCCGCGCGCGCGAAGCGGCGGCCCTCGGATTCAAGCGGATCATCGTGCCGCAGTCGAACGCGGCGGAGATCCGCACCGACATCGACGTGACGCCGGTCCGCCGTATTGAAGAGTTCGCCGAGACACTCTTCTTTACAAGCTGAGACTGGTTATTTAAACTTTGCGGCGATCCGGACGTTTATGGTGACCCAATTCGCTCGCAAGTGGTGGGATGACAGGAACGGGCTCCTCGCCGTCGTCTGCGTCTCCCTGTTTGCAATGGGTTGCGCCTCCCTTCCCCCTCTCACGGTCACGCGAACGACACCCGCCCCCGCTCCGATCGTCCATTCCGAAGACGACGATTTCAGCGAGCTGATCGCCCAGATGCGCGCCGACCTCAACCGCCACACGTCGCGCGAGATCGCCGGCAAGCCGACGATGGCGCCATCGACGCAGACGGCGAAAGGTCGCGATCGCGAGTTCTCCGAGCGCGCCCACGCCCTCTTCTCACCGCTCTCGCAGGCCGCCCTGCGTATGCCGGTGGTCGGCGTGACGGCGCAGGAGCTCGACGACTCGTGGCACGCGCCGCGCGACGGCGGCACGCGCGTCCACAAAGGCATCGACATCTTCGCGCACCGCGGGACGGAAGTCGTCGCCGTGACCGACGGCATCATCAGTTACATCGGCGACCAGCCGAAGGGCGGCCACTGCATCTGGCTGACCACCGAGAACGGCAAATCGTTCTACTACGCCCACCTCGATCACTGGGCGCCCGGCATCTACGAAGGGATGGAAGTGCAGAGCGGCGATCTCCTCGGCTACGTCGGCAACACCGGCAACGCCGTCTCCACCCCGCCCCACCTCCACTTCCAGATCAGCGAGAACGACGAAACGGTGAACCCCTACCCGATCCTCACCCGCGCCATCCCGACGAAGACGGCGCACGTTCACGTGGAGCTGGGCGGCGGGTTCGGAACGCACTGAGTTACCTGTTGCCGGTTGCCTGTTTCCGGCAACTGGTCACCGGCAACCGGCAACCTCACTTCACCTGCTTCCCCTCCCGCATCACGAACGTCACCTTCTCGATCGCCTTCATGTCGGTCAGCGGATTTCCGTCGACCGCGATCAAATCCGCCAGCTTGCCAACCTCGATGACGCCGGCGTCGACGCCGACCAACTCGGCGGCGTTGGAGGTCGCGGCGCGGAGGACGTCGCCGTTCTTCATGCCGTACTTCGCCATGTATTCGAGCTCGATCGGATTCGTTCCCGGCTTTTCGAATGTGTCGCTGCCGAAGGCGATCTTCACCGGCGTCGCGAGCGCGCGCCTGAAGCTCGCGGCGTGCGCGTCGCAGGTGCGCTTCAGACGCTCCTTCATCTCGCCCGTCGCGCTGCCGAACAGATCGCCGTCGCGCCACATCTCGTAAACCATCAGCGTCGGCACGTAGACGATCTCCTTCTGCGCCATGGTCCGGAACGTCTCTTCCTTCAGGTAGAGCCCGTGCTCGATCGAATCGACGCCGGCGGCGATGGCCATCTGCGCCGCGGCGTCCGAGTACGTGTGCGCCGCCACTTTCACGCCGCCGCGATGTGCTTCCTCGACCAGCGCGTTGACCTCTTCCTGCGAGTAGTTCTCCGCGCCGCTCAGCATGTCGCTATGCGGCTGCTTCTTCTCGTACGACTCCATGTAGATCTTGATCACGTCGGCGCCGTCGGCGATTAGCTTGCGCACCTCGCGCCGCACTTCCGCCACGCCATCGGCCGGCGATGAGAGCGACGGCATCGCGTTGTACGGCGAGTAGCCGGTCATGCGATATCCACCGGTGCTGGTGACGGGACGGATCGCGGCGACGATGCGCGGCGCGTCGACCAATCCCTTTGCCACGGCGTCGCGCAACGCGATGTCGGCGTAGCCGGCGCCTTCGTTGCCGAGATCGCGGATCGTCGTCACGCCGGCGTCGAGCGTCTTGCGGCCGTTGATGGTGGCGACGATGGCGCGGAACTCCGGCGTCTCGCGAAGCATCTGCGCGTCGTAGTCGCCGGAGTGCAGCGCGATGTGGGTGTGGCAGTCGATGAGGCCCGGCAGCAGCGTGCGATCGCCGACGTCGATCACCTTCGCCTTCGTCGGCACGGTGTCGCCGACGCTGACGATGCGGCCGTTCTCCACGACCACGACCACGTTCTCGCGCAGGGTATCGGAGCGGCCGTCGAACATGCGGCGGGCCTTGATGGCGGTGAGTTGGGCTTGTGTGGTGACTGAAAGGAGAAGGATGAGGACCAGTCGCTTCATCATGCGAGGGAGTGTAACGGCACTCCGATGTCGCGCAGCGGCATCAGCACGAACTCCCGGTCGTGCGCGCGCGGATGCGGGAGCGTGAGCTCGCGCGTGCGCATGCGGCGGGCGTCGTGCAGGATGAGATCGAGGTCGATCGTGCGCGCAGCGTTGCGTACGCCGCGCACGCGCCCCAGGCGCTTCTCGATGGCCATCAATGCGTGGAGAAACTCGAGCGGCGGCAGGTGCGTCCATCCGCTCACCGCCATGTTGAGAAAGTCAGGCGATCCGGCCGGCGCGCCGACCGGCTTCGTCTCGATCATCCGGCTGACGCGCACCACGGACATCACGCTTCGCAGTTCGTGAACCGCGCGGCGGAGGTTGAGCGCGCGATCGCCGAGGTTGGAGCCGAGGGCAACGGCGATCGTATGGGGTGTCATCCTGAGCCGCATCGACGGCGAAGGACCCGTGGATTCACGCGCCGCGCCTGTGGGAGACGGGTCCTTCGGCGTCTTCGCGCCTCAGGATGACACACTATTAATCGGAGACATCGATGTCGTTCGACAGCTCGTCGACGTCGTCGTCTTCGTGCGGGAAGTAGGTGCGCAGCTGCTCGCCGGCCGCCGTGATGGCGTCGATGATCCCTTCGGTGAGCTCCCCCGCCTTGAAACGGATCGTCAGCTTCGCCGCGATCTCGTCCCAGAAGCCGGACGGCACTTCGTCGTCGATCCCCTTGTCGCCGAGGACCACGAACTGGTTCTCTTCGGAGGCGATGAAGATGAGGACGCCGTTGCGGAGACTGGTCTTCGTCATGCCGAGGCGCTCGAATGTCTTCTTCGCCACGTCCATGATGTCGCCGCCGGCCTTCGGCTGGATGTGTACGCGGATCTCGCCCGAGGTGCGGCTCTCGGCCGCGCCGATCGCTTCGACGATGCGTGCCTGATCGAGTTGCTCGAGAAACTCTTTCTGTTGCATCACCAGCCCCCGGTCGCGCCGCCGCCGCCGAAACTTCCGCCGCCACCGAATCCACCGCCGCCGAATCCCCCACCTCCGCCGCCACCGAATCCGCCACCCCCGCCGCCGCCGCCGAAGGTGATGCCGTTTCCTCCGCCCAGGAAGAGCAGCGGCCAGAAACAACCGCCGCCGCCGCGGCGACGGGTGAGGATCGGCAGGATGAAGAAGACAAAGATGATGACGACGGCGATGAAGCAGCCGAAGGAGTCGCTGTTCGCTCCCGTACGGTCGGCGGCAGGCCGCGGTTGCGGCCGCGGTTGTTCGACGGCGATCCCTTTCACGCCGAGCTTCGAGCCGAGTGCGTCGATGCCGGCGTTCAGTCCGCCCGCATAGTCGTTGCTCCGGAAGTGCGGCGCGATGGTGTTGCGGATGACGTCGGAGGAGAACGCGTCGGTGATCGTGTCCTCGACGGCGTACGACGTCTCGATGCGGATCTTGTGCTCCTGCACGAAGACCGCGACGATCAGCCCCTTGTCTTCCTTCGCCCGCCAGATCTTCCACTGCTCGGCGCAGCGGATGGTGTACGCCGCCGGCTCTTCATCGCCGAGCGTCGGAAAGACGTAGACCATGAAGCGGACGCCCGATTGCTTCTCGAACGATTCGAGCTTGGCGTTGAGTGCCGCGGCGGCGCCCGCGTCGACGACGCCGGCGGCGTCGGTGAACCAGTTCGTCGGCTGCGGCGGAACGTCGAGGGCGAAGGCACGCGTCGCGAGTGCGATCAGCAGCGCGATGATGAACGATGAACGATGAACGATGAACGATGAACGAAAACGGCTGTCAGGTTCCTCGTTCATCGTTCTGTGTTCATCGTTGGCTTGTCGCTGGTGCGCTCGGGTTGAAGTTGAACTGAACCTTGGGAGGCTCGCTGCTTCCCGCCGTCCCCTGGAAGTACGTCTTCTTGCCGAAGTTGCTCATGCCGGCGACGACGCTGGCGGGGAACTTCAGGATGTACGTGTTGTACGCCTGCGCCGTTTCGTTGAAGCGGCGGCGCTCGACGGCGATGCGGTTCTCCGTTCCTTCGAGCTGCGATTGCAGCTGGAGGAAGTTCTCGTTCGACTTCAGTTCGGGATAACGCTCCACCACGACGAGCAGTCGCGACAGCGCGCCGGAGAGTCCGGCCTGCGCCTGTTCGAACTGCGCCATGGCCTGCGGATTGTTCGGGATGTTCGCCGCGCCGCCCGGAGTGCCGCCGGTGACCTGGCCCACCCTGGCGCGGGCCTCGGTGACCTCGACGAGCGTCGACTTCTCGAAGTTCGCGGCCCCCTGCACCGTCTGCACGAGATTGGGGATCAGATCGAAGCGGCGCTGGTAGTCGTTCTGGACCTGCGCCCACTGCGCGTCAACCGCCTGGTCGAGCTCCACGATGTGGTTGCGGATTCCGACGAACCAGACGCCGATGACGACGGCGAGAAAAATGACGATGACACCGACAACGATACAACCGAGCAGGCCTCGACTCATGGAATCCTCCGGTGGAGCGATGGTGGACAGGCGAGGGCGCCTGTCGCTCCACTAGTACTCTTCCTCGTCCTCTTCTTCCGCTTCTTCTTCGCGGTCGTCGGTGACGATTTCCTCGTCTTCATCCTCAGTGGCGGCGGGCGTCTCGGCGTCCGGGAACTCCGGCTCGTCCGGCACTTCCTCGACTACGCGGCGTCCGCGGTGCGAAGTAATGACGGGGGCCTCTTCCGCTTCACGCTGATCGGCGCCGCACTTCGGGCAGATCGGCTGCGGTTTTCCGAGGTCGTAGAACTTCGTGTGGCAACTGTAGCAGTTATATTTTTTTCCCAGCTCCGGCATCAGTGAAGACTCTCCCCAGGTCGAAAGCGGCGACAAAGTAGCACAAACAGTTGATTGTTGGCAGTGGGCAGTGAGCAGAAAGAAAAACAGCGGCGCATTTCAGCGCCGCTGCCCGGTCACTGTCAACCGTGAACTACTGACTATTCTCCATGCGGCACATTCGCCGCCGCGCGCGAGCCTGCTTCGCTCCCCGCGCCGTTGGGCGACTTGGAGCGGAGATCGGCGGCCAGCGTGGCCAGCTTCTGCGCCTCCGGGAAGAGCTCCAGCGCCTTCTCCACCTGCGAGTCACCCTGCAGGCGATACGGATACGACGCGTCGTATCCGAACTTCGCGGCGATGATCTCCGCCTTCAGCGCGCGCTCGATGTACTTGCGATCATCGGTCTTCTTGAGCGCGGCGCGGATGTCGTCGGCCGAGGCCACGTCCTTGTCCACCGCGTACTTGACGAAGTCTTCGATCATGGCCGGCGTGATCTCGAGATCCTGTTTCAGGTTCGGATGCGCCGCCGCGTATTCGACGCCGTAGTTGAAGAGCGCGCTGCGCACTTCGAGCAGCTGCGTGGCGCGCGACAGCGTGGGCGGCTTGACGAAGACGTCGGGCGTGATGCCGCCGCCGCCGTAGACCACGCGTCCGGTGTCGGTCTTGAACTGCTTCCGGTCCTTGAGCGGCATCTCGGCCGACTCGCCGTTGTCGCCTTCGTCGGCCACGTAGTAGTCGTAGAAGGAGCTGTAGTCGCGCTGGATGTTGCGGCCCGACGGCGTGTAGTACTTCGACGTCGTCAGCGCCAGGCCGGCGCCGTACTGCAGCGTGTAGACGCTCTGCACCAGTCCCTTGCCCCAGCTCGTCTCGCCCACGACGAGGCCGCGGTCGTGATCCTGGATCGATCCGGCGACGATCTCCGACGCCGACGCGCTGCCGCGATTCACCAGAATCACGAGCGGCAGCTCGAGATGATCGTGCTTGCCGGGCGCGGTGTAGTCCTGCGCCGAGTCGGACGTGCGGCCCTTGGTGTAGACGATCATCTGCCCCTTGTCGAGGAAGTGATCGACCACGCCGACCGCGGCGTCGAGCAGTCCGCCCGGATTCTGGCGGAGGTCGAGGACGAGCTTCTGCATCCCCTGGCCCTTCAGCTTTTCGACCGCGTCGTCGAGCTCGCGCACCGTCGTGGCGGTGAAGTCCTTGATGCGGATGTAGCCGACACCGGGACGGATCATCAGCACGTTGGAGATCGAGTTCGTCGGAATGGCCGCGCGCGTGATGGTCAGCGGAATCGGCTCCTTGATTCCGACGCGGAGGATCTTGATGTGAACCGTGGTGTCCTTCGGTCCCTTCAGGCGCTTGACCACGTCGTCGAGCGGAAGGTCGTCGGTGGAGACGCCTTCGACCTCGGAGATGACGTCGCCGGCGCGGATGCCGAGGCGCGCGGCCGGAGTGCCTTCCAGCGGCGTGATCACGGTGACCTGATCGTTGCGCTTCGTCACCAGGATGCCGAGGCCGTAGAACGACCCCTTCTGGCGATCCTGCATGTCGGCGTATTCCTTCGGCTCGAGGAACGAGGTGTGCGGATCGAGCGTGCGCAGCATCCCGTCGATCGACGAGTAGACGAACTTGTCCGAGCCGATGTCCTCGGCCGAGTTCGCCGTGACCGCGGTCAGAAGGTCGGTGTACTCGTGCAGGCGCTTCTGCAGATCGCTCTGCATCGGCGAACCGAACAGCCGATTGCCGTACAATCCACCGACGAGCGTCGCACCGACGATCGCCACCAGCAACGTCAACGAAAAGGTCCACTTCTCTTTTGTATTCAGCTTTGTCATGGCTTTAGTTTGTCGAGGATTTTCAAGGGGTAACCTCAATTATAGAGTGGACTATTCGCCAGCCCGCGGGTGTTCACGCACAAGTTACTGAGAAAGGCGTCATCGAACATGGGTCCCCTTGGTTTTCCAGAGCTCATCCTGATTTTCATCGTCGCCTTGATCGTGTTCGGACCGAAGCGGCTTCCCGAGATCGGCCGCACCATCGGCAAGGCGCTCGGCGAGTTCAAGAAAGCGTCGGATGAGCTGAAAAACACCATCGAGCGCGAGGTCCGCGCCGACGAGCTCAAGGAGTTGACCACCTTTCCCAAATTCACCCCGCTCGACAATGTATCAAGGAGTGAGCCAGCCGCCGCGCAGACGGTGACGGTCGAGGCCACACCGGTTCCCTCTCCGAACGCTCCCTCCGATCCCACGCCTGCCGGATAAACGATGGAATCGACCGCTACTCCCGAGATCGTCGATTCCCCCGAGCCTCCCGATCCTGAAAGCACGCTGCCGAAGATGTCGTTCCTCGAGCACCTGGAGGAGCTTCGCAAGCGCCTGCTCTACTCGATCCTGGCCATCACCGCCGGCTTCCTGCTCTGCTGGGCGAAAGCCGAACTGATCTACTCCTGGATCCAGCAGCCGCTGGTCCAGTACCTGCCGAAGGACAACAACCAGCTCGCCTACACGCGACTGACGGCGCCGTTCTTCCTCTACATGAAGGTGGCGTTCTTCGCCGGCCTCTTCGTCGCCTCGCCCTTCATCCTGTTTCAGCTCTGGCTCTTCATCTCGCCCGGCCTCTACAAGCGCGAGCGCAGTTATGCCGCGCCGTTCATCATCTTCGCCTCGCTCTTCTTCATCGCCGGCGGCTACTTCGGCTACCGCTACATCCTTCCCGGCACGTGCAAGTTCTTCGTCGAGACCGGCAAGGAGTTCAAGCAGGTGGTGACGATCGACGATTACTTCTCGTTCGCCAGCACTCTCATCCTGGCCGCCGGCCTGGTCTTCGAGACGCCGATCCTGATCTTCTTCCTGGCGCGCCTCGGCATCGTCACGCCGGCGTTCCTGATCCAGAAGGCGAAGTACGCGGTCGTGCTGTCGTTCGTCATCGCCGCGATCGTCACGCCGACTCCCGACATGGTCACGCAGAGCGCGCTGGCCATCCCGATGATCGTGCTCTATTTCCTCGGCATCGGGATCGCGTTCCTGTTCGGCAAGAAGCACGACGCGTGAACCGCCTCGTCGTCGAGACTCTGATCCACGCTCCGCGCGAGGCCGTGTTCGACCTTTCGCGCGACGTCGACGCCCACATCCGATCCGCGTCGTTCTCCCGCGAGCGCGCCGTGCCGCCCGGCCGCACGTCGGGATTGCTGGAGCGCGGCGATTCCGTCACGTTCGAGGGAAAGCACTTCGGGATTCGTCAGCGCTTCACGGTCCACATCACGGAGATGGAGCGGCCGATCCGCTACATCGACCAGGCGACGCACCGCGCGTTCCGGCGGCTGCGGCACGTACACGAATTCGAAGAGACCGCCGGCGGGACGCTGATGCGCGACACGCTGGAGTGGACCTCGCCCTTCGGGATTTTCGCCGGATGGTTCCTGCGGCGATTCGTGACGAAGAAGCAGCGCGAGTTGAAGCGGATGGCGGAGTCAGCGCTCGACTTCGAAGTCCGCGGCGATCGCCGGTAACGCCTCGTTGAAGATCAGCACCGTCTCGGCGATCGGGAACAGCACGGTGTGATTCCGGGTCTGCACCTCGAGGACGACCTCGAAGAAGCCTTCGCTGTTGATGGCGACGAGCGTCCCCGGCTTCCCTTTGATCTCGAGCGTGCGGTTGAAGATCGAAACCTTCGACGGAATCTCCATGGCGGCGAAGATACACGACGAAAACAAAAATGGCGAGCGCGGTTGCGCTCGCCATTTGCTGGTGTAGGACAGGCGCCCTCGCCTGTCGATTCGGGCAGGCGAGGGCGCCTGCCCCACACATTTACGGCTTCTTCTTCGCCGCCGGCTTCGCAGCCTCGGCCTTCGGTGCCGGCTTCGCCGCCGCGTCGGGAGCAGGCGTCGCCTCGACCTTCGGCGCCGCCGCTTCCGGAGCCGGAGGAGCCGGCTTCGGGAAGTACGACTCGCTGAAGACCGCCTTCGACTTCATCTCGTCGAGCGCGGCCTGCATCTTCGCCTGGCGCTGATTCTTTTCGATCGTCGGCTTCAGCTGCTCGAACGGCGTGGTGCCATGCTCCATCACCTGAATGACGTGATAGCCGTACTGCGTGCGAACCACCGGCGTGACCTCGCCCGGCTTCGCGGCGAACGCGGCCTTCTCGAACTCCGGAACCATCTGGCCCCTGGTGAACGATCCGAGGTCGCCGCCCTGCGCGCCGGAGCCGACGTCGTCCGACTCCTTCTTCGCCAGTGCCGCGAAATCGCCGCCCGCGGTGATCTGCTTGCGGATGTCTTCGGCCTTCGCCTTCGCCTCGTCCTCGGTCAGCTCTTTCCGGCCGGCCTGCGCCGCGGGGCTGCCCTTGAACGCGATGAGGATGTGGCGGGCCTTCACCTCTTCGTACTCGCCCTTGTGGGCGTCGTAGTACTTCTGAAGATCGGCGTCGCTGACCTTGAGCGAGCTGTCGAGCTTCTTCAGCTCGGCCTGCGCGATGAGGTTCTCTTTGAGCAGCGCGAGCTGCGACTGCACGTCCGGATCCTTGTCCAGTCCGGTCTTCATGCCTTCCGCCGCGAGGAGCTTCATGCGGATGTAGTCGTCGGCGAACTGACGCTTGCCCGGACCCTGGGCGAACTGCTGATACTCGGCCGGAAGCGACTTGAGCGCCGCTTCGAATTCCGATTTGTGCACCTGCACGCCTTCGGCGGAGATGATCACCGGATCATCGCCGGCCGGTGCCGCCGGCGCGGCCGCCGGCTTGTCCTGCGCCAGTCCGACGACCGCGGACAGGGCAAGAGCCATGAATGTGATGCTCGTTTTCTTCACAAATTCTCCTTAGAAATGCCGGTTTGAGAGCGAAGGGGAAAACGGGGAGGGGCTATGTGTCATTCCGAGCCGCGCAGACGGCGAGGAATCCGTCAAAGACGTGCAACGGCGCGGCTCATCCGTTCCACACCCTCTTTGATGCGTTCCATCGACGTGGCGTAGCTGATCCGGATGAAACCGTCCGCGCCGAACGCGCCGCCCGGAACGACCGCCACGCGCGCTTCGTCGAGCAGGTAGGTGGCGAAGGTCTGCGAGTCGTGCACGCCTCCCCTGCCGAAAAACTGGCGGACGTCGGGAAAGACGTAGAACGCGCCATCCGGATCGGCGCAGCAGAAGCCGTCGATGGCGTTGAGGGCCGGGACGAGATACGCGCGGCGCTCGCAGTACGCGTCGTACATTTTGCGCACTTCGTCGTCGCCGCCGTTCAGAGCCTCGATCGACGCGGCCTGGGCGATGGAGCTCGGGTTCGACGTCGAATGACTCTGGATCTTTCCGGCGGCGTCGATCAGCTCGGGATGGGCGATGGCGTAGCCGAGCCGCCAGCCGGTCATGGCGAACGTCTTCGACATCGAGTTCACCACGATCACGTTCTCCGGATACTCGGCGAACCAGCGGATGGCGGAGGCGTGCTTCACGCCGTCGTAGACGAAGAACTCGTACGTCTCGTCGAAGATGAGGAACACGCCGCGCGACGCGCACCACTCGACGATCTTCCGCAGCTCCGACTCCTCGATCACCGCGCCGGTCGGATTGCAGGGCGAGTTGACGATGAGACCGCGCGTCCGCTCCGTGGCCACCGCTTCGATCGACGCGAGCGTCGGACGGAAGCGGTTCGCCGGATCGCAATCGGCGAACACCGGCTTGCCGCCGGCGAACTGCACCTGGTCGGGGAAACTGACCCAGTACGGCCGCGGGATGATGACCTCGTCCCCGTCTTCGACCAGGGCGAGCGTCAGGTTGAAGAGCTCCTGCTTGCCGCCGCTGCCGGCGATGACATGCTCGGTGCGGATGGAGGTGCCGTAGCGGCGGTTGTAGCGATTGGCGATCGCGTCGCGCAGCGCCTTCGTGCCGAGCGCGCTGGTGTACTTCGTCAAGCCGCGGTCGATCGCCAGTTTCCCCGCCGCGGCCACCGAGGGCGGCGTCGGAAAATCGGGCTCGCCCGGTCCGAAATCGACCACGTCGTGTCCCTTCGCGATCAGCTCATTCGTCTTGTTGAGCACGGCCAGGGTCGACGAGACCTCGATCTCGTTGACGCGGCGCGTGAGGCGGATGGAGCGAGAAAGCGGGGTGGTCGTCATCGAATAAAAAGCTCTTGAGCTCTTGAGCTGTTGAGCTCTTGAGCAGCCGGTATTGGCGCGGGCTTAAGAGCTCAAGAGCTTAACAGCTCAACAGCTTGACGTCACGCAAAGCGCTGCGCGAGCACGTTCCGCAGCGCGGTCCAGGCCGCCGGCTTTTCGCGCATCACGATCATCCGCGCGATCTCCAGCACGCACCATCCGAGGTAGACCCAGATCATCGCTTCGCGCCAGTCCGGCATCACGAACTGCGTCAGCCAGAAGACGAAGAGCACCAGCGCCTCGTGGAACTTCAGCTGCATGTTCAGCAGGAGGAGAAATCCGAGAAAGCTCTGCAGGATCGTCAGCAGGATCTCGTGGCGCTGGAACGCGTCGAAGACCAGCGGCTGCACTCTTCCCGCGCTGATGACGAAGACGACCGGGATCATGGCCGAGAGGATGCTCCACTGGTTGATGTTCGACGACACCATGTTCATCAGCGCCACGTTCGCCGTGCTGACCTTGCGCGCCCAGTAGAACGCGCTCAGTTTTTCGGGGAATTCGGAGAGGAACGGCGCGACCCATTGCACGAAGACGAACGTGGAGACGCCGAGCGACGTGGCGATGGCCAGCATCGACGTCAGGAACGGATGCGCGGAGAAGTAGAGCAGCGCGCCGCCGATGAGGAACAACGCGGTGATGGCGAGGCCGCGGTTGCGTCCCTGCAGTTGCAGGATCCGCTTCGGCACGTAGCCGAGGTCCTCGATGGTCTCTTCACTCTCCGTGACCGGCGGGATCTTCCAGAGTACCCAGAGATAGACGAAGTACGAAAGTGAAAGCGGAATCGCGTCCCAGATCGTCAGCGTCCCTTTCCACCAGATGAAGGTGAAGTAGGCGATCGGGACGAGCAGCCCCCAGACTTCGACGGCGTGCTCGTCCTGCAGCTCGATCTTCACGAATTGACGATTGTTCTTCTTCCATCCGAACGCGGCGGCGACGAAGTAGATCATCGGCCAGCCGAGGCCGACGAGCAGGCGCAGACTGCCGGTGAAGTTCGCGATGGCCAGGTGCGTCTTCGTCGGATCCTTCCCCGCCTCCCACGCGATCACCGCTTCCACCGCGAACTCCGGCAGCGTCTGCAGCCACGCCAGAATGGCCAGCGCCAGTCCCTGCGAAATCAGAAACTGCGCGGCCTCGGCGCCCCACGCGATGATGAACGCGGAAAGCAGAATGGCGGGGAAGGTCCAGAGCGCCGACCAGGCGGCGGATACGGAGGCGGCGGTTGCTTTGATCAGTTTCAGTATCATCGGCCGGCCGGAAGTCTAATCGATGCCGACGATCACCAGCCGCCACAATCCGCTCTTCAAGCGCGTACGCGAAGCGATCCGCGAACATGCGGATGAGATCGTGATCGAGGGGTCAAAATCCGTCGACGATGCGATCGCCGGCGGATGGAAGCCGATCATCGTGCTGCGCCGCGACGTCGACCTCTCCTCCGAGCTCTTCGACGCGCTCGCCGAAACGAAAACGCCGCAGGGTGTGATCGCGCTTTTCGAGCGGCCGCCGCAGGCCAATCTCTTCGCCCGCGAAGACACCATCGTCGTCGCGCTCGACGGCGTGCAGGATCCCGGAAACGTCGGAACGATCGTCCGCCTCGCCGCCGCGTTCGACGCCGGCGCGATCGCGCTGCTCCCCGGCTGCGCCGATCCGTATTCGCCGAAATCGATCCGCGCCTCGGCCGGCGCGATCCTCACCGTGCCGGTGGCGAATGTGACGATCGACGATTTGACGTGGCCGTTGTTCGTGACCGCCGCGGACGGCTCGCCCGATGATCCGCCGGCGCGCGGCGCGATCATCGTGTTCGGAAGTGAGGGGCAGGGCGTGTCGCCGGAGATCGCGCGCCGTGCGAAGTCGCTGGCGATCCGAACGTCGGGACGCGTGGAGTCGTTGAATGTGGCGGCGAGCGCCGCGATCCTGCTCTCGCGCAGCTTCGAGAAGAGGGGGGCGGACGTCTCGTCCGCCCAATCGAGCGGACGAGACGGCCGTTCCCCTCGAGGAGGAACGCCTTGAGCGGCAAGCTCCTGATCGTCGGCACCCCCCTCGGCAATCTCTCGGACATGACGCCGCGCGCGGTCGAGGCGCTGAAATCGGCGAACGTGATCCTCTGCGAAGACACGCGGCACACACGAAAGCTGCTGACGCACTTCGGCATCGATGTGGCGGCGGAGCGCTTCGACGAGCACACCGAGGACGCCAAGGCGACGGAGTTCGCGAACCGGATCGAGCGCGGCGAGATCGTGGCCGTCGTCAGCGACGCCGGCATGCCGCTCGTCTCCGATCCCGGCTATCGCATCGTGCGCCTCGCGCGCGAGCGCGGCCTCACCGTCGAGCCGATCCCCGGACCGTTCGCCGGTGTCCTCGCGCTCGTCGCCAGCGGCATCGCTCCCCTCCCCTTCACCTTTCTCGGATTTCCGCCGCACCGGCAGGACGGCCGGCGCGATTTCTACCGCCGCGCCGCGGAGCTGGCGCAGACGACGATCGTCTACGAATCGCCGGAGCGCGTGGTGGCGTCACTGGAAGACGCGCTCGAGATCCTCGGCGACGCGGAAGTCACGGTCGCCCGCGAGATGACGAAGCTGCACGAGGAGTTCATCAGCGGCAGGATCTCCGAGGTGGCCGCGATTCTGAAGCAGCGCGAGCGGATCTACGGCGAGGTGACGATCGTCTACGGTGCCGCCGTCAAAGGGGCGAGCGAAGCGACGCATGACGATATCGTCGCGGAGTTCGAGAGGCTGCGCGACAGCGGCATGCGGCGCAACGACGCGGTCAAGGCTGTGGCCGAGAAATTCGGCCTGCGCAAGAACGACGTCTACAAATTGCTGCTGGAATGATCGAAGAAGATCGCCCGCGAGAACTTGATGAAGTAGTCGATCGCGGAGACGAGGGCGAAGAGCATCACCACCCAGAGCGACAGCTCGGCGACGAATTTGTACTCGCCCAGCTCGTAGCTGAGGATCAGCAGCGAAACGGCGACCACCTGCGAGACGGTCTTCGTCTTGCCGAGGGGCGAGGCGGCGATGGTGACGCCCTGCTGCGCGGCAATGGCGCGGAGGCTGTCGACGGCGAACTCCCGGCCGATGATGATCACGATCATCCAGGCGCGGGCCAGCCCGAGCTCGACGAGGGAGATGAAGGCGGCGGACATGAGCAGCTTGTCGGCCATCGGATCGAGCAGCGCGCCGAGCTTCGTCATCTTGTTGTAGCGGCGCGCGACGTAGCCGTCGAAGTAGTCGGTGATGGCGGCGACGAGAAAGATCGTCAGGCCGGTGTATTCACTGCCGGAGAATTTGGTCAGCAGTACGACGACGAGAAACGGAACGAGGAAGATGCGGAAGAGCGTGAGGGCGTTCGGAACGTTCCAGATCTCGTTCGAGTATTGGGGACGCGAGGCAGGCAAGGACTCGAGCACGATCGCCGGCTCAGAATAGTCGCTTTGCGGAGAGGCGGGAAGCATTCTTCCTTGGAATATCAATCAGGTCGATTGACATTCCTCACGTTGCCTTTAGAATCGCCATCCCTCAGAGCTACCGAGTGCGAAAGTGGCGGAACTGGTAGACGCGCTGGTTTCAGGAGCCAGTGGTTAACAGCCGTGGGGGTTCGAGTCCCCCCTTTCGCACCAACTTCTCTCCCTTTGGAACAGCGTTCGCACCAATCGCAGGCAGATGAAGCGCGTTGCCTTGATCGTTCTCCTCGCCGCCGCCTGCTCCCGCGACCCGGAGCGCGTGGTGAAACCGCAAAGCGCGCAGGTCACGAAGGCGGAGATCCAGACCATCGATTCGACCGATCCCCGCCCCGCGGTCATGCAACCGCCGCCCGTCCTTCCCGACGAAGCGCCGTCGCCCAAACCGCTCAACCTCGCGCCGAATCAGGAAGTGCCGGTGCTCACCGCCCAGGATGAGCGCGTCCGCGCCCAGCTCCCCTTCGCCCCCGCCATCGCCCTCGACCCGGTCGATGGTCTGAAGGTGTCGATCCGCGCGACGACACCCGCAGTCGAGTACAAGAACCACATCTTTTACTTCTCCTCGGAAGGCAATAAACGGATGTTCGTCGCGAGTCCCGATCAGTACCTGAAGGGCCCCTTCGGGCATCTGTAATTGCCGCGGGGGACGACGGAGCGCCTCCGGCGGGCGGGCACGGCCCGCAGCGATTGTTGGCCTAGCCTGAACGCATGGGTCTCGCTCGAATCGCCATTTGCGCGAAAACAAACGCCGCGGGCCGTGCCCGCCCGCCGGAGGCGCCCTGGTCGTCACCCTTGTGGCAGATACGGCGCGAAGGCGCGCATCACGTCCGGATCGGCGGTCACCGGTCGCCGCGTTTCCTTGTCCAGCCAGAAGTGGACACTGAATCCTGTGGCGCGGACAGCGCCGCCCTCCGCGTCGCGCAGTTCGTACGCGAATTTCATCGAGCGGCTCGCCGCCTCGGCTACAGACGTGTGAATGATCACCTCGTCGTCGTAACGAAACGGCGTCCGGTAGCGGCAGCCGATCTCGACCACCACCAGCAACCGTCCCCGCTCCTCGATCTCTCTGTAGGTGATGCCGCTCGCGCGGCAGACATCCGTGCGCCCGATCTCGAACCAGACGATGTAATTCGAGTGATGGGCGATGCCCATCTGATCTGTTTCCTTGTAACGGACGCGCGTGCGGCTCTCTACGTACATGTCTGCAACGTTACACCTCATGCAAATCAGGACGGCATACAGCTTGCTGATTAAGCTCAGCCGGAGCAGAATGAAGACAGTGAGGCGAGCGAACAAATATCGCGGCTTCGCAGAAACGGCGGCCACGCCGCTGATCGCCGGAGGGCTCACTGTAATCGCCCTCGACATCGCCCGCCGCATCTTCCGCCACACCCAACTCTTCTGTCCGAGCCGCGAGCCGGAGAAGTCGTGGAACCCCGCCGACTACGGCATCAACCGCGAGCTCGTCGACGAGATCTGGTTCGAGACCGACGACGGCGAGATGCTGCACGGCTGGTACTGCCGCTCCGAAAAACCGATCGCCTCCGCCGTCCTCTGCCACGGCAACACCGGCAACCTGACGCAGATGGCGTCGATCATCCGTCCCCTTCAGGACTCCGGCATCAACGCCATGCTCTTCGACTATCGCGGCTTCGGGAAGAGCACCGGCACGCCGTCGTACGCGGGCGTCGTGTCTGACGCCATCACCGCCGGCCGCTTCCACGACTCGATCCGGCCGAAGCACCTCCCCTCGATCCTCTATGGCTACTCCCTCGGCGGCGCCGTCGCCGCGCAGGCCATCCGCCATCATCCGTTCGACGGATTGATCCTGCAGTCGACGTTCACCAACCTGCCCGACATGGCGCGCGCGACCTGGCCGCGCCTCCCGCTGCATCTCGTCGCCGGCAGCTTCTTCGACACGAAGAACGTCCTCAAGCATCTCAACGTGCCGCTGATGCTCATTCACGGCAGCGCGGACGAATCGGTGCCGTCGTGGATGGCGCATGCGCTCTATGACGCCTGCGCCTCGCCCAAGCGCCTCTACCTCGTCGACGGCGCACTGCACAAAGACTGTTACACCCGCGATCCCGAGAAACTGATCTGGGCCATCAACCAGTTCGCCGCCGAGCTCCCGGTGCGCGAGCACTCCATCGACACCGAAGTCCCCTCGGCCGTCGATCAGTGGATCGACGCGGCGTTCCGTTACGTGCGGCGGCACCTGCGGCGCGCCAGCGTCGCTTAGTGGTAGATTCCGGCCCGAATGATCGCCGTCGTCAAATCAAAACCTCTCGACGGACCGGAAGGTACCGAGGTCCGTGATTGTCCGAAGCCGAAGCCGGGAGCGGATGAAGTCCTGATCCGCGTCGGCGCCACCGCGATCTGCGGAACCGACAAGCACATCTACCACTGGGATCCCTCCATCCGAGACTCCGTGCGCCCGCCCCGCGTCTACGGCCACGAGTTCTGCGGATTCGTCGAAGAAATCGGATCGAACGCCCACCGCACCTTCGAGGGCGAGCTCCACGTCGGCGACTACGTCTCCGCCGAGATGCACGTCGTCTGCGGCGAGTGTCCGCAGTGCCGCACCGGCAACGGCCACATCTGCACGCGGACGAAGATCTACGGCCTGCACGAGGACGGCGCCTTCGCCGAATTCGTGAAAGTGCCGGCGTCGAACGTCATCAAGCTCGCCTCGTACGTGCCGCTGCGCGTCGGCGCGTTCCTCGACGCCCTCGGCAACGCCGTGCACTGCACGCAGGTCCTCGACCTGGCCGGCAAATCGGTCGCCATCACCGGCTTCGGTCCGATCGGCGCGATGGCCGCCGCGATCTGCGAGCACAGCGGCGCGAGCACCGTCGTCGTCACCGACGTCAGCGATCACGCGCTGGAGACCGCGCGCCGCTGGGCGGCCGGACGGAACTTCGCCAACCTGCACGCCTTCAACGTCCGCACCTCCGATCCGAAGGACGTGAAGCACGCCATCGAGGCGCTCACCGACGGTGTCGGCGTCGACGTCGTGCTCGAGATGTCGGGCTCCCCCGCCGCCATCAACTTCGGTCTCGACGCCGTGCGCATGGGCGGCTTCCTCTCCCTCCTCGGGCTTCCCGCCGGCCACTCCGTGACCATCGAGGACTACACCCGCAACGTCATCTTCAAAGGTGTGACGTTGCAGGGCGTGATCGGCCGTCGTATGTATTCAACCTGGCAGCGGATGCTCGCGCTGCTGCGGTCCGGCCTCGACGTCGAGTGGGTGGTGCAGGCGACGTACGAGTCGCTGAACGATTTCCACGACGGCGTCGGACGCTTCGACCGTCACGAGGCGTTGAAAGTCGTCTTCTTCCCCGAAGGCGAGGCGAAGGCGAACGCGCGGCTCACGGGGTCTTGAGCCAGCGGAACGACTGCACGACCCGCCTGAACCACTCCGGTTCTTCGCGGATCGCCGCGCTCGTTTGCAGGAAGACTTTGTGCTCGTGTCCGGTGACGTACCAGAACTCGTATCCGTCCCTTCCGCCGCGCTTCTTCCGGTACGAGTAGCGAATCCCTTCCATCGGAGTCGAGATGACCTCGGCGGAAAATTCGGAGATCGGCTCGTCGGGCCTCGCGGCTTTGCGAACGTCTGCTTCCAGACCATTGAGGTAGGACGCGTCGAGCACCGGTCCGACGGGACTGTAGCGTTCCATCACCAGAAGGCTGCCCGGCATCTTCGGACCGCGGACGAACCACCCCACGCTCTGATGCGCGCCGTCCGGCCAGCGCGGATCGGCGTCGCCGTCGAACTTGCGCATCTCGAACCACTCCGACCCGTTCGGCGTATGCATGGCGAACCAGCCGTCAGGCGAGTTGAACGTTCCTTCGTTCAGGTATTGCGCCGCAAGCGGCGCCATGCCGGCGGGAGTGGCGGCGAGAAGCAACAGAGCCATGACCGCGTGAATCATCCGCCGATGGTATAAACGCCAGGTCGCATGCGCAAACGCATCGCCATCCTCACCGGCGGCGGCGACGTCCCGGGACTCAACGCCGCCATCAAGTCGTTCGTCTGGCGTCTGCTCGACTCGTGCGATTGCGAGATCATCGGACTGCGGCGCGGCTGGGCGTCGCTGCTGAACATCGTCCCCGACGCCGAGGCCGACAACTCGAACTGGATGATGCCGCTCACGCGCGCCAACACGCGCACCATCGACCGCAGCGGCGGCACGGTGCTGCACACGACGCGCGTGAATCCGCTGATCGTCAAGGCGGAGCAGGTGCCGGCGCATCTGGAGACGGTGAAGGGCGAGCCGGACGAGCGCGGCCGCTACAACCTCACCCGCTTCGCCCTCGACGTCATCAACTTTCTCGACCTCGACGGCGTCGTGGCCCTCGGCGGCGACGGCACCCTGACCTTCGCCCGCGAGCTCGACGATCACGGCGTCCCGCTCATCGCCATCCCCAAGACGATGGACAACGACGTCTACGGCACCGACTACTGCCTCGGCTTTTCGACGGCAGTCACGCGGGCGGTGAACTTCATCAACGATCTCCGCACCGGCGCCGGATCGCACGAGCGCTTTCTCGTGGTCGAGCTCTTCGGCCGCTATTCCGGCGAGACCTGTCTCCTCAGCTCGTACCTCGCCGGCGTCGACCGCGCGATCATCGCCGAGGTGCCGTTCGACTGCGAGAAGCTGTACGAGATGCTGGCGCAGGACAAGCGCGACAACCCGAGCAACTACGCCGTCGTCACCATCTCGGAAGGGGCGACCATCGTCGGCGGCAACATGATCGAGTCGGGTGAGGCGGACGCGTTCGGCAACCGCAGGCTCGGCGGCATCGGCAATGTGATCAGCGATTACTTCGAGACGCGCACGCGCGACAAGGTCATCTACCAGCGCCTCGCCTACCTGATGCGCTCCGGCGCCCCCGACTCACTCGATCAGCTCGTGGCCAACAACTTCGGCAGCCTGGCTGCCGACCTCATGAACCGCGGCGAGACCGGGAAGATGGTGGCCGTGGTCGACGGCCGTTACACCGCGGTCGACGTCGAGGTCGGCGGCATCGCCAAGAAGCGTGTCGACATCGACCGCTTCTACGATCCCGAGAACTACCGCCCGAAGGTGGCGGATGTGATGGGGATGCCGATGTTCCTGCACTAACGATGAGGGGAGCGGACGTCTCGTCCGCTCAGAATCGCGCGCTGCGCGCCGAGCGGACGAGACGTCCGCTCCCCTCTTTACGCCTGGCCGAAGCGCTGCGCCGCTCTCTCCTTCGCCCGCTGCGCTTCGATCTCCCGATCGCGCGGCTCGGCGTTCGTGGTGAGCGAGAAGAGCAGCTTCATGGCCACGGCGGTGGTTTCCTCCACCGCCGTATCGAACGCTTCCTGGTTCGCCTTCGACGGCTTGTTGAAGCCCGACAGCTTGCGGACGAACTGCAGCGACGCGTCGCGGACTTCTTCCTCCGTCGCAGGCGGCTCGAAGTTGAAGAGGGTTTTGATGTTCCGGCACATGAGTTAAAGGATACGTCAGCGCCGGATCGTGCGCTGCCGCGGCGGCGGATGCGTGATCGTCACGCTCGCCTGCGCGCTCGTCGTCCCGAGAGCATTCGTCACCGTGAGACGGACGTCGTAGGTCCCGGGGCTCGCGAATGTGTGCGCCGGATTCGCCGACGCGGAGCTGCTTCCGTCGCCGAAGTCCCAGACGAACGCGTCGCACGCCTGCGGCACGTAGCCCTGCGACGTCGCGAAGAACGAGATCGGCACTCCGGACTGGCAGCCGAGATTGCATTGATGTGCGATCGCGAGCTGCGACGGTGCGGCGATCGGACACGCCTCGACCGCGATCGAGACATTGTCGAGACCGGCGTTGAAGCAGTCGACGCTGTCGACCTGCGCGAAACGGAGGCGGATCGTCCGTCCCGCGAACTGCGTCAGGTCGGCCGTCTGCGTCTTGTACGGCGCATACCGCAGGTCGCCATTCTTCGACTGATAGAGGTTCAGCAGCACGCCGCTCCCGGTATCGGCCACCGGCGCCGCGGGATCGACCACGTCGGCGCGGAACTGCGTGTTCGGCAGGAGGTTGTAATCGAGCGTCGGCTGATTGGCGAAGCCGCCGTGCGTGTAGATGAAGAGGTCGTACGTCAGCGTGATCCTGGTGGCGGCCGGCGGCAGCGCGATGTCCTGATAAAGGACATGCGAGCCTTTGTAGCTCTGGTTCGACATCGCGGCGAAGCCCGATGGCGGATCGGCCACCGATTCGTTCGAGCATCGCTCCGACGGCGGCATCGGAAAGCCGCCCGTCTGCGCATACCAGCTCCCCGAACTGCCCGCCTGATCGGTCACCACCCAGCCGGTGAACTTGTTCGTCCCCGCCCCGCCGTTCTGCTCGAAATCACCATTCACGACGAGATTGGACGCGGCGAACGCCGGCACCGCGACGAAGCACAAAACAGCAACGATTTGAGTGACTCGCATGCCGACATTACGGACGGACCCGACGTCCGGATTTGCGCGGCAGGAGGGGTGCGGACGTCTCGTCCGCACAGCGAGCGGACGAGACGTCCGCTCCCCTCTTTGCCTGCGTGCCAGAACGTGCGCCTGGCGGCTCTCGCCACCAGACCGCGTTTACCTTTTCGATGGGATGCCGCTCTGGCCCGCAGAGCGGCATCCCATCACGGCACACAAGGCGCTCTGGCCGGCAGATCGCGTTGATCAAGCAGAGACAGGACGGGTCTGCGCGTCAGATCGCCGTTCGATCAAGGACGCCATCGCGGTCAGCGCGACAGACCGGGGCGCGCTCATAACGGATCAGACGCTGAGCTGCACGGCCACGGCCCACGTGTCGAAGCCGGGCCGTGCCAGCTTCTATCGCGAGTTAGCCGGCGCCTTCTGAACGATCGCATCGAACTCGGGCCAGACGTTCTCTGATGCAAACCGTCCCTCAGATGACTGACTCACAGGAATCGGCTGTCCCATGTGATCGGCCTGGACCCAAGCCACCGCCACTCGACCGTTTTGGTAAGCAATTCGCGCCTCTTCGGAGCCGGAAACACTCAGCGAGCCGTGTGGCCGAAAGAAACGTTCGTATACAACTACCGGACCTGCTGAGGACGACCGTTTCCAGCCGGCGGCGAGCGCAAGATCATTAACGTCGTGCGTAAACTTAGGTCCGGGCATCTTTGTACTGTAGAAAAAGACCAATGCGTCGACGTCATTGCTCTGATAAACGCCGGTTAGGTTCTCGTCCGCGATAATGAAAGGTGCCAGGGCCTTCCATCCACGAATAGATTGCGCACCAGGAACTTGATCACCCCAACAGCGCGACATAAGTAGCGCTACGAGAGACGCAAGAACACACTTCTGGATGCGTGACATCGAACTAATTTTACAGCCGTGGAGCGGCAGCGTGGTCCAGTCGTCGACGCCGTCGCGATGTGGCAGGGGACGAGTGCCAGTCAACGTTGTCACCTTTGGGTGTGGCCGGTTACGCCCATCTTCCGACCACTCTTCCGCTCCAGCGTCCACGGAGGCAGGGCACGTCGAGTCACCGACTTGCGGAGATTTTGAAGTTGCGACTTCGCAGATGCGGGCTCGTAGCCCGCCAGGGCGACCACGGTCATGGCAAATGAAAATTGGACGCCGACGGGATAGTGCAGCGCTCTTTTTCAGCTGATACCAGGCGCGCGCCTTCCACGCGAGCTCCGCGTCGGGGAGCGGGGTCGTGCCGAAGATCTGCGTAAGCGTCGGAAGGAACCACCCGAACGTCGATGCGAAGAGCACGAGACCGGCGGTACAGGACAGCAATCGCCATTTGCGATGCGGGGCCGCCGAGGCCGCGCGTGGTGATCGGGGTGGCGATGGCCAGGAGGAGCGAGCGTCAGCGGCGTGTGAACATCCAGAACGCACGCCCGGCGTCGGGGCGGAGCGTGGCCCGGGACAACTGCTCCTTCCAGACATTGACGGATCGCGGAGGATCGCTCGCCCACAACGAAACGAGCACGCGGTTCTCGTACATCCCCGCGCCGAGCTGCGGGCCGAGCATCAATAGATAGCCGCGCGGCGAGCGTTCGACCGGTGCCGGCGAGTCGCTGGCCCCGATTCACATCGCGCTCGGCGAGATCGACGAGGCCTTCGCCGTGTTCGAACGGATCTTTCCGGCCGGGTAGAATCATTGAAGGAGATCGGGAATGGCAACCGAGGAAGAGTTTCTCCGGCAGTGTGCCGTTCCGTACGAGCGCGGTCTTGCGACGGTCGTCCGGCCCGGTCGCGGCATCGTGCCGATCTTCTACGACACCTTCGACCCGATTTTCAAAGACGAGCTGGCGGGATACGCGTACGTAAACGTCTCCGTCGTGCGCGAGCCGATGCCGGTTCTTCGCGACATCGTCGACAACGCTCCCGCGGTGTCCCTTTCCATCAAGATGCCGGTGGTGTACGGCGTCCTTTCCCGGAAGAGAGAACCTGTCGAATACCTTTTCCAATCGGATGAGCCGGTAGCGGAGGGAGCGCCCGTCGTCGTCGACGGCTTGCTGGCCGGAGTGGTGGTGGGGCACTACCTCGAGCTCGCCCGCGTCGTGCCGATCGGCGTCGCCCTCGATCGGATCGAGTTCGAGGAGCTGGATGCGCAAGCCAGGGCCGCGTTCTGCCGCGCCGAAGGAATCCGGGTGGCGTCGAGTGGAGACTCCATTCACATGGAGCATCTCGTTTACGCGCTCGGCCTCATCCGCGACCTCGATGTCTGCCATCGGGTCGCGGAAGAAGCGGGGATGGAGTTCCCCGACGAGTACGACGTGCCTCCGCTCACCACGATGCCCCGCCTCTCGAAACATGTCCGCGAAGGGCTCGACCATGCGATCCGCAATCGCGACCGGGCTGATGAAACATCGCTGCACGATTTGTTCGAAGGTCTGTTCGCCGTCGACTGCGCCATCCTCAAGATCCTCATCGACGCCGGCGTCGAGATCCCCAATCCCACGCTCGCCGGCTACGCCTCGGACGTCCCGACCTCCGACAGCGATCCGTTCGGCGTCCACAAATATGCCCGCGCTCTCTGCACCGTGCTCGCGGCGAAGAACGTCGTTCCGCCGCTCTCCATCGGCCTCTTCGCGCCGTGGGGCGCGGGGAAGACGTCGTTCATGAAGGCGATGAGCGATCGCTTCGAGGCCATCAACGACCTGACGCGCCGCAATCCGCACTCCGCCTACCGCTCCGACATCGTCCAGCTCTGGTTCAACACCTGGCACTACACGGAACAGAACCTGATCGCCAGTCTCGCCGACGCGGTGTTCGAAGGACTCGACACCGCGCTGACCTTGACGAAGAAAAACGCCGATCCGGAGAAAGTCGACGAGATCGCGTTCGCCAAGCGCGCGCTCGAAAAGCAGTTGCAGAGCGCCGAAGACAAGGTGGCGGCATCGCAGAAGAAGCTGAGCGCGGCCGAGAACAAGGTCGAGCAGATCGACCAGGAGATCGACGCGATCAAGAACGACGAGCGGACCCTCGACGAGGTCAAGCGCGCCGGCGTCGCGTTGTCGAAGGAAGAAGGCGACCGGTACGCGCGCAAGGCGGCGAAGGCGCTCGGCGTGGAAGAGAAGAGCACCGACGAGTTGCTGAAGGACGTCGATACGGTGTGGTCCGCCGCGCGAAAGCTGATCAAGAGCCCGGGCTGGTGGCGCATCGCGCTGCTCTGGATCGTCGGCACCGTCATCCTGGCGGTCATCGCGCAGGTACCGGCGAGCAAACTCCCGCTGCTGCCGATCGTCGGCATCGTCGGCGGCGCGCTGCAGCAACTGGTCAAGGTCATCACCTCGCTCAACAAAGCCCGCGAAGCGAAGCTCGCCGAGCGCATCCAGGAAAAAGAAGCGGCGGAGCTTCGCGCGCAGGAGGCGAAAGCCGAACTGCAGCGCGCCGACGACGAGAAGCAGCGGCTGCAGAAGAAGCTCGACGGGTTGTCGCCGCGCGAATCGATGGCCAGCTTCGTCCGCGAGCGCCGCGCCAGCGGCACGTACGCGCGGCAGCTGAGCGTCGCGGCGGAAGCGCACCGCGACTTTCGACGACTCAGCGCGTATGTGAAGCAGCACGACGTCGGCGTCGGGCGCATCGTCCTCTACATCGACGACCTCGATCGCTGCCCCGAGGAGAAAGTGGTCGAGGTGCTGCACGCCGTCCACCTGCTGCTGGCGTTCGACCTCTTCGTCGTCGTGGTGGCGGTCGACTCGAAGTGGCTGCTGCACTCGCTCAAGCAGTATTCGAAAGCCTTCTCCGGGCGCGGCTCGTGGCGATCGACTCCGCTGAACTACCTCGAGAAGATCATCCAGATCCCGTTCACCCTCGATCCGATGAGCGAGACGGGATACGGCAACTTCATCGCCGACCTGACCCGGCCGGCCGTCGGCGTCGATTCGCGGCCACAACTGCTCCGCGCCGGATCGACGATAGCCGAGGCCGTTGCACAGTTGTCGCAGCAGGCGAGCCAGCCGGCCGAGCGCTCCGCCCCTCCCCTTCCCGTCGATCCGAATCCCGCGCCGCTCAACTTCTCGCCCGAAGAGACGGCGTTCATGACGAAGGACCTCTACGGCCTCATGTCGTCGCCGCGCAACACGAAGCGCTTCGCGAACGTCTATCGCCTCATCCGCGCCACGCTGTCGTCGTCCGCGCTCGACGCGCTGCTCGATCCGGTGACGAAACCGTACGAGCCGCTGATGATCCTCGTCGCGCTGACCACCAACTATCCGGAGGACGCAGCCTCCGTTCTCTCCGCGTTGAAACAGTGCGGCGAGCAGACGCCGTGGGGTGACTGCGTCGGCGACGCGTCGCTGCGTCTGGCGGATGTCCCGCGACCGGAACGACTCGTCGCCGGCTTCCGTCCCTGGATTTCGCACGTCGCGCGATTCCTGATTCAGACCGGCGATCGATAGCTGCTATCTTTCGGCCGGCGATGCTCGTTCCCGGCACGCAGCTCGGTCCATACCGCATTACCGCGCAGATCGGCGCGGGGGGGATGGGCGAGGTGTATCGCTCCATCGACACCCGGCTGGGGCGCGAAGTGGCGATCAAAGTCCTCTCGCGCAATCTCTCCAACGACGCCGAGGCGCTGCGCCGATTCGAACAGGAAGCGCGCGCCGCGGGGATGCTCAACCATCCGAACATCGTCGCCGTCTTCGACGTCGGCGCCGAGCACGATCAGCACTTCATCGTCAGCGAGCTGCTGGAAGGCGAGTCGCTGCGCGTCCGCCTGCGGCAGGGCCCGATCTCGCCGCGCAAGGCGACCGATTACGCCGTGCAGATCGCGCGCGGCCTCGGCGCGGCGCACGACAAAGGGATCATTCACCGCGACCTCAAGCCGGAGAACATCTTCATCACCCGCGACGGCCAGGTGAAGATCCTCGACTTCGGCCTGGTCAAGCTGATCGGACCACGCGTTCCGGGCGTCGCCGCCGAGGCGGCGGCGCATCCGTACGACGATCACGCGCCGACGCTCCCCTCCACGCCGACCGAGCCGGGCCGCCTCCTCGGCACCGTCGGCTACATGGCGCCCGAACAGATCCGCGGCGGCTCCGGCGATCATCGCTCCGACATCTTCGCCTTCGGCGCGATGCTCTACGAGATGCTGACGGGACGTCCGGCGTTCCGCGGCGACTCCCCCATCGAGACGCTGAACTCGATCCTCAAGGACGACCCGCCTGATTTCATCGAGCTCGACATCCGCGTCCCCGCCGCGCTGGAGCGGACGGTGCGCCATTGCCTGGAAAAGAATCCCGACGAGCGCTTTCAGTCGGCGCGCGATCTCGCGTTCGACCTCGGCGCGCTCTCCGGCCTCACCAGCCAGGCCATCTCCTATCGCCGCTTTCCGCGGCTGCGGCCGCGCGCGCTGGTCAAGCCGCTGCTGGCCGTGCTGGTCATCGCGCTCGGCCTCGGCGGGATGTACATCCTCGGCACGCGGAACGGCCGGATGCCGCCGCCGTCGTTCCGCCGCGTCACGTTCCGCAGCGGCACGATCTTCAACGCCCGTTTCTCCCCCGACGGCCAGACGATCTTCTACGGCGCGCGCTGGGCCGGCAATCCGATCGCCGTCTACACCGCGCGCGCCGATTCACCGGAGTCGCGCGACCTCGGCTTCGGCGACGCCGACATCCTCTCCGTTTCGTCGACCGGCCAGCTCGCCATCTCGCTGCACCGCCATCCCACCGGCTACCTGCGCGAGAGCGGCACGCTGGCGCAGGTGCCGATCAACGGCGGCGCGCCGCGCGAATTGCTGAATGACGTCGAGGCCGCGGACTGGACTCCCGACGGACATGCGCTGGCAGTCGTGCGCACGCTCGACGGCCATTGCCGCCTCGAATATCCGATCGGCAAAGTGCTCTATCAAACCGTCGGCTGGATCACCACGCCGCGCTTCTCGCCGAGCGGTGATTCGATCGCCTTCATCGATCATCCGTTCACGAACGACGATCGCGGATCGATCACGGTCATCGACCTCGCCACGTTGAAGACGCGCGCGCTGACGATGGAAGTGCAGAGCATCGAAGGGCTGGCGTGGCGGTCCGACGGCAGGGAAGTGTGGTTTTCGGTGGAGCGCCCGTCGGGCCGCTCGATCGCGGCGGTCGATCTGAACGGCGACGAGCGGATCGTCACCAC
>Ga0068858_100000207_pt1 | contig 63562 bp, 65 predicted proteins | sample KBSSwiS12_FD_66589 | JGI IMG/M metagenome (GOLD analysis project Ga0068858, IMG submission 66589) | Switchgrass rhizosphere microbial communities from Kellogg Biological Station, Michigan, USA - KBS Switchgrass S1-2 | ecosystem: Host-associated > Plants > Roots > Rhizosphere > Soil ...
ACGGGCGTCAACCATGTGAAGGGACGCGACGACAAGGGACAGTCGATGGACCGAAGAACGCGCTTTACGGATGTGTTCGTCAAGCGGGACGGACGCTGGCAAGTACTCGCGACGCAAGGAACAGTTATCCAGTAATAAAGATCGAGACCGCTAAGCGAGCAACAGCGTTTGGAGTGCGTCGTCGTCCCGGCAGCCCCGGGACTATGCCGGCGCACTCCAGATCTGTCGCCCTACAATTTCGTTGGAACCAGAGCCTTCCGCAAGAGTTCCAAAGAATCGCAAATCGCAGCCTGACGCCGATAACTCGCGCAGAGCCAGGTCAAGGCGTGACGATCACCTTGTTGGTCTGGGTGCCCGACTCTGGCGGCTCGCTGTCGTGGGATTCGACAGTGAAGTTGTTGTTGCCCTGAAGCGAGATAGTCACCGTATTATTCTTTCCGGCGATTCCTGCCGTAGTAGAACAGAAAGCTCCGTACGCTGTGACATTACCAGGGGCTTGGTTTGCGTTGACTTTGCAATCTGTAAAAACAACTTCGCACTGGTTGTTTGAAGCCAGGTTCGGTTGCTGGGTGTTAGCACCACGAACGACGATGCCGCCCGCGTGTTGCGTGTCCAGGTCCACGGGCCCGTTATTGTCGTTGCTCACGATCTTATTGGCAACGAATTTGGTGCGATTAGATGATCCGCTGAGTATCGAACCAATAACAGTGCACCCGACCCCATTCTCCGTGAAATGATCCTTGTCTGAATTCACTTCGATCACTCCCGACGTTGACTTGTGGTTTGTGATCAAGCAGCCCGCATTATTGTCGTGACAGTGATTGCCGCTCATCTCTACCGAGACTTGGCAACTATTCGCGCCCTGGAAATTCGCAATCCTGATGCCTTGCTTGCCGCCATGAAATTCACATTTCTCAATGAAGGCTTTCAGGTGGCGCTTCGGAACATCAATGCCGGTGTTCCTGATGTCAACCCCCCGGGTCATGTGTTCCGAGGTCGGATCGCCGGAAATCACGTGAATTATCCTGATGGTCGTTTCCTGCGAACCTTTTAAGTCAGTCGAGATGCCGGAGCCGGCGAGAGACGGAGCAATAATCGTAAGTTTTTCGATCGTATGGTTGCCACGTCCGGTTCTAATCATCCCGGAACGCGCGCCAGTGACTACGTCGAATTTTGGCAGATCTGCCGGCGCGGTCTGTAACACACACTCTGACGGATCGGCGCTGCCGCGGAGCGACATATTCGGCTGAAGTTCGAGCCGGCCGTTGTTTTTGCGTTCATCGGTACCACGGTGACGGGTCAGCACATATGTTCCCGGTCTTAGCACAATGGTTTTGTCGGCATTGTTCGGGTTATTCACAGCGTCATAGAGTTCCTCTACATTTGACACTTCTATTCCCATAGGACTCTGAGCTTTCGCAGTGGGAACGAGCTTAGTGGCTTCGTGTTTCATGACAATAGTTTCCTTTCAATTGGCGAGCGTCCGTTAGAATCGCATTTCATTAGTAGTGACTCGACGGGCATTGCAGTTTGATGTCGCATCAGCACGACGGCGATTCCTAGGCGCCATCACCACTAGGCTGTCATGCATAAACGCGAGAACGAGCCCGAAAACCTCTAATTAAGTTGATGAAGTTTCCAAACAGGAAGCAGTAAGTAGGAGGCAGACGGTATCCGCAGAACCACGGACAGGGAGACGCGGAGATGGGAGACGGGGAGACGCGGCGACACGGAGAACACAAAGAAGTATCCGCAGATTACGCAGATTACGCAGATTACGCAGACATAAGACGGCTAACCACGAAGGCACGAAGACACTAGGACGCACAAAGATTATCAACGATTCTTTGTGGCCTTAGTGGCTTTGTGGGTAATTCCTGTCTGCGTAATCTGCGAAATCTGCGGATGAGACTAAGGTCCGAACTCAACGAGGAATGATCGGCAGGCGCACGAACGACGGATGCGCTTTGTCGTGCAGAATCCGCTGTCTGACCACGAGGTAGTGTGTGTCCCGCTCGTTATCTCCACCGGTGTTCAGATTGCGATCGTATTTCGGGAAGGCGGCGGAGGCCACGGTGACGCGCAGACGATGCCCGGCGGGGATCACCCGCGAGGTGAACCAGAGATCGATGTCGTACTTGTAAGCCTTGCCTGGCTTGAGGAGCGACGGCCGGTCGAAGCCGTCACGGAAACGCGCCCTCATGACGCCATCCTGAATGCGCTCTGCCCTTCCGTCCGGGTAGACGTGCTGCACCATGACATTCCAGTCCGTGTCCTTCCCCTCAGTGGCCGCCCAGAGGGTCGCGGTCATTGGTCCAGTCATCTCCATGTCCTTGTCGAGTATTGCCGTCGTGTAGACCAAGAGATCCTTCCGCTCGCTGTCCACCGTTCGATAGTCTTCGTTGAGGCTCAACTCGAGTTCGCGCGAGTTCACGAGGAACGGAGTGGGATTGCCGGGGTCGTAGGTGTACTCGTCCGCCCGTTCATTACCCGGAGCTGTCGTCTGGAGTTTGCCATTCTGGCGCAGGTAGAAGTTGGTCCATACCGTCCGGGCGAGCGGCCACTCACGTTCTTTCCGCCACGTGTTGTCTCCGATGACGAAGATGTCGAGCGCAGGCTCCTTATCCACGCCGTTGTCGATGCCCTTCAAGTAGTGGTCCATCCAACGGAGTTGCAGCTCGCGCCGATCGATTCGTGCTTGTGGCCCGAAGTAGCCGTTCACATAGTCGATGCCCTTGTGCGCGCTGGCGTCCATCACCACGTGGTACGGCGGCGCGCCCGGTAAGCGGCTCATAATCTCGTAGTTCCGGATCGTGCCTCGCGCATCGTCGTGCCAGCCGGCGATGCCGAGCACCGGCACTTTGACCCGGTCGAGATGTCGTTCAATGCTGAGCGCGCGCCAGTAAGCGTCGTCTTTCTGGTGATCGAACCAATCGTTCCAGTACTGCGGACGCCCGCAGCCGGCCGATTCTGCTGCAGCGATCACGGGAAGGTGGGCAAACGCCTCAGAGTCTTTCACATTGCTGATGTCCGACATCTTGTCCTTCACCTGCGTCAGGCAGAGCCAAGGCACGACGGTCGGCGAGAAGACCATGTCGATGTACGGCATGATGCGCAAAGGATCCGCGGTCGCGACGGTCGGGGCGATCGTAGCCAGATGAGGCGGCGCCGCGATGGCCACGTACCAGGCGTTGAGTCCCGGATTCGATCCGCCAATCACTCCGACTTTTCCGTTGCTGCCCGGTAGTTTCGCGGCCCATTCGACAGCGTCGTACCCGTCTTGTTCCTGCATTGCGTTTACGTCGAGAATCCCACCTGATCCTCCGCGGCCACGCTGGTCCTGCTTCACATAGATGAAACCGCGTGAGGCCCAGAACTCACCATTCGCTTTGTCGATGCGCAGGTACGGTGTGCGTTCGAGCACGACGCCGAACGGCCCGGCGCCAACTGGCCGCGCCACATAGTTCATCAGCACGGTGCCGTCACGCGCGGTCATCGGCATTGCTGGGTCGACACTAATTTGAAAGGAAGGCCGCGAGGAGTCGCCACTCCAGAGCGCGTAGTTCGACTCCCAGGCAATTGGCTCTGTTCGTTTGACGAGGTAGATACGATCGATGGGCTTGCCGTCGCGATAGGTTCGACCTTCGAAGTTGTCACCTTCCAGGATCCCACGGATTTCGCTGCCGTTATCGAGAGACACGGTGATGTTATCGCCCGTGACCGTCACCTTGGTGATCGAAAAAAGAGGAGCGCCGCTGCGACGCTTGAACCAAGCGCCATTTGCAGACGGCCCGTCAAAGTGGGCGAAGCCCATGCGCCGGCGCGCCTCAAAGCCTCCGTTCGGCGCCGCGCCGACCATGACGTAAAGATCGTAATCGCCAGTTAAGCGGGCCTCGGCGAGCGTGGCGACGTCGAGTCTTGACGCAGTGGAAGTGATCGAGACAACGAACAGAATCACCCACATGAACCGCTTATGAATTAATTTTCTTCCGAAGGTCTTCATGCTCACACTCTCTTCAGTGGTATTGGAAATGATGACGGCGGCGCGCGCTGTCGTAATTTCGCTTTGCGATACTTTGCGGCTTTCTGCCTTCGCGTGAACCGTCTGTTGTCGTCGCGGTCCAATCTGACAGAATCGCAAAGTAGGGAACTCGCGCGGCGCGCATTCTTTCATCGGCGCAGGGCGGAACGCAAATAAAAAAAGGACGTAGGGTGTCGGTGTCAGCGCGCGGAGCGCGCGGCAGCATAAAGCCTGGGGCGTAAGCCCCGGGATCGAATGACCCACCAACAATCGAGCCCGCGAAGTGGGCGATAGAGGGTACGATTAAGGGTTCATCTGTTCCCGTAACGATTCGTCTGCCGCCCGCTCCGCGGGCTAGATCGCTTTACTCGACGAGTTCCTGGGGTTCCGCTTCACTTCACCCCAGGCTTTATGCTCGCACCCGCTCCGCGGGTTATTGAGAAGCGCCGAGATGCAATAGCCCCGACCGTCAGGTCAGGGTAAATGCGGTCAGCACCCAGAGCCGTCTTGTCCTCTCCCTTTGGCAGAGGGACGCGGTGACGGCCTTAGTGCAGGACAAAACCAAACGATGACAATTAATTCAAATAGTAGCTGATCGCGCTAGGCCCTCATCCCCAACCCTTCTCCCAAAGGGAGAAGGGAGAAGGCGCTACCAGCCCGTGTGAATTTTCCACTGGTCCACAATGTTGTCGCCCTCAAGCACGTTGTAGTGGGAATGTTGGGCCGCCGTCAGACATGAATGATTTGCCAGAACCCTCACGCGCGACCCAACTCTCAGACGGTCGAAAGTCTTCTCATCCTTCACAATTACGGTGCCGTGCTCTTGTGACATCTCGCTGACCGTCAGATTTAGATCCTTGCCTTCGAGGTCCAGTACTCTTCCATAACCACAATCCGGATTCAGGCCGATCGGGCCGCGGTCCTTTGAAAGTGCGATGGCTCCGGCATCGATGATCACTTTTCGCCGGGCTCTGTCGCGATGGACAACTGAAGCCAGGACTGTCAGCGCGCAATCGTCAAAATCGCAGCTACCCAAGGTCGCCTGGAACGCGTCAAAAAAGATGTAGTTGCCCGGCCTGACTTCGTCAATGCCGTCTAAATGATCGACACTCGTGATCGTTGGAGTTGAGCCAATACTGACGATTGGTACCTCGCCGACTTCCTTCCGCAACGCCTCTCCAAAGTCGGCCATCACATCGCGTTCATGTTTCGCGAGGGCCAACACTTCGGCTTTTGTCTGACAGTTATAACTATGACCGGCATGTGTAAGGATTCCCGCAAACCGCAAGTTTGAAGCGTTTGATATTCGGCGTGGAGTCTCTGTAGCTTGCGGATCAGTAGGTTCGACGCCACACCGGTGATATCCGCAATCGACCTTCAGAAAGAGATTCAGCCGGACGTTCGCTTTCCTGGCCGCGTCGTTTAGCTGTCCGGGTACGTCCGTATCGTCTGTTATCAGCGACAGTTCGCAATCTCTCGAGATGGCAATTGCTTCGTTAAACTTTCCTGGTTCGATGGGGACGGCGTAGGTGATTTTCGAGAATCCATTCGCGGCAAACGCGCGTGCTTCGGCAAGTGTCGAGACGGTCACGGCTCCGGAGTGCCCGGCAGTTTGAATGCGAGCAACTTCGATGCACTTGTGAGTTTTGATGTGCGGTCGAAGATCAGCGCCAAATTGCTTGATGCGCCGGCTCATCTCTGCGGCGTTCCGCTTAACCTTTGCGATGTCGAGCACGAGACCTGGTGTTTTCAGAGTTTCAAGTTTCATTGTTTAGGGGTCTTTGAAGCAAGAGTCAGTATGAAATGAAACACCGGGATCGAAATAAAGTACAGTATGACCCGGCAGTTTGCGGTTTAACTCTGGGTCTCGGTGCGTACGCAGTGCCTCTGTGGTTGAAGTAGCTTACGAAAACTCCAGCACAGAGACGCAGAGAATTCACTAAGACACAGCGAAGCGACGTAAGGGTGGTCGTGTCAGTACCCCGAGCGGTAGCGAGGTGGATCAGGCTAATGAGGTGAACAACAGGGGGCGATTCGTTTTCTAAAAGCATCGCTTGATCCGGTCGCTATCGCTCCCGGTACTGACACGCTCCCGCGACGGGGCGGCAGAAATGTGGAGTGCGGTGGCGATCCCGAACAGTCCCGATTTGTCGGACGTTCGGCCCCGCGCCATGCGCGAAACTCTTTCATCGTACAAAGTCACGTGACTTCGAGTCTTTCGTCGAAGCCAGCTTCCCTCAAAGAGTCTATTGTGTTCTCGGGCTGCACCAAACGGGGCCGCCGCGCGAACTTACTTTTCATAAACGCCTTTCAAATCAATGTTCCTTCGTCTGGATTGATCGACGGCACAACCATTGCCGTTGTTTTGGCGAGGAAAGGAAACAACTCAATCAAATGAAAACTTTAAGCACTAAGATTGGCGGCGCAATTTTGACGCTCGCTTTCATATTCGGCATATCCGCAACCGCAGGGATGACGACCCAGGCACAGGATCGACGTGACCGCGACAACCGTCAGGATCGCAGACGCGATCGTGGCACCTGGACCAATAATCAGAATCAGACTCAGAACCAGAACCAGAACCGCGATTGGCGCAACGATCGCGAGCGCGAACGCCGCGAAGAGGCTATTCGCCGTGAAGAGGCTATTCGCCGTGAAGAAGCCATTCGCCGTGAAGAGGCCATTCGCCGCGAACAGGCAATTCAACGGAGTCGTGGCTATAACAACGGCCGCTACGACAACCGCGGCTACGGCACTTATGGGACCTACGGAAATAATGGCCGTTATGGCAACGGAGGCTATGGCAACGGAGGCTACGGCAACTACGGTGGCAACCAGGCGGTATTCAATCAAGGTTTACAGTACGGCTTGAACACCGGCGCCAGCGACGCGCAACGCGGCCAGAGCTATAGCCCGCAGCGTTCGCACTATTGGCGTGAAGCTTCATCGCAGGCTTTTCGCAGCGGCTTCGAACAGGGCTACGCGCAGGGCTATCAGCAATATGGCGGCTACGGAAACAACGGTGGCAACAGTCGAGGCAGCATTCTCGGCGGTATCTTTGGCCGGCCTTAATCGGTTTAGACATTAACCAAATCCAACCTCAAGAAATGCCGCGAGCAATCGCGGCATTTTTGTTTTTGTGGACACGCGGCGGTTAGATCTAGCGAAGGACCTTCCGGACGGCACCAATATCTTGTTCACTTTGCATGTTACCAGCAGCCGGCGCCCCTATGTGTGCTAACCCACAGACGGCTGACGATATCCTCCGGTATAAAGGCTTAGCTCCTCGCACCGTCAGAAAATGCTTTCTCCACTAGCACCCTACGGGGCGAGACATTTTGCTGAAAGACAGGAACAAACCAAAGGGTTGGCAGAAACAATACGTGGGATCGCAAAGGAGAGTTTTTATGAGCAGGATCAAGTTATGGCCGCACGCTACGATCGTGGCAGCGGTGCTCGCAGTCATCGCGGGCCTGGGCGTGTGGTTCTATGCAAAACACGAACAGAAGGTGGAGGCTGAGGCACTACCAAATGCCGCGCGCATACAACGCGTCGATGGCGAGGTCGCTTTCTGCGATGACCGCACGAACACCGAGGCCAATGCTCAGTGGATCGCCGCGACCGCCAATCAACCTTTCTCGGAAGGAGATCGAATCTACACGCGCGAAAACTCGCGCACGTCGCTCGCTTTCAGCGGGCGCAATTTCGCGCGGCTCGATCCAAACACTTCGCTCGACATAGTGTCGCTGGCAGATCGCCGCACACAGCTCGCGCTCCGCTCCGGTTCGGCCATGTTCGACGTCGGGTACTTACAGCCAAATGAACTGTTTGAAGTAGCCACGCCAAACGGCGCGGTAGATTTTGATCAGCCCGGGCTTTATAACATCGGCTTCAATAATAATGGCGGCGTGCTCGTTTCAGTCCTGAGCGGACTGGCGCGGGTAGTTGGGCAGACGGGTTCAGGCGAAATCAATAAAGGCGAAATGCTTACACTCGTGAGCCAGGCGGCGGCTGAGTTAGCCCTCTCGAGATTGAATCACCAGGACGCCGGATATCAGGTGGATGATTATTACCGTTATCAATATCCGAATTCTTACGACGGTCGTTACAGTAACTACGACGCCTATCTCAACGATCCAAACTATTACGATCCTTACCAGCGTAACCTTAGTTACAAGTATGCGAGTTCCAACATTCCCGGTCTCAACGACCTTGATGCTTACGGCGAGTGGCAGAACGTGGGCAGTTATGGTTATGCCTGGCGGCCACGAGTTGATAATGGCTGGGTTCCTTATCAGCAGGGTCAGTGGACCAGCAGTAATGGGTACGGGCCGACCTGGGTTTCCAGCGAGCCCTGGGGCTATGCTCCCTATCACTATGGACGTTGGGCCAATGTGAGTAATCAATGGTACTGGATTCCCGATGGAGTGAACACGACCCCGTCGTATGCGCCCGCCCTCGTCGCTTTCGTTTCGGACAACAATCAGGTTGGCTGGGTGCCGCTCGGCCCGGGCGACAGTTATGCGCCGCGTTATTATGACGATAACTGGCAGCCACATTACCTGACGCAAACTAATGTAGTGCCGACGCAACTTATTAATTTCGCCATTCCGGGTGCAGTGACGGTCGTGCCGGTAGATGCATGGGGCCGCCCCATCGATCTGCGCAGTATCCACAGAATTGATCAGCAGCGATTGGCATCAGTAAGGTCGACCCTCGATCCTTTGACACTGACTCCGCTGCGAAACGCAGTGATTCATTCCGCCTGGGGCCGCGGCAAGATTGATTTGCCACCGGGCATTGCGAAGAAACTTGGGGACACACCTGTTTATGTCGGCAACGACATCCGGGAGTCGAAGTTTCGGAAGGACCTGCCAAAGTCGATGCGCGTAGAACGTGTTCCCGACACGGCCCGAAATCAAAAGTTCAAAGTCAAAGACGATCGCCAGCAAGAGCAGCAGGCAGATACCTGGCGTAAACAAGACACGGGCCGCGTGAGCGGCGAAGTTAATAAAGACAATAAGGACGCGCGTAAGCTTGAGCAGCAGCAAAGAAAAGATACGCGTAATGGGGAGAAGGCGGCTCGCGCCCAGACGCACGGTCAGGACAAGGCCCCGCCCAAATCTCAGACGGGACCTCAGGGAGTACGAGTAGGCAAACCGGAAAAATCTGAGGCGAAGCCGCAGACACAAACAGCGCCAAAACAACAGGAACGAAGTCAGAAATCACCAGCTGCAGCCGGCGGCAAAGGTCAGGGCGGTAGCAAAGGTAAAGGTAAGAAACCGTAACTGTTGCGTAATCTTTTCCTGGGGCTTACGCCCCAGGCTTTACGCTGACGCCTGCTCCGCAGGCTTAACCACGTTATACTCCGACGCGAAATGCGTCCCGTCATTGTCTGCATCACGATATTCACGCTCGTTCAGTTTGCAGCAATCGCGCAACAGCCTACGCCGCAAACGCCTTCACCGATGGTCGAGCACACGCGGCCGCATACGCGAATTCAGGAGACATCTGTCCCCGGGCGGCGCGTTGATTTGCAAAGTCTGAAAGGCGCGCGCCTCTTCATCGGGCCGCGGGTCAACGTCAATAAGCCGGTGCCGCTGCTGATTCATTTTCACGGCGCGCCGTGGTTGGTCGAACGACATGTGGCTGAACATCTGCCGCGGGCAGCATTGATCACGGTGCAGTTGGGAACAGGCTCCAGCGTGTATCGCCGTCCGTTTGAGCAACTCGAAACTTTCCGCAAGCTGCTCGCCGAAGCGAGTGACGAACTACACCTGAAGCACGGCTGGTCGTCGATTACGCTCTCAGGATTCTCAGCCGGCTATGGCGCGGTGCGCGAGATTCTTCGTTCGCCGGAATACTTCGCGCTGGTAAATAATGTGCTGCTGCTGGACGGCATGCACACGAGTTACATTCCCGAGGGCAAGACGCTGGCGGACGGTGGCGCTATAGATCCGGCCGGTCTGGATTCTTTCCTGAGTTTTGCCAAAGCGGCTGTAACCGGGCAAAAGAATTTTGTGGTGCTTCACTCTGAGATCTTTCCCGGCACCTATGCGAGCACGACTGAGTGCGCAGATTATCTTATGTCGCAGATGAGTCTGCAGCCGCGCGCGCAACTGCGCGAAGGGCCGATCGGTATGCAACAACTCAGCGCGGTCGATGTCAAAGGATTTCATGTGCGCGGCTATGCGGGGAATTCGGCGCCCGACCACGTCGATTTTCTTCACGCCATGCCCGCGTGGTTTGGGTTGTTGAGGATTCGATAAAGTCCGCGAAGCGAGCGTAGTAATAGTCTCGGGCGTAAGCCCCAGGATCGAGCACGTGAGGTATGTCCGAGCCTTAGTTATCTCACCGTCAATAAACTATTGGCCAACTGTGCGCGGCTGATGTATATAGGTTCGCACCTTCCACCATTCTTCATTTTTTAGGAGGAGCACGACGTGGCCCCGAAAAAAACCGAAGCTTCGAATCCCAGTCACACCGGATGGAAAGGTGCGCCGCCTTTCAGGTCTATTACCAGTTGCTACTCGGATAATGGTGGCTCGATTTTTTGGGGCCTCCAAAACAACTCGCAGGTCTCCGTCATCGCTGAAATGGCCAGCGGCTGGAGTCAGTGGTTTAAGACCGAATGGTCCGGGCCCGGTCAGCCAAAACAAATGATCGAGATGGCGGCGACGGCCATTGAGAATCACGGTCTGCAGTTTTGGGTGCTCGATTACAAACTTGATCTCTGGTCCGCGGCGATGGCGGTCCCGGGAGACTTGTTCTCGCCCTGGATACCGAACTGGAACAACTCTCCTCAACGGAATCTGCGGCGGCTCGCGGCGGTGCACCGGCGAGACAAAAGTAGTGCAGCAATCTGGGCCATCACGTCTGACTATTCACTGATAAGTTGCTACAAACGATCGCCGGAAAATTCCTGGAGTAGTTGGACACCGTGGCCGTTGACGCCACAAGAATCTCAGTTTATCGACCTCGCGGCGGCGATCAAGAACGATGGTTGTGCAGCGTTGTGGGCGATCGACTCTCACCTTCAGCTCTGGACCTGTTACGAGACGACACCGGGAGGCGACTGGAGCAACTGGTACGGCCCTAACTGGAATGGCGCCCCTAAGCTCCTCAAAATTGCCGCGTGCATGCAAGGCGGTAATCACGGAGCTACATTGTGGGGAATCAAAGAAGTCGGCAATTCGCTGATCAATACGTCCCAGATTACTCCCGGCGGAAATTGGAGCAATTGGTCGGCGGACAACTGGCAGGGTTCTGAGCCGGTGGACCAGATAACTGCGGCGCTGCAAAAGAATGGAACGGTCCGCCTTTGGGCCACCCAAGACATGTTCTTAACGCTGCGCAGTATTGCCCAGACTTCACCGGGCGGCGGCTGGGGTTCGTGGGAAGGGTAGATAGGTTCGCGCAATGGTGATTTGATCGCGACGAGAACAACCAACGCCTTCCAATTCAAGATTTCGGTCCCCTATCACGATGTTCTGCGGGATGTCCGCTTTTTCGAAACGCGGTAAAGAGCACGCTTCAAAGATCGAACCGGCCGCGTCAGACCTTCGCTGTGTGAGACTCTCCATCGCGCTATCCCAGACATGGTTAGTTTTCTGGATTCGTGACTTTACGGACCGATGACAACGCCTCTCCCCGAACACATCGAACTCCATCGCGATCGCATGTGGCGGCGCGACGAAGAGCTGCGTGTTGAGAGCGCTCTTGACGCGGAGCGGTTCATCGAAGACGTGGGATTTGCGAATACGCTGACCGATACGCGGCGCGCTGGTCCGTCGTTGTACATCGCGGTGTGCGGTCGCCGCGACGTGAGTCTCCCGCGCAACGTGCAGAAGGACGAAGAGACGAGTTTGACGTGGCACCTCAAGGACGAAGTCATGCGCCGTGGCCGCGTCTATTACGCGAAGCTCGCAGGTGGCCGGTCGATGTTTGTCGCGCCACGCTTAATCAGCCATTTTGCCGCTGTCTGGATGCCACGCCGGAAAGACGAGCCGGAAGTTTTGTCGGATGCTGCGGAGCGGATTCTGAGAGTGCTGCGGAGGGAACACGAACTGGCGACTGCAGATCTGCGCGCGGAGTGGCACGCGCATCTTGCGCGTGATTCACGGGCGGGACGCCCGTGCCACGAACGCGCGGCTTTCACTCGCGCCCTCGATGAATTACAGCGCACTATGAAAGTGATTCCACAGGACGTCATCTACCAACCGTTCTCGTACATCTGGGGCTTGGCCGAAGATCGGTTTCCGGAAGAGCTGAGAAAACGAGTTGCGCGCAAGACGGCTTTGCGAGAAATCGCTCGGGCATATCTTGCAAGTGCTGGGATGACGGTGCTTGGCGAGACGGCGCGCGTTACCGGTTTGAGCCGAGTGGAGGCGGGACTGGGGAATCATCAATTGGTTAATGAAGGATATGCGATTCGTGTTGGGAGAGGAGTCTATGCGTTAACATCATTAAAGACAGCTGAACGTGAATGAACTTATGAAACCGAGTAACAAAAGAAAAGCCCGATCGAGATTATCGAAATCGATGACCGAAGCGGAATTTGACAACGGCTATTGGTACGCGACTGAGATAAAAACTTTTGCTCAAGAACTTGGCATCACAGCGGTTTCGAGTCTGCGAAAGGACGAACTCGAGAAACTGATCAAGGGCTATTTGCGCACGGGCCGGCTTAAGAGTCCGGCGCGAAGGATCGACAGGCGCAACGAAGTTCGCGATGTAGATCGAGGTTTGAAGCTCAATCTCGCCGTCGTCAATTACACCAATGACCGGGCGACGAAGGATTTCCTGGAGCGTGAGGCCAGGCGGATCGATCCCGGTTTCAAAATTAAGTCAGGCTCGCGCTACCGTCTGAATCGTTGGCGCGAAGAGCAAATCGGCAAGCGACGCAAAATCACTTATCTCGATCTGGTGAGACAGTATGTGAGACTGAGCCAGACGGTTGGCCGTTTTCCTCAGGAGGCTACCGGCAGATATGTCTACTTCCTTTCAGACTTTTTCGCTGCTGAGAAGAACGTCACCAGAGCGGATGCAATCGCGGCCTGGAACGAAGTAAAGCAACTCGATATCCCCAAGACTTATCGCGATTGGAAAAAATATCGCGAGTCTGAAGACTAGATGAAGCGCACGGCGACGACAGCGGCAGTAGAAAAACGGTGACGAGGAAGCACGTGGCGCGAGTACGAACATCGCGAGCCGCGAGCGTCGGCGTTGTCGAGCACGGCAAGTCAGTCGTGCTGATTACGGTCGCGCCAACCGGCGAGCTCCTCGATCGCCGCCGCATCGATCTCACTGAGCGCGGTCTGCCGACGCATCCGCATCACCACGAAGGTTCATGGGCGGTCGGACGTTACGTGAATTCGCCCTGGGCGCGAAAGATTTCACTCGCGGAAGCCGTGACGCTTGTCGAGCGTGTAAGCGAGTCCGCTGCGCGTGGAGCGCGCGAAGGTCTCGACGCACTGGCCGCGGCGGTGCCGGTGCCGATTGCGAGCATCGCGATTCGCGTCTGCCCAAAACTTCCAGCGACGATCGAGGAGCGGATCGCCGACAATCGCGCGCAGACCTTCGCCGACTCAGTCATGTATCGCGAGGCTCTTGCCGCGGCGGCCGCAGCGCGCGGCTGGTCGGTGCATTGGTACGAGCGCGAGCGCGTGTTTCCCGAAGCAGCCGAGGTGCTTGGCTGCGAAGACATCGAGGCTTTCCTGCGCGAGATGGGTCGATCGATCGGGCCGCCCTGGCAGGCCAAACACAAACTGGCAGCTGCGGCGGCGCTGGCGGTTTCCGGGCAGAACAAACCCCAGACCTAAAATCAAAACTTACCGAACCACCGCCGGCAAAATGTATCGCTCCATCATGCTGTTGATTTGCCGGTGCATGTACCACTTGCCGAAGGCGGTGGCGGTGACAACAACGACGAGCGGTTGATCTTTAAAGACATAGATCTTGTTGCCGCCGTTTCCGGTCGCGTAAAACGCTTCCAGCTTTTTTCCTTTGACGTTGAAGGTGTTGTTCCAAAACAGATAGCCGTAGAAGTCGTCGGGACCGCTGCCGCGGTTTATTTGCCGGGTGAACGTTTTGGCCACCCACTCGCGCGGAATGATTTGCTTTCCATTCCATGTACCGCCGTTTTGGTAGAGCAGCCCATACTTCGCGAAATCAAGCGCGCGCAGTTGCAAGCCGCCGGCTGTGTTCGGCACTTTCTGCGGCGTGTATTGCCATTGGTACTTCGTGATGCCCAGTGGCTGGAAAAGTTTTTCGCCGGCGTATTTCTCCAGCCCGCCCGGAACCGATTTGTTGATAATGTCGCCGAGTGCGATGACACCGGCAGTAAAGTACCGCCATTTTTCGCCGACCGCAGTCTTGTCATCCATCGGCACATCGAGCGCGAACTTCACCCAGTTATCAGTCGGATACATCTTCGCTTCGTTGCCCGGTGAATTATCTTCGTCATCATTCGCGTCGAAACCGGAACTCATGGTCAACAGACTTTTGAGCGTGACGGTTTCTTTTCTGGGCGAGTAATTGGCAAAGTCTCGCAGGTTGTAGAAATCCTTCAGAGTTTGGCTCTCGCTCTTGATATAACCTTCGCCGATCGCAATCCCCATCATCGTCGACGCAAATGACTTTCCGACTGAGCGCGGGTTGTGCAGAGTGCTTCGATCGGCGCCGTTGAAATACTCTTCGAGCAGGAGCTTACCGTTTTTGATGACGACAACGCTCTTAATTTCCTTGTAAAGCTTTGCGGTGATGGCGCGGTTGAGTTCGCGGATCTTCTCTTTGTCGTACGTGTCGGTCGACAACTGCCACCCGCTGTCTGGCTGGATTGCCTGTAGCTGCGTCAGCTTTTCGTCGACTGTCGGTTTGATGACATTCAGTTGCAAGTCACCGGCGGCGATGAGACTTCCAACTTTCAATTCGCTGGTTTGCAGATACGGCCGGAGCTCCAGCTTCAGTACATGCTTACCCGTCGTAAGCGCCTGATCGCCGCCGTTCATCAGAAACAGGTGCCAAATCGCGCCCCAGCGCGAATCGGGCGTCGCGGAGTTGATGAATGTCGCACTGTAGATTGTTTTCGTGTTCTTGGTCTCGGCCGGGATCCAAGCCGGATAAAGATTCTCTGTATCAACCAAAACTCCGTCCACGAAAAACGAGAACTGATAATTGCCTTGGCGAGTGAGTTCGGCGGCTGAAAGTGCGGGCGCCAGGACGTGCAAGTAGTTCGTCAGCGAATTTACCAGGAACGCTTTGATCGCGAGATCGCTGGTTTCGTTCAGGTGCACGGATTGAATGAAATCGGACTCCTTGAGAGTCTCAACCGGAATGGCTTTCGCTGTGAATATGATCTTGCCGACATTCTTACGATGCAGGTCGCTGGTGATGCCTTCGTCTTTGACTACGTCCTGCCCGAAGGCAATAGATGAAAGCAGCAAAAGGAAAAAGGCAGATTTAGCCAGCATCTTGAACCTTCACGCCGCGAACGGGGCAAAAGTTTCGATTTCATTCTGGTGGTCGCGGAAGACGCGTCCGCCTTGGAAGGTTGTTGAAATCGTGGTGAGCCGAGCAGGACTCGAACCTGCGACCCACTGGTTAAAAGGTAATCGGTTTAAGTTAGGTTGCCTCTAGGGCAACCAAAGGACTTAGCGAAGTTTTAGTTTTCAATAATCCGTCAACCAGTTAGTTAAATCCTATCATGAGTTTCGGCGTTTGGGTATAATCCGCGCCATGAATAAGTGGCTTCCCGTTCTTGCCCTTATAGGTTTAGCTTGTCTGGGTGTTGGGGTTTATTCCCTGTTTAAGAAGCCTCCTCAAACCCCAGTACCGCCACCCAAAGAGGAACACATAATCAAGCAGTTCGTTGTTCCCGGTAATGTGATGTGGGCTGATACCGGGATTGACGTTACAGGAAAAATACTAACCATTCGATATGTCGCTGGAACATGGTCCAACGGTGGCCCACCAGAGTTGATGCTTTGGTCCGACGCTGGGGGAGGAGGAGGTTGGTCTAATTTAATTGTCCCAGGAGTTCCCATTCGTGCGTTGGTTGGTAAGACAGATGAAGGAGCTTTTTATGTCGGGAAATTCCACGAGATAAGAGGCCAGCATGGTCACTTGAGATTAAGCATGAACGACACGGACGAATTTAATGATAACAAGGGTTCGGTAACGGTCACTATAAGCGAATGATGGCATGGCTTCTCATAGGTGTTGGTTTAGTGCTGCTTGCTGTTGTTGTATGGACTTGGTTGTTCCGAACACCTAGCGGCACTCCAGGTACTCCACAAGAGAAAGCGCTTCGTTATCAAGACAAGGCAGTTCCCGGACAAGGCTTTGCAAAGAATGTTCTTACCCGCGCTCAAGTTCGGTCGGACACCAAGACCCAAGCAGTCGTTAACATAGCCTCTCAAACAGCAACACAGGGTATCGAGGAGCAATCAAGAGCTATAGATGCGCTCCTAAAGCAGGAAGGAATCATTGACACCCACCGGCGAACCAATGAGAAAGCGGATGCCGAGCATATTACCCAACTCACACGGCTAGAGAGCGACAGGATTGAACTGAAAATCCGCAACGAGTTAATGAGGCTTGCTCAAGATTCGGAGATGGACATAACCACTTACTTACAGGTCACGGGCCATCGCAACTTGAAGGAGATTGATTTGCAAGCGAGGGCTGTTGAGTATCAGCAAGACCAAGAAAATGTTTCGAGAATTCAGCAAGAGAAACTAGAACTCATTGACCGCGCTAGTCATCGTCTTTATTCAATGTACGACGAGCGCAAGCAACTTGAAGCTTCCGAAGACCCGGCGAAAGAGGATAAGCTAAAACACCTTAACCAACTGATTGATGGAGCGGAGAGGTTAATCCTTGGCGAACAGAATAGATATATTCAAACAACGCTTGGAGAAGAAGCCCCAAGAAGTCTTCAAGCGAACGACGGCCCAGGAAGCGATTCAGAAACGCCTGAAGCAGCAGAAGTCTAATTACCCGTTAAGAAGAATCGGAGAGACACAAGAAGGAACGCTTTGGCTTTCCGAAGAAGAACGCGCCGACCATCTTCACATCTTAGGGACCACGGGTGAAGGCAAGTCCCGATTCATCGAACATCTAATCCGAGGGGACATTAAGCAAGGTAATGGAGTCTGTTTTCTAGACCCATCAGAGAACGGGGACACGATGTATCGAGTTCTTCGTTACTGCGCCTCCATAGGATTCAAAAAAGTTTGTCTGATAGACCCGCACACCAAACCTCTAACATGTATTCAGCCCTTTAACAGAAGATACAAAGCTGCTTCAGTAGCGAATATTGATTCGACCATCCGAACCGTCTTCCAGACGAAGGACGCGGCTGAAACTTCTCGAATAACGCGTTATCTTCCCGCGCTACTCCGCGTTTTGTGGGAAGCTAAGATGACTCTCAAAGAATCGGTTTACTTTTCTGATTACGACAACCCACAGTACAGAGCTAGAAGAGAAGAAATTCTTTCACGGCTCGACCCACTTGACCGGGACCGCATAACTTTGGAAGGCGTGCTTAAAAGATTCACAAAGTTTGACACTCTGTTTTCTTCTACCGTCAACCGACTCGACACGTTTTGGGATTCAACGCTTGAGTTGATGTTTGGTGCAGACAAGGGAGTGGATTTCATAAAAATGATTACCGAGGGTTGGGTAATCTTAGTCAATCTATACAGTGGGCTTGGCTTCGAGCCAATTCAAACCCGCCTACTAGGAACAACCGTTATCAATGAAATCATATTTGGATTGGACCGCCTCCGAAATAAAGGGTGGAAAGGCGTCTATTACCTTTACATTGACGAAGCCGGGAGGTATGCCAACAGGAACTTGGCCGACCTTCTTGCGTACAAAAGAAAATCGGGCCTACGTGTTACGGTTGCTCACCAGTATTTCAAACAATTTGAAGACCCCACCGTTTTAGAAGCGGTCAAGAACCTTTGTAAGATTAAGGTGATGTTCGACACTCCAAATCCGCAAGACCGATTGGAGATGGTTAAGGCGTTAGGTTACGGAGGGGATATTCCAGCAGTGGCCGCAGCCTACGCTAATCAGAATCTTCCGAAGCAATATGCAATCATCAAAAAAGGAAAGACCGCTCCCGAACGGGTAAGGATTGAAGATGTCCCCGAAGTGAAGATGACCAGGAAAGCGGAAGACGAATTTAAGACCAAAATTTTAACTAACGAATGGAACCTAACACCGGCCCAGGTAAGAGAACAAATCAACAGACGCAATGGAAAGACGAGAACTGATTCTGGAACATCTAAAGAAGGAGCCGCATCTGACGGCAAGGCAAATCGTCGTACTGTCAACAGACCAAAGAGCGTTTTTGACGACGACTGAATTCCCTCCCGGATATGCTGGAACGACGCGCCTTCTAAACCGAATGGCGTTTCCAGAATGTAATCATAATTTCAAAAGAGACGGCGGATATCACAGACGGTTTTGTGAGTCGTGCAGTCTGCTTAAAGTTCGGAAGATACCCAAAGAACAAAACGCGCCTCTCTACTTCCACCTTCCACATATCAAGGCGCTTAATCGTTTCAACCACGAACACGAGAGAGCTTGTGCTGATTTGTATTGCACATACTCCCTTACTTGGAATGTTAAGTATTGGGAGGCAGTTCCCGCAGAAGAGTTTTTAGAATTAGGTTTTGCTCCAGACCGCTCTTCGATAATTGACGGACGGATTATCTTTTGGGAGATAGACAAGGGGACCGAGACCCTAGCTGTAATCAGGAAGAAAGTTGAACGGTACATTCAACTATCCCGGCTTCACCCTGAACGAAAGTTCCATGTTGTGTTCACCGCTACCCGAGGCCGCGCCAAGTCAATCCTCTTAGATGTCCTTTTGGACTTTAAGAGGGGTAATCAGTTCTTGGTTGCCGAGCACCAAAGCGTAGTCAAGAACCCATACGGGGAGGTTCTCGTTAGCCCGAAAGAGCCGGCCAAATGGCTCAAACTTACAGACCTTGAAGTGTAAAAGCGGGATGTAAAACCCGCTACCTACCTTAATCTAATCTAAACCCTTTTGAATCCGGGCATTTAACCCAGCTTAGGATAGTCCTACTACCCATGATGAATTAGCAGTCCGTCTCGCTCCGCTCGACATAAGCAGAAGAGAAGTAGGCGTCATATTCATTGATTGTCGTAACTTGTGAGCCTTTTTAGAGTGTGACTAAAGTTGGCTATTTTGGTGAAGGTGTTTCACGAGTATTGTTTCATGATGCCTTGGAAGGACAATTTAGATTCTCCGAATCAGGCCGTTACAAATTAACTTTGGGCAAGCAAGATGATGGTTGGTATATGCGTTCGCATCAATATAGGCGCAGCTTAATTTTAGAGACCCAGGGAGCAGAGATGCAGTTTCGTCTCGCTTCGCTCGCCGTTGGCTTACAGCCAACGTAACTTAAATCCCATTTTTTAGACCAGTCCTATAGCGGCATAAGATGAGAGAGCAAGCGAGCCTTGACACTTCAAGGGAACCCGGCTGCTTTTACCGGGAAGACAGGAAAGCCGACCTGTCAGAAATAAAGGCACGGAGAAGTATGTATTATGACTATCGAGAGAGGGAGAAACAGAAGTTAGCGAGAAAGGCGACGAGAGATGGAATATTGGTTTGTTTGTTCTTACTAGGTGTGTTGATAGCGTTACTTTGGTAGTGGGGTATTTCTATGGAGTCTTTCCTTGGTCTTTTTAGTTTAGCAGCCACCCTTTTGTGTAAAGGTGTCGCCTAAGCTTCTCATTTATACGCTAAGGACAGCCACACCCTTTTATCCTAGAGAGTGTATATGGGTTTGTTAGTATTTATATATGCAGGTAAGCCAGACGACTTGTTAACAGCACGAGTTCGAATCACATCTCAGACCGACTGAGCGGATTAGTTGATTACTCCGGTAACACTACTGGATTGCTGATAGATAGTATGGGACTACTTTCTTGCGGTTAGACGTCTAAAGCCCTAATGACATCTAACTTTGCTTGCCTGCTTTTGGGAAAAAGCATTGCATTTGTATTTGAGTAATGGTAGACAGCGCAGCCGCAACACAACCTTTTTCTTGACTTTTCGTATCTGATTTATGCAATCGTAATTGTCTACTTGATGCTCGATGCGGCGTGTTGTTGACAACGGAAATTGGAATGGAGTAGCGTGCAGTTATCGATGTACTGGTCCATCGAAGTTAGTCAGTAGTAGTCCTCGTTAGGTCCCTGTAGGAAAAGCCGATTGGGAAGGCAAAGGGAAGGGTCTCTCTGCAATAGGGGGAGGTGTGCCTTATGGGCCAATGGATGGCACAGTGGGTTCCGGTAATAGTTTTAGTCTCGCCTTTAGCGATAAAGGTTATTCAGTTGAAAGTTCTTCGACTGGGAGGAGACGGGCTGGTTTACATGGAATTCGATAGTATTTTCAAAGTCCGCTCTAAACCTGAGAAGGCTCTAACGAAGCCTAGGAAGCAGGTGAAGCAGTAGTGCCTCGTCTGTGTGCTCCTCGGAGGGCCTCCATGCCAAGGATTCTCTGTCTTCGACCCATTGTGTGGTTCCGGAGCGTTTCTGATGCTTGCAATCTGCCATCCTGCCGCTAGAGCCTACGAACTGCCGACGCTGTCGGGTTATGAATCCCCTAATCTCGTCTAATTGAAAAGGCCGCACATAGCGGCCTTAACCTAGTTCTTGTTCGGCCACGAATTGGACCACTGGTTTCTTCACCTTAAGAGTTCAGGGTTCTGATATATGTTACCGATAACTTCGCAAGCCTTTTCACTCTTGCCCAATGGAGCGTTGTTTTCATAATCGCCGCAAGGGACTACATACCAACATCCATACTTCACGGCGTATTCCACGCTGAAATTTCGACCAGGCCCATAGCTCACTATATCCCCCTCGTAAATCTCTTTTCCTTTCTTGTCTAAGAGTCCGGTGAATTGCATCAAAGGCGATAAGTTTTTCCACCAGTCTTTTTCGTGATGAAAGTATTTACCAGAACTGACTTCAAGAGAAAGTAAGCCATTGACAGCCATCCAACCCAAATTTAAATCAGGCAAATAGACCATCTCATCTTTAACGCCATTATTTGAATACCAAGCTCTAAATTTGATTGGTCTTGACATAGTTTAGGCTTGCGAGTCTTTAGGACTCGCAGGTTTCCGAACGGCCTAGGAGCCGTTCTAACTTAATGATTGAGGGTCTTGCGTGAACTAATGAAACTGCTATGATTTTCTTATGAGGATACCTTTGAGTAGCGCCAGACACGTTGCTAGATGATACTGGCTTCCTCAGAACAGCAGTAGGCCCACCTTTTTACAAGCCTCAGCATAATCCTGAAAACTGTATAGGTGAGGATATTTCTCGATAAGGGAGAGCCAGGCCTTATGAAGTTCAACGCGATACGCTAGGGTTGAGGTATAGCCTTGTTCTTCAGCGGCCTCTCGTTGCGATTCGAAGTAGATATCGTTTATTGGGTGTGACATGTTCTTTGTAAATTAGATTGCCCTTGTGCGCTCATTCAAGCCGGCGCTTTGGGGGAAGTTACTGAATGATTGAGCAAGCCTGAACGCTCGAAAGGGAAGATTCCTTATCGGGGTTCGTGGCCGGTTGTAGCCCTCACGTTCGATAGCGCACCATGGGCGACCACAAGGATGATGGCTCCTCTCCAAAATGTAGAACGTTTGGTCCGACATCTTGGCAAGTTCTTCTGGTTGATAGTCCATATTAGTTTAGGTTAATGAGCTTACAGACGATTTTCCAATTCATCGCGTTATTCTTTCGGAAACGCCTAGAGCGTTTCTAACTTAAGGGTCTAATTGCTAAGTAAGCTAACACTACGAGTAGTCCTGAACCGACCATCAGGATTAGAGCAGCCTTCCATTCAATATTGATGTGATAGTGCCGAGCGTGCTTTGTGTAGTGGAAGTCCTTAGTTTGAGGATAGTGACGTGAGTAGTCTTTCATGAGCGCTAGTTTAATGATGAATACTTCCAAGCCTGTTCCAGCAAGTGTTCAATCGTTGCCGAGACACTAGGCTTTAAGTTATTTTCCTTTTCATACTTCCGAAGTTTCTTTACTACTTCCTTTTTGATGCGTTGATTGAGATAGATTGATTTCATAGAGTTTCGTAGTTACTTCAGGAGCGCCAGAGCTTTAAGTAAGCCGATTCTTTGCCCCTGATAGAAGTTCTTTTCTTCTTGATTCTTTACCCGCCCCTCCCACACTTCGACACTTTTGAGAAGTCGCTCTATTTTCTTTTTCATTGTTATGGGGTTTCTGCCCGAAGGCGTTGATTGATTAGTAACTAAAGTTTAGCACGCTCGTACAAACCGTCAATATCACTTCTGTGGATAACCACGTCGCGATTCTAGTTGTGCGCTTAAGTAAGCGGGAAAATCTTTTCAAATAATATTGTGCGACGCGAGCCTAGAGCGAGCTAACCTAAATCCATGAAGAAGAAATCTCTCACTCAAGAAATCCTAGAAGCCCAAGTTATCCACAGTGGCAAGAAGAAGATTGACCTAAAAGAGCTTTGGAGAGAGATGGACGATATTGAACTGGACCCGAGACGAGCGTTGGAGCTTCAGAGTAAAGCGTTACCAGTGAGTTAACACATAGCCCAACAATGCAAGCAGTGCGATTCCGACCAGTACCATCGCTATTCCACCAAAAGCTTCTTTCCAGCTTTCTGCGTTGACTCGCGCAAGAACTAGGACGATAGCGATAAATAGCAGAATTATGAGCCAGCCGGGATTCATGCCGCCGAACTATATCACTATGAAAATTCCGAAGAAATTAAAAATCGGCGGGCATGTTGTGAAGGTAAAACTGCTTGAGAGATTAGATGGAGATGGAGAGTTTGATACTCAGAGCAACGTAATCTTTATTGATAGCCGCCTCTCGCAGTCTCAAAAAGAAGAGACACTAATTCACGAGATATTGGGCTTTCAGAATCCGTCGCTCCACTCAGATAACCATGGTTTGTTGCAAGCAATAGCTCACAGCATTTACCAAGTGCTATCTGAGAATAGAATGCTTCGCTAACGCAGTTTCTTGCTTCTGACATTCGGCTTTCTCTTAAGTGGCTTTGGTTCGTTAAACTGGATATGCAGACGGCCCAACCTAAAACTGATTACCTTCTTGGGCGCATCCTTAAAGAGAAGCTGACCGAGCAACGTCAGAAGAGCCAGGAAAAGCGGCGTTAACGGGACCCAATCTTGTAATGTCGCTTTCACAGAACATGTTATCCACCATTTTCTTGGCTTGCGACAAGAAAAACAGCCATCTTTTTTTCGTAGACCCCAAGATATAGGTGATAAAACATGTTTTAGCGGGTGGTCCAACCAAGGAATGGTAGGGCCAACTAATTGAAAATTGACACTTTATCGCCCAAACTTCCCATAAAACACTCCGATGAAACTCCTTTACTTACTTGAACCTCAAGATATTTCTTTCCTCAGGCTTCGTGAGCCGCTAAACGGCTCTAACCTAATTTCGGAATTTGATTTCATCCAAAACTTCTACGGCAAAGAACAGAGAACCCACACTTGGAACGAATACGGATTGAGAGCAGAAATAGTAGGGAAGGTGCTAGCCGCCCATTAGGCATTCATTCTTTCTAACGTCTTGATTTCTCGTTCAATCCACCTCCGATAAAATCGTTGCTGAAAGTAACAAAGAACCGGCGTCGCAAATAAGAAAACAAGCATGACAATTAACAGCTTGTACCACTTTGCTTCTAGGTGCGGATGAAACCCAGCCTCAATTAACCAGAGCAAACACAGCAATGAGATAGTCAAGGAAATAACTCGATTCATGAAGTCCCATCTTCTGTCCACACGTCTTATGAACTTACTCTGAAGTCGCAGCTTAAAAATATCTACGCCACGGTCGTTAGCGTCCAAGAGTGCGAAGCGTTCCTTCTCAAACAGTTCAGCCATTTGTTTTTCCATATGCGGGCGCGAAGTGTAGATATAAAGCAATCCGTTTAATGCGCACCCAAGTTGAAATACACTCGTGAAGTTTCCTATTTCTGCCATCTAGGTTTTCCTCCTTTAATCGCCCCATGATGCAACCAGATAATCAACACAAACAAGAGTTCATCGCCAACCTAACCAAAACCTATCAAGAGAACATCTGGAAAGACGAACTCAACATAATGGAGTTGGATGAGCTTTTGGGAGAGAGGCGTACAGAGTTAGCCAGGTTAGATATGAGACTTGAGAATAGGGAATTCAAGAGCGCCGGTGAAGCCCGAAAGGCAATCGAAAAAGTGAAATCAGAAATCGAAGCGATTCAAGCCGCTATCGCCGGACTGCGGGACAAGAAGATTGGCTGGTCCAAGAGAATTGACCTTATCAAACGATATTCAAACACGTCAGAGCCAAATCAAAAGCCCTGACAAGCAGGGCCATAAGAGAATCTTGAATGTTGGTAGAAGGCTTAACCGAACAGATGATAAATAGCGAACTGAAGGAGATACTTTACAAAGAAGACAAACAAAACAATCTCAAACATATACATTTGCCACTCTCGCAGTGAGCGGCTCCGCAACCAACTAACCAAACTGCGAAAACAATTGCGAAGAGTTATCGGGCCTTCGCTACCCATCCGCCTAGCATCTTCCATAAGTCTTCTCCAGCCCCAAGTTTCGCTTGGCCGACACGGAAACAGTTTCAGAGTCACATGACTCCTCCGAATCCGTTACAAAATCAGTTAACCATAGGCATCTCCTTCAAATTTAGGAATTAACCCTTTGTATACATGAATGCTAAGGCCAAAAGCATTCTATCGTCAAATTTTTAGACAGGCCATAGAGTTTACTCAACATGCCAGCACCCAAAGGAAACAAGAACGCCTTAGGCAACACCGGCGGCAAAAGCCTCAATGACAGACAATTAGCCGCTGAGGTTAGGTCTTTGGCATTGGGAGAAATCAAGAAGATTCTCGAACAGGGGGGTCTAACTCAGATGAAGAAAGAGATTCTTTTGAAGATAGCGCCAAGCCTATTGCCCCGACTTAATGAAGTCTCCGGCAACGACGGAGAACCTATCGCCGTTTCATGGTTATCACAATCCCCTACAATCCTCGACACTGGGCACAGCAGCTCCACAATGCCGTTACACGTTGGATAGTCCTTGTCTTACACAGACGCGCGGGCAAGACCACAGCAGTCCTTAATCATCTTCAACGAGATTGCATTCGAATTCCTGAATCTCAGTTCGCCTACATCGGCCCAACCTACAAGCAATCGAAGCGCGTAGCTTGGGACATCGTTAAAAAGATAAGCAGAGACATTCCCGGCGTTCAATACAATGAATCAGAACTCACAGTTAAATACCCAAACGGTTCTAAGCTCATCCTTGTTGGTTCTGATAATCCTGACAGCTTACGCGGTATCGCTTTATGGGGTGTTGGGTTTGATGAATACTCACAACAGCCTTCCAACATCTTTTCTGAAATTATTTCTAAGGCTCTCGCTGACCACCTTGGCTACGCTATATTTTTTGGTACTCCGAAAGGCAAGAACGAATTCCACCGCATCTACCAAGCCGCGCTGAAAGACCCTGAGTGGACAGTAGTTTTCAAAACGATAGATGACTCTCTGGCTGAAGAAGAAGGCGAGACCATACAGAACCTCAGACAAGCCTTAGAAGACGACCGCCGCTTAGTCGCTCAAGGCTTAATGACAGAAGATGAGTTTAACCAGGAATGGTATTGTTCTTTTGAAGCAGCAATAAAGGGAGCCTACTACGCCACTCAGTTACAGGAAGCTCGGAAGCAAGGCAGGATTAAGTTAGTCCCTTACGACCCATCCTTAAAGGTTCATGCAGTCTCAGACCTTGGAGTGGGCCAGAACTTCGCTACGGGTTCTTACCAGAGAGCAGCCGGCGAGCTTCGGATGATTGATTATTGGGAAGGCTCGAATAAAGACGGCATCCCGCAAGCAATCAAAGCCATGAAGGAGAAGCCCTATGTTTATGGGACGTGGTTCTTACCGCACGACGCCGAAGCAGCAAGCATAGACACCGGCAAGACGCGCGTTCAGACAATCAAGAACCTTTGGCCCAACATAGAGATTTCAATCGTTCCGAAAGTATCAGTCGATGACGGAATAGGCCGAGCTCGAATGATGTTCGCTCACCTTTGGATAGACAAGACCAATTGCGAAAAGTTTCTAGACTACATCGCTCTGTACCGGCAGGAGTGGAACGACAACAGGGGGATGTTCAAAGAGAAGCCGTTACATGATTTTACTTCTCACGCCGCTGATGTTCACCGCTACGCAGCAGTAATCGAAGACCAAATGACCAACGAAGACGACCAGCCATTACCGGAGCAAGAAGAACCCAACAGCGATATCTACGACTAGCCATGTCGCCACAGCACCCAGAAGACAATAACCAAGTCTAAAACAAGGTGCAGTAACAGGAACAATCGTAGCACGGCTGGCTCTACGGCTGACAGTAATTCAGCGGAGCGTCTTGCAACGAGAACTGCGCCGTCAAAGAAAGAATTAATTCGTGGAAATAGCGCGGGTCGTGTCGTGAGATGTTTAATTGTCTGAGACATAGTTTTCGAACCTGAGTAAGCCCGGTAACTAATGCCCAAACAAAAAGCCTTGGCATATGACCAGACTTCGAACAGACCTTCCGGCAAATAAGTTGTTTGCAGGTACTACGGTCGGTTATGCGAAGTTACTACCGCCTGGAATAAAGTTTGGAGCTTTATTCCCGCCGCCAGCCGTCACAACCAAAGCAATCACAGATTAAGACTGAGTAATACTAAAGTCAAGCATTTCTAATCCATGTCAGACCATGCAAACCAAGATAATAAAGAGACCGAATACAAACAGTATTTAGGTTTGAAATTGGAAGATGTTTCAAAGCAGATAAAGAATGAAGTCAAGGTTGCTGACAAGTTTGTCCGCTCCAAAAGAGAGACTTGGCGCAAGCACCTTAAGCTTTATATCAACCAGAGGAAGAATCCGAAGAAGGTTGGGGACACACTGATGTTCTCGACCCACCAAACCATTCTCGCCTCACTTTACAAAGACCGGCTGGATGCTGAATGGATGTGGCGCGAGGAAGAGGATATCGACCGAGTAGAAGCGCTCAATGCCGCATGGGAATTTGATTACGATGAAATGGGAAAGCCAGAGCATGACTATGGCAAGTTCTGGGATGCTTCATTCTTCGGAATAGCCATTGAAGACTGGAGCCATTTCGACAGAGATTCACTCACCCCAATCCCTGACCTGTGGGACCCTCTCTCAACTTATTTTGACCCGAAAGCCACAAGTATTAACGGCAATCGATTGGGACGTGGCGCCTCTCGCTTCATTGGCCGTGACATCATCCGCACAAGACAAGAGATGGATGACAACGGCGGATTCTTTAACCTAGAAAAGCTCGAATCAAACGAACGAGAAACAGCCGAGCGAAAGCGAACCCAGCAAGCCAGGGACGAAGCGCGAGGACTAGACAACAGTTTTCAAGATGTCGAAGACCAGAAATACTACCCACTCATTCAATGGTTCACTTGGATTAAGGGTAACCGCTATTTAGTTGAAGCAGGGAATCAAGGCGACACACTTGTTCGCTTAGTTGCCGTGAAGACCGATTATTGGCCTGTCGTTGAATCGAGAATCTATCCAGACCCGCATACTCTACTTACACCTGGAACACCGGACTTCATCGAAGACAAACAGAGAGCCCGAGCGATTTTGCAAAACTACACGCTCGATGCGGCCAAGCTAGATGTCCTTCCGATGTGGCTGTTTGATAAAGCGAAGATAAAAAACAAACAGCAGTTAAGGGATTGGAAAGCTGGAAAGATGATTGAAGGTATTAACCTCGATGCCAATTCAATCATTCCACTAACGAAGCCAGCCATCCACCAGTTCTCTCAGGGCATCATGCAGGAGCTTGAAACCAATGCTCAGAAGGCTCTCGCTACGCCTGAGATGCAGCAGGGAATTTTGAATTCGGTTAAGAGAACCGCGACTGAAATAGCAGAGACCGCCTCCGGTGTAGACAGCAGATATTCTTTGACCGCCGCACTCTTCGCGCTCTCAGAAGCTAACGCCGCGTATATTTGGCTCGACCAGTACAAGAGGAATTTCAAGAAGGGAATCGACAAGAAAACAATCAGGATTGTCGGAGCCTTTGGACCGAAACCTTTACCCATCGTTGCCGACACTTTCAAATTCAAGAAAGACCCGGATGTAAAGATTGAATCGCGTGTCGTCAGCATGGCTAAGAAGCGCGATGAGCGTAATAGCCTGTTGGCTTATGGACAGATTCTGATTCAGACCCCCGGAGCCAACCTCAGAGCGTTCGCTAAGTACGCTGGCCGACTGATGTTTAAGAAAGCTCAGGTCGAAATGCTGTTGCCGCCAACGATTGATGAACTTCGAGCCGAAGATGAAAACGAGAAGCTTAATGAAGACACCTTGCAGGGCGTGAAGATTGAACCGACTGACGACCACGCCACTCACATGGAGATTCACGGCAAGGCGGCAGACACCAAGGCTAAGTTTGCTCACATCGAGGCCCACAAGAGAGCGATGATGATTCAGAGAAACAATCCCGAACTCTTCCCGCCAGCTATACCGCCGACACCAGGAAAGCCGCCAGCCATTCCGCCCTTAGAAGGAATTCCGGCAACGCCGCAAGGCCAAGTTCAAGCATTAAGAACCGGCGCATGAAATACGACATCTTTAAAAACAAGAAAGAGAAAAACGACGCGCGTAAAGCCTTACCCGAATTAGTCCAGCACCCAGGATGGAAATTCATTACCAAGACGCTGGACGCAAATATTGAATTCATCACCGACGAGCTCAAGACTAAGAAGAACTTTGAAAGCCTAGAAGAAGTCTTTTACTTACAAGACAGACTGGATGACCTCATGCAGATGAAAGACCTACCCGCTACGATAGTTGAAGCCGCTCAAGACGACCCGCCCGAAGACGACGATTCCATCTACGAATAATTAATCGTCCTAACAGGTTTCATCCGCCAGTTAGTTGACGCACTTAAGGAGATGTATGGCTGACGAAGCCAACACGCAGGCATCGCAAGATGCGCCGGCAGAGAATACTGCCGCGGATTCTGCAACCGAAAATCAAACAGGGGAGCAAACCTCTCAAAACACCGAGGCCCAAGCTGATTCAGCAGGGCAACAGGAATCCAAGCAGGAATCCTCAGACGCCAGCTCAGGCGATAACAAGCAGTCGCAGGACTCTAAAACTGATTCAATGGATTCGAAAGAATCCAAACCTCAGTCCCGTCGAAGCGCAGCCTTCCGGCTTAATCAGGTTCTCAAAGAGAATCAGGAACTCAAGCAACAGTTGCAAGAGAAGAAGCCGCAAGATGCCGCCGACGAATGGACCGAGGATTCGCAAGCAGATGAACAGCCCAACATAGCCGAGCTAGTTCAAAAGGAAGTAGAGCGACGTTTAAATCCTGTTATCACTGAGTCTTCTAAGACTGCCGATGATGCGGAAATCAACGAACTCTTTTCCGGTCAGAACGCAGCAGACCGTGACCAGTACGAGAGCAGAATCCGTTCATTGTGGAATCTGCCTCAGTACAAGGACGTGGCCGCTTCTGACTTACTCAATATGCTTCGTGGCAGTGAGATGTCTCAAACAATCGAACGCGCCAAACAAGAAGCAATCGAGCAGCACAAACAAGCTGAGAAAGAGGCTAAACACTCATCTGCGAGCGGAACTTCTAACAGTAACCGCTCCGGCAAAGGTGGCAAGTCCGTTGCTGATATGACACCCGCAGAGCTTGAAGAACACAACCAACGGGTCATCGCCGGACAAGTCAAATAGCCGAAGCCCAATTAACCTCACATGGCCGATAACACAACCACACGTTCTACGATTTCTGCCGAAGTTGATGCAGTGTATCAGCGCACTCTCTTAGACAGAGTTGTTGCGATGTTCCACTACACCAAGTGGGCTCAAATCCGTGACGTGGAACAAAACGCCGGAACCAACACCGCGCGTTTCCGCAGATACGGCAACCTCAGTGCAGCCACGACCGCCTTAACCGAAGGCGTGACTCCGGCAGGTAGCCAATTAAGTGTCACCAACATTACTGCCGCTGCTTTGCAGTACGGTGACTTCGTTACCATCACCGACAAACTGGCGATGGAAACCCAAGACCCAATCTTGACTGAAACGGTTCAGATTCAGGGCGACCAAGCAGCAGATACTTTTGACCAGTTAACCCGCGACGTCTTAGTTGCTGGAACTTCTGTCTTTTACGCTAACGGCGTAGGTGGACGCAGTTCTGTCGCAGCTAACGTAGCCGTTGCTGACTACCGCAAGATTGCCCGGTCCTTAGCTCTTAACAACGCTAAGAAATTGACCCGCATTGTTACTGGTACTGACCAGGTAGGAACTTCTCCAATTGATGCCGCCTACATCGTCATCATTTCCCCGAACACTTACTATGACCTTAAAGGTCTGACTGGTTTCATTCCGACCCGCCAATATCCTTCTAACGTCACACCGATGGAAGGTGAAGTTGGTTCTCTCGATGAATTCCGGTTCGTCATGACAACCAATGCCAAGGTCTTCACTGGAGCCGGTTCCGGTTCCGTTGATGTCCATGCTGATGTCATCTTGGCCGCTAACGCCTACGGCATCACCCGCATTTCTGGTAACACCCTAGAAAGTATCTTTAAGCCTCTCGGTTCAGGTGGTTCTCAAGACCCATTAAACCAACGGCAAACTCAAGGCTGGAAAGGAACTTTCGTCGCCAAACGCTTAAACGAAAACTTCCTCTATCGTTACGAGCACGCCGTTTCCGCCTAATCAATTAAATGAAAAAGCAAATGGCTAAAAAGAATGTAGAAGCCAAGAAAGCTGCACCGCAGCCTCAAAAGTCTGAAGTGCGCAATGGCGCAGCCGAGGAAGCTGACTTTAACAAGACAGTTTCCGACATGAAGGCTCTCCTAGACGCTCAACTAAAAGTGCGCGTCTTAGTCCCGCTGGAAAGCGGCGAGAAGCTTGGCGAATTTCTTCCGGTGAACATCAATGGCTATCGCCTCAATGTTCCCAAAGGAGTTTACGTCGATGTGCCTCAGACAGTAGCCGACATCATTGCCGAGTCGTTCAACGTTTACGAGCAGAACTCTGCAAGTGCGATGCGCGCCGACCGCAACGATGAAGTCAGTTCAGCATTAAACTCATAAACTCATGGCAGAAATTAATCCCCGCACAGCACAACACGACAGCCAATTAGAAGCTGTTTTGGATTCGTTGCTTGCGGACATCACGTCCAACAAGGCCGCTATCGACGCGATGGCGACAAAGCTTAATGCGGACGCCGGTGTCACTGACACCAACTACGCAGGCGCAGCCGCGTTAACAACCACAACCTAAAATGGATACCCCCCAGCTTGATACCCTCACTGACTATTACGCCAAGACCAACTCTACGATGTTTCCACTTGTAGAGAAGCTTGGGTATTACAACATCGGGTACGGCCTTCTTTACTCGTTAATTATTGATGAGCAGGAAGACAACTACGAAGAAGAAGACACCAAGACAACGGTTGCAAACCAACGGGACTACAAAGAGAAAGCCCGCATTCACCACATCAATTGGCTCAAGATTAATTACGGCGACGGATTCATTCCGGCACAGTACAAACCCGAAGGCGACTTGATTAGTGAATACGGAAACGATTTAGAAACCGTCTTATCCGAATGGGACCAAAGCAATCCGATTTATTGGTACAAGGGAAAACACCTCTTTGTTGTTCCCGCCCCTTCTTCTTCGCAAGCTGGCGCAGACAGGTTGAAAGTAAGCATGGAGTTATTGCCGGCAGACCTAACTAACGGTGATACTCCAGACCTCCCTTCTAATTTCCATTACCTCCTAGCGGTTTACGCAGCGCTCCAGTACCACAAGAACAATCTCGAAACCGACGCCGCTCTCATCAGGGAGAAAGATTGGAAAGAAGGAATCGCAGAAATGCTAGCAACCATGTTTCCCAAAGCAAGGGAAAGAGAATTGCTAGTCCACATTCCCGATGATGACGGGAGCAATTACTAATCAACTAAAGAATATTAATTATGACTCCACGAAGATATGGAGCTAATGGCTCCATCACCGCTGCTGCGACCAAGACTATCTTGTCGCTCAACGGTTCCGCTGCGGTTCGTCCGGCGCTGTATGACTTGCTCATCAGTTCCAACGCAACTCCGGCTGACAACTCTTCTCAATGGTGGTTGCTCCGATGGGGAACTGCTAACGGAACTGGTACGGCTGTCACTCCTGAACTGGTTGACAACGCCGACCCAGCCGCAGCTTCCACTGTAAAGAAGAACCACTCCGCTGAACCTACCACCTACGGTACGGTTCCCATCTTGGATGTCTCGGTTAACCAGCGCGCAACTTTCCGCTGGGTTGCCGCTCCAGGTTCAGAAATTGTCTCAGCCGCTTCTACCTCCGCCGGTATTGGTCTCCAATGCCAAGGTATTGGTGGTTCCGGCGTAGCGACAAACGCCTCAATGTTATTCATGGAATAATTTATGATGATAGAAGACTTCGCACCGGATGAAGTAAAGTGGTGCAAAACCTGTGCTTCACACAAAGATGGTTTCTGCGACGGATGTAAAACTCCTCTGTCGCGCGAGACCGGCAAATCCAAATCAAGCAGTCACCACTTCCACCCCGGTTCAATAGCCGGTGTCGCCGGCATGATGGCTATCTATCAGGCGCTTTGCGATAAGTGCTTTTGGAAAGACTACAAAGAAGTTTATCCAAACGAACCACTCCCAGAGGGAGTAAAAGTATGAACGATTTTCAAGACGCTCAATTTGAAACTAAGCCTTCGGGCTACATTATCGTTGACGGTCAAGAAGTAGCTCATACCAAGCAATGCTGTCATTGCGGCACTCACTTTGTGAGTGTCAAAGGCAGCGGCAAGATTCGAGGGCGCTGTATGTCCTGTGCTAACGCATGGACATGTGGCGCTCCCGCTTGCGACACCCACGTTCCTTTTGAAATGAAACTCGAATACCAGGAAGGGACCGTTAAAAGGTTCGACACTAACTTAGTTCTCATACTCGATAAGTTTGGCAGAGTTCTATGAAGGTTCTTTACCAATGGGCACAAAAGAATCCTACAAGCTGGCAACAGATAGACGCTCAAGATTGGGCGACGCTTCCTAAACATCCCATTCCAAAACCAGGACAACTTGGAGGACAAAATAATCAACCAGGCTGGATTAGGAATGTTTCTGTGCAAGGAATTACTGCTGAAGGTTTTGACCATGTTGCAATCGAACGGATTACGATTGGTTTAGATGAGGGCGTTAACTACACAACCTGGAATGATGACCCCGACGATTATCCGATAGGAGAACGTAACGCGATTGTCTGGACGATTCTTCCGCTAGCGCCGGACCCGAAACTCGGCATGGCGATTAACACCCGCCAGAGTTGTATTCGATATTGTGAAGGCGAAAGGTACGACCGACTTTTAGCTCACTCTCCACAAAATACAACTATCCGCCCTTGGACAGAGTTTGTTCCTCCGTCTAATGAAATTACTAGACACGGTGTGTGGCTTGCTGATGCAAAGCTTGCCGAACATATTTCCAAAGCTCCTCAGTCAGAGTATGGCTGGATGCATTGGAACGAACATCTACCAGATTCGGAATGTGAACTAGATAAAAAGGGTAGACGTGTTTTAAAAGAGCAAAGGAAACAGGGTAGGTATAAGCAGGCCGAACATACGATTACCTATTATCAGAGAGATACGAACAGGGCAAATTTGGGGGTATATACAAATGAAGATGCTCTCGAAACTACAACGGCGGCGAGCGCCACTGAAACCGTAACAACTGATTCAAACCTTAATAGAGCCTGGTCTTTTGGAACGGCCAACCCTAACCCCGGTAGTGCTGACTGGCCTAATGGAACCTTTCACGCACAGTTAAATTCTACCGCAGCATCGAGCGGTTTAACTTATGGTATTAGCACCACCGAACCTGGTGTTGGTCTAGGATTTAATGGGTTCGCTCGCGCTGGTACTGGGCCTGGGCTTTCAGATGCTTTCTTGCCTACAAACGGGAATGGTGATGAAAATGATTTTAGCGGAACTGGTCTTAAGTTAGCGACAGCAACTGGCGATGCAGCTGCGGGACTTACAACTAATGTGTTCGTCGTATATGTTACAGCAACAGGCGACTCTCATGGCGACGCTATTACCCTCACGCTTAACACCACCGATTCTTATGCTGATGGACCATGGTCAGCCGGAGAAACCATCACCGCCGACAAATGGCATCCGCTAATTGAACAACCTCTAGCTGAAATAACTCGCGTCGTTTCTTATATGCGCCGTCTAATTCATAACTTAGTTTTTAATGATACTTGACCAACAACAAACAGAAGGAGGTACAGAGTGGGGTACAGGGGAAACAGGCGCTCAAAAAACAGCACAAACATTCAAGCCGTCGGTAAGCGCGGATATTTGTAATTTTGCAGTGTACCTGTACAAGGGTGGCTCTCCGACTGATGATTTCAAATTACAAGTGTATACCGACAATGCCGGTGTGCCGGGGATTCTATTGGGAGAATCAACCACAATCATAAATGGCGCTTCGTTAACTACATCCTCGCAACTCACAAATTTCAGTTTCGATAGAGGTATCCAATTAACTGTTAATGAAACATATTGGGCTGTGTTGTTTAGAACAGGCGCGCCGGACGATACTAATTTTTATAAGCTAGAGGCACGTCTCAGTTCGCTTGATAATAAGTACAACAGGGGTAGCACATATGATTATAACGGTTCAGCGTGGGTTAATTATGATGACGCTACTCACTTTTATGATTTGCACTTCCAAGAATATTATTTTTCTCCTCTAGCTGTCGTCAGCAGTGTTCCGAGTACATCGTTTCGAATTATTGACCAAATAACCGCGTACTAAATGGTGGCTTTTGATGCCGCAACTGAATCTACCGTTCAAACAGGAACCTCAATTACTCAAAGTCATACTTGCAACGGAACTTATCTAATCGTTGCGGTTCACCAAGTAGTAAACGGTCAGACAGCGCCGAGTTCTGTTACATACAACGGTGTAGCGATGACCTCGTTGGGAAGACAGATGAGTTCTTCGCAAGAAGAGTCCATGGATTTGTATGGACTGGCTAATCCAGCGACAGGAGCCAATAACGTAGTATGCACCTTCGGTTCAAGCAAGACTTTCAAATTAGGGATTATGTCCTTTACGGGCGCAGGAAGTGCTTCTGGTTTTGTATCTGACAACCATGCACTAGATGGAACAGGAACTACTGTTACCCTAGCTTCCACCGCAAATTCCATGATAGCCGATGCCTTCACAGTACCCGATGGTGTACAGCAAGGGACAGCAGGAGGAGGCATGACCATCCGGTACCAGGCTAACAACTCTGGAAAAGGAGCGACTGCATCAGGAACATCTTCCGTAACGATGACTTGGACTGGAGCAAGCGGTTTCCGATGTGCCCATGCCGCTATTTCTATCGACCCGCCCACCAGCCCCGCGCCTTCACTTTCCTATTCCGTCCCGAGTGTTGATTTTAAAATAAGACCTCAAGTAATCGGTTATTGATGAAGCTTTTACAATACCAAGAACAAGTCCAAGGCATTCCTAGTTCGCTGGCACCCGAAAGAACAACACCTGACAAGTGGCAACCAGCGCCAAATATTCCGCAGAGTAATTGGCAGAAGGCCGCGCTCTATTCAGCAGCGGCTGTCATGCCGTTCTTCTCGATGAACCTTACTCCGGTTCAGAGAATCGAACAGCCCAAAACTTTCTCTCAGCAGTCGGTGGTCATCACGGTTCCGCAGACTCTTCAATACCAGATATTAGCGAATCCAGTTGCAGGATTTTCACCGAAAGAAAGAAGCACTCCCGACAAGTGGCAGTCGCAGAATAACCAACCTGTCTTTGATGTAAAGAGGCTACAAGTATCTTACCCATCGTTCTTTGCCAATCCGACAGCGATTCCAAACGTAGAAGTCATCACCCTCGATAAATGGGGGCCGCTTCCGAATCAGCCACTCTTTGACATAAAGCGTCAGCAGTCCATTTATCCGGTTTCTGTAATTGACTCAAAACAGCTTGCGACTGGCGAGCGGATTACGCCGGACAAGTGGCAACCCGAAACCAACAAGCCGCTGTTTGATGTCAAACGGCAACAGCATACTTATCCGACTTTTGTCGTCGATTCGAAGCAGCTTGCCACTAAAGAGAGAGTTAGTCCTGATAAGTGGCAGCCAGATACGAACAAACCTATATTCGATGTCCGAAGGCAGCAATACACTTATCAGACCTTCGCCACTGACACTCAGCTCCTTACGCAGCGCGAAATACCCAAAGTTGTTTCTTCGGAAATAATTGTTATCGCCAAAATCCGGCTCACGCAGGTTCAAAGGAGCAACCTTGTCTTCGTTCCCACAGAGAACGTCACGCTTGATAAATGGTCAGTTGCGAGTCAATACCCGATTGGAACGCGACGTATTAATGTTTCCCCGAGTTTCTTTTTCAACCCTTATCCAACGGCTCCTGAAACCATCACTGCCGATAAGTGGGTACAGCCGCAGTCTCTTCCACAGACGACCCGCAAGATTAGTCATCTTGTCCCTTACTTCTTCCCTGACTTTGTAAGTCTTACCCGGCCTGAAGTACCGAAGATTTACACCGGCGATGAAGTCCAGATTGCTTTCAAACGCAGTACGCAATACCAAAGCCGAGCGTTTGTCTCGCGGGGAACGAATGCTGGTGAAGTCACTGCACTTGATAAATGGTTCAAAGAAACTACCCGGCCACGCTTTGACGTTCGGAGACTTCAGTACACCTATCCGAACTTCTTCTTCTCACCTTTCCCGCTTCCGAATCCAGAAGTTCTAACGATTGATAAGTGGACTCCGCTAGTTAACCTTCCGGTTTGGGATAAGAAGCGACAGCAGTTCCTCTACCAGACGTTTGCGATTGACCCACGCCATTTACTCGACCACGAACGAATCACTCTTGAAAAGTGGTTCCGGGAAACACAACAACCGCGCTTCGACATTCCGAGAAAGCAATATCTTGACCCCTCATTCACGATTGACCCGTTTGCGTTAGTACCTCACTGGAACCCAACACCGAGAACGACTGACGACGACTGGAATCTTGTTAACAGGTCGATTGACGATTCATACACCGGCGTCACCCGCAGCACTGATGCAAATTACAATTCAGTAACTCGCAGTTCCGACGATTCATACAATCCTGTTTCAAGAGATTCAGATGATTCGTGGAATCAAACTCACCGAGAAGCCTAATGCAATCCCAAACCTTTGGAAATTTCCAAGTAGGACAAGTAGACAACCCTTCCATCGAAGACAAAGGTGGCTTTGAGTTTGCCTCCGGCATGGACATTTTCTCCGAGCCAGGAATCCTCAAAGCCTCCAATGCAATGACCGAGGTTACTTATGGAACCAGCGCCTCACCTTCCGACGTTCCAAGATGGATGGTTGACACTGCCGATGGTTCAAACACCCGAGCATATATCGCCGCCGGTTCGAAGATTCTTGAATCCACAGATGGGACTACTTGGAACCTATTTAGAACTAATGGACAGGGAGCAAATATCGGGCTCGCCATTTGGGCAGGCTATGTAGTCTACATCTCAGCCACAAAGATTGGCCGGACGCTTGTCGGAGACGCTTCCGCAGCTAACGACAGTTACATCACCACCCTTGATTCTGATACCGAGTTTCATCCAGCTATCCCGCAGGGCGGCACTTTGAAAATAGGAGCCGGGAGATACGTTGCATCGCTCGATGAGTCGTTTAATTTTACAGCGCAAGCAATGAAGCTCGCTTCTGGTTACCGCATCCGCTGTCTCGCAGAATACCTAACTAACCTCTATCAAGGAACGCGCTACGGCGCTCTCACCGGAAGTGTAACGGTCGCTGATTCCTCAGTGTTCGCATGGAGAGGAACCGTGCTGTCTTCGGGTTCAGCTTTACCGGACACCCCATATCCAATGAAGCTTCGTGGAATGAACGCGCTTTTAGCCGATGGCCGTAAGCTTTACGCTTTTCCAGACAGGCAGGGAGATATTCTCATCTTTGACGGAGCGGGCTTTGTCGATTACAGAAAACTCTATCCAATCAAACAAGCCGGGGGTTCATTAGCAATTAACCCTGGGGCCGTTACTCAGCACACGGACGAAACCATTCTGTTTGCCGGTGACACTGATGTCATTCCCGGAGTCTTTCAAATGAAAGACAAAGCAATTTGCCAAGCCTTTGTTCCGGCAGGAGCAACACCCGGAGTGGACTCCTCAATCAATATCGGTTTGGTGAAGTCTCCATTTAACGGACTGGTAACGATTGGTTACTACAAGAATTCTGATTCGAGTTATCACATCGAGAAGTCCACCAACAACAAACAGAACAATGCGATGTGCAGAACGCTCTGGCATCGAGGCAACAGCGACTTAAGAAAGCGGTGGCTTGGGGTTAAACTGAACCTAAAGCCGATGGCCGCCAGCACCTCTGTTGCCGTCTCTTACCGCACAGACAGGAATGCCGCTTTCACCAGCGCCGGAACAATCGACTCAACTAATCAGGACAAGCCACTTCTTTTTGCAGCACAGCCGCGCAGTCGCGAGATTCAATACAAGTTCGTTTACACCACCGCTACGACCAACACGCCCGAACTAATTACCTATGACCCGATATTCCAAACATTAAAGACCGTACATTAATGGACAAAGTACCTTCGCATTTTCATAAGGAAGATAGGATTTCAGAAAAGGACATCATTCCCGATGGAGACACCATCTCTGTAGTTCCTGATTTTCCAGTACCCGAAGGAACCGAAGTCAGTTATCTAAACGGTTCGATATTCCGTCGCTACAAAATGATTAGCGGAACATGGCGTCGGTTGGAGCCAGTACCTGCTCCGGCCCAGATGCTGATACACGCGAGGAATGCAGCTTACGAAACCTACTTCTACACTTTTGCCTTTGATAGGACATGGAAGAGATTGATTTTCCCGGCAGGAAGCGCTGCACACACCATTGAGCTTTTCAAAAATCCCGGAGGCGACAAACAAGGGACGTTCATTAAGACAGGTGCGATATCAATTACCCCAGGGACGGCCAGTCTAGTCCATTGTTGTTATGAACCCGGCACAGACAAGTTTTTGGTGGCTGACGATGCCGCGACTGCTATTTACAGCTACAACAATGACGACACGCTCTCAAGCGAAACATCACTCACCGTTTCCGGTACTTCTCTTACAAGCATTAAGGGCATGGCCGCAGACGGAACCAACGTCTTCATTTTCGACGGCGGGACCAGCACGGTGAAGAAATTTACCTTTGCCGGTTCAACTCTCACCTACGTTTCATCAATCACTCTTGGGGACGGCAGCGCTAAACAATACCTAGCAGCCGATAGCAACTACCTTTACAGCTATGAACCCGCCAGCACCAAATATTGGACCTTCGACAAATCCTCAGGAACAACCGTCTCCAGCTTTGTCACTTCGATAGACGCCAACGCGAAGCAGAGAGGCCTTTCCGTTGACCCTGACGGATATCTCAGGTTACTCGTTGCTTATTCAGACCCTACCGCAGCCTCAGCACTATTCTTTTATCTAACAAGACTAAGCCTCAACTAAATGGCAGACACAACCATCGGGCAAGGATTCTCCGATTATATCGGAACAAGGACCAAGCCTGGACAGACTCAACTTGAATACTACAACACGCAAAGCGGACAAACTTTTGGTAATCCGCAAGACCTTGCTAACTACGCCGGCGTCTTATCCGGTAGAGGCGACATCACCTCAGGAAACGTCTTTAGCGTTCTCTCGCAGGGCTTCACTCCACGCGCGCAGGCACTAGATAAGATTGGTCAAGACCTCAATAACTACCAGCAGCAGACCTTCGACCAGCAGACTGAATCCAAACCAAGAGCGTCCTCGTCTTTGGCAGATTCGATTAACACCGAGCAGGGTAACTACGATACTTATCTAAACGACTACAAGTCCCTTACCGAGAAGCTTAAAGCGCTCACGGCTCCAAACTATCAGCAGACATATAACGACATCAGAACTCAAGCCGGCGTACCGGGTCTTGAAAATGACTACGCTAGCAATCAGAAAAACATTCGAGAGCTTCCGTACGTTAACCGGATGAACTTCGGTAACGCCGGCGTAGCAACCGAAGGACAGCTTTCGGCCGACACCGCACAAAAAGGAATACCGCTTGAGATTCAACAGGCTAACCTCTTAGACCGGCTGAAACTCGCCAGTGACTTTGTAACCAACTCTCTTAACTTTAAGAGCATGGATTACAACGCTTCAAGGCAATCCCTTCAAGACGCGGCCAACCTTGTCTATCAGACTATCGGCCTCTCTCAGTCTCATCTAAAAGACTTACTGGACCAAAAGGCAGCCGAAGAAAAGCGTCAACAGGACGCTCAGCAATTTGCTTATGACAATCGAATCAGCAAGCCCTTTTATGACATCGGTGGAACGGTGTTTAGAACATCAGACCGAATGCCCGCGCACACTCCGCAGGAATACGTTTCCATGGGAGGTAAGGGTGACTTCTCAGATGTTCAGAAAGTATCCGCACCGAAGTTCACGAAGGACAGCATCATTGGAGACTCCCTAAACGGTTACTTCTCCATTGACCCGATAACAGGAGAGAAGACACCGCTTATTCCGGGTTCATCAAAGTTCCAAGCAATCACCAATCCCTTAACGGGCGAGACTCAAGTCTTTGACCCGCAATCCGGCCAATTATCGTCGGGTGGATTTAGTCCCGCGCCGCCAGGTGGATTCAGAACCGACCGGAATAATAATCCCACGGCCATGACTACCGATGTAGCGAAGTCTTTGGGACTAGTTGAAGGCGTCGATTACGTTCAGGGAGATAAATTCCCCGGCAACTCGAACCTCTATACAGCTAAGTTACTAGGCGACCCGCTAAGCACAACTATCAAAGCGTTGGACGCAGCCGCGTCTAGTCCTAACCAGCAAGCCTTCTACACGAATTCTGGAAAGCAAAGATGGTCTTACATCGGAATTTCTGATTCCCAATGGCTGTCCATGTCCGCAGACCAGAAAAAGCAGGTCATCGCGCAGATGTACAAAAGCGAGGGAGGCTCAGGCCAATTAGTTGGCAGTATAAGCAATGCTTCAATTGAAACGCTCGCCGCTCAAGTATTAAAGAATCCCCAAATCCTAAATACTCTTCCCGACGCAACTAAGAAGGCTGTCATCAACGCCATAGCCAGTCAGGGTAAAGATGTTCCGCAACCTCTTTCTGAAACCGCGCAGAACAAAATGCGCGATGCCCAAGCAACGTTCAATTCTGCCGATTCATTACTTGCGAGTATCGAGAAGCTTACTAACAAAGTAATCACCGCCAACAGCAGTTGGGATATTCCAGGTCAGTGGCTTTCAAAAACCATTGGTGGAAAAACTAGGTCTGATTCCGACGCTGCCGTCTTCGCCGACACTATTAGCGCCTTCACCTCACTTCTAACCCGCGCCGCCGGAGAGAAGGGAGTCTTAACTGACACCGACGTAGCAAGAATCAAAAGAGCGCTTCCAAGCTTGTTTGATACCAAGCAGGTTGCGCAGCAGAAACTAGACCAGCTACGCACCATCTATTCGAGTATTAAGAATGGAACGTTGACCGCTTACAGCCCGACGAGCGCTTCATCTAGTCCTCAGTCAAATCCAAACGATTTAAGAACTAAATACAACTACTAATGCTCCCAGAAGAAAGACGACAGCAACTCGATGGCATCGTTCAAAAAATGATTCAGAACGGAGAAAGCGATGCAACCATCCAGTTCGTTGTCAATGATTTCAAAACCAAATACGACCAACCCGAACAAGTGACCGACACCCGTTCTACTTATGAAGCGGGACGCGGCCTTGCCCAAAAGACGGCAGGTTTCTTGGGAATAGAAAAAGCTGGTCAAGGTATCGCGACAGCCATTGACCAAAGCAATTCGGAAAACGCAAACCGAGCCGGCAGCGAAGCCTTGCAGTCCTTTAGCGACACGCAGCGGATTATCGACAGAATGCACAAACTACCGCCCGGTAGTCCTGAAAAGCAGCGACTTGCTGCCTTCCTGCAAAGAGGTATGTCAGACCCAGGCTACATTTCCCAAGAAGAAGTAGACCCAGGCGCAGGGTTATCAAACAAAGAAGTTGTCGGCAGTTTTGGAAACGTCGCTCTTAACGTTGCAACACCCGGAGCATTTGAAGGCGGTCTCGGCGCGCAAGTCGCAAAGAACGCCGCACTAGGAGCGGGGTATGGATTGGCCGGAGGTCTAACCGATAACAAGAGCGGTAAAGACTTAGGATATTCAACTCTTACGGGTTCGATTGTCGGCGGTCTGTTACCAATAGCCGGGAAGATAATTGGCAAAGCAAAACAACTCGTCACTCAGCAATTGCCGGAGAACTTAATGAACCGCGCAATCAAACCGACCCTTGATGAACTTCGCAGAAATGTTAAGTACGGAGCCGACACTTTAGGCAAGCAACTCTTACAGGAAAAGGTCAAAGGCAGCCCGACAAAGCTTTTGAAGATAGCCGACACCAACTTGAATAAGTATGAAGCTCAGCTTCAGACCGTCCTAAAGGGAACCAAGGCAACCGTTAGCCGTGATGAATTGGGGAAGTATCTTGACGAGGTTCTCACCACCACTAAAAACACGCCCGGACTCGCTAATCAGGTCGAAAAAATTAAAGGTGTCTTGGCCGAGTTTCCTGAACAGGTATCTCTTGAACAAGCCAATCAAATCAAACGAAACATTTACAACGAAATCAGGAACGTTGGTTACAAACTGGACGCCAACTTAAACACTAAGCGCGAGGCAATGAAAGCGCTGGCTAACGGAATTAAGACTGAGATTGAAAATAAGGTTGGCGGTAATGTCGTCAAAGACATCAATCAAAAACTATCCGTCTATGGGAGGTTAGAGGATAGAGTCGTTGACCTATTGGCCCGAAACAGTCGGAACAATTTGTTCGGATTGACTGATGCGATTCTCGCCGGCGGAGGTATCGCCGCAGGTTCACCACTTGGCTTTGCAGCCGTGTTAGCAAAGCATGGCATCGGTTCTACGAGAGGAATGACCAGCGCCGCGAGTCTTTTGAATAAGGGTTCGAAGGTTGGGACTGGCGTTGTTGGAAAGACAATTAAACAGGGAACCAAGCGCGTAATTCTAAACGCGAACTAATCAAGAACAACGATACCGACGAACATTATTATCATTGCAATCCACATAATCACACCCTCACCTTATACCCACCAATAATTAAGTCAAATGAGTTATCCACAATGTCAGATGAATTACATCCGGCGGTCCAAGTAGACATCGACCGCGACAAAATCAAAAGAGCAGTCAAAGAAGCGCTGGATGACAAAAGAATGGACGACCTTGCCCAGCAAATGACCAACCTATCAAGTCAAATGTCCCAAGGCTTTTCCAGAGTTGAAACGCGCCAAGATATTGCCAATGGCAAATTAATGAAGCACGAGACTCAAATCGAGAATCTCCAAAAAAGCGAAGACGCCATAAACCGAAGAACGACTTTCTGGCAGCGCAACCAAGACAAGGTGGTTTGGGGCCTTATTGGCCTTGCCTTGATGTTGTTCTACTACGTCCTTACGCACACTGGCTTTCCCAACTTCTTATCGAAGTAGCCTGTGGATAACTTCGTCGCGTGAAATCATAAAATCTTCATACTTAAGATAAGTAAACCAACCTTTACGAAACCAAAAATCCTTCTCTTTGACATTGAGACCGCGCCCAGCCTTGGTTGGGTTTGGGCCAAATGGGAAACAGATGTAATAGATTTCAAGCAGGATTGGTACTTACTCTGCTTCGCAGCCAAATGGTTAGGCGGCAAAATGCAGACCCACGCGCTCCCAGATTTCAAATCGTATAAGCCTGGAAGTGAGAATGACCTTCTCTTAGCGACAGAACTATGGAAACTTCTTGATGAAGCGGATGTCGTAATCGCCCACAACGGAGACCAGTTCGACATCAAGAAAACTAACGCGCGATTTGCTTTTTATAACCTACCCCCACCTTCGCCTTACAAAACAATCGACACTCTTAAAGTCGCCAGAAGGTATTTCAACTTCACGTCTAACAAACTCGATGACCTAGGGAACTATCTAGGCTACGGGCGCAAGTTAGTTCACACCGGATTCAATCTTTGGAAAGGCTGCATGACCGGCGACCCGAAGGCTTGGAAGAAGATGATTGACTACAACAAGCGAGACGTTGTTCTACTTGAAAAGATTTACCTTCATTTCAGACCTTGGATTCAGAATCACCCTAACACCGCAATTCTTTCCGATAAGAGTGGCTGTCCGAATTGCTCTTCGACTCAAATTCAAAAGCGCGGATTAGGGATTACCAAATCTGGAACCTATCAAAGGCTCCAGTGCATGAGTTGTAAAGCCTGGTCTCATGGCCCAACTCAAAAAGTAACCAACATAACCAATTAAGAAAGGAGAAAATGAATATTGAAGTACCAAAAGAAAATACCGGACTCTTAACAAGACCAGCGGACTCTCTGCCAATAGGCGTTACAGTCCCCTATGAAGCGCGAGTCCCAAGCGGAGACTGGCGACCCTACCTCCCTACGGAAGAACATCAGTATTCAGACAACACCGACCTCATGGCCTGCGTAACTTTCTCCGGGACTAATTCTTTAGAAATCCAGACCAAGCAACAGACCGGACAGGAAGTGAATTACTCCGACCGCTATACGGCTAAGGATTCGGGAACTACTCATCAAGGAAACTGGCAATATAAAGTTGTTGATTCGATGAAAGAGGGCGTTGTCCTGGAGTCTGATTATCCCGCGCCGCCTAACTACACTTGGGATTCGTACTACTCAGAAATTCCGCAGAGTGTCCGGGATAAACGAATCAAGCTTGATGTTCAGGAACAGTGGATAGGAGTGGATAAGGGGACGCTTCTTTACCATCTAAAGCATGCTCCAATTCAAATCACCATTCCCGAACCCTATCCAAACCATGCTATTTGTTTGGTCGCAATCGAAGGCGACAACGCCATCTATTTCGATTCCTACCCAAATTATCTAAAGACAATTCCCCTTAGCAAAATCTCTTCTGCACTCAAAATCGTTCTTACAATTAAGAAAAACAATATGTTCTTAGCCAACGACAAAGGAACCGTATTCGTCATCACCGGCAACCAGGACAAGAGAAAAATCGGAATAGCTGATTTGAACTCTTTGGGAATCTTCGGGGACGAGCCGCAAATCCCGATGGATACGGCCGGAATTCCTGAATACAACACCATCGTTAACGCCAGAGAAATAACTCATAAATAAATGGCTCCCGAACAAGAAGCTAACTTAGAGCAGAATATTCAAGGGACAGTTCAGCTAATGGCTTCAAAGTATCGAACGGGTCAAGCTGAACACGAGGGCAATCTATGGGAGAAATCTGGGATGCTCCGCAACGCTGAAAACGAAGTGGCAGACCTCAATCATTACCTTCCGACCATCCGGCTCCAGGTTGAGCAAGCTTTACACGCGTTACATCAAGGAGACACGGACGAAGCCAGCCTCATTCTCGAAAAGCTCTTATCCCCAACTTGTGGATAACTCACTTGAGAGAATCAATAGAACTGCTAATCTGAAAACAATATGAATTAACCGCTCAGGACGGAGGGATACGGAGGGTAATACGGTCCAACGGCGGGGAGAACACCATGTGTTCCGTTTCTAATCAAGCTCTTACTGCTGCTTGCGTTATCACTTCTTCTCGGTCTTCTGATAACGAGGCCAGTAATAGCTCAAGCTCCCACAAAACAGAATGAAGACTATCAATCAGATGACATCATCATCAAAGACAATGTTATCCAACCAACACCCAATCACATTTCGCCATCATTGGATACGCCAAAGACTAAATCTCTTTCACCAGGAATTAGTCAGCGACCAAGTGTGGCGCAGTATAGTGGACGGAATTATTCCAAAGAAGAAGTCCAACAACTCATCCGCGACTACTCCGCGCAATACGGCATCTCTGCCGACCTTCCGCTTCGTATCGCGAATTGTGAAAGTGGGTTCAACCAATCCTCTAAAAATAAATCCTCGACCGCGTCCGGCGTTTTTCAATTTCTCGCCTCGACTTGGTCCCATACCGATGCCGGGAAACAGGGTTTAAGTGTCTTCGATGCAGATGCAAATGTCCGTACGGCCGTATCTTCGATAGCGGCCAACGGAACAACGCCTTGGAACGCTTCACGTTCCTGTTGGAATAATTAACCTCACAAACATGCAAAGACTCAAAGTTACCCTACGACGCTTCATTAAAGGATTCGTCGCTGCGGGCCTCGCTCAAGTTGCCATTCTCATCAATGCCGGCATCACCATCCATAATTTGGCTGATGCTAGAAATCTCCTAACCGTGTTAGGGACCGCCTTCATTGCTGGTGGTTTGCTCGGCCTTGAGAAGCTGGTCAACTATGAACAAGCCCCGCACGCTCCTCAATAGAGCCAAGCGCAAAGCGCGGAGAAAGGCTGAATACAATTACTCTCGAAGACCTCCGCACTGTATCAAATGCGGCGCCGCAATGGTTGGACAATTCGACCATTTCTACAGGTGCCCTTAATTTACCAACTTAATAAGTTGTACATCTTCACTCGTAATCGTGTCTGACTATTGGGGACATGATTGCGGGCTGGAGTCTACCGGCGTGTCGAATCATGGTATTGGACCCACGAGCCAATTAGGTCGGTAGGCTCTAGTTAAATCACTTCACTAAGACGGCTTGCGATTCCCCCCTCATAGGTTTTCCGCCCCCAAACCCCCTACCTTTCCTTAACTACACACCCCCCATCAATCGGACAAGGGAAACTTGGGGGCAGACAACCGCGCTTCGCTTAGGAGGGAATCCCGTCTTGTCGCTCATCTAATTGCTTCGCTTCTCGCGACAATCCTACAACTCTATTCACCTCTTCCGTCCCCTCTACAGCTCCAAGCCGTCTACGCTTCGTTATTTCGCTTGCGCCAGCCGCGCTACCAAAGCATCGCGCTCTTCCTGACGCCGCTTCTGTCCCGGAAGCCTCTGGCTAAATTTTGGCTGAAGACTTCTCCCACAGAACACGAAAACAATTTAGGAGGAAAACTATGGCTGCTAAGAAGAAGCAGAAGGTTGTGTTCTTACTCGTTCCCGGAAAGGGAGAGGGTCAAGACCGCAAAACGTACTTCAATCGCGCCGGAGTCGCTTTCGAAAATCGAGACGGCTCAATCAACGTCAAGCTGGACATGTTTCCAACTCTGACGTTCAACATCCGCGAGAACTCCGCTACAGAACCCGCCAAGTAACCGCGAGGAAGCCTCACCCTTCCCCAATTAAGGAGAAGACATGGCTCATTCAACACACTCGCGTTTCTCGCCTGTTAAAAGGAGACGCAGATGGCAAAGGAGAATCCGCTTGAGATTAAGGTCCAGTGCAAGCACTGCGGCTTTACCCAACCATACAAAGGACAAATCCCGTGCGACCGATGCGGGAAGTCCGGCTCGCTTCAACTCGTAAAGGAGACGAATGGAAGGAACGTTGATGGCTCATGCCGGAGCCAACAAAATCACGCGGCAAGAGTTGGCGCTAATCGAAACGCCTGAGGCAACGGACACATTTAGACCGATACCCCACGTCGAACTCGTTGAATCGCTCGTTGAAACCCTCTCATTCCGACATATCCAGGTCGTCAAGGAAGAATTCGCCGTCACTTCGGACGGCATGAAGATGTTTGGCTTGCTCGAACTCGACGCTACTTTCCTCGACTGCCGATTCTCAATCGGAATCAGGAACGCGCACGACAAATCGATGAGGCTTGGCCTCGTAGCCGGATACAGAGTGTTCGTTTGCGACAACATGGCCTTTATCGGCGACTACAAGCCGCTACTCGCCAAGCACTCAAAACACTTCGACCTGACCGAAAGCATTTCCATCGGCGTCGATAAAATCCAGCGCAACTTCGAGCCGCTGTCCAAACAAGTCGGAGCGTGGCGCGAGCATCCGCTCGACGACATGCAAGCAAAGAACGTCATCTACGACGCTTTCATTTTGGGCGGCTTCCCGAAAAACGCGATGTTCGGAGTTCACAAGCATTACTTCGAGCCAACGTATGACGACTTCAAGCCCCGAACATTTTGGAGTCTGTCTAACGCTTTCACTTCCGCGTTCAAAAAGCTCAAGCCGGTTCCGCAATATCAAGCGACGGCCAAGCTCGGAAAATTCTTAGACCATTACGCACCAAATTAAAACCGCCGCCGCCAGGGCAAGGGGGCAGACTCTGGGACGGCGAACCGCTCGGTAACTCGTTTTATCGGGCGGTTGTTTTATGCTTGTATGGTAGGTTATGCGCCATGAGAAAGAAGGACACTACCCACCGAGAAGAATTCATTGGTCCTAACGTAAAACTAACCAAAGAAGACCTAGAAGAAATCCTAGACACGTTTAATCAGAACCTTCAGAATATTATTATCGAGGATGAAGCAAAGATTTATGACTCTCTTGACGACCTAGAGCAGTATCGAGGGAAAAATATTGGTCACTTGATTATTGGCGGGCAAGGTCCTTTCACGTTTTTTGAAATCAATAATCCGAAAAATGGCCGGGTCCGGTTATTCACCGAAGACAGCAACCCGTGGGCGCATGATGGCTTTCATAAACTAATCGAACTAATAAACAAACGAAAATACTTCACTACTAATGGCGACGGGACTTGGGGAGTCATATTTTCAACCTTAACCTTTACTTTACTTCTCGCCCTTACCGGCCTCCAGCGAATCAACATTATTCTAAGCCTAATATTGTTTGTGGTTTTCTTTATGATTGTTGGGATAGTCAGTTCAAAGATTCACTACGGGCGATTTAACTACGTCACCTTGAATCGCCGGCATGAACTTCCACGTTTCTGGAGCGCAAACAAGAACACTATTCTGACAGGAATAATAGGTTCAGTAATCGGCGCTGGACTAGCATTGTTAGTGGCTTATCTTCTCTATAGATTCAAGATTAAGTAGCTTCCTTCCACATTCGTGGTTCACGTCTCACGTTTCTTGACGCTTAATTGTCGCACCGCTAAAGAAACTCATACGAAAAACGCCCGACGAAAGCCGAGCGTTTTGGAAGCTTGATTAGAACGCTTGATTAGAACGGCAAGTCATCTACATTCAAATCTTCGCCTTGCTGGATTACAGGAAGGTCTAAGTTAGCGCCGTCTAGCGGCTCAGAGAAACGTTTATTAGCGTCAGCTTCAATGCTTTTAAAGGTGTTCCAGACTAAATCGCAGTCTTTGCTTCCGAAATTGTGCAACCCGACAGCCAACGCTTGCCCCCAAAGGCACTGTTTGTAGGCTTTCTTATCCCAGAACGTCTCGCCCTTAGAATCCCCGGAATGGCCTCTATTTGCCTCACCATTGGACGATTTTGCGTGGGGTGCTGTCTGGGGGCTAGTTTCCCTGAAATTGATGATTTTCTTGCTCTGTATCTTTTTAGGGAATCCGCCTATCTCTGTCTCGTATTCATCAATTACGTAACCAATCATCACTGTGGACCCGACTTTCAGGTTCATGTTTTTGAACTGAGAAAAAGCTTGGGAGCTTGTTCCGTCTTGTTTAGTTTTCCAAACTCCAAAGGTAGAAGTTCTGTGTCCATCATTTCCTTTAATGGAAATCTTCTTATCTTTATCCGCAATTTCTTCGATAGAAATAGTTGCATTAAGAATTTGTTGGTCTGACATATTGCATGAGATTAATTATTCGAGGAGAGATTTGAGAATGGAAACGGAATTAATTGTTCCGTCTTGATTGTCGAAATTTTCCTGCTTTACGACGTAGAAGGTAAAGTTGTGGCCTTTGATATTAACCTCTACGTCCTGGCCTATTTCTAAATCGAACGGAATTGGGATTCTTTGGGAGCCTCCGGCTTTTGAACCGGCGAACACAATAAAGCGCTCGTTAATGTTCATTTTGGGTGAGGAAATTAATTATGAGAATTTAGATTAATTAGCGCTTTTTGCTTTAACGCTCATTGTATCTGGATTAATCGTAGCACTATTAATAACGCCGTCAAATAGCATTATCTCGCTTAAATAAGCCCGTTGGCGCTAAGTTATCCACAAGAAGAATAATTAATGTCAACAAAAAAACCTTGTTCTCCAGCATTAATTCCGCTAGAATTCTCGCCCGAACGTGGTTGTTCGGTGCGAATTTCCTGTGTGAAACTTGACGTTTTTCAATAATTTGACCTACAATAAGTGTTTCCCCATAAAGGAAAAAAACTTGACCCCCGATTCTGTGGGAACCGAGGGCCAAGGCAACGGCGATAAAGCTGCCGAAGGTTAATTACCTAGTAACAGAAGGGAACCGAATGCTGCAACACGCGATTCCCGGGCTACGCTCCAGCTCTAAACTGGAATCAGTAGCACTACGGCTTTTTCACCGGTCTTGCGGTTCGCCCGCCGAACCACATGGTATTTGAACCCAGGCGGCGGTGGCTCGTACTTACGTTTGGCCATTTTGCCGTACCTCCTTTCCGGCACCCGTTTCGAGTTTCAGCCGGAAGGAGCAACCGAAGCGGCTCTTTCAAACAACAAAAAAGTTCCCTGTGCGTAAGCACAGAGAAAACCCCGATTACTCAATCAGGTTTGGGCCCGAAACGGGCACCGTGATTGGGGTTCCGAGAAGGCCCGACCAGTAGCAGCTGGTCGGGTTTTCTTCTGCGCAGCGAACCGACGCAACGCCTAAGAAAAATCGGATTGACACCCCTAAGCCCAATCCGCCCCGTTTATCAAAAGACCATAGCACAACAACCCATTGGGGTTGCACTATAAAACATCCTATATTTTGTTTTTTTTCGCCCTATAACTTCAGGGCCTCGGGTTCATCGTCCCGTCCAACTTCATCGAGCGAGAGGGCGGGAGCGTTTCCGTTATTGCTGGAAGGCCGTGTGTATTCGGTTGGCCGCTTGCCCTTGCCGACGCGCTTCATCTCGATTTCGCCGGCGTCACTCATCTTTTTCAAAATCCAACCGACCGCTTCTCTGGCGCTGACTGGAATCGTCTCGTCCGATTCGCGCAGCCGGTCGGTGATGCTTCGCTTGGTAAAAATCTGGTTGTCTGGAATCTGGCTTACGGCCTCCTTAACCTCTGGGGTTAGGTCGCGCGAGCCGTTATCGGATTCTGTACGGGCGGGTGTTAACCCCTGGGCGATTGCATACGCCCGTTCGAGAGTGGCGAGGTCCGCCTCGTACCGCTCTCGTAATTCCCGTTTCATTCTTTCTAATTGGTGCAAATTCATCTTATTTAAGCCATTCTAAGAGTAGCATATTTGTTATGATTTGTCAATATTACGGCTCTTTTTAAAGCGAGCTTGCGCACAATCTTATTAAATCACAGCTACAGAGCTAAAAACAAGCGAAATTCCAGCCCGCCAACCCTTTTATTTCCAGCTCTAACCTGACGTTTTGCACATCGTGAGTGCATGCCAGTGCGTCCTCGTAGCTGTTGTAATACGCGAACGTAGCGCTACGGCGCAGCGGCGCAATCGATAACGCTGAACTCTGAACCAGCCTAACACACCCGAAATGGGTTATTTTGTGCTCTCTCGACCGAGACGCGGCCACTATTCGGCAACCAAGCCCATTCCCGGACTAGACTCAGTTGGGCTACCCGGAACATTGCCGATTATTAATAAGCGCACCACAGTGCTTTTGCGCGTTAGCTCTTTACCGCGTGACGGACAGGCTGGTATAAGGCGACCATGACTGACGTTGAATTTCAGAAACTCGTAATCGAAATAGCCGCCGAGGAATTAGACAAGCAAACAAGGGAAGGAATTCTACCGCCTGACACGGACCAGCAAACCGTTCAGTACATCTTTCAGCTTCACGCGGCGGTTATCTATCAATCTGTGATGTCAAACCCTTCACTGAAAGCGAAGCTACCGACCACTCCTAGAAGCGAGGCTGAAGGATTGATTCGAAGGCTTCTCAAAGAAGCGGACCGTACGGCCAGAGAGCGACTGAACATGCCTTATCGCCAGGAATAGACGCAGCAATCCAGCGGGCTGTGGATAACTTTGAGAAAACCCCCTTGCGGGGAATCCTGAAACTGCTATTGTGAGGGCAGCCCTTAATCCGGGACTACATTTCCAAACAAAATCAAAGCTTGCGGGAAAGCGCAGGGTAGAAGACCGTTCGTATCGGGCTGCTAGCTTTCCCTAGCGGTTCAATATGAGCGGTTTTTTGTTTCTCCCTTCCGCTGGCTCCGGCGAGCGGCGAGGACAAGCAAGAAATGGCCGTGGTCCTAAAGACCACGTAACCTAATCTGCCTACAATTCAGTTACACGTCGGGCTCAGGTACTCTCGACGATAAATAAGAGCATCTGGCCTCCTGTGCTTCGTTCTCTCTTCGTTGCTGGTGTGGGCGCAAGCCCCTGTTGGGACCTCCTAGGAAGGAATCCACAACACCAGCAACGAAGAACGAATGAAAACCCACCTCACAGGAAAGGCACCGAGCGTTCTGGAAGTAACGGCTCAACAGACTAACTGATAAATATTTTTCGACTGATATTCTTTCCCTCTGGCAGGGAGAAGAGTAAAGGTGGGATTGTATCTATTCGGCATGTTCCATTTGGTACTTGGTGATTCCGTCAACGTACTCCCAGGCCCATTCATAGCCTGAATAATAATCAAGAATCCAAAGCAGACTTTGAACCGCAAGCAGAATCTCTCTTAGCGTTTCGCGTTCGAGGGGTTCAGTCTTGTTATGTATCACTTGGTTCCGCAGGTTTATTCCTTTTTTTAGCTTTCCCATGAGTTCAGCAGAAGGGGGTAAGACTCTTCCGTTGACGGTACACTTAGCGGGAAGTGTTGGTAGGTATTCTGTAAGAATCTTTTCGACCGGTGGAGAAGGCACGTTCGTAGCCAACCAAAGGCTGTTTGGAACCAATGTCGCGATACAGAACTTAAGTCCAACTTCCGCCGCGGCGATTGCTAATATTAACGCACTTCGCGGACTCTCACCGCGTTGATGCCACGCTTCATACAGAAGCTCGTGGCCGAAAGACTCTTCAATGCCGGTCGCTAAGAATTCTTCTACGTCGGACTTTATTTCATCCGTCGTGTGAAGCATGGAGGTGTGCTCAAGCTTTGTTGAATAACTCTTTTCGGGTAGCCAATGCCAAGCCTTCTTATCGATGGACCACTTGATGCCTCCGATTCCTTGAACCGGTCGATTGGGACCGGAACCATTGCCGCGCCAGCGAAGAACGCGTACAAAATTATCGACGTAATCATTCATCTCCAAGGCGACGGTTTCCACGAAGACTTGAAATGAATTATCGAAACGTTCGGCTGGTATCTTTATTGCCAACCCGCCGTCTTCATTAAAGTACTTTTCGTCAAATTCGCCTCTGTCGTTGAAGAATTCTTTATCCCTTTCTTCTTCTTTTGTTCCTTCCGGTAATCGCCGTTGTGCTAATGCGTCGAAAATAGCTCGTGCATTGCGTGTTGGCTCGCGTTCACAAGTTAGCGATACCGCGAACCCGCTCATAAAGTAAATCTTTACGTTTTCAATTTCCTCTTTCGTAAGTTCACGAATCGCAATTTCATGCTTATCATCGGGCCGAAAGACGACATCACCCTTACCCTTCAAATCATGAAAGATGACTTCAGAGATAATGAGTGAACGGAAGAACATATTTCTCCTGTGGATAACTTTACTTGACCATTCTAATAGCCTTGCTACGATTAAGGTAGGCAGCTTTTCCGGCTGGCGTGGCGGAAGCTGAAGATGCGATAACAGCAGCACTTATGCGCAAGCATTTCAAGCGCGTGAAACACATCATCAGAAAATAGACGCAGCCTGGAAAAGGCTAAGTAGATAATGCCTTATTGGGTCGAGTTACTTGCAGGTATCAAATCCTGCCGCCAGCCAAGCCGCCTAGAGCGGCGCTAACCTAACCTCAGTGACTCCCCAAGAGGAATACCAAAACAAATACTTTCATCACCCAATTAAGTGTGGCTCTCCACTAATCTTCAGGTTCTACTACAAAGGCAAACCACCCCACTCTTACAGGCTCAGAAGATTAAGGTGTCCGGTCCATAAGGTGACGTGTAACTTAAACGGCTGGCAGATAGGACACGCTTACGGAACAAGTTCGAAAGAGATGATTTTATCACCCGCAGAGTATGCAAGGAGACAGGCTCGTTTGAATCGTTAGCTACGTGCCCCTCATCGAAAGATGGGATTTAGAAGACTCTCCCCAACCTTGTGTTGGGGGGCATGTATCAAAAGATGGCCCAAGACATTAAGAGAGGGAAAGTATTCGAAGATTACATCGAAGAATTTTTTAGAAGTCGCGGATGGACTATCAAGAGAGCCAAGGGGAACACACCCGCATACGACCAGATAATTACAAGAGGCAAGACTTCAATTCCGATTGAGATTAAGCATGACTTGATGAGCGACCAGACCGGGAATTATTGCCTAGAGAGAAAGAGCCTACTTCAAACTCAAAGTGCTTATCTGATAATCGGCACACCCCAGGAAGCCTACATCCTTCCGATGAACGAAGCCCGCAGACTCTACAATCGATACCCCAAGAAACAGACTGGAGATGTTCCAGACAATATCAGCGCCATCATTCCCAAGGAAAAGTTCTTAAAGTTTCAATCATTAACGTCGAACTTATGACCAAACAACGCAAAGAAGAATTCAAACAGCACCGCGCTTCATGGAAGTGGTTTGAGCGTAAGCGCCTAAATTTAATTCACTATCGAGTAAAAGAAGAGGCCGCTTTAGAGTTTGACCTGATGCTGGAAATTCTAAAAGAGCTTCAATACTTAAATGACCGTGCTGCGAACCCTAAAGGTTCGCTAACCTAAACCCATATACTCACAGCTAAACAAAAACACTCCCAAAGGGGAGTTAGGCTAGGCTACAAGCCCGGACCTAAGAGGCCAAAGAAACGCGCACCCGTAAGCCTCGCGCTCATGAAGAAGCTCCGAGCCAGGGCGGTCTTTCTAAGGGACAGTCTCCAGTGTGTCAGGTGCGGCCAGAGAAATGGTCTCGCCCCATCTCACGTCTACCCCCAGGGAAGATACCCGCGCATGGCTTGGGAGATGGACAACATAAAAACGCTCTGTAATGGCTGTCATATCTTTTGGTGGCACAAGCACCCGATAGAAGCCGCAGATTGGTTCAAGGAAAAATATCCCGACCGAGCAGAGAAGCTGAGGTTAATGGCTCAGGACACTAACTTACCCAAAGTAGATTTCGTAATCTTGAAACCGGTGTTTGAAGGGCTGATTGAAAAGTATGAGAAAGAATATTTTGGCTATAACAGAGACGCCTGATTCTTCAGTCACGACGAGTGATGGGTTTGTCGATTACTACGATGGGATTATCTTTTTCCTCTTTACGTATCTTAGCTAGAAGGTGTTTTGCGGTTGTCTCTGGCAACAATTTCTTCGCCTCGCTGGCGCTAACTGTACCCCTGATAGTCTGACCAGCATATGTTACTTCCACGAAAATCTCTTTTCTCTCGCCCTTGGGATAAAGACCCGGAATTACAGTTATATCGGATTCAGGATAGATATGAAATTTGTCGCCGACTTTTACTCTAATTTTCTGGTCCATGCCGACTCTAACCTAATGACCTCTTACGAAACTACCCTAACCCTAGAAGAACTGAAACAAGCCCACTCAGAATTAGAGAATCACGACAAGAAATGTGAAAAGAAATGCTTACTGGAAATGATGAAGCAGTTTGAGTAACTATTCCTTTTGGGCCAGGACACTCGCAGCTAAAGTTTTTGCGTCCTTGCCGAATCTATCGTCTTGGAGAATGTGTGAAGCCACAGTAGCCACGCGTTTTGAGGTCTGTTCAGCCGGAGCCTTGCTCTGCGTAAGTGCGCTGGCCGCGACAATCTTTGCCGGCTTACTGGATTGAGGATTATCTAAGACCCTAGCCGCTATCTTCGCTATCCTTGGAGCTGTTCCTTTTTTCATTGCTTTCCCCTTTAACTGGATTCGAACCATTCTAACCTAACCGGCGGTGACACTGAACAATTCTTTAAAGACTTACTTAAAAATGCGTGAACGAATTACTTATCAAGAATATCTAGAATTACCTTTAGAAGAAAAGCGTTATTGGGGACAATTATCTTTTCAACAAGGGTATGTTAGAGATAACGAAAGACGAATATTTATGAGTGAATTAAATACAGAGAAGTTTTGGAAGGAGTTACTTTCAGAAATCTCGGTAGCTCGCCCGTCTATGAATAAATGAGAGGATGATAGCGTTGGGTATAAATGAAAAAACCGCCTCTTGGGCGGTTCGCATATGTATTCTTACAGCCCCTCTTTTTACTTGTCAACATCATTCTATAAAAAAGTTTTTTTTAAAAAGGCATAGCCATATTTACTGGCGGTTTCAACGATATACACGGCAGCCGCAATTCCACCAACAATGGCCAGAGGTGTGCCAATATCCACAACAAACATTCTCTGCTCTCAAAGAAGCTTTCGTCAATGAATATTTTCAAGTATAGAAATCTCGGAGTGTGCTTCTTGCAGGGCTTCTAATTCAACTTCCACATATCCTTGCGTTGTAACAATGCTCTCGTGCCCTAGAACGTTTTGCAGGTAGCGCAGATTGCCCCGCCGTCGAAGATAGTTTTTAGCAAACGCTCTCCGGCAGTTATGAAACGACCCAGGCAACTCAATTCCAAGCGCAGTCATTAAGTCCTTAAAGTCTCTCCGAGCATTATGGTACTCAAGATGTCCGCCACTCCTCACAGGGAAAAGAAACTTCTGATTGTGCCTGCGGACAAATTTGAAAAGTACCTTACGAAGCTCAAAGCTAAAGGGTACTATCCGTTCTTTGTTGCCCTTGCCTCTGACCGTGATAAGAAGGTTATCGAAATCTACCGCCGAGGTACGAAGCGTAAGCGCCTCTTCAATCCGAACGCCAGTGTCAATCAGAGTGCAGAGTAGGGCATGAATTCGGCGTTGTGAGAAATTATTAGGCTTGAACCTAATAATCTGTTGTAACTGTGGCTCGCTGAATGTTTTCAGGACTTTCTTTTCGACTCTGAGCTTTGCGATTTTCAACGGTTCGGGATAATGACCTTCTTCATGCAGCCAGCGAAGGAAGGCATTGATACAGGAGATATAGGTATTGCACGAGACAGGCTTGATTCCAGCCTGCCGCATGGCAGTAACATAATCTTTGAGACTCTGTTTACTTAAATCCCCGGAGTGATGCTTTTCAAATGAAGCCCAGGAATTCCTGTAGAAGATTACTGTCTTCTTAGTAACACCCTTGAGGTAGATTCGTTCCTTAACAAATTCATCAAACAACTTAGAAAGCATAAAGGCTTAACTCCCTAGCCAGTTGGTCAACCTAAGTTGACCTAACCTAGCGTTGAAAAGCTAAGCCCTTTATCACCAACAGTGGTGAGCCGAGCAGGACTCGAACCTGCGACCCACTGGTTAAAAGCCAGTTGCTCTACCAACTGAGCTATCGGCCCACGAATGAAAAGCAGTTTAAGAAGTCCAATGTCCAAAGTCCAATGTCCAAGGTCAAAAACTCAAGACACGAATTGCGAACATTGGACTTTGGACTCGGGACATTGGACTCGTAACGTAGCGAAGATTGGACTTTGGACTCGAGACATTGGACTCTTATCGCAGCCATTCCGCCAGCACGGATTCGCGCACCACGATCGTCTGCGAGCGTTCCGGCCCCGTTGAGATCAGACCAATCTGCACGCCGATCTGGTTCGAGAGGAAGTTGACGTACTCTCGCGCATACCGAGGCAGATCACTTAAGTCAGTAACGCCAACCGTCGAAGTCTGCCAACCCGGCAGTGTTTCGTAAATCGGTGTGATGCGGCGAAGTTCATGCGAGACCGAGGGAAGGGAATCGCACTTCTTCCCGTTCAACTCGTAACCGACGCAGACTTTGATTTCTTCCAACGCGTCGAGCACGTCGAGCTTTGTCAACGCCACGGCGGTGAAGCCATTGATTTCAGCGGCGTAGCGTGTGGCGAAGGCGTCGAACCAACCGCAACGACGTGGCCGGCCAGTCGATGCCCCGTACTCCCGGCCGCGTTCGCGAATAAGCTGCCCAAGTTCGGATTCACCTTCAAGCATTTCAGTCGGAAAAGGCCCTTCGCCAACGCGGGTTGTGTAGGTGCGCACAATGCCGAGCACGCCGGTGATGTGTTTCGGCGCGAGACCGGTGCCGACGCACGCGCCGCCCACGGTCGTGCTCGATGAAGTCACAAACGGATACGTGCCGTGATCGACATCGAGTAGAGTCGCTTGGGCGCCTTCCAACAAGATCGTGCGCCGCGCCGCGGCCGCTTGATTCAAAAAGTGACTTGTGTCGGCGACAAATGGCGCGAGACGTTCGACGAGAAAGGATGTCTCAATGATGATCGTGTCGGCGTCGAGTGGCTCACCGCCATAAGCCTCGATGATTCGGTTCGCGTCTTCCAGATTTCGCTCGATACGTGAGCGCAGAACTTCGGGCACTAGTGCATCGGCAACTCGCAGGCCTCGACGCCCGGCTTTGTCTTCATACGCCGGCCCGATGCCGCGCAGCGTTGTGCCGACCTTCTCGTTGCCGAGCCGTTCTTCGCTCGTGTGATCGAGCGCGCGGTGATAGGGAAGAATCAGATGCGCGCGCGAACTGACTTTCACCCGTTCAGGCGTGACCTGAATCCCCTGAGATGACAGTCGATCGGCTTCTTCAAAAAACGCTTTCGGATCGATGACCATGCCGTTGCCGAGCACGCACGTCTTGCCCTCGTGCACGATGCCGGACGGCAAGAGGTGCAAGACAAAGGAATTGTCCCCGACCTGAACTGAGTGACCGGCATTGTGCCCGCCCTGGTAGCGGACAACGATGTCGAAGCGCTCGGCAAGCAGATCAACGATCTTGCCTTTACCTTCATCGCCCCATTGGGCGCCGATGACTGCGATAACCATGCGTTAGTCCAAGGTCCAGAGTCCAAGGTCCAAAGTCCCTTCGACTACGCGCCAATACAACTTTGGACGTTGGACTTTGGACATGGGACGTCGTCAGACACAAAACAGGCGCGGCTTGCTGCATCAACAAACTAAGCCGCGCCCGGAATTTAAAAAAACTTACGCCGCGGTGGCGGTGCTGATGTGCTTATCCAGCATGCGTGAAATAGCGCCTTCGGAAGTGGCGCCGACTACGCGCTCTTCTTCGCGACCATTCTTGAAGAGAATCAAGGTGGGAATTCCCTTGATGCCGTAGCGCTGTGAAACCGACGGGTTGTCGTCCACGTTCAATTTCACGACGCGGGCTGTCGAGGCATACTTATCGGCGACGGCTTCGACTGTCGGCGCGAGCATGCGGCACGGCGCGCACCACGCCGCCCAGAAATCGACCAGCACCGGCCGGTCGCTGTTCAAAACATCATTTTCAAAACTGGCATCACTAACTTCTGTTACGTTCTCGCTCATTACTTGGGCTCCTTAAAAACTGTCTTTCGTTTGGGAATCTATGCTCGCGTGTGCCGCATCAATCAAGCATTGACTCGTAAAGCCGAATGTACTTCTTGGCTGCGGCGGACCAGGAATTGTCTGCGACCATTCCGTTACGCTGAATCTTCTTCCACGCTTCCGGCTTGTTATAAAAGTAAAGCCCTTCGCGGATTTTTTCAAGCATAGCCGCGGCCGCGTACGGGCCGAACTTGAAGCCGTTGCCGGCGCCGGTGTTTTCGTCAAAATTCTGAACGGTATCGTCGAGTCCGCCAGTTGCACGCACAATCGGAACGGTGCCGTACCGCATGCTGTACATTTGATTTAGACCGCACGGTTCGTACAAAGAAGGCATCAGGAACATATCAGCGCCGGCTTCGATCTGGTGCGCGAGTGGTTCGCCTGCATAGCCTTTGTAGATGCCGACGCGGTGCGGCGCAGTGTCATGCCAACTTTGCAGGAAGTCTTCGTACTCACGCGCGCCCGCGCCGAGCGCGATGAAGAACACCCCCGCATTGAGAATCCCGCTGGCGGCTTGGCGAATCAGATCGTAACCTTTCTGACCGACCAAGCGAGAAATGATCGCGATGATTGGTCGCTCAGGTTCTTCGGGAAGTTTGAAGCGCCGCAGGAGATCAATTTTACACTCGCGCTTTCCCGAAAGGTCATCGGCGCAAAAGTTCTTCGCGATGTGCGGATCCGTTTCCGGATTCCAAACGTCGTAATCCACACCATTAGTGATGCCGGTCAGACGATCGCTGCGCGCCCGCATCAACCACTCAAGACCATAACCTTGTTCCGGCGTTTGAATCTCGCGCGCATAACTGGGACTGACGGTTGACAGCGCGTCTGCCGCCACGATGCCCGCCTTCAGGGCCGACGCCGCGTTGCCTAACATGAAGGCATCGCGATAAGCCGCGAAATCCATCCACCAAAGATTTTCGGGATCGAACGCTCCCTGGTACGCCAGGTTGTGAATCGAGAAAAGAACGCGCGTCTCTTTGAAGAATGGCTCGTGACGGCGCCGCGCGCGCAATTCAACTGAAGCAAATCCGCAGGGCCAATCATTCAGGTGAACGATGTCCGGCTTATCGCCGATGCGCTGAAGCAGCGCGATGGCTGCGCGACAGAAAAACGCAAAGCGCTCGAAGTCATCAGAATCGCCGTAAATGTTTTTTCGCGAAAAATAATGCGGTACTTCGATGAGATAAGTCGGCGCGCCGAGCGCATCGCTGATACGCACGGGGACTTGCGGTTTGCGCCCGCGCCAGTTCACTTCCAGATCTTCGACGTAAGTTCCGGTGAGCAGGTCGCGATCGACTTGATCGTAGAGCGGAAGAATCAGTTGCGAATCAACTGATTCGTTGTGCAGGGCTTTGGTTAGCGATCCGGAAACGTCAGCGAGGCCGCCGGTCTTGGCGAAGGGAAGCGCTTCGGATGAAAGGATGGCAACACGCATGCACTGCAAGGATGAATTCAGAAGGATGAAGGATGAAAAGCTGATCGATTGAAAAACTTCTTCATCCTTCCGCCTTCATCCTTCATCTTTGCGGTTACTGTTGCATTGACGCCAGAAACTCTGCGTTGCTCTTGGTTTTTTCCAAACGCTCGAGCACGACTTCCATCTGCTCGGTCGGTGACAGCGGATTCAGCACGCGACGCATCACCCAGATGCGGCTGAGATCTTCCTTCGCAATCAGCAACTCTTCCTTGCGGGTGCCGGAGCGTTGCAGGTCGATGGCCGGGAACAGGCGCTTGTCGCTCAACCGGCGGTCCAGATGGATTTCAGAATTGCCGGTGCCCTTGAACTCTTCGAAAATTACATCGTCCATGCGCGAGCCAGTATCGATTAGGGCGGTGGCGATGATCGTCAACGAGCCGCCTTCTTCGATGTTGCGCGCGGCGCCGAAGAATCGCTTGGGGCGTTGCAACGCATTTGAATCAATACCGCCGGAGAGAATCTTGCCGCTGGGCGGCACGACTGCGTTATGGGCACGCGCGAGACGCGTGATCGAATCGAGCAGGATCACCACGTCGCGTTTGTGCTCGACCAGCCGCTTCGCTTTTTCGATCACCATGTCCGCGACTTGCACGTGACGCGTCGGTGGTTCGTCGAATGTCGACGAGATCACTTCGCCCTGGACCGAGCGCTGCATGTCGGTGACTTCTTCGGGACGTTCGTCGATCAGCAGCACGATCAATGTCACTTCGGGATGATTTTGGGCGATTGAATTGGCGATCGTCTGCAGCAGCATGGTCTTACCGGTGCGTGGCGGCGAAACGACCAAAGCGCGTTGGCCCTTACCGATGGGCGTCACCAGGTCGATCACGCGGGCCGAAAGATTTTCGTTGTCGACTTCCATCCGCAGCATCTCTGCCGGATAGAGCGGCGTCAGGTTGTCGAAGAAAACTTTCTCGCGAGCCTGCTCAGGCGACTCGAAATTAATCGCCTCGACTTTGATTAGCGCGAAGTAGCGTTCGCCTTCTTTGGGCGGACGAATCTGGCCGCTGATGGTATCGCCGGTGCGCAGGTCGAACTTCCGTATCTGCGAGGGGGAAACATAAATGTCATCCGGACCCGGCAGGTAGTTGTATTCCGGCGCGCGCAGGAAGCCGAAGCCATCGGGCAATGTCTCAAGCACGCCTTCAGAGAAAATCAGGCCGCTCTTTTCGGTCTGCGCGGCGAGAACCTTGAAAATCAGCTCCTGCTTGCGCATGCCGGTGGCGCCGGGTACGTCCATCTTCTTGGCGATCCCAGTGAGCGCCGAGATGGACATCTCTTTCAGGTCAGACAGATTAAAAACTTCTTCTTTGCCGTCTTTATTGGGGATGTAATCGTCCGCGGCTTCGACAGTTGCAACGGCGCCGCCATTGTCGCCGCTACTCGGGTTCGTTCTTCTTCTATTTGCCATATCAGTTCTTTCATTGGCGGCCAAAAAGCCGCCGTACGGGTTGAGATTTCAGCATGCTGTCAATTGATTTGAGCGATGCCGGTCAAACGGGAAAGTCGTCGGGGAAGCTCGTGTGGGGGCTTCCACCGGAAAACGGTTTATGCCAACTGCTGCCGCGCGAATCCAGACTGTTTAAGTAATCGTGATTTGGATGCCGCTGGCAGGATACGCGTGGTCTCAGATCAGAACTGGTCGGAAATGCTCTCGTCTTTGGCTCTGATTCAGTTTGGAAACCCTATTCTAAACAAAAGCTAAAAAAGCGCAAGTCCCAAGTGTTAACAAAATTGTGCTGCGCTCAATCTTTGATCGCCCGCGAGATCATGCGCCAGACCTCGTTTGCACCGCGGCCTGTTATCGCCGAATACGCAATGACGTCCGAGGGATTCAGCGATTTCTTTGCCGACGCGATGTTCTTTGCCAATTGATTGTTCGAAAGCTTGTCGGCCTTGGTCGCAACAATAATATAAGGCTTGCCGTTATGAATGAGCCACTCGCGCAATTGCAAATCCTTCGCACTTGGCTCGTGCCGCGCATCAATCAAGTGAATCGAAAGTGCCAGCTGCTCGGACTTCTCGAGATACTCTGACGCGGCCGCACTCCACTGTGCTTGTACGTCTTTCGGCGCCCGCGCGTAGCCGTAGCCCGGCAGATCGACAAACCAAAAATCGTCGTTGATGAGAAAAAAATTCAGCGCTTGCGTGCGACCGGGTGTCGAAGAGGTGCGCGCTAAGCCTCGGACGCCGAGCAGGGAATTGATAAAGCTTGATTTCCCCACGTTCGAGCGTCCGAGGAAAGCGATTTCGGGTCGTTTGTCGCGCGGCCAATCTGTTTCGTTGAATGCGCTCTTGACGAATTTCGCGCTAATGATTCGCATTCAAAGATTCGCCGCGACGTTTACTAAGCATTCGCGCCGGCAGCTCGTTCTTCGCGCGCAGCCGCAAATCCTT
>Ga0068858_100000210_pt1 | contig 63073 bp, 57 predicted proteins | sample KBSSwiS12_FD_66589 | JGI IMG/M metagenome (GOLD analysis project Ga0068858, IMG submission 66589) | Switchgrass rhizosphere microbial communities from Kellogg Biological Station, Michigan, USA - KBS Switchgrass S1-2 | ecosystem: Host-associated > Plants > Roots > Rhizosphere > Soil ...
ACGCGCGGCGGCGTGCTGACGATCGAGTGGCAGGGCGGCACCGCGCCGGTCCTGATGACCGGCCCCGCAGAAACGGTTTTCGAAGGAGAGATCGAACTATGAGAGAGCGAACGATGAGAAGCGAGCGATGAGCACCGCGACCCCGACCGGCGTGCAGGGCATCACCGAGGCGGACATCGCCAACTACCTGGCCGCCAGCCCCGGCTTCTTCGAGCGCCATGCCGAGCTGCTCGCCTCGGTGCAGCTCGCCAATCCGCATGGCCAGCGGGCAGTGTCGCTGCAGGAACGGCAGATGGAAATGCTGCGCGACAAGATCAAGGGCTTCGAGCGGCAGCTGATCGAGATGATCAGGAACGGCCAGGAGAACGCGGCCATCGCCGACAAGCTGCATCGCTGGACCCGCTCGCTGATGCTCACCGCCAACGCCGCCGACCTGCCCGACGTGCTGGTGCGCGAGCTCCGCCACGAGTTCGTGATCCCGCAGGCGGCGATCCGTGTCTGGGGCGGCGCCGAGGCGTTCGCGGGCCTGGCGTTCGCCCGCGGCGTCGACGACGACGTCAGGAGCTTCGCCGCCAGCCTGGGCGCGCCGTACTGCGGCGCCAACGCCGGCTTCGCCGCGGTGCAATGGCTGGACGAGCCGGCCCAGGCGCTGTCGATCGCCCTGATCCCGCTGCGCCATGAAGGCCTGGCCGGCGCCTTCGGCCTGCTGGTGCTCGCCTCGCCCGATCCGACCCGCTACACCGCCGACATGGGCACGGACTTCCTGGCGCGCATCGGCGAGGTCGCGAGCGCGGCGCTGACGCGGCTGCTGCCGACGACCTGATGCCGCCTCCGCGCGACGCCGACATCGCCCGCCATCTGCAGCACCTGGCGGTCGAGCGGCGCCTCGCGGCGCGCACGCTCTCGCTCTACGGCGAAGCCTTCGACCGGCTGCAGCACTTCGCCGACGCCGCGGCCGTGCCGCTGCGCCAGGCGGAGATGCATCACATCCGTCGCTGGGCGGCGCAGCTCCACGGCGCCGGCCTGGCGCCGCGCAGCATCGCCCTCACGCTCTCGGCCTGGCGCGGCCTGTATCGCTGGCTCGGCGGCGAGGGCCTGGTTGCTGCCAACCCGGTCGAGGGCGTGCGCGCACCGCGCGCGGCGCAGCCCCTGCCCAAGGCGCTGTCGGTCGACGACGCGGTGGCGCTGGTGGCGCACCGCGACGACGCCGGCTCGCCGGTGCTGGCGGCGCGCGATGCCTGCATCGCCGAGCTGCTCTACGGCTGCGGCCTGCGGGTCGGCGAGCTGGTCGGGCTCGACGTCGTCGCCGGTGCCTCGGCCGCCGGCTGGATCGACGCGGCCGACGCCAGCGCCCATGTCCTCGGCAAGGGCAGCAAGCGGCGCAGCGTGCCGGTGGGCAAGCCCGCGCTCCAGGCGCTCGAGGCGTGGCTGGCGCAGCGCGGCGAGGTGGCGCGAGCCGGCGAGCCGGCGCTCTTCGTCAGCCGCCGCGGCACCCGGCTGACGGCGAGCCAGGTGCGCTCGCGCCTGAAGGCGCAGGCGCTCGCCGCCGGCCTGCCGACGCATGTCCATCCGCACATGCTGCGCCACTCCTTCGCCTCGCACGTGCTGCAGTCGAGCGGCGATCTGCGCGCGGTCCAGGAGCTGCTCGGCCACGCCAACATCACGACCACGCAGGTCTACACCAAACTCGACTTCGGCCATCTCTCGAAGGTGTACGACGCCGCCCATCCGCGGGCGCGGCGCAAGTAGCCGCGCGCGCCGATCAGCGCATCGCGATGCGGCGAACCGGCGCGTCGGCCGCGGCCCAGGCTCGCTCGGCCTCGGCACGGGTGCGTTGCGCTTCCTCGACCCGGCCTTGCCCCGCGAGCGCCTGCTCGAGTCCGGCGAGGGCCCAGCCGCTGGCCGGCTGGGCGACGAGCTCGTCGCGGTAGGCGTGTTCGGCGTCGGACCAGCGTTGCAGCCGCAGCATCAGGCCGCCGAGCGCAAGTCGCGACGAGGAGGCCAGCAGCGGCGGCTCGGTGGCTTCGAGGGCCGCTTCAAGCTCGATGCCGCGCGCCAGCGCTGCACTCGAGGCATCGGCCCGCCCCTCGGCCGCGGCGATCTCGGCGACGAGACGGCTGGACAGTATCTCGAGCACCTTCGCGGCGGGGTCGTCGCCCATCACCGTCGCGCCCTTGAGCACCGGCTTGGCCAACGCCGTCTGTAGGGAAAGGGAGCGCTCGCGCGCGGCATCGAGCTTGCCCGTGCGCACCAGGGCCACGCCGCGCGCGTAGTCGGCCATCGGCGCAGCGAGCCCGGCCTCGCCGGCCGGCACCGGCTCGTCGAGCACCTCGGCCCAGCGTTCGAGGCGAACCAGCGTGAGCAGCGGCAGGCCGCGGATGAACTCGGCGGTGGGACTCTTGCCCTTGGCGGCGCGCCCGGCGAGCGCGCGCGCTTGCGCCAGGGCCAGCTCGCCGCGGCCCTCGGTCAGCGCCGCGAACCAGAGGAAGTCGCGGTTGTGACCGTCCCAGTCGAAGCTTTGCGAGAACCCCTGGGCATCGAGCGCTGCTTTCTGCCGCGCCTGGGCAGCGATCGCCGCCTCGTTGACGCGCACCGCGTCGGGATAGCGGCCGGTGCGCACGTAGATGTGCGCCGGCATGTGCAGCAGGTGCGGCGAAGCCGGCGCGAGGCCGCCGAGCCGGTCCGCGGCGGCCGTGGCGCGCTCCGGATCCGGGCTCGAGTCGGCGGCGTGGATCAGGAAGTGGTTGAGTCCGGTGTGCCCGGGGCGCGCCGCGATCGCGCGCTCGAGCCGCTCGGTGACGATGCCGATCTCCCCTGCGGGCTGCCCGGTCTTCTTGTCCCACCAGTCGCTGCGCGTGGCGATCATCACGGCCTCGGCATACAGCACCAGGACGTCGGGATCGTCGGGGTAGGCATCGGCGAGCGCGCGCATCCTTGCCGCATAGACGATGTCGAGCGGATGCGCCTTCGCCGCGCCGCCCGAAGAGCAGACCGGAATCTCGGGCACTGTCGCCTTGGCGTTCCCCGGCTCGGGACCGTAGCGCTCGCTCAGGGCGTCGATCAAGGCCCGTTCGCGGGTCGCGGAGGGGGCGACGCGTGCGGCCGCCCAGGCCAGATGGCGCCGCGCATCGGCGAGATCGCCGCGATCCGTGTTGTTGATGTTGGGACCCGCCGCCTTGGCCACGCCCCAGGCGCACATCGCGCAGTTCGGATCCAGCGCCAGGGCCGCCTTGAAGGCGCGCGCCGCCTCGACGTCGTTGAACGCGTACGACTGCAGCAGGCCGCGGGCGTAGAGCTGCTGCGCCGCAGGGACGGCGCTGACGACCGGCAGCTCGAGGCTGCCGAAGCCCTCGAGCGCCGGCGCGCGCGCGCTCCGGTCGGGCGCGAACAAGGCCGCGCACGAGCTCAGGCAGAGCAGGGCGGCCGGAGCGGCGAGGGCACTGAAGACGAAAGGCGGGCGGCGCATGTTCGGCTTTCGGCAGGAGGTCGGCCCTTATAGGTGTTGGGCACACGCGCTGTCAACGCGCAGGCGTGGCGGCGAGAATCGGTCGATGAAGAAGGTCATCCTGCGTCCGGGCAAGGAGCGCTCGTTGCTGCGCCGCCATCCGTGGGTGTTCGAAGGCAGCGTCGCGAGCGGCAAGGCCGACGCCGGCGAAACGGTCCGGGTCGAGGGCGCCGACGGCCGCTTTCTCGCCTGGGCCGCGTACAGCCCGCAATCGTCGATCCGGCTGCGCGCCTGGAGCTTCGACGAGGCGGAGCGCATCGACGCCGCGTTCTTCGCCCGACGCGTTGCCGCCGCCGTGGCGACGCGGGCACGCCTGCCGATCGCCAGCGACGGCGTGCGTCTGGTGCATGGCGAGGCCGACGGCCTGCCCGGCCTGGTGGTGGACCGCTATGCCGACCTGCTCTCGGCCCAGTTTCTCTCTGCGGGGGCCGAGCGCTGGAAGGCAACGATCGCCGATGCGCTGCTCAAGGCCACCGGCACTTCGGCCCTCTACGAGCGCAGCGACACCTCGGCGCGCCAGCGCGAGGGCCTGGCACCGGCCACCGGCTGGCTGCGCGGCGGATCCGCGGGCGATGCGCCTTCGACCGAGGTCACGATCCGCGAGCACGAGTGGCGCCTCGGCCTCGATGTGGCCAGCGGCCACAAGACCGGCTTCTATCTCGACCAGCGCGACAACCGCAAGCTCTTCGCCGAGACGGTGCGCCACTTCGGCTTCGCCGAGGTGCTGAACTGCTATTGCTACACCGGCGGCTTCAGCGTTGCGGCGCTCGCCGGCGGTGCGGCGCGGGTGATCGGCGTCGATTCCTCCGCGCCGGCGCTTGAGCGGGCGGCCGCGAACGTCGGCCTGAACGGTTTCGATGCGGCACGCCACGAGCCGCTCGACGCCGACGTCAACCAGACGCTGCGGGCGATGCTCGATGCGAACCGGAGCTTCGACGCGATCGTCCTCGACCCGCCGAAGCTCGCGCCGACGGTCGCCCACGCCGAGCGCGCCGCGCGAGCCTACAAGGACATCAACCGGCTCGCGTTCCTGCTGCTTCGTCCGGGCGGTGCGCTCTTCACCTTCTCCTGCTCGGGTGGCATCTCGGCTGACCTGTTCCACAAGATCGTCGCCGGCGCCGGCCTCGACGCGGGGGTCGACGGCCTGATCTACGCGAGGCTGGGCGCCGCGCCGGATCACCCGATGACGGTGACCTTTCCCGAAGGCGAGTACCTCAAGGGTCTGGTGATCCTCAAGCGCTAGCGCGAGGCGGGCAGCGCGATCCGGGTCTCGAACTTGGCCCGGTGCACGCTGAAGAAGCTCTTGATGTTGCGCACGTTGGCGTCGGCCGTGAACAGCCGCTGCGCCAGCGCGTGATACGCCGCCATGTCGGCAAGCTGGATGATGAGGATGAAGTCGGGCCCGGGCGAGACGCGGTGGCACTGGCGCACCGCATCCTCGGCCACCGCGCGGGCCTCGAAGGCGGCGAGCGCCTCGGCCGACTGGCGGTCGAGCGTGACCTCGACGATGGTGGTGAGGCCATGCCCGAGCTTTTGCGGCGAGAGGATCGCGACCCGGCGCTCGACGATGCCGGCGTCGAGCAGGCGCTTCACCCGGCGCAGGCAGGTGGCGGGCGACACGTGCACCTGCGCCGCCAGCGCCTGGTTGGACAAGGAAGCGTCGGCCTGGAGCGACTCCAGGATCCTCAGATCGACGGCGTCGAGATCTAGAGTTGAGGTAGAAGATTCCATATTTTGATTCAGGATGAAATATTACGCTGTCAGATCGCACTAATGAATTTGAAGATCACATTTTTTGGAATTTTGAGAGCAAATTTCCCACCCGACAGCCTAGAGTCCCTCCCTCGCTGAACTCCAGAGGCTCGGGCCATGTGTGGAATCGTCGCTGCCGTCAGCTCGCGCAACATCATTCCCATCCTGATCGAAGGCTTGCGCCGCCTCGAATACCGGGGCTACGACTCCTGCGGCGTCGCCCTGCATCAGGACGGCGGCCTGCGCCGCGCGCGCAGCACGGCCCGCGTGGCCGACCTGGCGGCGAACGTCGAGGCCGACCATCTGCAGGGCGGCACCGGCATCGCCCATACCCGTTGGGCGACGCATGGCGCGCCGGTGGTGAACAACGCCCATCCGCATTTCTCGTACGGGCCGCGCGCCGTCGTCGCCGATTCCGGCGGGGCCTCCGGCATCACCGCCACCGGCCGCGTCGGCCTGGTGCACAACGGCATCATCGAGAACCACGACGAGCTGCGTGCCGAGCTGGAGGCCGCCGGCTATGTCTTCGTCACCCAGACCGACACCGAGGTCATCGCCCATCTCGTCGACCGGCTGTACGACGGCGACCTGCTCGAAGCCGTGCAGCGCACCGTGCCGAAGCTGCGCGGCGCCTTCGCCATCGCCGTGTTCTGCCGCGACGAGCCGCACCGCGTGGTCGGCGCACGCCAGGGCTCGCCGCTGATCCTGGGCGTGGGCATCCGCTCCGGCGCGAACGAGACCTTCATCGCCTCCGACGCGATGGCGCTCGCCGGCGTCACCGACCAGATCGTCTACCTGGAGGAGGGCGACGTTGCCGACATCCAGCTCGGCAAGCACTGGATCGTCCATGCCGACGCCGGCGGCACCTGGCGCAACGTCGTCCGGCCGGTGAAGACGGTGGTGGCGCACAGCGGCGCCGCCGAGCTCGGGCCGTACCGGCACTACATGCAGAAGGAGATCTTCGAGCAGCCGCGGGCCATCGCCGATACGCTCGACGCCGTGGCCGGGATCTCGCCCGAGCTGTTCGGCGACGGCGCGTACCGCGTCTTCAAGGAGATCGAGCAGGTGCTGATCCTCGCCTGCGGCACCAGCTACTACAGCGGCTCGGTCGCCAAGTACTGGCTCGAAGGCATCGCCAAGGTGCCGACCGCGGTGGAGGTGGCGAGCGAATACCGCTACCGCGACAGCGTGCCGAATCCGAAGACGCTGGTGGTGACGATCTCGCAGAGCGGCGAGACCGCCGACACCCTGGCGGCGCTGAAGCACGCGCGCTCGCTCGGCATGGCGCACACGCTGACGGTGTGCAATGTCGCCACCAGCGCGATGGTGCGCGAGTGCGCGATGGCGTACGTGACCCGCGCCGGCGTCGAGATCGGCGTCGCCTCCACCAAGGCCTTCACCACCCAGCTCGTCGGCCTGTTCCTGCTGACGCTGGCGATCGCCCGGGCCAAGGGGCGCCTGGCCGATGCCGACGAGGCGGCGCATTTGAAGGCGCTGCGCCACCTGCCGGTGGCGGTGCAGTCGGTGCTCGCGCTCGAGCCGCAGGTCATCGCCTGGAGCGAGGCCTTCGCGCGCAAGGAGAACGCGCTCTTCCTCGGCCGCGGCATGCACTACCCGGTGGCGATGGAAGGCGCGCTCAAGCTCAAGGAGATCAGCTACATCCACGCCGAGGCCTACCCCGCCGGCGAGCTCAAGCACGGGCCGCTGGCGCTGGTGACGAGCGAGATGCCGGTGGTGGCGATCGCGCCGAACGACGCATTGCTGGAAAAGCTCGAGAGCAACCTGCAGGAAGTGCGGGCGCGCGGCGGCGAGCTGTTCGTGTTCGCCGATGCCGACACGCGCATCAAGGCCGGCGAGGGCGTGCACGTGATTCGCATGCCCGAGCACTTCGGCATGCTCTCGCCGATCCTGCACGTGGTGCCGCTGCAGCTGCTCGCGTATCACACCGCGGTGGCGCGGGGGACCGACGTCGACAAGCCGCGCAACCTGGCCAAGAGCGTGACGGTGGAATAGTCGGCCGGGTCGAGGTCCCGACCGGATCTTGACAAGAAGTCCGTCGGAGACCAATGAAGTCCGTCGGGCTCTTGTCGCATCGTGAGGCCGGACCCATAGCTCGCTTGGCGCCATACGTCCGCTTCCCGGCCGCAACGAAGTGAGATTTGGCTACGGCTATCGGACCTTGAGCTGACTAACGCCGCTGGCGGGGAGCCGCCAGAAAGCGGTCGCTGCCGGCGAAGGAAACACAGTCTGGAAGCCCGACCGCTGGGTCGTGACGCTCGCCTGTCCTGCGCGGGCTCATGACGCTTCCCGACGTCGGGCTGCTGCTCGACGGCCGGGCGTCTCGGCCAGCAACCCGGAAGACAGGACGCTGAGGCAACCCGACAACCGATGCTGAGGCCGTCCCAGTACGCGGTGCACCACTTTCAGCACGGCCCGGCGATGTCTAGTTAGCGCCTGCCGTCGAGGGAAGCTCGATCCCGGCCTCGCGCAGTTGTCGGACGAGCCGGCGGGTCGCGATCTGCGTGCCTGCCGCGTTCAGGTGATAAATCGTGTCGTAGACGTATTCCGCAGGGAACGCACTCTCCTCCGGCGTACCCACGACGCGTACACCGGCCGTGTCGGCCGCTCGGCGCAGGTCGGCGACGAATGCTGGCGTGACCCGCTGGCGGAACGCGGCGTCAAGGAGGTTCGGAAAAGCGAGCACGACACTCGCACCGCGTTGCCGCACTGCATGCGCGAATTCGCTCAGATCGCGGCCAAATTGCGGATCGACGAGTTCTTGGACGCTTGGCGCCTTGTACAAGCGGACATGGGGCCGGGCGTTGTCGGTCTGATCGCCGCGCTCGTTGAGGACCATGGCGTATCCCCCATTCGTCGCCACTCTCGGCCAGCCTGCCTTCGCGCGCCACAGCACCGCCCAATCACCCGGTGACAGACCACCTAGCAAGTAGAATTTCTCGCGCCAGGCAAGCAGTTCGTAATAGGTACGGTCGTAAATGAAGGCCTGATAGCGCTCAGCAGGGTCGTAAAACAGGTGGCCATAGAGTCCGTACTCGAGCGCCAGCACCACCAGGTCACCGCGCTTGGCATACCGCAAGCAATCCCAGAAGATGTAACGCCGGCCGAGACCCGCATGCGCGGCGAGGTTGGTCGCGGGCACGGAAAACTCGCGCATGATCTGCGCCGCCGAGTAGCCGAGGTTCACGTTCGAGCCGCCGACGAGCAGGATTTGGGGCGTCGTCGTTTGTGAGGCGATCTCCCCTTTCCGGCGCACCGCCTCGGCCACCCATTCGCTGTTCTTGTCCTGGGCGCCGAGCAGCGTGCGCGAAAGCGCATGGAGCACCAACGGCAACGCCAAGGCTCCCGCGCACAGTCCTGACAAGAACCATTTGTGCATCGTTACGGCTAGAACTGGAAGTACAAGAACTGCGGGGAGCCGCCACCGGCAATGCGCATGACGGAGAACATCAGGAGCGCTCCCATGGCGAGCCCCGAGCTCCCGGCGACTGCCCAACGCCTGCCCGGCCAGCGCTCGATCCAGCCGACGATGACGTTGGAGTTCCAGGGGAACAACGCCAGGGCAAGGGCGACGATGACATAGGCCCACTCGTGGCTCCATTTCAAGCCCCAGCCGACTCCGTTCAGTCCGACCATGCCGCGCAGGATCTGCGTCGCATCGAGGAACGAGCCGGACCGAAAGAAGACCCACGCAAAGCACACCGCGACGAAGGTGAGCAGCCAACTCGCGGCACGTTGCGCCGGCCCGGTGTGATGCGCAGCGCCGCGCAGCCGGCGCCACACATGATTGACTACGAGATAGAAGCCGTGCAGGGCGCCCCAGACGACGAAGGTCCAGCTGGCGCCGTGCCACAGCCCGCCGAGCACCATCGTGGTCAGCAGGTTGGCATACCGCCGCCGCATGCCATGGCGATTGCCGCCGAGCGGAACGTAGAGGTAGTCGCGCAGGAAGGTCGACAGCGAGATGTGCCAGCGCTGCCAGAAGTCGATGATGCTGGTCGCCCGATACGGTGAATCGAAGTTGATCGGCAGGCGGATGCCGAACAGCAACGACAGGCCGAGCGCCATGTCGGAGTAGCCGGAAAAGTCGAAGTAGATCTGGAACGCATACGAGAGCGTCCCGTTCCAGGCGCGAAAGAAGTCGGGTGCGCCGGGCGCGTCGTACATCCGGTTCGCCACGAGCCCGCTCGGATCGGCGATGAGGAGCTTCTTCGCGAGGCCGATCGAGAGCAGCGCGATGCCGGCGGCGAACCTGGACGCAGATAGTCGATAGGTCTGCGCGTCGGCGAACTGCGGCATTATTTGCGCGTGATGCAGCACAGGCCCCGCGATCAGGTGCGGGAAGTAGCTGACGAACAGCAGGTAGTGGACGAGGCGCGGCTCCCTCACCTTCCCCTGGTAGCAGTCGACGAGGAACGCAATCTGCGTGAACGTGTAGAACGAGATGCCGATCGGCAGGACTATGTTTAGCGGCTCCAGGCCGCCGATTGCGTCTCCGGTGACGCTGTTCACGGTTTGCAGGAAGAAGTTCGAGTACTTGAAGAACCCCAGCGTCGAGAGATTGGCGCCGACCGACAGCGTCAGCAGCGCACGTCTCCGTGATTCGTCGGCCGCGCCGACGATCAAGCGTCCGAACGCGTAATTGACGACGATCGAGCCGCCGAGCAAAGGCAAGGCCGCCCAGCTCCACCATGCGTAGAAGAACAGGGACGCCAGGCCGAGCCAGGTGGCCGCACCCATTCGGCTGATCATCGCCGTCAGGTAGAAGCCGATGAGGACGACCGGCAGAAACCCGAAGAGGAATTCGTAGGAGTTGAAAAGCACGGGGCGGCGGCTGATCGAGCGTCGGCGGGTCACTTCGTGTCACCCGTCCGAACGGCCGCTTGTCAGGAGAAGACGCACGGACTCGCCCTGCGGGAAAGCATCGCACGCAGCGTTAGATAGGCCGTTCGAGCGGCATTTTCACCTGAAGAATAGGTCGAGAGGCCCGGCGGTCGAGGCTCTGATCGCTGTCCTTGTGGTCGACGGTGGCTGGTCGAATGCCGATGACTCCGGTCGAACACGCACAACAGGGGCTGTATCACGGGTTTACCGGCGTTCAGGTCCATGGGCACACCAATGCGCCGCTTGGCATTGGGCGCCAGCAGCACGTCGTGGAAGCGGATCCGGTGCAGCCTCGGTCCTAGTGCCGGTCTTCGGCGCTCCGGGCGGGGATGTCCGCAAGCGGAAAATGTCGCCAGCGACGGTGAGGCCAGCTCCACCATTGCGGATTGCCCAAGATCATCTGCTCGCTGGCGCGCAGCAGGCTTTCGACGTCGCTCTCCAGGCTCGCGCTCGGCTGGCGCGGAATCGGCGCCAGGATCTCGAAGCGCCACGCCGGCTCCACCGCCACCGTGGCCACCGGCAGGACCGGCGCGTCCGCATGGCGTGCGAGTTGCGCCGGACCGGCGGGCATCGGCATGTCCTTGCCGAGGAAGCGAAAGACCAGGCCGTCGCGCGCCTTCTTGACGCCCTGGTCGGCCATGATGAACACGACCCGGTTGCTGCGCAGCGCGGCGAGCATTCGGCCATAGGCCTTCAGGCCTTCGGTGGCCAGGATGCCCTCGATGCCGTAGAACGCCAGCCCGCGCTCGAACAGGCCGGCGTCCATCATGCGCGACTCGCGAAACACCATGCTGACCGGAATGCCGGCGGCGGCCAGGCGAATCACCAGCAAGGCGCTGTTGCCCGAGTGGGTCGCGAGCAGGATGGCGCCGCGGCCGGCCTCGAGCGCCTGCTGGAGGAGGGCGATGCCGTCGACCTCGACCCGCGCCCGCAGCATCGCCGGGTCCTGGCGGCGGTCGAGCATCTTCAGGACCTCGAGCACCGCGGCATCGTTGATGCGATAGGCCTCGCGCATCTGCCGCTTCGCGAGAGGATCGTTCGCAGGAAGTCCCTGGAGAGCGGCGAGCTCGCGAACCATGCGTCGCCGGGCGAGGAAGCCGAGCCGGAATCGCAGCTCACCGATGGACGCGCCGAGGGCGCGCATGCGCTCGAAGGGAACGCTGCGCACCAGCGTCCGGCCGGCGAGAAACATGGCCCGCCGGAGCCAGCGCTCGATGCGCAGCGCCAGCGGCGGCTTGGGCTGGGTCAGGACGGGGGCCGGTGAAGTCATCGCTTTATCATCGTCTCGCATGGGTGCGAGCAGCAAAACCGAGGTCGTGCGCATTTTCGTCGGATGCGATCCGAACGATTGCGACCTCGAGCAGATGATGGTGCTCGACCATTCGCTGCACAAGCACGCCAGCCTGCCGCTCGAGATCCGCTGGATGCGCCTGTCCACCGACCGGGCGAGCCCCTGGTTCAGCGACCCGGCGAACGCCGCCGGCTGGAGAACCGAGCGCTGGGCGACCCCGTTCTCCGGCTTTCGCTGGGCAGTGCCTTCGGTTTGCGGCTTCGCCGGCCGGGCCATCTACATGGACGCCGATATCCTCGCCCTCGGCGACATCGCCGAGCTGTGGCGAACGCCGATTCCCGCGCCTGCCTTCGTGCTCGCCCGCCCCGAGCGCCCTTCCTTCCGCTTCTGCGTCTCGCTCTGGGACTGCGCCGCCGCCAAGGCCCATCTGCCTGGGCTCGAAGCGCTGCAGCGGGATCCGGACAGCCATGCGCACTGCACACGCTTCTTCGGAAAGCATCCGCAGTTCGTGGCCGCCATCGATCCTGCCTACAACAGCGTCGACGGCGACCATCAGCCCGCGGACCGCATCCGCATGCTGCACTACTCCGACATGGGGACGCAGTTCTCGCATTCGCGCGCGTTCGCCCGGCTGGCGAGCGAGGGCAAGGCGCACTGGTTCGACGGCGAGGTGCTGCCGCATCCGCGCGTCGACCTCGCGGCCCTGTTCGAGCGCACCTTCGAGGAGGCGCTCGCCAGCGGACGCCGGCTCGACGACTATCGCAATCCCGACCCTTTCGGCCCCGTGGTCAAGAAGTCCGAGCGTCGCCATCGCGGCAATCCCACGACCCGGCCGCGATTCCGCCTGTTTCCCTGAGCCTTTGTCCTGCGTCAAGTCCGATGTCATAAGTCTTAGCTAAGTTGCGCCTCATAGCCTCTGTCCCTCGTCAGGGATGAAAGCTGAAGCGAAGATGAACGCGAAGACTCCGGCCGGCGCGCCGCCCCCGGATCCCATCCACTGCGGCTTTCTCTTCAACCACGATCAGCTGCACCAGATCGCGCACAGCGCGCCGATCGCCTTCGAGTTGATGCGCCTGTCGCCCTCGGTTGAGGTGAGCCTGCTGGCGACGACGCTGCCGCAATTCGACTACCTGCGCCGGGCGCTGGCGAGCCAGGGCCTGCCGGCCGACAACCTGCAGCTCATCCGCCTGCCCGCCTGGATGCGCGGCATCGCCGGCGCGCTCGACGCGCTCGTCCCCTTCTCCCGGGTCGCGACCCTGCTCGCCCATCGGGACCGGTTCCGCGCCCTCGACGTGCTGGTGGCACCGGAGAAGACCAGCCTGCTGCTGCGCTCGATCGGCGGCCTCGAGTCGCTGAAGTTCGTGCACACGCGCCACGGCGCCGGCGACCGCGCGATCGGCTTCGATCGCCGCAGCGGCGAGTTCGACCTGGTGCTGATGTCGGGGGAGAAGATCCGCGACCGGCTGCAGGCGGCCGGCCTGATCGACGCCGGCGGCTACGCGATCGTCGGCTATCCGAAGTTCGATGCCTGCGCCGCGCCCGGCAGCGCGCCTCCGCGGCTGTTCGCCAACGACCGCCCGACGGTGCTCTACAACCCGCACTGCTCGCCGCGCCTGTCTTCCTGGTTCAAGGACGGCCTGGACGTGCTCGAGGCGTTCTACCGTTCCGACAAGTACAACCTGATCTTCGCGCCGCACGTGATGCTCTTCCGCAAGCGCATCCAGATTTCGCTCAAGCCCTGGCGCGTGTCGCTGACCGGCACGATTCCGGAGCGCTACCTCGCGTGCCCGCACATCCTGGTCGACCTCGGCAGCGAGCGCAGCACCGACATGACCTATACCGAGGCCGCCGATCTCTACCTCGGCGACGTGAGCAGCCAGATCTACGAGTTCCTGCGCCGGCCGCGGCCCTGCGTCTTCATCGACTCCCATGCGACCGACTGGCAGGACGACGGCAACTTCCGCCACTGGACCTGCGGCCAGGTCCTGAAGGGCGCCGACCCGCTCATCCCCGCGATCGACGCGGCGTTCGCGAGCCATGCCGACTACGCTGCGGCACAGCGCAGCCTCTTCGCCTACAGCATCGACCTGCGCGAGACGCCGTCGTCGCGGCGCGGCGCGGAAGCGATCCTGGCCTTCGTCCGGCGGACCTTCCCGCAACGGACCATGGCCTTCGATGGCGGCGGGTCCGAGGCCTTCGGCCGCCTGGCCGCCGAGCCGGTGCTGCGCTAGCCGGCCTCCGCGGGCCGCGCCAGGAGCTCGCGGATCCGCTGCACGACCTGGCGCAGGTCGTCGTCGTCCTCGCTGCGATAGGGTCGCGACGGGTCGGATTCGCCGAGCAGCCCGATGTGTCCGGCGCCAGCCAGCGCCTCGATCCAGCGGCCGATGTCGACGTCGCCCGCGATCCGCCCGGAAGCGATCAGGCGGGCCGGAACGGCGCCCCTCAGCCGGCGCATCAGGCGCCGCCGCGGCGACATGCCGAGCGGCGCGACCCAGAGCGGCCGCCCGCTGCGCCAGCATTCGGCGATCATCGACGCGGAGTCGCCGGTGACGATCAGCTCGTCGGCCCCATGAAGGTAGGCTGCATACGGGTTGTCCGGTGCGCTGCCGGGCGCGAACACGAACAGCTCGCCCGGGGCGGTGAGCGCACGCTGCAGGACCGGCAGCGCTTCGGCCGGGGTGCGCGGACTGGTGCTCACCAGCAGGCTGCCGCCGTGTGCCAGCGCCCGGGCGTTGGCTTGCGCGGCGATGCGCGCGACCGTCTTCGGTGCCAGTCGCAAGCGGCGCGTCGGGCCGCCGACGATCAGTGCGGTCCAGGGTCGCGGCAGGTTGGCGGCCCGCAGCCTTTGCGCCGCCGGCGAGTCGCTCGCCAGTGGCGGCAGCGGATTGAAGGGCATGCGCGGGCGAAAGACGTTCGCCGCAGCGATGTAGCGGTCGGTCGGCATCGGCACGATCAGGTCCAGGGCCTCGGCGGCCAGCCTTCGCGGCAGGCCGAGATGCACCAGTCGAACCGCGCTGCCGGCAAGCTCGCGCAGGCGCAGGCCGGCCGCCAGGGTCTTGCCGAACGAGATCGCGACCCGCGGCCACGGCGGGCGCAGCGCGCTGAAGTCGTAGCTGACCTCGCGGCCGGTCGGCGCCATGCGCGCCACCGCGATCTCGCGCAGGGGCAGGGCGAGCGCGGCACCCAGGGCGCGCTGCTGGGCCAGCTCGCCGGGGCGGTTGCCGGCGAGGAGCCAGACGTCTTCGCCTAGCGGGCCGTGCGTCACGGCCGCCCGGACCTCAGAAGTCCCATAGCAGCAGCCGCGCCTGGAACAGATGCCTGCTTCGCCGGCCGCTGTTGCCGAGGCGGGGCAGCGCGAGCAGGCTGCGGCCGCGGCGGACCCGGCCGCGCTCGGTGGTGACGGCGGTGACGTAGCCGGCCGCGGCGGCGGCGGCCATGCAATCGCGGTCGTGGTCGCCGTACGGAAAGCAGAAATGGTCGACGCCCAGGCCCAGGCGATCCTCGAGGTCGGCCTTCGAGCCGGCGATCTCCTGCCGCATCTGCCCCGGCTCGATTTGCGTCAGGTGCGGATGGGTGAGCGTGTGCGAGCCGATCTTCATCCCGCCGGCCAGCCACTCGCGGATCCGCGGCAGGTCCATCAGCGGCTTGCGAACGCGAAGCTTCTCGCTGTCCCAGGCGTTGAAGCCGCCGATGCGCTCGGCCACGAGGTAGCAGGTGGCGCTGAAGCCGTGCTCGCGCAGGGCCGGCAGGGCCAGCTCCAGGTTGTCGAGGTAGCCGTCGTCGAAGGTGATGATCGCGACCCGGCCCTGGCGCTCGCCGCGCAGGAACGGCAGGCCCTCGTCCATCGACACGCCGCGGTAGCCGTGCCGGGCCAGGAGCGCGAGCTGGGCGCGGAACTTGTCGAGCGCGAGGTAGAGGCCGGGGTGGGTGGCGCCTTCGGGTACTTTGCCGATGTTGTGGTACGTGAGGATCGGCACCGGCGTCGCGGGTGCGGCGAGCGCTTGCATCGGGTCGACGAGGGCCGCCATCGCTCAGCGGTGCTGCGAGGACGCCGAGCGGGCGGCGTCGGCGTCTCGTCGGCCGTCCGCGACCTCGCGCGAGATCACCTGCAGCAGCCGCTCGCCGATGCTGCGGAAGCGCTCGCGCGAGTGGCGCTCGAGGACCTGGGCCCGAGCCGCCGCGCCCATGGCCGCGGCGCGGGCCGGATCGCTAGCCAGCTCGAGCATCGCCCGGGCCAGCGCCTCGACGTCGCCGACCTCGCACAGCCATCCGGTCTCGCCCGGCCTGACGCTGCGGGCGAGCTCGCCGACACGGGTCGCGATGACCGGCAGCCCGGCCAGCATGGCCTCGTGCGCGGCGATGCAGAAGCCTTCCTTGAGGGAGGTCTGGACATAGCCGTGCAGGCCCGAGAGGAACTCGGCGGGGGGCGAGACGAAGCCGCGGAACCGCAGCACCTCGACCAGGCCGAGCTCGGCGGCCAGCGATTCAAGTGCCGCCCGTTCCTCGCCGTCGCCCGCGAGGTGAAGCTCGAGGCGCGCGGCACTCGCGGCATCGAGCTCGCGCGCGCGGGCGAAGGCGCGCAGCAGCACCGCGTACTGCTTGCTGTGATGCAGCCGGCCGAGGCTGCCGAGGCGAAGCGGTCCACTGCCCGGCCACCCGGTGGCGACCGGAAGGCCGGGGTCGGCAACGAAGGGCGCCCAGACGTCGATTCGATCGGCGGGAATGCCGAGCCGGAGTCGCGTGAACTCGGCGACGGCCGCGGAATCGGCGATCCAGCGCAAGCTCAGGCGACGCGTGCGACGCAGGATGGCGAGGTTCGCGGGCTTCAGGAAATCGCTGTGCTGCCAGCTCACCACCGGAATGCCGAGCAGGCGACCGGCGAGCTGGCCGTAGAGCGTTCCTCGCGTCAGCGACGTCCACAACAGGTCGGGGCGATCGTCGCGCAAGCGGCGGAGGAGGCGCAGCGCGGGGCCGAACAGAGCCCAGGGATGGTTTCCGAGCACCTCATATCGAATGCCGGCCTGCGCCAGCCGCGGCCCCGCCTTGCCGTCCTGGGGCAGCAGGGCCAGCACCTTCACCTCGTGGCCGAGCTCCTGCATCAGCCCGAGCACCTGAACCATCGGAAAGGCCGCGCCTCCGCCGTTCAGGCCGTTGATGAGGTAGACGACTTTCATGTGGAGAGGGGATGGGCGCGGCGGAGGAATCCGTCGGTCAAGTGTAAGAAGCAGAATATGGCTCATTCCTGAACGCGAGCCCGACAATGGCGGCCCTGCCGGGCGGAGGAATCCGAGCCGGCCGACTGGAGCAGCCGCCATGACGACCCGCTTCCTCATCTACGGCGCGAACGGCTACGTCGGCAGGGCCGCGGCGGAGCTCGCGGTGGCGCAGGGCCTGCAGCCGGTCCTTGCCGGTCGAAGCCGGGCCAGCCTCGAGCCTCTTGCGGAGGCCCTGGGCGTCGAGTTCCGGGCCTGCGCGCTCGACGATGCGGCAGCTCTCGGCCGCGCGCTGGACGATGTGCCGGTCGTGCTGCATTGCGCCGGGCCGTACAAGTTCACCTCGAAGCCGATGGCCGATGCGTGTCTGCGCGCCGGAGTGCACTACCTCGACATCACCGGCGAGATCCCGGTGTTCGAGGCGCTCGCGGCGCGCGATGCCGAGGCCAGGGCACGCGGCGTGATGCTGCTGCCGGCGGTCGGCTTCGACGTCGTGCCCACCGACTGCCTGGCGGTGCACCTGCGGCGCCGGCTGCCCTCGGCGAGCCGCCTGGAGCTCGGCTTCCAGAGCGTCGGCCCCGCGGGGCTGCCGCCCGGGACCCAGCGCACGATGATCGAGCTGTTGCCCTTCGGCGACCGGGTCCGCCGCGGCGGCCGACTGGTGGTGCCCGAGCGCGGCGAGAAGCTGCGCCGCATCGACTTCGGCCAGGGTCCGGTCGAGGCCGCCCGCTTCACCTGGGGCGATGTCTTCACGGCCTTTCACAGCACCGGCATTCCCGACATCGAGGTGTACGTGGCGCTGCCGCCCGCCATGCGCCGGCAGATGGCGATGGTCCGGGCGCTGCGTCCCCTGTTCAGCCTCGCGCCGGTGCGTGCCCTGATGCAGCGCGGCGTGCAGCCGGGGCCGAGCGCCGAGGCGCGGGCGCAGACCGGAACCCATGTCTGGGGCCAGGTCACCGATCCGGCGGGACGAAGCGCGGTGTCGCGCCTGCATGGCCCGGAAGCGGGGCTGGTCTGGACCACGCGTGCCGCCTTGGCCGCCGTGAGACGGGTGCTGGCGGGAAATATCGCCCCGGGCTATCAGACCCCGGGAAAGGCCTTCGGCCCGGACTTCGTCCTCGAGTGCGAGGGCGTCACGCGCGAAGACGAGGAGCCGGGCGGCCCGGCGAAGTACGTCGCCGCGGAGTAGCGCGTGGGCAGGGTGCAGTCGGTCCTGTTCGCGCTGCTCGGCCTCGGCCGCGCCGGCCAGATCTTCTACGTGACGCTGTTCGTGCTCGCGGTGCCGATGTTGGCCGCGTACACCGTCTGGCTGCCGCGCATGCGGTTCTCGGAAGCCGACGAGCACCTGTTCCGGGCCGCCCGGCACGGCGACCGCGGCGGCATCGAGCGTGCCCTCGGCGAGGGAGCCAGCGTGAGCGCCGCGTCACCGGTTGACGGCAAGACGGCGCTGTTTCGCGCCGCGGTGTTCGGTCATGCCGAGGCGGTGCAGCTGCTCCTGGAGCAGGGCGCGGACCGGGAGGCGCACGGCAACGACGGCCGCACCGTCCTCGAAGTCGTTGCCGCCGCCCGCGCCGAGGAGCGCAACGCGAAGACGCTGACCGCCCTCGACGCCGTCGCCGCCGCGCTTCGCGCACCGGGGAGCGGGCGATGACCGGTCGCGCCTTGCTCCTGCTGCTCGTCCTGGCGGCGGCAGCATGCGGTGTTGAATTTCCGCCCTACGGCGGCGCGCCGGAACAGGCACTTGCCGCGGCGACCCTCGCCCGCGACACCGCCGCGGTGACCCGACTGCTCGCCGCCGGCGCCGATCCGAACCGCATGGTCCCGGTGCTGGATCGCCCGCAGTCGCCGTGGTACATCGCGCTCGATCAGTTGCGGCCGAAGCGGCCGGAGTCGGTGGAGATCATCAAGGCCATGCTCGCCAAGGGGGCCCGCCCGGACCGGGCCTGGGGCACAAGCGGCGGCGACGTGACGCGGCCACCCAAATCGTTCTGGAAGAAGCTGACGAGCGGAGGGCGCGGGCCTTCGACCGGCGACTTCATTCCGCTGGCCATCGTCATGCTGCACCCGGTGCCGGAGGCGGTGCGTGCGCTGGTCGCCGCCGGCATGAACCCGCCAGGGGGCCAGAATGCGCTCGTGCGCGCCATCGAATCGGGCGACGACGAGATCGCGCGCATCCTCGTCGAAGGCGGCGTCGACGTGAACTGCAACCCCGGGCCGACGCCGCTCGTGGCCGCGATCGAGGTTCGCAACGTCGCGATGATGAGCTACCTCGAGGAGCGGGGCGCGCGCGAGAGGCCCTGAGGCCGAGGGCCGGCCCCGGGATGTGCCTGACAGGCCGAGCCCATACTTATAGGATCATCGAGCACCGAACCTCGAGCCACCGCAGCCGGCCATGCACCGGCACCCGCTGAAGGAGACAAGCGCATGCCAAGCCCACCCTCAGGCGCCGGCGCCGCAGTCGAAGCCATACGCACGCTGGCGCTGGTCGGGCCGGCGGCGGCCGGCAAGACCAGCCTGGCCGAGGCCATGCTCGCAACCGCCGGCGCGATCGGCGCCCCTGGAACGCTGGAGCGCGGCACCACGGTCAGCGACTTCGACGCGATGGAACGGCGAATGCAGCATTCGCTCAACGCCACCGTGCTCCACCTCGCGCACGGCGCGGCCCGGATCCACTTCGTCGACACCCCCGGCGCGCCGGACTTCCTCGGCCAGAGCCTGCCCGCCCTCGAGGCGGTGGAAACGGTGGCGGTGGTCATCAACGCGGCGGCCGGCGTCGAGCCGATGGCGGTGCGCATGATGGAACACGCGGCCTCGCGCCAGCGCGACCGGCTGATCATCGTCAACAAGATCGACACCCCGGGCATCGACCTGCCCGGCGTGCTGGCGCAGATCCAGGCCGCATTCGGCAAGGAGTGCCTGCCGATCAACCTGCCCGACAAGGGTGGCAGCCGCGTCGTCGACTGCTTCTACAACCGCGAAGGGCACAGCGACTTCGGCAGCGTCGATGCCGCGCATCGGGCGCTGGTGGAGCAGGTCGTCGAGGTGGATGCCGACTTCGTCGACCGCTATCTCAACGAAGGCGACGTCGATGCCGCGGAGCTGCACGCGCCGCTGGAGCAGGCGCTGCGCGAGGGCCACCTGATCCCGGTGTGCTTCGTCTCGGCCCGCAGCGGCGCCGGCGTGGCCGAGCTGCTCGACATCATCGTCAAGCTGCTGCCGAATCCGGCCGAGGCCAACCCGCCGGACTTCCTGCGCGGCGAAGGCGATGCGGCCGAGCCGCTCGCGGCCCTGCCCGACCCGGCCCGGCACGTCCTGGCCCATGTGTTCAAGGTGACGGTCGATCCCTTCGTCGGCCGGCTCGGCGTGTTCCGGGTGCACCAGGGCACGGTCACCAAGGACAGCCTGCTCTACATCGGCGACGGCCGGAAGCCCTTCAAGGTCGGGCGCCTCTTCATGCTCCAGGGCAAGGACCATGTCGAGGTCGCGCAGGCGCTGCCCGGCGACATCGCCGCCGTCGCCAAGGTCGACGAGATCCGCTTCGACGCCGTCCTGCACGACGCGGCCGAGGACGACCACATCCACCTCGCGCCGCTGCCCTTTCCCAGGCCGGTGCACGGCCTGGCGATCGAGCCCAAGCGCCACGGCGACGAGCAGCGGATGTGGGAGATTCTCACCAAGCTGGTCGACGAAGACCCGTGCCTGAGGCTGGAGCACGCGACCGGCACCAACGAGACCGTCGTCTACGGACTCGGCGAGCTGCATCTGCGCATCCTGCTCGAGCGTCTGCGCGAAACCTACCGCTTCGAGGTCAACACCCGGCCGCCGCGGGTCGCCTACCGGGAAACGATCACGGCGCCGGCGGAAGGCCACCATCGACACAAGAAGCAAAGCGGTGGCGCGGGCCAGTTCGGCGAGGTCTTCCTGCGCATCGAGCCGCTGCCGCGCGGCGGCGGCTTCGAGTTCGTCGACCAGGTCAAGGGCGGCACGATCCCGGGCCAGTTCATCCCCGCGGTGGAAAAGGGCGTGCGCGAGGTGCTCGCCGCCGGCGCCATCGCCGGCTACCCGGTGGTCGACGTGAAGGTGGTGGTCTACGACGGCAAGCACCACAGCGTCGACAGCAAGGAGATCGCCTTCGTCACCGCCGGCCGCAAGGCCTTCCTGGCGGCGGTGCGCGATGCCCGGCCGATCGTCCTCGAGCCGATCGTGCACGTCGAGATCACGGCGCCCGGGCAGGCGCTCGGCGACATCACCGGCGACCTGGCGTCGCGCCGTGGCATGGTGAGCGGCACGGCCAACGGCGCGCCGGGGACGATGTCGGTGCGCGGCCAGGCGCCGATGTCCGAGTTGCTCGGCTACCAGAGCCGGCTCAATGCGCTGACCAGCGGCCAGGGCCGGTACACGCTCGAGTTCTCGCACTACGAGGCGGTGCCGCCGAACACGCAGCAGCGGCTGGTCGGCGAGTTCAAGGTGCGCGACGACGAATGAAGCCAGGTCGGCGCGGGCTGGCGGCGCACGCCTGTCATCGGGCGCTGGTTCGGGCCGCGATCGCAGCCGGGTTGGTGCTCGCGTCCTCGGTCGCGGCTGCCCAGGGTTTCGTGACGCTGTACGGCGGCGCGCGTGCGGGCGGCGAGTTCATCGACCAGAACGCCGGCGACGCGACGGTCAAGCTCGACAGCGGCGCCGCCGGCTCGCTGAGCGTCGAATGGCTCCTTGCCGATGGGCGGCAGGCGCAGCTCTTCTACTCCTACCAGCGCAGCGCCCTGCCGGGTTCGGTACTGAACCGCACGAGCGACGTCGGCATCGGCATCAGCTACCTGCATATCGGCGGGCGCGTGTTCTTCGAGGGCAACCACACCGAAAATGGCAGCTACCTGGTCGGCGGGTTGGGGGCGACGTACTTGTCGCCGAACGTCGACGGACTGTCGTCCGAGGTGCGCCCCTCGATGAACCTCGGTCTCGGCTACCAGTGGATGCTGTCCAGGCAGCTCGCGCTGCGCACCGAAGTGCGCGGCTATCTGACGCTGATCCACAGCAGCGGCGGGTTCTTCTGCTCCGGCGGCTGCGTGGTCGCGATCCGCGGCGACACGATGCTGCAGGTCGAGGGCATGCTCGGCCTGTCGTACGGCTTCTAGGATCGCGCCGGTCAGGCGAAGGCCGACCGCAGGTTCTGCTCTCCCACCGCCGTGAACGCCACCACGCGCGAGCCCTTCATCCGCGTTCCCCAGCGCAGCTCGTAGATGCGCTGCAGCAGCGCCGCGCCGAGGGCGCCGGCGAGGTGGTCGCGGCGCTCGCCCCAGTCGAGGCAGGGGCGGCAGAACACGCGCCGCTCCCGTGCCGCCGCATCGACGTCGACGCCGAGGGCGCGAAACCGCGCCCGGCCGCCCTCGCTCAGGCAGAGCCCCTCGGTGCCGCTGGCCAGCGAGCCGCTCGCCTGCAAGCCGCTGTAGACCATCACGCCCAGCTCGCCGGCGAGATGGTCGTAGCAGACCCGGGCCTTGCGCAGCGCCGGCTCGCGCGGGCCGGTCACCAGCCGCGTCGGCCGGCTGCGGAAAGCCACGCCGAGCAGCGCCTCGAGGGCGTGCGCCACCTCGTCGTCGGCGAGGCGGAAGTAGCGGTGCCGACCTTGCGCCTCCATCGCCAGGAGGCGGCCTTCCCGCAGCCTGGCCAGGTGGGCGCTCGCCGTCTGCCGGGTGACGCCGGCGGCCGTTGCCAGCTCGCTGGCGGTAAGCGCGCGGCCGTCCAGCAGGGCGGTCAGCATCTCGGCACGCGCCGGCTCGCCGATGAGACCGGCGATGCGCGCGATGTTCGGGCCGTCCTTCATGGCCGGCAGTCTAGGTGCGGCTTCGGCGCCACGGTTCGCTCGGGACCGAACCGTCGTCGCCGCCTTCAGCCGGGAACCCGACCCTTGATGGCATTGGCCCACGCGCCGTAGGTCAGCCTGCCTTGCGCATCGACCGGCAGGCGGCGGCGCAAACCGTCGCGTAGGCGGGCGCGGTCCGCCTCGTCCATCTGGGCGATTCGCGCCGCGACCCGTGGGCCGGTCTGCGCGATCTCCCAATAGCGCTCGAAGCTTTCGAAGCTGCGCTGCACGGCGATCGTTTCCGTCTCCACGTCCACCAGCCCGGCCCCCTGCCAGAGCGAGCGCAGCGTCTCGAGGCGCGAAGCGTCCTCGCTCGGCGGCGCGGGCGGGGCGACGCCCATCGCCTTCATCTCGTCGAGCATCGCCGCGTAGGGGAAGCCGCCGCCGAGCATGTCCCAGGCGTAGGCGGAGACGTTGCCGCCGGGCCGGGTGACGCGAACCATCTCGGCCACGGCCATCGCCGGGTCGGGCACGAAGAAGATCACCAGGGCCATCACCGAAGCGTCGAACCGGGCGGCGGCCCAGGGCAGGGACTGGGCGTCGCCGACATGGAACGCCACCGGCGTACCGGCGGGCAGGCGGGTGCGGGCGAACTCGATCTGCGCCCCCGCGGGGTCGATGCCCTGGAGATCGGCCGGTGCGCAGCGCTCCGCCAGCATCTCGGTGAATGCGCCGTTGCCGCAGCCGACGTCGACCCAGCGCCAGCCCGGTGCCGGGTCGAGCCAACGCAGGAAGGCGTCGCCGACGGATTGGCTCCAGACGCCCATGTAGACCTCGTAGGCGGCGCCATCGTCGAAGCGAATCGGCGGGGAGTTCATGCGGGCTCCGGGAAGTCGCTGGAAGCCGACTGTAGACGCTGCCGTGCGCAGCGAAGGCCCAGCGCGCGGGCATCGCGTCCGCGGCAAGTGCCGGTGCAAGCTGGCGGAGGCGCATCATCCCCGAACCGGAGGGTGAGCTCAGCACGAACCCTCGGTCGCTCCGCCGCTTGACGCCGATCAATGTCCCAGGCGATGGGCGCTCAAGAATGCAACGCTGTTTGTCCTCGAACGGGGTGGTTCATGGCGCACGCCTCTCGTGTCATTGCCGGCATCGGACTCGCCGACCAGCCTCGCAAGAGCCGCTGGCCGGCACGCATGGACCTGGCGCAGAGCCTGAGCGGCCTGGTCCTCGGCCTGTTCATGTGGGGGCACATGTTCTTCGTCTCGTCGATCCTGGTGAGCCGGGACTTCATGTGGACGATCACCAGGATGTTCGAGGGCTACTTCTTCTTCGGCAGGGCCTTTCCCGCCATCGTGTCGGTCATCGTCTTCGCGATCGTGATGTTCGTCGTGCTGCACGCGTTCCTCGCGATGCGCAAGTTCCCGGCGAACTACCGGCAGTACCGCCTGTTCGTCGGCCACAAGAACCTGCTCCGGCACGAGGACACCACCCTCTGGTGGGTGCAGTTCGTGACCGGGTTCGCGCTGTTTTTCCTCGCCACGGTGCACCTCTACCAAATGCTGATGCACCCGGGCGACATCGGCCCCTACGAGTCGGCCGACCGGGTGTGGTCGGGCCGGTGGTGGCCGCTCTATCTCGTCATGCTGTTCTGCGTCGAACTGCACGGCGGCATCGGCCTCTATCGCCTGGCGGTGAAGTGGGGCTGGCTCGAAGGCAAGGACGCGAATGCCAGCCGCAGGCGGCTCAAGACGCTGAAGTGGGTCCTGACCGTCTTCTTCCTCGTGCTCGGCCTCGCCACGCTCGCCGCCTACATGAAGATCGGCTACGAGCACCAGGATCGGGCCGGCGCGCGCTACACGCCGGCGTGGCTGCAGAGCCCGCCCCAGGCGCCGCCGCCGCCCTGGTGGCCTTCCTGGCTGAAGGAGGCGCCGAAATGAAGGTCGTCTATACCGACGTGCTGGTGATAGGCGGCGGCCTGGCCGGGCTGCGTATGGCGATCGGCGCAAAGCGCCGCGGCCACGAGGCCGTCATCCTTTCGCTGGTGCCGGCCAAGCGCTCGCACTCCAAGGCGGCGCAGGGCGGCATGCAGGCGAGCCTGGGCAACGTGATCAAGGGCCAGGGCGACAACGAGGACGTCCACTTCGAGGACACGGTGCGCGGCTCCGACTGGGGCGCCGACCAGGAAGTGGTGCGCATGTTCGTCAACACCGCGCCCAAGGCGGTTCGCGAGCTGGCGGCCTGGGGCGTGCCGTGGAGCCGGGTTCGCCGCGGTGACCGCGACGTCATCATCAACGGCAAGAAGGTCACCATCACCGAACGCGACGAAGCCCACGGCACGGTGGCGCAGCGCGACTTCGGCGGCACCAAGAAGTGGCGCACCTGCTACGTGTCCGACGGAACCGGGCATGCGATGCTCAATGCCGTGGCCGATCGTGCGATCGCCGAGTCGATCCCGGTCCATGAGCGCACCGAGGCGCTCGCCCTGATCCACGACGGCAGCCGTTGCCACGGAGCGGTGGTCCGGGACCTCGTCACCGGCGAGCTCTGCGCGTATCTCGCGAAGGCCACGGCGATCGCCACGGGCGGTGCGGGCCGCCTTTACCGGGTCACGACCAATGCGGTGATCTGCGAGGGCATGGGCCACGCCATCGCCCTCGAAACCGGCGTCGCGGCGCTCGGCAACATGGAGGCGGTGCAGTTCCACCCGACCGGGATCTTCCCGGCGGGGATCCTGGTCACAGAGGGCTGCCGCGGAGACGGCGGGCTGCTCAAGGACGCCGACGGGCATCGCTTCATGCCCGACTACGAGCCGGAGAAGAAGGAGCTCGCATCGCGCGACGTGGTGAGCCGCCGGATGGAGGAGCACATCAAGAAGGGCAAGGGAGTCAAGAGCCGCTTCGGCGACCATCTCTGGCTCGACATCACCCTCCTGGGCGAGCACCACATCCGGCGCAACCTGCGCGAGGTCTTCGAGATCTGCCATCACTTCCTCGGCGTCGACCCGACGCGGGACCTGATCGCCGTGCGCCCGGCCCAGCACTACACGATGGGCGGCGTGCGCACCAATCCCACCGGCGAGAGCCCGACCCTGAAGGGCCTGTTCGCCGCCGGCGAGGCCGCCTGCTGGGACATGCACGGCTTCAACCGGCTCGGCGGCAACTCGGTCGCGGAAACGGTCGTCGCCGGCATGATCGTGGGCGAGTACATCGCCGACTTCTGCGATCGGCCCGGCAACGACGCCGACATTCCCACCGGACTGGTGCGCGAGTTCCTGGGTCGCGAGCAGGCCAGGCTCGACGCCATCGTGCACGGCTCGGGCACCGAGGATGCCGGCGCGATCAAGGCGCAGATGCAGGAGATCATGACCGGCAAGGTCGGCATCTTCCGTACCGGAGCCGAGCTCGGGCAGGCGGTCGACGAGCTGCAGAAGCTGCTGGTCCGGAGCCGCGCTATCGGCCTGAGGTCGCGCTCTCCGGGCGCCAATCCGGAACTGGTGACCGCCTACCGCGTGCAGAGGATGCTGAAGCTCGCGCTCTGCGTCGCCTATGGCGCGCTGCAGCGCACCGAGAGCCGGGGCGCGCACTTCCGCCAGGACTTCCCGCGGCGCGACGACGCCGCGTGGCTGAAGCGCACGATCGCCACCTGGAAAGGCGAAGGAGACGTCCTGCCGACACTCGGCTACGAGCCGCTGGACATCGCCCGCATGGAGCTGCCGCCGGGCTGGCGCGGTTACGGCACGAAGGACTACACCGACCACCCGGCGACGGCGGCCCGCCAGGCCGAGGTCGAGGCGGCGAAGCTGAAGATCGAGGACCGCCACGAGCGGCAGCACGCCCTGATGCCCTACGAGCACCTGCTCCCCGAAAGGCTGCGCGGGCGGAACGAAAGAATCGACGATCCGTTTCCGCCGGCGCAGGCTCTCGCGTCCGGAGACGCCCAAGAACCGTTGTTCGTCCGCGAAGGCGAGTGAAGGCCCGAGGTCCCGCAGCCAAGGCAGAGGAATTCCGATGAGCACATCCCAGAGCCAGCCGACGACCGGCCAGAAGATCCGGCTGAACATCGTTCGCCACAACCCGGCCGATCCGGACAGCGTGCCGCGCATGCAGGCCTTCGAGCTCGAGCAGAGCGAAGGCATGACGCTCTTCATCGCCCTGAACGAGATCCGGGAAACGCTCGACCCGTCGCTGCAGTTCGACTTCGTCTGCCGCGCCGGCATCTGCGGCAGCTGCGGGATGATGATCAACGGCCGCCCGGGACTGGCCTGCCGGACGCTGACCCGGGACATCGGCCCGGACATCACGCTGGCGCCGCTGCCGGTGTTCAAGCTGGTCGGCGACCTGTCGGTAGACACCGGCACCTGGATGCGGGCGATGAGCGAGCGGCTCGAGACCTGGGTGCACATGAAGCAGGCCGAGGTCGATCTCCAGCGGATCGAGGAACGGATGGAGCCCGAGCTCGCCGAAGAGGTCTATCTCCTGGACCGCTGCATCGAGTGCGGCTGCTGCGTGGCCGGCTGCGGCACCGCGCGCATGCGCGAGGACTTCGTCGGCGCCGTCGGGCTCAACAAGATCGCGCGCTTCCGTCTCGACCCGCGCGACGACCGCAGCGACGAGGACTTCTACGAGCTGATCGGCGACGACAACGGCGTGTTCGGCTGCATGTCGCTCCTTGCCTGCCACGACCTGTGCCCGAAGGAGCTGCCGTTGCAGACGCAGATCGCGTTCATCCGCCGCAAGATGGTGCGCGAGGGGCTCAGGTAGCGCCGCACGCCGGGCGACCTGCATGCACTAGCCGGGGTCGCGTTCCCTCGCCAGCCGCATCAGATTGCTTTCGCTGGTCGTCGCTCCCACCGTCCTCGCCAGTTGCCGGCTGGTGCTGATGTAGGCGTGCCCCACCCGGCTGTCGAAGTAGAGCGAGTCTCCCTTCGCCAGCTTCACGATCTCGCCGCTCTCGAAGTACACCTCCACCGCGCCCGAGAGCACGTAGACGAACTCCTCGCCCTCGTGCCGGGCATAGTCCTCCGGACCCTCGATGCGCCGGGCGTGCACCGTGCCGAGGATCGGGTTCATCTGCTTGCCGGCGCCTTGCGTGGCGAGGAACTCGTAGCTGAAGGCCAGGCCGCGGTAGGTCACGCCCTGGCCGGCGCGGGTGACGATGGGACCCTGGAAGTCCTGCGCCTCGCCGCCGGCCTCGGCGAACAGGGCGCCCATGTCCATGCGCAGCGCCCGGCCCAGGGCCGAGAACTTCTCGTAGCTCAGCGCCAGCTGGCCGCGCTCGGCGCGCGAGATGGTGGTGATGCTGATGCCCGAGCGCTCGGCGGTCTCGGCGAGGGTCCAGCCGAAGCGCTTGCGCGCGCTGCGCAGGCGCTTGCCGAAGGTCTCGCGGTCGAGGGTGCGAAGCTGCGCGAGCGCCCGCGGGCGCGCATCGCGGGGGCGGGCCGCGGCCGGGCTCACCGAGGCGCTTCGATCGCGCACCGCGGTGCGCCGCGAGGCACTGCCGGTGCGCTGGAGGCTCTTGGGCATGGTGCATGATTTTGCGGGAACGCAAATCCGGCGCACAAGCCAATTCGTGGCTCCCTGGCGACGAGGCGACAAAGTTTTGCGGATACGCAAAATCTGCTCTAGCATCGGCCAATGACCCGCACCGCCGACTGCATCGTCATCGGCGCCGGCATCGCCGGCGCGGCGGCCGGTTTCTTCCTCGCGCCGCATCTGAAGGTGCTGCTCGTCGAGCAGGAGGCGCAGCCGGGCTTTCATTCCACCGGCCGCTCGGCTGCGCTCTTCATGGAGAGCTACGGCACGGCGCAGGTGCGCGCCCTGACGATGGCCAGCCGCGCCTTCTTCGAGCAGCCGCCCGAAGGCTTCACCGAGCATCCCCTGCTCGGCGCGCGCGGCGCCATGATGGTCGCGAGCCATGGCCAGGAGGCGCCGCTGCAAGAGCACTGGGCGGTGCTGCAGCCGATCTCGCCGCGCGGCCGGCTGCTCGATGCGGCCCAGACCTGCGCCCTCGTGCCGGTGCTGCGTCGCGAGCAGGTGATCGGCGCCGTGCACGAGCCCGACGCCTCCGACATGGACGTGCACGCCATCCATCAGGGGTTTCTTCGCGGCATCCGCCGCGCCGGCGGCGCGTTGCTGGCCGACGCGCCGGTCACTTCGCTGCGCCGCGAGGGCGGTCTGTGGCAGGTGCGGGCCGGGACCCATGCGCTCGAGGCGCCGCTGCTGATCAACGCGGCCGGCGCCTGGGCCGACGCGGTCGGCCAGCTCGCCGGCGCACGACCGATCGGCCTCGTGCCCAAGCGCCGCTCGGCCTTCATCTTCGCGCCGCCCGAAGGCGTGGCCAGCGTCGCCTGGCCGCTGACGGCGGGGGTCGAGGAGGACTGGTACTTCAAGCCCGACGCCGGCATGCTGCTCGGCTCGCCGGCCAACGCCGACCCGGTGCCGCCGCACGACGTGCAGCCCGAGGAGCTCGACATCGCCACCGCCATCGCCCGCATCGAGCGCATGACCACGCTCGCGATCCGTCGGCCGACGCGCACCTGGGCGGGCCTGCGCTCCTTCGTCGCCGACGGCGACCTGGTCGGCGGCGCCGATCCCGAGCTGCCCGGCTTCTTCTGGTCGGCGGCGCAGGGCGGCTACGGCATCCAGACTTCGCCGGCCATGGGCCAGTCGGTCGCGGCGCTGGTGCGCGGCGAGCCGATTCCCGCGCACGTCTCCGGCTTCGGCCTCACCCCGGCGATGCTCTCGCCTTCGCGCCTCGCGCGCGCCTGAATCCTCGAATCCCCATGCGTGTCTTCACCGGCGGCATCGCCACCGAAACCAACACCTTCGCGCCCATGCCCACCGGCATGGCCACCTTCCGCGACCGTGGCTACTACCCGGCTGGAACGCACCCCGACCAGATGTTCTATTTCGCCGGTCCGCTCTGGGCCTTGCGGCTGCGGGCCAAGGACAAGGGCCTGGACGTCGTCGAAGGCCTGGTGGCCGGCGCCCAGCCGAGCGGCACGACCACGCGTGCCTGCTACGAGGCGCTGCGCGAGGAGCTGCTCGCCGACCTGCGCAAGGCGCTGCCGGTCGACATGGTCCTGCTCGGCCTGCACGGGGCGATGGTCGCCGACGGCTACGACGACTGCGAAGGCGACCTGCTGCAGAAGGTGCGCGCCATCGTCGGGCCTGGCGTCGTCGTCGGCGCCGAGCTCGACCCGCACTGCCACCTCACGCCGGCCATGGTCGAGAGCGCCGACCTGCTGATCGCCTACAAGGAGTATCCGCACACCGACGTGCTGGAGCGCGCCCTCGAGCTGGTCGACCTGGGTGCGGCGATCGTCGAGAAGCGGGTTCGCCCGGTGGCGGCGACGGTCGACTGCGAGATGATCGCCACGGTGCACACCTCGCGCGAACCGGCCCGCTCGTTCGTCGATCGCCTCCAGGCGATGGAGGGCAAGGACGGCGTGCTCTCGATCTCCATCGCCCACGGCTTCGGCTGGGGCGACGTTCCCGAGATGGGCACCAAGGTCCTGGTCTACACCGACGGCGACGAAGCCAAGGCCCGGGCGCTCGCGCGCCGGCTCGCCGACGAGCTGATCGGCATGCGTGACCGCCTCGCACCGCCGAGCCCGTCGATCGACGCGGCGCTCGACGAGGCCCTCGCGGTCGAGGGCGGCCCGGTCGTCATCTCCGACGGCGCCGACAACCCCGGCGGCGGCGCCGCCAGCGACGCCACCTTCTTCCTCAGGCGGATCGTCGAACGCGGCCTGCGCGATGTCGCCATCGGCCCGTTCTGGGATCCGCTCGCGGCGCGCATCGCCATCGAGGCGGGCGTGGGTGCGCGCCTGGCGCTGCGCATCGGCGGCAAGGTCAGCCCGCTTTCCGGCGACCCGATCGATCTGGAGTGCATGGTGAAGGCGATCCGCCTCGAGCACGTGCAAAGCGGCCTGTCGAACACCCGCGTCGAGATGGGCGCCAGCGCCCTGGTTGAGGCGAACGGCGTCGAGATCCTGCTCTGCTCGCTGCGCAACCAGGCGATGGGCACGGACCTCTTCACCGGCATAGGCTGCGACCTGGCGACCAAGAAGATCGTCGTCGTCAAGTCGTCGCAGCACTTCCACGCCTCGTATTCGAAGATCGCCAAGCGCGTGATCTACGCGGCCGCGCCGGGCGCGGTGACGCACGACCTGCGCACGCTCCCCTACCGCAAGGTTCGCCGGCCGAAGTGGCCGCTCGACGCCTGACTCCCCCGATTCGCTCGCCGCCTTCCATCCGCACCGGAGTACCCCCGCCATGCCCCGACCCCTTCTCGCCCGCCTCGCCGCCGGCCTCGCCGGCGCCGCTCTGCTCGTGGCAGCCGCGCTGCCCGCCGCGGCGCAGACCAAGACGCTCAAGATCGTCGCCCACGCCGACGTGAAGATCCTCGATCCGACCTTCACCACCGCGTACATCACGCGCAACTTCGGCTACATGGTCTACGACATGCCCTTCGGCCTCGACGAGAAGGGCCAGCCGAAGCCGCAGATGGTCGACAAGTGGACGACGTCGAAGGACGGCAAGCTCTGGACCTTCACCCTGCGGCCGAACCTGAAGTTCTCGGACGGAACCGCGGTGACCTCGACCGACGTGGTCGCCTCGATGCAGCGCTGGACCACGAAGGACGGCATCGGCCGCGCCATGACCGCGATCTCCAAGCCGGAGTGGAAGGCGATCGACGAGAAGACCTTCACCCTGACCCTCGAGGAGCCTTTCGGCCTGGTGCTCGAAGGCATGGCCAAGGCCTCGGGCTTTCCGCCGGTGGTGATGCCTGAGCGGATCGCCAAGCTGCCCACGACCGCGCCGCTCACCGAGGTGATGGGCTCGGGACCCTTCGTCTTCAAGCGCGACGAGTGGGTGCCGGGCAACAAGGTGGTGTTCGTGCGCAACCCGAACTACGTGGCACGCAGCGACGCGCCGAACGGCGCCGCGGGCAGCAAGAAGCCGCACTTCGACCGCGTCGAGTGGCTCTACATTCCCGACGCGAACAGCGCCGCTGCCGCCCTGAAGAAGGGCGAGGTCGACTACATCGAGCAGGTGCCGCCCGACTACATCAACACCCTGCGCGTCGATCCGAACATCAGGCTCGTGCCCTCGGGTTCGTGGCAGGGCTGGATGGTGATGAACCAGCTCCATCCGCCGTTCAACAACCCGAAGGTGCGCCAGGCGGTGCTGAAGGCGGTGAATCAGGACAAGTTCATGGCCGCCATGGGCTACCCGAAGGACCTGCGGGTCACGAGTTGCGCCACGTTCTTCATCTGCGGTGGCCCGAACGAGACCTTCGCCGGCGCCGAGCCGTGGCGCACGCCCGACGTCGCCAAGGCCAAGCAGATGCTCGCCGACGCCGGGTACAAGGGCGAGAAGGTGGTGCTGCTGGTGCCGAGCGACATCACCTACCTCAACGCCGAGGCACTGATGGCGGCGCAGACGCTGAAGAGCATCGGCATGAACGTCGACATGCAGACCTCCGACTGGGCCACCATCGGCGGCCGCCGGGCGAAGAAGGACGCGCCCGATGCCGGCGGCTGGAACATGTATGTCACCGTGGCCGGCAGCTTCGACTCCGACTCGCCGATCACCAACGCCTACCTCAGCGCCTCCTGCGGTACGCCGCTGCCGGGCTGGCCCTGCAACAAGGAGCTCGACGACCTGCGCACCGCCTGGCTGAAGGAATCCAACCCGGCCAAGCGGAAGGAGCTGCTCGACAAGTTCCACACCCAGGCCTTCGAGGCGCTGCCGTACATCAGCGCCGGCCAGTACTCGCCGGTGGGCGCGCTGCGCAAGGACATCAAGGGCGCCGAGAACCTGAAGGGCGGCCTGCCGTTCGTCTGGTACCTGGACAAGTAGGCGCACCTTTGGCTGAACGCCCGGCCGCATGAACTATCTCCTGCGGCGGCTCGCCGCCACGCTGCCGGTGATGGCGGTGGTGGCGGTGGTCGTCTTCCTCCTGATCCATCTTTCGCCCGGCGACCCGGCGGCGCTGATCGCCGGCGACCTGGCGACCACCGACGACATCGATCGGCTGCGCGTCGCCCTCGGGCTCGACAAGCCCTTGCCGGTGCAGTTCTTCGGCTGGGTCGGCCGCATCCTGAGCGGCGACCTCGGCACCTCGATCTTCACCCAGGTGCCGGTGACGCAGCTGCTGGCGCAGCGCCTCGAGCCGACGCTCTCGATCGCGGTGCTGACGATGACCCTCGCCGTGCTGCTCTCGGTGCCGCTCGGCACGATCGCCGCGCACCGCGCCGGCCGCTGGGTCGACCGGGCGGTGATGCTGTTCTCGGTGCTCGCCTTCTCGGTGCCGGTGTTCCTGGTCGGCTACCTCCTGATGTACGCCTTCGCCATCCGCCTCGACTGGCTGCCGGTGCAGGGCTACTCGCCGCTCGCCGACGGCATCGGCCCATGGCTGCGCAGCCTGGCGCTGCCCTGCATCAACCTGGCGCTGCTCTACATGGCGCTGCTCACGCGCATGACCCGCGCCACCGTGCTCGAGGCGCTGCAGGAGGACTACATCCGCACCGCGCGCGCCAAGGGCCTGGGCGTGCCGGCGGTGCTGGGCCACGCGCTGCGCAATGCGGCGGTGCCGATCGCGACGACCGTGGGCGTGGGCATTGCCCTCCTGATCGGCGGCGTGGTCGTGACCGAGACGGTGTTCGCCATCCCCGGCATCGGCCGCCTGGTGATCGATTCGGTGCAGCGCCACGACTACCCGGTGATCCAGAGCGTGCTGCTGCTCTCGGCCGGCGTGTACGTGCTGATCAACCTGCTGATCGACCTGAGCTACCAGTTCTTCGATCCGCGCATCCGCTACTGAGACGATTCCGTGTCTGCCGTGCTGCCGCCCGTGCCCGAGACCGTCGCCGCCGACGAGAGCGTGGGTCCGCCCGGACTAAGGGGGCGCTGGCTGCGCAAGAACCCGACGCTGGTGCTCGGCGCGGTGCTGCTGCTCCTGATGGCGATGCTCGCCCTCGCCGCGCCGGCGCTCGCGACCCACGACCCGGAAGACATCGATCCGTCGGCGCGGCTCGAAGCACCTTCGCCCGAGCACCGCTTCGGCACCGATGCGCTCGGCCGCGACGTCTACAGCCGGGCCCTGCTCGGCGGCAGGATCTCGCTCGTCGTCGGCTGCACCGTGGCGGCGCTGGCGACCGTGTTCGGCGTCGTCCTCGGCATGGTCGCCGGCTTCGTGCGCCGCGCCGACGGGCCGGTGATGCGGGTCATGGACGGACTGATGGCGATCCCTGGCATCCTGCTGGCGATCGCCTTGATGGCGGTGACGCGGGCCAGCCTCGCGACCGTGATCGTCGCCATCACCGTGCCCGAGATCCCGCGGGTCGTGCGCCTGGTGCGCTCGCTCTCGCTCACCTTGCGCGAGCAGCTCTTCGTCGAGGCGGCGCATGCCGTCGGCACGCGGCTGCCGGCGGTGCTCTGGCGGCACGTGCTGCCGAACATGCTCGCGCCGCTGGTGGTCCAGGCCACCTTCGTCGCCGCCTCGGCGGTGCTGATCGAGGCGTCGCTGTCTTTCCTCGGCGTCGGCATCCCGGCGCAGACGCCGAGCTGGGGAAACATGATGGCCGAGGGCCGGAACGTCGTCGCGGTGGCGTTCCACATCATCCTGTATCCCGGCATCCTGCTGGCGGTGACGGTGCTCTCGATCAACATGGTCGGCGACGGGCTCCGCGACGCGCTCGATCCGCGCCTGGCGAGGCAGCTGTGACCCCATTCACCGCCGCTGCGGCGGCAAGGCCGCCGCTCCTCGCGGTCGAGGAGCTGCGCACCACCTTCGCCACGCGGACCGGGCCGGTGCGCTCGGTCGACGGCCTGACCTTCACGGTGAACGACGGCGAGACGCTCGGCATCGTCGGCGAATCGGGCTGCGGCAAGAGCGTCACCGCGCTCTCGATCCTGCGCCTGGTGCCGGTGCCGCCGGGGCGCCACGGCGGCGCGGTGCGCTACCGCGGCCGCGACCTGCTGGCGCTGAGCGAGAAGGAGATGCGCGCCATCCGCGGCGACCGCATCTCGATGATCTTCCAGGAGCCGATGACCTCGCTCAATCCGGTGCTGAGCGTCGGCCGGCAGATCGCCGAGTGCGTGCAGCTGCACCAGAAGCTCGGCCGCGCCGAGGCGATGGCGCGCGCGGTGGCGATGCTGAAGCTGGTGCAGATCCCCGAGGCCGAGCGCCGGGCCAGCGAGTATCCGCACCAGCTTTCCGGCGGCATGCGGCAGCGGGTGATGATCGCGCTCGCGCTTTCGTGCAAGCCCGAGCTGCTGATCGCCGACGAGCCGACCACCGCCCTCGACGTCACCATCCAGGCGCAGATCCTCGACCTGGTGAAGCGCCTGCAGCGCGAGCTCGGCATGGGCGTGATCATGATCACCCACGACCTCGGCGTCGTTGCCGAGAGCTGCGACCGGGTGGTGGTGATGTATGCCGGCAGGAAGGTCGAGGAGGCGACCGTGCTCGACCTGTTCGACCGGCCGCGCCATCCCTACACCCGGGCGCTGATGGCCTCGATGCCGGCGCTCAGCACGCGCGCGGCGCGCCTGGCCGAGATCCCGGGCCTGGTGCCGGCCCCGCACCAGCTCGGCCGCGGCTGCGCCTTCGCGCCGCGCTGCGCCTATGCCGAGGCGCGCTGCCGGGTCGAGCAGCCGGCGCTGCGCGTCGACCAGCTCGGCCACGGCGCCGCCTGCTTCGCGGTCGAGGAAGGGCGCATACCCGAGCACGTGCCGGAGCTGGCCGGGCCATGAGCGCCACGCCTTTGCTCGCGGTCGAGAAGCTGCGCAAGCACTACCTCTCGCCCAAGCCCTGGATCGGCAAGGGTCGGCCGCCGATCCAGGCGGTGGACGACGTCTCCTTCACGGTCGAGCGCGGCGAGACGCTGGCGCTGGTCGGCGAGTCGGGCTGCGGCAAGACGACGACCGCGAAGTCGGTGGTGCGCCTGGTCGAGCCCACCTCCGGCTCGATCCGGCTCGAGGGCGAGGAGCTGACCACGCTTTCGGCCGAGCGCATGCGCCAGCGCCGCAAGGACCTGCAGATCGTCTTCCAGGATCCCTATGCCTCGCTCGACCCGCGCCTGGCGGCCGGCGAGATCGTCGCCGAGCCGCTGCGCAACTTCGCCGGCATGACCGGCGCCGAGCGGAAGGAGCGGGTGCAGTGGCTGTTCGCCCGGGTGGGCCTGCGCCCCGAGTCGGCGGCCAAGTATCCGCACGAATTCTCCGGCGGCCAGCGGCAGCGCCTCGGCATCGCCCGGGCGCTGGCCCTGAACCCGAAGCTGATCGTCTGCGACGAGCCCGTCTCGGCGCTCGACGTCTCGGTGCAGGCCCAGGTGGTGAACCTGCTGATGGACCTGCAGGCCGAGCTCGGCATCGCCTACCTGTTCGTCGCCCACGACCTGGCGGTGGTGCGCCACATCAGCCACCGCGTCGCCGTGATGTACCTCGGGCAGATGATGGAAGTGGCCGACCGCGACACCCTGTTCGCCGCGCCGCGCCATCCCTACACCGAGATCCTGCTCTCGGCCGTGCCGGTACCGAACCCGCGCATCAGGCCGCAGCGGCTGCTGTTGCAGGGCGACCCGCCGAGCCCGGCGAACCCGCCGCCGGGCTGCCGCTTCCACACCCGCTGCCCGCTGGCGCAGCCGGTCTGTCGCGAGCAGCGGCCGCAGCTCACACCGCGCGAGGCCGGCGCGGGTACGCAATGGGTGGCCTGCCACTTCCGCTGAACCCTTCTTGTCATGAGGACCGCATGAGCACGACCCCGACCTACGACCTGCTGATCCGCGGCGGCACCGTCATCGACGGCACCAAGGCGCCGCGCTTCGACGCCGACGTCGCCATCCTGGACGGCCGCATTGCCGCCATCGGCGAGCTCGCCGGCGCGAGCGCCAGGCGCAGCATCGATGCCGCCGGCCTGATCGTCGCCCCCGGCTTCATCGACTCGCACACCCACGACGACCAGGCCCTGCTGGCGCAGCCCGACATGGGATTCAAGGTCTCGCAAGGGGTGACGACGGTGATCGCCGGCAACTGCGGCATCAGCGCCGCGCCGCTGGTGCGCGGCATGAAGCTGCCGATGCCGCTCGACCTGATCGACGGCCCCGACAGCGAGCGCCACGAGACCTTCGCCTCCTGGGTGGCGGCGCTTTCGGCCAAGCCGGCGGCGACCAACGTCGCCGCGCTGGTCGGCCATTCGACGCTGCGCGCCGCGACCATGAAGGACCTCGACCGCGAGGCCAACGCCGAGGAGATCGCGGCGATGCAGGCCTTGCTGGTGGAAGCGCTCGACGCCGGCGCGATCGGCCTCTCGACCGGCACCTTCTATCCGCCGGCGCTGAAGGCGAGCACGGCCGAGATCGTCGCGGTCGGCCGGCCGTTGACGGCGCGCGGCGGCCTCTACGTCACCCACATGCGCGACGAGTCGTCGAAGGTGATGGAGGCGCTCGACGAAACCTTCCGCATCGGCCGCGAGCTTGCCATCTCCGTCGTGGTGTCGCACCACAAGGTGCAGAACCGGCCGAACTTCGGCCGTTCCGAGGAAACGCTCGCCTTCGTCCGCGAGACGATGAAGGGGCAAAGCGTCTGCCTCGACTGCTATCCCTACACCGCCGGCTCGACCATGATCCGCACCGACCGCGGCATGCTCGACGGCCGCGTGCTCATCGCCTCGAGCGTGCCCCATCCGGAATGCGCCGGCCGCGAGCTCGGCGAGATCGCCACCGAATGGGGCGTCGCCGAAAGCGAGGCCGCGCGGCGGATGCAGCCGGGCACCGCGATCTACTTCCTGATGGACGAGAACGACGTCCGGCGCATCCTCGCCTTCGACGACACCATGATCGGCTCCGACGGCATCCCCGTCGGCGAGAAGCCGCATCCGCGCCTCTGGGGTACCTTCCCGCGGGTGCTCGGCCACTACAGCCGCGACGTGGGCCTGTTTCCGCTCGAGACCGCGGTCTGGAAAATGACCGGCCTGACGGCGCGCAACTTCGGCCTCGCCGACCGCGGCAGCGTCGCCGTCGGCAAGCACGCGGACCTGGTGCTGTTCGACGCCGGCACGGTGAAGGACGCCGCCACCTACGAGGAGCCGACCCGGCCGGCCGTGGGCATCCACACGGTGATCGTCAACGGCGGCGTCGCCTGGGAAGGCGGGCGCTCGACCGGGGTGCGCCGCGGCCGGGTGCTGCGGCGAACGCCGTCGGCCACACATGCAGGGGCGGCGGCATGAGCGCCGCCATCGCGATCCGACGCTATCCGACGCCGCTGCCGGTGCCGTTCTCGAAGGCGGTGCGCGCCGGCGACTTCCTCTTCCTCTCCGGCGTGCTGGCGATGGATGCGCAGGCGCGCATCGTCGACGGCGACATCCAGGTGCAGACCAAGGTGGTGCTGGAGCGCATCGCCGCCACGCTCGAGGAATGCGGCGCGACGATGGCGCAGGTGGTGAGGGCGACGATCTGGCTCGCCGACCTGGCGGATTTCGCCGCCTTCAATGCCGAGTACGCGAAGCATTTCGGCGGCGGCCTGCCGGCGCGGTCGTGCGTGCAGGCGGTGCTTTACCAGGGCGCCAAGGTGGAGATCGAGGTCCAGGCCTTCGTGCGCGACGACGTCATGTACTGAGCGCCGGCACCTGGTGACGCCGATGACGGCGCCGCCGCGCTACCAGTTGCGGATCGTCGGGTTCCTGAACGCGTAGTTGTTGGGGACCGACAGGTTCGAGAACGAGAAAGACAGACTCACGTCGAGCGATGTCACCTGGTGCCACCAGCCCAGCGGCAGAAACACCGTGTCGCCCGGCTCGGCCACCACCTCGAGCACCTTCACGTCCTCGAAATCCGGGTAGCGGTAGAGGTCGGGCGCATCGAGGTCGATCGGGCTGTACACCTCGAAGTGGTTGTACAGGCGGGGCGTGTCCAGCGGCGAAATGAAGCGCCAGCGCTTGCGGCCGACGATCTGCGTGTGGAACAACATGATCGTGTCGTGGTGCAGCGGCGTGACCGTGCCTGCCGGGCCGAACCAGAACGATGCTCGCTCGGACAGTTCCGCTCGGTTGCAGATCTTCGGCAGCGTGCCGATGTCGGCCAGCAAGGCCGCAAATTCCGGGCGACGCAGCGCTTCGTTGTTGGCCGTGAGGTAGTAGTCGTTGGAGGGGCCGCCGGCGAGCACCCGGTCGACGAAATCGGCCAGCCGGACCTGGCGTTGGTGGTTCAGCTTGTTCTGCTCGTACTTCGGGTCGGCGCTGCGCTCGGCCTGGACTTGCACATCGAGGTGCCCGAAGCGGGCTTTCAGGTCCTGCGGCGACCAGCGCTTCATCGCCGGCCAATCGGCCGCCACCCCCGTGAGCACCAGCGGGCGGCTGCCGCGAACATAGCGCTCCATGAACTCGCCTTGGGAGACGTTCTTGCGCTTCTCGACTCGCGTGTAATCGGGCGCCAGCTCACGCAGCCGTTGCTGGCTGGCCATCACCGATTCGAGCTTGTACTGAAGCTGCTGGACCTTGCGCGCTGCCAGGTAGGCGGGGTCGGTTTCCATGCGCGCGATGGCGGCCTCGGCTTCGGCGCGGTCGAGGCCCGCTCCGCACATCGTCACCAGCATCGACTCGGGCGTGCAGTTGCGCAGCCGGTTCTCGGCGATCCATTGCAGCCATTCGGCGTCGACCGGCTTGCCGGGCCGAAGCTCGCGCGGCGGAGGGCAGGCGTCGAGCGAATTCACGGGCTGCCTCGCAAGCCGAAAGGGGGTGCCGGTGTCTGCAAGGAAGTTCATGCGCAAGAAAGGGGTGGTGAAGCAGTGAATGATGGACAAGGCGTCGCTGGCGTTGCCCAGGCGGATTCAGGTTGCGATTTTCCGGCAACGGACTCTGCCACGCCGGCCCACTGGGCCCGCGGCCCGGAGGACACGCCGAAGGGCAGGGTCGTGAACGAATCCCGGCCGAGCCGACGGGAGGCCCACTGTATCGTGCACGACCATGGCTGCCATCGACGACCCCCGCCACGACCGCGAAGCCGGCAGCCGCAGCAGCACGCTCGACACGACGCGCATCGACGACGTTCGCATCGGCGCGGTCCGGCCGCTGATCACGCCGGCGTTGCTGCAGGAACGCGTTCCGGTCGACGACGACACGCTTGCCCTGGTCGAGTCGAGCCGGTCTGCGATCGCCGCGGTGCTTCACGGCGGCGACCCGCGTCTGGTGGTCGTCGTCGGCCCCTGCTCGATCCACGATCACGACCAGGCGATCGAGTACGCCACCCGGCTGAAGGCGGCGGCCGACCGGCTGGGCGACGACCTCCTGATCGTCATGCGCGCCTACTTCGAGAAGCCGCGCACGACGCTCGGCTGGAAGGGCTACATCAACGATCCGCACCTCGACGGCAGCTTCGCGATCAACGAAGGCCTGGAGCGGGCGCGCCGCCTCCTCCTCGACCTGACCCGACTCGGCGTGCCCACCGGCACCGAGTTCCTCGACCTGCTGAGCCCGCAGTACGTCGCCGACCTCATCGCCTGGGGCGCGATCGGCGCGCGCACGACGGAAAGCCCGAGCCACCGCCAGCTCGCCTCGGGCCTCAGCTCGCCGATCGGCTTCAAGAACGGCACCGACGGCAGCGTCAAGGTCGCGGCCGACGCGATCCTCGCAGCGCGCTCGCCGCACGCCTTCATGGGGATGACGAAGATGGGCGTGGCCGCGATCTTCGAGACCCGCGGCAACGACGACTGCCACGTGATCCTGCGCGGTGGCAGGGTGCCGAACTACGGAGCGGCCGAGGTCGCCGCCGCCTGTGCCACCCTGCGCGCCGCCGGCCTGCGCGAGCAGGTGATGATCGATTTCTCGCACGGCAACAGCGCCAAGGACCCGCTCCGCCAGATCGCCGTCGCCGACGACGTGGCGGCGCAGATCGCCGCCGGCGACGAGCGGATCATCGGCGTGATGATCGAGAGCCACCTCGAGGCCGGGCGGCAGGACCTGGTGCCGGGCGTGGCCCTGAAGCGCGGCGTGTCGATCACCGACGCCTGCATCGGCTTCGCGCAGACCGAGCCGGTCCTCGCGGTGTTGGCGAACGCGGTGCGCACGCGCCGGAGTCGGGCGGGGCGGATCCAGCGGATCTAGCCCTGGCGGCCGGCGGCCAGGCTCCAGCCGGGCTTGCTGCCGAGCGCCTGGAGGACGGCCTTGTCGTCGGCCGTGACTTCGTACTCGGCGAGCGTGCGCTCGCGGAAGGTGACCTGCGGGAATTCCCGGAGCAGCGGCACGAGCTGGGCGCGGGCTTGCTGGGACTGGCCGTTGAAGCGCAGGATCGAGGTGGTCATGGGTGGAACGACGGGGCGTCGGCAGCGGGATCGTATGCGCGCCCAACGTGGCGTTGGCGCCGTCCGTTGACGCACCCCTCCGAATGCGGAATTTCTTTACGCTGGCGTGTTCATGGAACGCAACTACATCGAGGAACAGACCAGCGGCGGCGTGCCCCTCAAGATGTGGACCCGCGGCGTGCCGGTGGAAGACTCGGCCCGGCGCCAGCTGGAGAACGCGGCCCGGCTGCCGATCGTCTTCAGGCACGTCGCCGCCATGCCCGACGTCCACTTCGGCATCGGTGCGACCGTGGGCTCGGTCATCCCGACCTTGAGGGCGATCATCCCGGCCGCCGTCGGCGTCGACATCGGCTGCGGCATGATCGCCTGCAAGACCACGCTGGCGGCCGAAGACCTGCCCGACAACCTGGCGCCGCTGCGCGCGGCGATCGAGCGCGCGGTGCCGCACGGCCGGGCGCCGGGCGCGCGCGACCCGGGCGCCTGGTGCAAGACGCCGGCCAGGGTCGACAGCGCATGGGCGGAGCTCGAGCCTGAGTTCAGGGCGATCTGCCGCGACCACCCGAAGCTGGAGAAGACCAACCACCACCAGCACCTCGGCACCCTGGGCAGCGGCAATCATTTCGTCGAGGTCTGCCTCGACGAATCCGGTGCGGTCTGGTTCATGCTGCATTCAGGCTCGCGCGGCGTCGGCAACGCGATCGGCACGATGTTCATCGAGCTCGCCCGGCAGGACGCACTGCGCAACAACGCCCACCTGCCGGATCGCGACCTCGCCTATTTCGAGGAAGGCGCGCGCCACTTCGGCGACTACGTCCGGGCCGTCGGCTGGGCGCAGAGGTTCGCGGCGGCGAACCGCGAGGTGATGATGAAGCAGGTGATCGAGGCCGCGAAGACGGTGCTCGCCAAGCCGTTCCGGAGCCACCTCGAGGCGGTGAACTGCCACCACAACTACGTCCAGAAGGAGCGCCACTTCGGCGAGGACATCTACGTCACGCGCAAGGGCGCGGTCAGTGCTCGGACGGGTGAGCTGGGCATCATCCCCGGCAGCATGGGCGCATGCAGCTACATCGTGCGCGGCAGGGGACACCCGGAGAGCTTCGCGTCGTGCTCGCACGGCGCCGGCCGCAGGATGAGCCGCGGCGAAGCCAGGCGCAGCTTCACGCTCGAGGACCACCGTGCCGCCACCGAAGGGGTCGAGTGCCGCAAGGACGCCGGGGTGATCGACGAGACGCCGGGCGCCTACAAGGACATCGATGCGGTCATGGCGGCGCAGAGCGACCTGGTCGATGTCGTGCACACGCTGAAGCAGGTGGTGTGCGTGAAGGGCTAGCCGCGGACCGCGTCGTCTAGCATGGCGCATGCGGCTGCTCATCCTCGAGGACGACGCTCAGCTCGGCGATGCGCTGGCCACGGGCCTGCGCCAGCTCGGGCATGCGGTCGACTGGTTCGCCAGCGGCGCGCAGGCGGATGCGGCGATCGACAGCGCTCCCTACGACGCCGCCGTGCTCGATCTGGGCCTGCCGGGGACCGACGGGATGGTGTGGCTGCGCCGCTGGCGCGAGCGTGGCTCGGTCCTGCCGGTGCTCATCCTCACGGCACGCGACGGCGTCGAGCAGCGCATCGGCGGCCTCGACGCCGGCGCGGACGACTACCTGATCAAGCCGATCTCCACCGAGGAGCTGGCGGCGCGCCTCAGGGCGATGCTGCGCCGCGCGACCGGGCGCGCCCAGTCCGAGTGGACGCATGGCGCCCTGCGCTACGACACCGTCAGCAAGCAGGTCCACTGGCAAGGCCGGCCGGTGGAGCTGACGGCCAGAGAGCTGGCGCTGCTCGAGGCGCTGCTGAAGCATCCGCAGCGGGTGCTGTCCAAGACGCAGCTGCAGGAGCAGCTCTACGACTGGAGTGGCCGCGAGCCCGAGAGCAATGCCCTGGAGGTGCACATCCATCGGTTGCGCCGCAAGATCCATCCGGACATCGTGCGCACGGTGCGTGGCGTCGGCTACGCGCTCGGCGCGGAGGTGCCGGCTTGAGCCTGCAGCGCCGCCTGCTGGCCTTCCTGCTGTTGTGCGCGCCGCTGGTGTGGGGCGTGGCGCTGATCGTGTCGGCGAGCCGGGCGCGACACGAGGTCAACGAGCTGTACGACTCGGAGATCATCCGCCTTGCGCGCCAGGTGCAGGCGACGCTGCCCGGCCTCGGCGATTCGGCCGGATCGCCGGCGGAGCTTGCGCCGTCGGGGGGTACGGCCGACCTGCGCGACCTGGCGATCGCCGTCTGGAGTGGCGAGGGCAAGCTGCTGCTGTCCGACCGGGAGGGCGTGCAGCTTCCGCGTCGCGCGGACGCCGTTGGCTTCGTCGACCTGACGCTCAGCGGCGATGCCTGGCGGGTCTACTACCTGCAGTCGGCGCGAGGCACCTGGCTGGTGGCCGCGGGGCAGCGGCTGTACGAACGCGACGAACTGGTCAAGGACCTGGTCAGCAGCCAGCTCCTGCCCTGGCTCCTGGTGCTTCCCGTGCTCCTGCTGGCCATGGCGTGGGCCGTGCGCCAGGCCCTCGCGCCGGTGCGCACGCTGACGGCCGACCTGCAGCGCCGCGGCGCCGATGACCTGCAGAAGGTGCCGACGGCGCTGATCCCGGTCGAGCTGGGCCCGCTGTTCGCGGCCATGAACGGCCTGTTCGCCCGCATCGAGTCGACGCTGGCGCGGGAACGCCGCTTCACCGCCGACGCGGCGCACGAGTTGCGGACGCCCCTGGCCGTGCTCCGCGCCCAATGGGACGTGCTGAGCCGCAGCCGCGAGGAGAGCGAGCGTTCGCGGGCTTTCGCCAGGCTGGGCGCGGGCCTGGACCGCATGGATCGCATGGTCGAGCAGCTGCTGGCCCTGTCGCGGGTGGATGCCGCCGAGCGACCGGCGCAAGCCGAGCCGGTCGAGTGGAAGCACGTGGTCGAACAGGTGGTGAACGACCTGCTGCCGCTCGCCGAACGGCGCCGCGTCGAGCTCGCCTGCGACTGGCCGGCCGAGGGCACGCCCGCCTTCGTGCTCCGCGGCGATGCCGACTTGCTGACGCTGCTGCTCCGGAACCTGTTGGACAACGCCGTCCGCTATGCGCCGGAAGGTAGCGAGGCGACGCTGCGCTTCAGCGCCGACGGGCTGGACGTCGAGAACGCCGGCCCGCCCTTGCCTCGCGAGATGGTGGCGCGCCTGGGCGAACGCTTCCACCGCGCGGCCGGACAGGCGGAGTCGGGCAGCGGCCTCGGCATCTCGATCGCGCAGCGCATCGCCGCGCTGCACGGCCTGGAGTTGCGCTACCGCGCCCGGTCGGACGGCAGCGGCGTCGTCGCCGAGCTGCGCCGGCTCAGCGCGCCTTGAGCTTGGCCAGCAGGGCGCGGACCTCTTCGCGCCGGCCGGTGTCGGCGATCTGCCGGCCGGGCCGTGCCGGAGCCTGCAGGGCGCGCTCGAGATAGACGATCGCTTCGTCGCGGCGGTCGGTTTCGGCGAGGAACTCGCCGTAGAAGAAGTTCGGATCGATGCCCTGCGGATTCACGGCGAGGGCCTTCTGCAGCAGCTCGCCGGCCTTGGCCTTGTCGCCGAAGCCGACCGGCCATCGCGGCACCTTGTAGTAGAGGACGCCCAGGCTGTTGTAGGCCGAGCCGTCGAGGGCGTTGCCGTCGATCAGGATCGCCCGCTCGTACAGCGTCCGCGCCTGCTTCACCAGGCCGAGCGCGCCGAGGCCGCCCTTCTCGCCGGCGAGCGAGCTGTCGATGATGCCTTCCCAGATGAGCGGCTCGGCCCGGTTGGGGTAGGCCTCGGTCGTCTGGTGCGCCTTGGCGGCGAGCGTCTCGAAGCGCTTCTCGCGCTCGCCGGCAGCGGTCTGGTAGCGCGTCACTTCCCACTCGCGCTGCAGCTCGACGACGGCGTCGTCCACCGGCGCCGCATGGGCGGCCGGGAGCAGGGTCAGGCAAGAGGCGGCCAGCAGGCCGCAGAGGAGCTTGTTCATGGCGTCGATCCTTGCGGGTCGGGGTGGGGAGAGGCCGCGCGCAGGTGGCGCCGGTGCTTGACGAAGCTGCCGTCGAGCAGCGCGCCGAGCAGGCCGTTGAGGCGCACGCCCAGGCGTTCGGGAAAGCCGATGAAGCGGTCCGCCGCCTCGCTCTCGATCAGCCGAAGCAGCGCCTCGGCCACGACTTCAGGCGGGTCCATGGCCGCGTTCGTGGCCCGGTTGTAGGCTTCCACGGCGGCGTCGTTGAAGGCGGTGCGCGTGCTGCGTGGCCCGAGGAGCTGGATGCGCACGCTGGAATCGCCGAGCTCGCGGCGCAGCGCCTCGGCGAAGCCGTGCAGCCCGGCCTTGCTGGCGCCGTAGACGCTGAATCCCGGCAGGCCGATGCGGCCGAGCGCCGAGCCGACGAAGACGATCTGCGCCTGCGGCTGGCGCAGCAGCTGCGGCAGCAACTGCCGGGTGAGCAGCATCGGCGCGAGGAGATTGGTGCGAAGCACCTCGTCGAGGCGCGAAGGCGGCTCGCTCGTCAGCGGGCCGAAGGCGGGCACGCCGGCCGCGTGGATCACGACGTTGGCGCCCCAGGCCTCGGCCGCGGCGGTCACGTCGGCCAGGCCCTGCGCCGTGGTCAGGTCCGCCTGCAGCCAGCGCATGCCGGGGGCGGCAGCGGCGGGCGGCTCGGCCGCGCGGCCGACGCCCATGACCGCGGCGCCGGCGGCGCTCAGCGTCCGTGCCATCGCCTGGCCGATGCCGCCTCGGGCGCCGGTCAGGAGCACGCGCGCGTCGGCGGCCTTCATGCCTGCGCCGCCTCGCTGCGCTCGGCAGGCGGAGCGCTCGGGGCCGCCTGCGCCCCGGGCAGGGGCAGGCTGCGGAACACGTCGCCATAGAGCTGGAAGAAGGCCCGGGCCGCATGCACGATCGCGGCCTGGTCGCGCGGGTCCGCCACCTGGTCCATCAGCAGCGCGAAGTGGGCGACGTGCTCGCGGTCGAGCGTGCCGTGCGAGCGCAGGTAGCTGAAGGCCGCGTCGGGCAGCGCGAGCGGCTTCTGGATGGCGTCGGCCGCCATCAGGGCGAGCGACGCGCTGGTGCCTTCGAGCACGTGCACCATGCCGAAGAAGCCGAGCGGGTTGACGCGCTCGATCGTGTCGTAGGCATAGGCCACCATCACCTCGGTGGCATGCCCCGGCATGCCGTGCCGGGTGGCCTCGGCATCGCCGCCGCAGGCCCGGATGTCGTCGAGGATCCACTCGTCGTGGCCGGCTTCCTCGGCGATGTATTCGTCAAGCGGGCCACGCAGCCAGGCATGGCGCCCGGGGAGCCCGGCCTTTGTTGCCTGCAGCAGCGGCACCGTGTGCCGCACGTGGTGGTACGCCTCCCGGAGGAACGCGAGGTAGCTCGGCAGCGAGACCTGGCCGTGCAGCGCACCCTGGATGATGGGCGTGGCCAGCAGGCCCTGGCGGGCGGCATGGGTCTCTTCGAGAAGTCGGGCGTGAAAGCTCATGCGGGCGTTCGGGAGGAGGAAGCGATGTGGAGGTCGAGCGCGTCGGCATGCAGCGCGGCGATGGCGCTGCGCTGCGGCCGGCCGTTGCCGGTGGCCAGGCCGGTGGATGGATCGAAGGCGGCACGGCCGCGGGTCCAGCGGCCGATGCGCGCATAGTCCGGAAGGCAGGCGTTCGCCGCATCCACGGCCGCCTGCAGGGCGGCGTCGTCGATCGCTGGCGAGACCGGCCACAGCACCGCGGAGAGTGCCGGCTCGCCGTCGCCGAGCACCACCGACTGCAGCACCGCGGGGTGGCTGCGCAGCGCCGTCTCTATCCATTCCGGCGAGACGTTCCGGCCGAAGCCGGTGATCAGCACGTTCTTCTTGCGGCCCTGCACATGGACGAAGCCGTCGCTGTCGATGCGGCCCAGATCGCCGGTAGGCCACCACGCGGGCACGGGCGTCGGATCGCCGAGGTAGGCGCTGAACAGGCTGCCGGAAGCTTCGAGCTCGCCGTCCGCGGCAACGCGCAGGCGCGCATGCGGCAGCACCCGGCCGACGCTGCCCGGACGTTGCGCCCCCGGCAGGTTGAGCGTCTGCACCGAGCAGGCTTCGGAAAGGCCATAGCCCTCGTACGCCGGGATGCCCAGCGCCTGCGCCGCCGCGACCAGGGGCGCACCGACCGCTGCGCCGCCCACCGCGACCAGCTTCAGCGCTGTCGGCGCGTGCTGTCCGGTCTGCGTCAGAAAGCCGCACCAGGCACGAAGCATCTGCGGCAGGAGAATGAGGCTGTGCGGCCGATGCGCCTGCACCGCGGCATGGAAGCGCGCGGCGTCGAAGCTCGACGATCCGCTCAGGCCGAGCTCGGCGAGCGGCAGTGTCTGCAGCAGGGCGCCCTGCCGGCGCGGCGCCATCAGGCCGGCGATGTTCTCGAGCAGCACCGCGAACGGCAGCGCGTTCAGGTGGCGTTCGATCCCGAAGGGCGCCAACGTCGCGACCAGGCTCTCGGTCACCTGCTCCATGGCCTGGCCGCTCAGGCACACGCCCTTGGGCGTTCCGGTGCTGCCCGAGGTGAAGGTGATCTTGGCGGTGCCCAGCGGCAAGGCGACCGGCCGGGGCTCGCGCCGCGCCCAGCGCAGCGATCGGCCGGCGACGACGACCGCCGACCAGTGCAGCGCCGGCCAGAGCGCGGCCAGCGACGGATCGACGAGCAGCGCGTCGACGCCGGCCGCAACGACGGCGTGCTGCATCTGCATCGGCGTGAAGAAGAGCGGCAGGGGCAGGTGCACGCACTCGGCATCGCCCGCGGCCTCGTCGAGCACCACGAATGCCGGGGCGTTGTCCATGGCGGTCGCGAGCACGCGCACGCCGGCCTGGCGCAGGCGGCGCGACGCCGCTTCCTCTTCGGCCGCGAGCTCGCTCCAGCTCCAGTTCTTCGCGCCGTCGTGCAGGGCGGCCGTCACGGCAGCGCCCGTCGTCGTGAGAAGGCCTGCAGGGCGACGTCGATCCGTCCGGCCAGCACCACCGGGCGGTGGTCGTAGTAGCTGCCCCAGCGCGCGATCTCGGCACCGAGGACGGCGGGATCGGCTTCGGCGAGCGAAAGCGGCACGACGCCCAGGCGCAGGAACAGTTGCCGCAGCTCCTGCGTCAGGGTGCCGATCACCCACTGGAAGCCGAGTGCCGCCAGATGCGGCCCGAGCAGCAGGATCAGCCGCCGGCCGGCGCCCGCGCGCGTGGCCGCGAGGTGTCCCACCTCGACCAGGCGGTTTCGCTCGGGCAGCGTCGTCGGCCCCTGCACGAGGTAGGTCTCGATCGGCGACGACAGGTACTGCTCGAGGAACAGCGGTCCCCGATCTCCCGGGCGGTACCCGGCGGCGGCGATCACCTCGCCCTTGTCGTCGGCCAGGCTGACGAGCACCGGGGCGAACTGGTTCACGTCGGCGCCGTAGCGCTCGCGGTACACGGCGCGGATGAAGGCCTCGACTTGCGCCCGGTCGGGCGTGCCGGGTCCGTGCATGCGCAGTGAGGCCTCTGCAGCGGCCCTCGCCGGGAGGGGAGGGTTTCGATCTCGCGATGACGATGCCATGGCCAACATTCGGACTCCTGCGACGAGCCCGCGGCCGCCGTTCGTTGAGGTGAATGCTGGGAGGGGGGGATTAACCCTGCCTTAAGCCAGTCTGACAATCGCCGCTCCACGAACCCTGCACCGCGCCATGGACCTTTCCCGCTTTCCCCGCCGCCGCTACACCGCCGGACCGACGCCGCTCGAGCCGCTGCCTCGCTTCAGCGCCGCGCTCGCGGCGCAATGTCCGGGCGGGCGCGGCCCCGAGGTCTGGGTCAAGCGCGACGACCTGCTCGGCCTCTTTCCCGGCGGCAACAAGACCCGAAAGCTCGAGTTCCTGGTCGCCGCGGCCCTGGCCGAAGGCGCCGACACGCTGGTCACCTGCGGCGCGCCGCAGTCGAATCACTGCCGCATCACGCTCGCGGCGGCGGTGAAGGAAGGGCTGAAGTGCCGCTTCGTCATCGAGGAGCGGGTGGCCGGCGGCTACGACCCGAAGGGCAACGGCAACCACTTCATGTTCCGTCTCCTCGGCGTGGAGGCGATCAGCGTCGTGCCCGGCGGCAGCGACATGGGCAAGGCGATGCAGCAGGTGGCCGACGCGCTCGCCGCCGAGGGCCGCAAGGCCTACGTCATCCCCGGCGGCGGCTCGAACGCGCTCGGCGGCCTTGGCTACGTCGCCTGCGCGCAGGAGCTGCAGCAGCAGCAGTTCGAGCTCGGCCTCGCCTTCGACCGGGTCGTCGTCGGCTCGGGCAGCTCGGGCACGCACGGCGGGCTGCTGGCCGGCTTCCTCGGCGACAACGTGGCGACGCCGATCGTCGGCATCGGCACCAGCCGCGACCCGGCCGACCAGGAGCCGCTGGTGCACCGCGAGGCCCAGGCCGTGCTCGACCTGCTCGGCGTGCGCCTGACCGTGCCGCGCGAGGCGGTGGTGACAATCGGCGGCTGGTGGCAGCCGAAGTACTCGGTGCCGAACGCGCCCATGGTCGAGGCGGTGCAGATGCTGGCGCGCAGCGAGGGCCTGCTGCTCGACCCGGTCTACACCGGCAAGGCGATGGCCGGGCTCATCGGCCTGGCGCGCAAGGGCTACTTCGCGCCCGGCGAGAAGCTGCTGTTCCTGCACACCGGCGGGCTGCCGTCGCTGTTCGCCTACGGCGACGTGGTGCTGGGCGACAAGCCGGTCGCCTGAGCGACGCCTCGCCGCAGCAGCGCGGCGCGTCGTCGCTCAGCGTTCGTCGAACAGGGCCCGCGCCTTCTCCGGCAGGCCCTTCTTCAGCTTGCCGGCGATCGCCACCGCTGGCCGCTCGGCGAGCATGCGGGCGAAGGCGCGCCGCACCTCGAGCGGCCCGACCGCATCGATCCGCGCCGCGACCTCGGCGCGCGAGCGCACCCGGCCGAGAGCGAAGACGTCCAGCACCGCATCCTCGAGCCGGCGGGCGGTGCGCTCCCAGTCGCGCAAGCGCCGCACCGCGATCAGGTTCTTCGCCCGCTCGAGGCCGGCGCTGTCGATCCGGTCGGCCTGCTGCAGCAGCAGGCGCTTCATCTCGACCATGAACTCCTCGGCGTGCTCGGGCGCGGTCGAGGCCTCGATCACGAACTGCCCGGCGAGCTCGGTGACGTCGGCCGAGCACGACACGTGATAGGCGAGGCCGCGCCGCTCGCGGATCTCGTCGAGCAGCGGCGAGCTCATGCCCTCGCCGAACAGCGCCGTGGCGACGGCGTGGGCGTGCTGCGCCTCGTCGGCCAGCGGCGGGATCGGCAGGCCGTAGACGACGTGCGTCTGGCCGAGCCCGGCGATCGCTTTCGAGCCGGTGCCGCCGCGATGAGTCGGCGGCGCCACGCGGGCGGACGCGCCGGCGCGCAGCCCGCCGAAGGTCTCCTCGACCGCGGCGACTATTCCGCCGGGCTCGATGCCGCCGGCGGCGCCGACGACGACGTTGGCGCCGACGTAGCGGCTCTCGACGAAGCCGAGCAGGTCGTCGCGGCTGAAGCGGCCGATGTTGCCCTTCAGGCCGATCACCGGCAGCCCGGCGGGATGGCTGCCGAAGGAAAGCCGGTCGAAGAGCTTGAACGCGGTCGAGAGCGGGTCCTCCTCGTCCTCGATGTACTCCTGCAGCAGGACCTGGCGCTCGCGCTCGAGCTCCGCCTCGGGAAAGCTGGCCTCGAGGACGATGTCGCCGAGCATGTGCACGAAGCTCGCGGCATCGCGCGCCATGCCGCGCATGTGGAAGGCGGTGTGGTCCTTGTCGGTATGGGCGTTGACGTCGGCGCCGAGCTGCTCGGCGTCGAGGTTGATCTGCTGGCAGCTCCGGCCGGTCGTGCCCTTGAAGGCCATGTGCTCGATGAAGTGGCTGATGCCGCTTTCCTTCCTGCTTTCGCCGGCGCTGCCGCTGTGCACGAACACGCTGACGCTCGCGCTTTCCAGATGGGGCAGGGGGATGGCGACGACACGCACGCCGTTGGCCAGGGTGGCGAGCAGGGTGTCGCCGGAGGGGGAAAGGGAGGTCATGAGTCCGGCCATTGTGAGTGGCACGCGGATTGCGTTGCCGATGGGCGGATACTCGGAGACGGACGGCGCTGTCGGCATCCCTCCGGCAACGCGAGGAGGCAGGCATGCAGATACGGGTCGGTTTCGAGATGGCGTACCGCTGCCCGCAGCCGACGCCGATGCTGCTGGTGCTCAACATCCACCATTCGCGCGCGTCCGACCTGGTGCGGCCCGACCTGCTGACGATCGATCCGCCGGTGCCGCTGACCGCGTACCGCGACCTGTTCGGCAACTGGTGCAGCCGCATCGTCGCGCCGGCCGGGCGGACCGTCCTCAGGACCGATGCGCTGGTCAACGACAGCGGCCTGCCCGATCCGGTGATGCCGAGCGCGATGCAGACGCCGATCGAGTACCTGCCCGAATCGACCCTCGTCTTTCTGCTCGGCAGCCGCTACTGCGAGACCGACCTCCTGTCCGACATCGCCTGGAAGCGGTTCGGCTCCGGGCCGACCGGCTGGGCCCGGGTGCAGGCGATCTGCGATTTCGTGCACCGGCACATCGAGTTCGGCTACGAGCATGCGCGCAACACCAAGACCGCGTGGGAGGTCTATCGCGAAGGCAAGGGCGTCTGTCGCGACTACGCCCACCTGGCGATCGCGTTCTGCCGCTGTCTCAACATCCCGGCGCGCTACTGCACCGGCTACCTCGGCGACATCGGCACGCCGCCGCCCTATGGAACGATGGACTTCGCCGGCTGGTTCGAGGCCTTTCTCGGCGATCGCTGGTACACCTTCGATGCGCGCAACAACACGCCGCGGATCGGCCGGGTGCTGATGGCCCGCGGCCGCGACGCCTGCGACGTGGCGCTCACGACCGCATTCGGGCCGAACACGCTCGAGCACTTCGTGGTGCGCACCGACGAGGTCGTCGCCGGTGCCGCGGCCGCGGCGCCGCCGGCGCTCGCCTAGGGGCGGGTCAAACCTCGCGCGGCCGTCCCGGCATGCCGAGCGCGCACTCGAGCGCCGGGTCCCAGCGTCCGAGGTCGGCGGCGGCGCGATAGGTCGTCTGCAGGAACCGCATCAGTGCGGCGTCGGGGTCGGCGGCAGTTCGCACCGCTTCGTAGGGCAGCAGCCATTCGCCCATTTCCGCCGACCAGACCGCGCCGCTCGGCTCGACCGGCGCGGCATCGAAGCCCGGCGGCGCGGGGTAGGCATAGGAATAGAACGCCGCCTGCGGATAGGCGTCGCCGCCGGGCCAGAAACCGGCGCTCGAGACCTCGTGCGAATAGGCCTCGCGCGTCACCGCGTCGGGAAGGCCGGGGATGCCACCCTTGTGCAGCGGCGCGGGCCGGCCGGAAAAGCGGGTGACGGCCAGGTCGAACGCGCCCCAGAACAGATGCACCGGGCTCGCCTTGCCGAGAAAGCCGCTGCGGAAGTGGCGGAACACCCGATCGGCCTGCACCAGCGCCCGCCAGAGGGCATGGACCGCCGCCGGCTCGTAGGCGGCATGGGTCTCGTCCTCGGGGAAGGGGATCGGATCGGCCACCTCGTTCGGCCGCAGGTTGATCGCGACGCGGACGCCGATCGCGGCGAGCTCGGCAACGAAGCGCCCGTAGAAGGCCGCGACCGACATCGGCGCGAGCGCGAAGCCGCGCTCGGCGGCGTCGGAGGAGCGGATCACCAGACGATGGTCGACGAGATCGAACTCGACCTCGACCATCCTGTCGTTGCCGACATGCATCGCCGAGCTGCCGAGGCCGCGGGCGCTGACGTAGAGCGGCACCTGCCAGCCGTGGTTGAGCCAGGGCGAGAGCGCGAGCCGCAGCTTGCCGACGATCTGCGTCCAGAGCTGCAGGGTCGCGCCGCTGTCGCGCCATTCGACAAAGCGGAGCTCGGGCCAAGCCGCGCGGCCTGGAGGGTTCGCACTCATCGTCGCTGCCTCCTCCGTGGCGCCTATTCGGCCTTGATGCCGGCCTGCTTCACCACCGCGGCCCAGCGGGCGGCGTCGCGCCGCATCAGCGCCGCCATCTCCTCGGGCGAGCTCGGCGCGATCTCCATCCCCTGGGCGCTGAGCGCGGTCTTCACTTCGGCCAGGGCGAGCGCGGCGCGCATGTCGGCGTTGATCCGGGCGACGATCTCGGCCGGCGTTCCCGCCGGCGCCAGCATGCCGTACCAGAGGTCGGCCTCGACGCCCTTGAAGCCGAGCTCGGCGAGGGTCGGCAACTCGGGCGCGAGCGCAGAGCGCTTGTCGCCCGCGGCGGCGAGCGCGACCAGCCGCCCGCCCTTCACCTGCGCCATGGCCACGTGCACCGGCAGGAACATCAGCGGCACGTCGCCCGAAAGCACTGCGTTCACCGCGCCGGCGGTGCCCGAGAACGGGATGTGGGTGATCGAGACCTTGGCCTGCAGCTTGAACAGCTCCATCGCCATGTGATGCGGCGTGGCGATGCCGGGCGAGGCGTAGTCGAGCGCGCCGGGCCGGGCCCGCGCCGCCTTGACCAGGTCGTCCACCGACTTCAGCTTCGAAGCGCTGCTCGCCACCAGCAGGAACGAGCCGGTCGCCGCCAGGCCGATCGGCGCCAGGTCCCTGAGCGGGTCGTAGGTCATGTTCGCGTACAGCGCCGGGTTGATGATCAGCGTGTTCACGCCCATGAGAAGCGTCAGCCCGTCGGGCGGCGACTTCGCCACCGCGCCGGCGCCGAGGTTGCCGGAGGCGCCCGGGCGGTTGTCGACGACGATCGCCTGTCCCCAGGCCGCCTGCAGGTGCGGCGCGAGGGTGCGTGCCAGGATGTCCATGCCGGTCCCAGGCGTGTAGGGCACGACGATGCGCACCGGCTTGCCCGGCCAGGCCGCCTGGCCGAGGGCAGGGAAGGTGCCGGCGCTGCCGAGCACGCCGATGGAAAGGGCGCCGAGCAGGCCGCGGCGGCGCAGAGGATCGGTCGGGTTCAAGCGCTTGTCTCCGAGGTCCGGGGAGGGTGGTTCGCGATGTCGGCTAGAGCACGGTGGTGCCGTATTCCGCCGGCTGCTCGGGATCGTCGGCATCGGTGACCATCCCGACCACGACCTTGCCGTGGATCAGCCGCGCCTCGAGGCCTTCGACCTTGCGTCGGGGAGCGAGCTCCTGCATCGGGTGCAACGCGCCGTCGCTGCCGACGCTGCCGATCACCGCGCCGAGGCAGGCGCCGTCGTCGAAGGCGTTGTCGCTGTCTTCGGCGACCGCACTGAAGAGCCAGCCGCCGCCGTCGGGCAGGAGGGTGGCGTCGGTGAAGCCGAACGGGATGCCGTCGACCCGGCCGAGGTCGTACTCGCGCACCAGCCGCGGCTCGGGCGGGTCGTCGGCCTCGCCGAGCAGCCACGGCTCGATCTCGCGCCATGCGAAGCGGATCGTCGCGTTCGGCCCGCCCTTGTTGCCGCGCTGCAACAGCATCAGGTCGTCGTCGCAGATCAGCGCGCCTTCGATGTTGACCTCGTCGACGCGCCGACCGAGCGGTGCGTAGAGCGGCTCGAGGTCGATCACCCGCACCTGGCCGAGCAGGGCGCCGGTGGCGTCGAGGCCGAGCAGGGCGCCGCGCCGCCGATTGGGACGCGAGCCGGAGCCGAGGGTGAGCAGGGCGCCGCCCGGGCAGCGCGGCAACGGCGGCAGGAGCATCAGGCTCTCGAGATCGGCCTTCTGCTTCTTGCGCTTTTTCGCCGACTCCGGCAGGTCGCCGTCGAACAGCCGCACCAGCTGCACCGGCCCGCCCGCCTGCGGGTCGAACACCCCCAGGTGCTGCTCGTCGTCGGCGATGACGTAGTGGCGGCGGCCCATGCGAACCAGGCCGCTCGCGGCACTGAGGAAGCGGCGGCCGCGGGGATGGGTCGAGGGGTCGAGGGCGAGCTTGCAGACTTCGGTATAGGTCAGCGACATGCCGGTCTCCGTTGTCGTGGTCGTTGGGAGGGCGAGCGTTCAGCGCTTCAGCCCCGCGACCTGCTTGTAGGCATCGGCGATCTTCGCCAGCTCCTCGCGCGACACGACGTCCTCGACGCGCGCGAACGGCCGGTCGCCGGAGCGCTCGTGGACCTCGCGCAGGATCGCGTCCGGCGGGTTGCTGCGGTTCATCAGCACCACCTTGGCCGTCGCCGCGTTGCGCACCCGGTCGTACTCGGTCAGCGCCGCGGGCGTCAGGCCCTGCGCGAGCAGCCAGTCGGTGAGGAAGCGGGCGTCGAGGATCGCCTGGCCGGCGCCGTTCGAGCCGCGCGGCACCATCGGATGGGCGGCGTCGCCGAGCAGGGTGACGCGGCCGAAGCTCCAGCGCGGCAGCGGATCCTGGTCGACCATCGGATAGGCGAGCACGGTCTCGGTGCCTTCGATCATCGCGGCGACGTCGAGCCAGTCGAAATGCCAGTCGGCGAACGCGGCGAAGAAGTCGCCGAGCCGGCCGCGGGCGTTCCAGTCGCGCTCCACCGGCGCCTTCGCCTCCAGCTCGGCGACCCAGTTGACGAGCTGGCGGCCCTGGCCGTCGACATCGTTGCGGATCGGATAGATCACCATCTTGCCGACCGTCAGCCAGCCGGCCCGGACCATGGTCGCGCCACTCAGGAACGGCGCGTGCGTCGTCACGCCGCGCCACATGTTGACGCCCGACCAGCGCGGCGGGCCCTCGCTCGGATGCAGCTGGCGGCGGATCGCCGAGTGAATGCCGTCGCAGGCGATCGCCAGCGTCGCCTCGGCCTCGGGCAGCGGCGCACCCGAGGGATCCTGAAAGCGCAGGCGCACCGCGTCGGCGCCGGCGGCGTCGACGCCGACGCAGCCATGGCCGGCGACGACCGCGTCGCTGCCGAGGCGCTCTTTCACCGCGGCCAGGAGCACGCCTTGCAGGTCGCCGCGGTGGATCGAGAGCTGCGGCGTCTCGTAGCCGGCCCAGCGCCCGGCGGGCTCGGTGTAGACGAGCTGGCCGAAGCGGTTGAAGAACGCCGCTTCGCGCGTCGTCACCGCGACCCGCTCCAGCGCCTCGAGCACGCCGAGCGCGCGCAGCTCGGCGGTGGCGTGCGGCAGGATGTTGATGCCGACGCCGAGCGGCCGGATCTGCGCCGCCTGCTCGTAGACGCGACAGGCGATGCCGGCGCGCTGCAGGCAGAGGGCGAGCGTCAGTCCGCCGATGCCGGCGCCGACGATCGCGACCCGCTCCGCTGTCATCGCCGCCTCAGGTCGCCTTGAAGATCTCCAGGCAGCGCGACGTGGTGGTCCGGCCCGGCATGTCGTCGACGATGGTGGCGCTGAGGATCCGGCCGTTCTTGTCGGCGATGAGCCTCATCGAGCAGGTGCGGTCGTCGAGGCCGTAGAAGCCCTTGTAGGGGTCGGTCGTCGTCGCCGAGATCCAGGCGTACTCGACCGCGCCGTCGGGCTGCACCTGGCGGGCCTTCCAGGAACCGTAGCGCTCGATGAAGTCGCCCACCGACATGCCGACGACGCGCTGGTTGATGGCCGCCTGCGCTTCCTCGTTGGTCTTGAAGACGCTGCAGCCGGCGACCGCGAGCAGCAGCGACAGGGTGGCCGCGGCGCGCGAGGCGGCGGTCTGGAACTCGGGGCTCAAGGCGTTCTCCACGAAGACGTCGAACGCTATCGTCGCATGCCTCGCTGCCCGCTCGCCGATGGCGGGCGTCGTCCGCCGATCAGGAGCGGCTGAGCCTTCCATCGGCCGGGCGATGGCGCCGGCTCTTGAGCGGTCGACCCGACCGGGCCGGCGTCGGCCGGCCGTTCCAGGCGCTCGCCCGCGCCGCCGCCGCCGTTCGCCGTTGCAGCCGGTCGCCGAGCAGCGATCGCAGGCGGAACTGCCAGGCCGAGCTCCAGAGCCGGCGGCGCGGTCCGGCGCGCAGGATGGCGCCGCCTGCGGCGATGAAGAGCATCGCCAGCAGGCCGTAGGCGGCGAAGTAGATCAGCAGCTCGGCGACGGCCGGGGTCGCGGGCTGCAGGCGCGCAGCGCTGGCCGTGGCGAACTGCTCGTAGATCACCCACGGCTGACGGCCGACCTCGGCCACGGTCCAGCCGGCGAAGGTGGCGAGCCACGGCAGGGGCAGCGCCAACATGAGCAGGCGCAAAGGCCTTCGCTCGCTGCCCTGGAGCACCTGTCGCCGGAACACCAGCGCCCAGGCGAGGACGACGGCGAGCACGAAGGCGCTCCCCACCATCACGCGAAAGCCGGCGAAGAGCGTCGGCACGCTCGGCACGCTGGCCAGGGCGGTGGCGTGGATCTGTGCCTCCGGCGAGAGCGTGCGCCAGTCGCTGCGCGTCGCCGCGGTGCGGGCGTGCAGCTGGCGCCAGCCGTCGCCGTCGGGGCCGACGCCTTCGCGCAGGGCGAGCACGATCCGGTCTTCGGCGAGCGCCAGCATGTCGCGCATGCCGAGCGGCGATTCGTCGCTCTGCGTCGCCAGCCAGCTCATCATCTTCGGCACGGTCACCGCGAACTGGTTGGTCTGCAGGGCGGTGTCGGGCCAGGCGAGCAAGGTCAGCGGCGAGGGACCGGTGTCGCGCTCCCAATGGGCCTCCATCGCCGCGAACTTCATCGGCTGCATCGTCATCACCACGCGCGCGCTCTCGTGCCCGCTCCAGATCACCGCGCCGAGGGCGATCGCCGCCATCGGCAGGGCCAGGGACAGCGAGATCCGGGCGATGTCGCGGTGCTGCCGGCGCAGCAGATACCAGCTCGAGACGGCGGCGATGAACATCGCGCCGGTCAGCATCCCGGCGCTCAGCGTGTGCGTCACCTTGGCGAGCGCGGTCGGGCTGAGGAAGATCTCGCGCATCGAGACGATCTGCGCGCCGCCGGCGCCGAACTCGGTGCCGACCGGATGCTGCATCCAGGCGTTCAGCGTGACGATGCAGGCGCCCTGGAGCAGCATCACGCCGGCGAGGAGCCAGCGGGTGACGGCGCGGTCGAAGGCCGGCTGGCCATGCGCCAGCGAGGCCAGCACCAGCACCAGCGACACCATCGCCGGCGCGATCATGCCCTCCATCCCCATGATCGCGTGGATGACCTCGCGCGCGTGCTCGCCGTAGCCCGCCCACTGCTGCGCGAGCTGCATCCTGAGCGGGTAGCCGGTGGCCATGCCGATCAGCCACGCCAGGACGAAGAAGCGGTACCAGAAACGCGCCGCACGCCGCCAGTCGTGGCGGCCGGTGGTGATGCGCAAGGTGTCCATGATCGCCACGGCGACGATCAGGCCGAGGGTCAGCGGGACAAAGATGTAATGGAAGCCGATCGTCAGGCCGAACTGGATCCGGCTCAGCATCAACACGAAGGGGTCAGGCGTCATTCGTCACTTGTCATCACAGCCCCGCTCGTGCGGGGCGCCCTATCGGCCAGGTCCTGCGCCGCCTGAAGCGCGCCTGACAATCGGTTGCAGTTGAAGCGGGTTGGCGCTGACGGATCACGTCACACGGGCTCCCGCGTGACGTCAGACGCAAGAGCAGGGCCAGCGACTGCGGTGCCTTACGAGCGATTACGGATCGCCGACGAGCGGCGGGCACCGAGGTCGTGTGGCATCCTCGCGCCGCCATGGCCGCATCCGAGAACAAGGCCGCCGCGCCGCTCGCCCGCTATCGCCAGAAGCGCGACTTCGCGCGCACGCCCGAGCCGGACCAGGCGCCCGCGGCGGCGCAGCCGGCGAGGAAGGGCGCGGGGGCGCCGGTCTTCGTCGTCCAGAAGCACTGGGCGAGCCGGCTGCACTACGACTTCCGGCTCGAGCACGACGGCGTGCTGCTGAGCTGGGCGGTGCCCAAGGGACCTTCGTACGACCCCTCGAAGATGCAGATGGCGATTCATGTCGAGGACCATCCGCTCGACTACGCCGACTTCGAAGGCACGATTCCGCCGAAGCAGTACGGCGCCGGCAAGGTGATCGTCTGGGACCACGGCAGCTGGGAGCCGGTGGGCGATGTCGCCGAAGGGATGGCCAAGGGCAAGCTCCTGTTCCGGCTGCACGGCCAGAAGCTCGCCGGCCTGTGGGAGCTGGTGCGGATCGCCAAGCCCGGCGACCGCCAGGACCCGTGGATGCTGTTCAAGAAGAAGGACGAGTGGGCGCGGCCCCTGGCCGAGTACGACGTGATCGCGGCCCTGCCCGACAGTGTCGTCGCAATGCCGCTCGGCCTGGTCGAGGAGCGCGAGCCGCGTGCCGCGCGCGGCGGGGCCGCCGCGAGGTCCGTGCCGGCCATGGTGACGCCGCCCGACCTGACGACGCTGCCGAAGGCGGCGCTGCCGGCGCGGATCGAGCCGCAGCTCGCGACCCTGGCGGCGGCACCGCCCTCCGGGGACTGGGTGATCGAGACCAAGTTCGACGGCTATCGATTGATGGCGCGCATCGAGAACGGCAAGGCGAAGCTCATCACCCGCAACGGCCACGACTGGACCAAGAAGATGCCGGCGCTCGCCGCCGCCATCGAGGCGCTGGGCGTCGACTCGACCTGGCTCGACGGCGAGATCGTCGTCATGAGCGAGGCCGGCGTGCCCGACTTCAACGCCCTGCAGAACGCGATCGACAGCGTGGCCGGCGAGGAGATCGACTACTTCGTGTTCGACCTGCCGTTTCATGCCGGCCGCGACCTGCGCAAGGTGCCGCTGCGCGCGCGCCGGGCCCTGCTGCGCGAGATCGTCGAGGCCCACGCTCTCGACCGGGTCCGGCTCAGCCAGAGCTTCGAGGCGGCACCGGCGCAGATGCTCGAGGCGGCGCGGCAGATGGGCCTGGAGGGGATCATCCTGAAGCGCGGCGACGCGCCCTACGTGTCCGGCCGGACCGAGACCTGGCTCAAGCTCAAGTGCCACGCCCGCCAGGAGCTGGTGATCTGCGGCTTCACCGACCGCGCAAACGCCCGCGGCGAGGTCGGCAGCCTGCTGCTCGGCTATCACGACGGGGGCGAGCTCAAGTACGCCGGCAATGTCGGCACCGGCTGGAACGCGAAGACCGGGCGCGACCTGCATGCGCGGCTGCTGAAGCTCGAGGTCGCCGAGCCGCTGTTCGATGCCGAGTCGCTCAAGCCCGGGCGCTGGTCGCGGCGCACCGCCGGCGGCGAGCGCTGGGTGCGGCCCGAGCTCGTCGCCGAAGTCTCGTTCGCCGAGTGGACGCCCGACGGCCATGTGCGCCAGGCGGTGTTCCAGGGACTGCGCCTCGACAAGCCGGCTTCGTCGGTGACGCGCGAAGTGGCGCGCGTGCCGCCGGTCGCGTCGTCCCCGCCGGGCGTGGCGCCGGCGTCGGCAGCCCGGGCCGGCAGCAGCATCAAGGTGACGAATCCGGAGCGGGTGATCGACCCGTCGACCGGCCTCACCAAGCTGGCCCTGGTGCGCTATTACGAGAGCATCGCCGAGCAGATCCTGCCGCACCTGGTCGACCGGCCGGTGTCGCTGGTGCGCGCGCCCGAGGGCATCACCGGCGAGCTGTTCTTCCAGAAGCATCCGGAGACGCGCATGCCGGGGCTGCGCGTCCTCGACAAGGCGCTCTGGCCGGGGCACTCGGCGCTGCTCGCGGTCGACACGGCCGACGCGCTGGTCTCGGCGGCGCAGATGAACACGGTCGAGTTCCACACCTGGAACTCGACCGCGAAGCGCATCGACCAGCCCGATCGCGTCGTCTTCGACCTCGACCCGGGCGAAGGCGTGTCCTGGGGGCATGTGCAGGAGGCCGCGCTGCTGGTGCACGCGCTCTTGCAGGAGCTCCAGCTCGAGGGCTGGCTCAAGACCAGCGGCGGCAAGGGCCTGCACGTGGTCGTGCCGTTGCTTCCGAAGCTCGGCTACGACGCGGTGAAGGGCTTCTCGCAGGCAATCGTGCAGCACCTGGCGAAGACGATTCCGCAGCGCTTCGTCGCCAAGAGCGGCGGCAGCAACCGGGTCGGCCGGATCTTCGTCGACTACCTGCGCAACGGCCACGGCCAGACCACGGCCACGGCGTTCTCGGCCCGCTCCCGGCCCGGCCTCGGCGTCTCGATGCCGGTGGCCTGGGAGCAGCTGCGGGAGCTGAAGGGCGGCGCGCAATGGAGCATCGCGACCGCCCGCGAGTACCTGAGCTTCCAGACGACCGACCCGTGGGCAGGGTATTGGCAGGCGAAGCAGACGCTGGCCGCCGGGATGAAGATACTGGGTTTTCACCCAGCGGCGGAATAGCAACGGTCGGGGTGACAAGGCCCGGTTCCTGACCGTATGCTGCGCGTCCGCCGCAGCATCCCCCACCGGTTGCAACGGTGCAATCAGGAGTTTCGATGGCTGCCCGCTCGATCGCATCGCTCTCGCTTTCCTTCGGTCTCGTCTCGATCCCGGTGAAGCTCTATTCGGCGACCGAGAGCTCGGCCACCGTGCGCTTCAACATGCTCGCCAAGGACGGCTCGCGGCTCAAGCAGCAGTACGTCTCCGAGAAGGACCAGAGCGTCGTCGAGCGCGCGGAAATGGTGAAGGGCTACGAGTTCGAGAACGACCGCTTCGTCATCTTCTCGCCCGAGGAGCTGAAGGCGCTGCAGGAGAGCCCGAGCCACACCATCGACATCGTCGCCTTCATCCCCGACAAGGCGGTCGATCCGATCTTCTACGACAAGGCCTACTTCCTCGCCCCCGACAAGCGCGGCGCCAAGCCCTACAACCTGCTGATGGAAGCGATGCGCGCGAGCGGCCGCTGCGCCCTCGCCAAGTGGGCCTGGAAGGGCAAGCAGTACGTGGTGCAGGTGCGGTTCGCGGAAGACGGCCTGGTGCTGCAGCAGCTGCTCTATGCCGACGAGGTGCGCTCGATGAAGGAGCTGGGGATCGAGAAGGTCACCGTCTCCGACGCCGAGCTCAAGCTGGCGATGCAGCTGATCGACCAGATCTCCGAGGACACCTACGACCCGACGATGTTCGAGGACGAGGAAAAGAAGCGCATCCTCGCCGCGATCGACGAGAAGATCGCCGGCAAGCAGGTGGTGGCGATGGAGCCGGTCGAGCCGCAGCCCGGCGGCCAGGTGATCGACCTGATGGAAGCGCTGCGCGCCAGCCTGGGCACGCGCGGCGCCGCCAAGGGCAAGGCGCAGGCCAAGGCTGTGCCCGAGCCGGCGCCGGTCGAGGCGGCCAAGGAGCGCAAGGGCGTCAAGCGTGCGCCCAAGGTCGCTGAAGAGGTCGCCGCCGCACCCGCCCGGGTCCGGGCGAAGAAGTGACGCGCAAGCCGCTCGACAGCCCCTACACGATCCGCAGCATCCAGGAGATGCTGGGCCTTTCGCGCGGCGTCATTTCCAGCCTCATCGCTGCCGGCTTCGTCGCGCCGGCACGAGGCGCGCGCAACGAATACCGCTTCACCTTCCAGGACGTGGTGCTGCTGCGCACCGCCGCCGAGCTGCAGGCGGCGAAGATCCCGCCGCGCCGGATCCTGCAGGCGCTGCGCCGGCTGAAGGAGCGGCTGCCGGCCGAGCTGCCGCTCGCCGGCCTGCGCATCAGCGCCGTCGGCAACGACGTCACGGTGCGCGAAGGCGGCGCGCAATGGCAGGCCGATTCGGGCCAGGGGGTGATGGACTTCCAGTTCGCGCCGGTGAAGGGCAGCGTCACGTTCCTGCAGCGCACGGCAGCCCCGGCACCGGCGCAGCCGCAGGCGCCAGCCGCTTCGATCGATGCCGCGTTCAGCCTCGGCGAGGCGCTTGAATCGACCGATCGCGAGGCCGCCGAGGCCGCCTATCGCAAGGTGCTCGCGCTCGACCCTGAGCATGCCGACGCCTATCTGAACCTCGGCGCGCTGCTCTGCGAGGCCAAGCGCTACAAGGAAGCGGTAGTGCTCTACGACGAGGCCCTGCGCCGCAAGCCGGGCGAAGCCCTGCTGCACTTCAACCGCGCGGTCGCGCTCGAGGACCAGGGCCGGCCGATGGAAGCGCTCGCCGCCTACAACACCAGCCTGCAACTCGCGCCCGACCTGGCCGACGCGCACTACAACGCCGCCCGGCTGCACGAGCAGCTCGGCGATGCGAAGAACGCGGTCCGCCATTTCAGCGCCTACCGCCGGCTCGAGCGCCGCCGCTGACATGGCCGGGTCCAGGCGCATCGCGCTGGTCGTGATGGGCGTTTCCGGCTCGGGCAAGTCGACCGTCGCCGCCGGCATCGCCGACGCGCTCGGCCTCGGCTTCATCGACGGCGACGGCCTGCATTCGCTGGAGAGCGTCGCGCGCATGCGCGCCGGCACGCCGCTCACCGACGAAGACCGCTGGCCCTGGCTGGCGCGCATCGCCGCCTGCCTCGCCGACGAGGTGCAATGGCCGGCGGGGCTGGTCATCGCCTGCTCGGCGCTGCGCCGGGCCTATCGCGACCGGATCCGTGCCG
>Ga0068858_100000211_pt1 | contig 63065 bp, 59 predicted proteins | sample KBSSwiS12_FD_66589 | JGI IMG/M metagenome (GOLD analysis project Ga0068858, IMG submission 66589) | Switchgrass rhizosphere microbial communities from Kellogg Biological Station, Michigan, USA - KBS Switchgrass S1-2 | ecosystem: Host-associated > Plants > Roots > Rhizosphere > Soil ...
GGTCAGGAGAAGGGCTCGGACTTCGTTCATGCGCGCCGGTGCAGACGACGGACCGTGCGCCGAGGATAGTTCCTTTCAAGGCCCTCTCGTGGGACCTTCGGATGTGGGCGGCTGAAAGCTTGGGGTGGCCGCCCCAGCCAGACGAAGCCAACCCCGTGCGGCGCCGTCGAAGAGCAACTGAGGCCTCTGGAGAACAGAAGTCGGAAGCGACGGTGCTACGGCGCAACCTGAAAGTCGTGCTCCGGACTCGGCTCGCGCATGCCTCCAGCTTCGATGTAAAGAACGTACACCCCGGGGACGTCGGGCGCCTTCAGCTTCACGTCGTTCGCGCCTTTCTTGCGAAACGGCGGGCTGGGCAATGTCGTGCTCTTCGGGCCGCTCCCCTTGGCCTCGACGATCACGCGAGTGTTGTCCCAGCGCTTGTTCTTGAGGCTCCAGCGGGCGGGGGTCCACACCTTGAAGGTCATCGATTGCCCCGGCGCGACGCTCACCGGCGCGCCCTCGAAGACGAACCTGGGGTTCCCCTTGTCCTCGCCGAACGGTATGTCCTTGGTGACGATGTGCTCGCCGGGTGCCTCGTCGGGCTTCGTTCCGATCGGCGGAACACTCGTGTCCGGTCGCTGGACCTCGCCGGCCGTCTTGCCGATCGCCAGCTCGATCAGCTTGACGAAGCCTTTCTCCAGACCCTTGCTGGCCAATTCGTCGAGCGCGGCGTGCAGCGCTTCCTTGAACTTCTCGTCGGAAACGAAGGGCTGGATCTTGGCCAGCCCGTTGCGCAGCACCGCGACGAGCGGATCGCGGCGCTGCTTCTCGCCGATCCGCGCAACGACCGCGGCGAGCTGCTCGGCACCCTTGAGCTGGGTCTTTTCGAACTCAGCCTTCGCGGTGGAGATCTCGGCGTCCGTCGGTTCATCGGGCTTGTCGGCGCTGCCGCGGTCGGGATTCTGCGGCCGCAGGTTCGGGGGCAGGCCGCCGGTGCCGACCGGCTGCCGCCGCATCCGCAGGGTGGTCGGTACGGGGCTACCTGGCGGCTGCGACGTGCCTTTGCCCTGAGCCGGCGGCCTCCGAGCGGGCAGCTCCTCGCGCGGCTCGATGCCGGGAGCACGGATCGGGCCGGTGGGCTGCTTGGGCCCGGCCGGCGCCTGTCCGGGCAGCGCATGGGCCGGCGGCGGAAGGCCCAGGGCCGCTAGAAGTGATGCAGTCATATCGCACCTCCTGTCGCCTCAATCGGATTTCACTCCGCCGACGTTCTTCCGGCGGGTGCTGTCAAGCTCTGCAGCGGTTGCTGTCACCGGAGCGCCGAGCCATCGACTGGCGCTTGCGCCGCACTGAGGTCGTCGGCCGCCACTGAACACCGTCAACTTACGCCTCGGCGAGCAGAAAGGCTTCTTCCCCGGCACTAGACCTTTGCATGAGCATGCTGGCGCATGGTGGACCGAGGTCGTGCCGCTGTCATCCCCACTGTTTGGGTAGACGCCACGACGCCCTGACCGGCAGGTTAGGGCGGCGATGCGAGACGCCGGACGCGCCCCCGGCACAGCGTGGCTTAGCGCCTCGTTTGCTTCTGCAGCTCCTCCACTTGGTTGGTGAGCGCGCTCACCTGACGAGTGAGGCCCGCGAGCGCCTGGATGACCTGTTCGAGCCGCGGATCGGGTCCCGGCGGGAAGCGGCTCCCCGGGTCGAATACGCCGTCGCTCTCGATCTTCTCGAGCTTCAGCTCCTTGATCTCCGGCTTTTCGAGCTTCTCTTGTTTCTCTAGCTTTTCGTGTTTTTCGTGTTTCTCGTTCTTCTCGACCTTCTCGGGCTTCTCCGGTTTCTCGAACTTCTCAGGCTTCAGCTCCTTGACGTAGTCCTTTGCCACCTCAGGAAACGGCTTGTCGAAGAAGTCCTTGATGGGAGTCTTGCCAACCTCGAAGAAGGGCGATTTCTGGATCAGGTGACCGAGGATTGCGGCGAGGTCGCGCACGCGCAACTCGTTGACCGGCTGGTCCAGGTCGAGCCGGACCTCCGGACGGTCCGCCGTTCCGACGAAGGGTTGCTTGGGAGTTGGACGTTTCGCGTCAGCCATGATCGTCTCCTGTTGATGGGTGATGAAGACCCGGAGGTAAGGGTCCGTCAGCGCAAGGCGGCCACCCCCGTTTGCTTTGGAACGGCGGCGACGCCGTTGTGGAGCAACTCGGCGAGCGCCGTGGAGATCGGCTGACCGGTCTGGCGCTCGTAATACAGAAAGCCGGGACAAGGGTTGACCTCGAAGCAGTACCAGTCGCCCTCCGGTGTCTCCCTGAGGTCGATGCCTGCATGCAGGAGTTCGAGGTCGCGCGCGATCCGCCGGCAGGCCGACGCGACCGATGCAGGCAGCTCGGTAGCCTCCATCTCCACTGCCAGGCCGTCGCGGCGGGCGTATCGGTAATCCACTGCTTTGCTCCTTACCCGCGTCGCGAAGAGGCGCTCGCCCACGGTATGCACTCGGACGTCTTGGCCCGGCACGAACCGCTGAAACTGCGCGGGCCCGTTGCGAAGGAGGCCGAGGCGGTCGACCTGCTCGGGGTCGAGGCGGCGCACGATGGAGCGGATGCCACTGGCGGACTTGTAGATGAGCTCGCCTTGCTCGGCCAAGAATGCACGGGCGGCATCAGGATCGTTGGTCACCAGCGTCGGAGGGACGCGGAAGCCGGCGCGAGTGAGCAGCAGCGCCTGATAGGGTTTGCTGTTGTTCGACATGCCACCACCTAGGCGGTTGACGACTGGGCAGGGCAGGTCCTCGAGCAACGCCATCAGTGCAGTGTCCGCCTCGGCGCGCAGCGTCGTGGCCGTGGCGGGCGCCAGGTCCGCCGGCAGCAGGCGACCCTCGGGCCCGAGGAAGCGCACATAGACGCCGCCAATGTCGGCGAGATCGACCTGCCAGTCCGGCCCGTGAATGCTGCCCTCGGGGCCGGCGCCGGCCCAGCGCGCTGCGATGCCGTGGCCGGACGGATAGCGGCCGAGGTCCAAGAACCGGTGGGCATAGCCGCAGTCGTTCAAACGGGCGCAGACAAGCTCGGTCACTTTGTCGGCGATGCCGCCGGCGACGAGAATCATGGGCGTGCCTCCTGCACGCGGTGCGAGGGGGCGAGGAGGTCCGTTAGCGTGTCGAGGATCTTCTCCCGGGTAACGGGATCGAAATGATCCAACCGCGGTAACGGCTCAACCAGCACCACGGCCAGACCGCGCCTTGACGACGCCGTGGCGACCTCCAAGAAGTTGAGCCCCGCCTCGGCCGCGAGACTGAGCAGCCCGGGCTCCAACGAGATCTCTTCAGGACTGGGCGAGCTCTCCCAGATCACCTCCCGGCCGACGATGCAGGCGGGACGGGTCTGACCGTGCGGCTCAACGAGGCAGACGGGCGTTCGCCCCTGCACCGCCGCGAGCCCGATCCAATCGCTGCGACCAACGAGCCACGCGATATCGCGCGTGAGCGACGTGCAAACAGCGCCGGGCACGCCGGCGGCTTCGAGTCGGCCTCCGAAGGCGTACGCCGTATCGGGGTCATCGGTGACGACTGTCTCGGGAGCCAAAAGACCGCAGCGTCGGAGCAACGGCTGCCAGACCAGGAGAGGATTGAGGGGCCGGTACCAAAGCGCGGCCGATGAGCGATTGACCACCGGGCAGTTCAGACCGGCAAGCCATGCCAGAAGCGCGGCCTGGAACTCCGATTGCATGTAGGCGTGATCGGCCGGCTCCCAACCGTCGGGATCGATCCAGCCGGTTGACCGGACCAGCACGCTATCGATGTCGATGGACGGGCCGTCGTCTAGGGCGAAGTGCGTCGTGAGCCCGTCCCCGTCCAGGCGCCAGGCGAAACGAGCCGGCGACTCAAGCGGCGTGGCCATGAGCCTGGCGGGCAGGCCCCGAGCCTCCAGGCGGGCAAGCACTCCTGCGCAGCAGGCGTCTTGGAGGTGGCCCAGAACGAGATGCATGCGCGTTCAGTCCGTCCGTCAGTGACCCGGCAGGAAGTTTCCAGCCCCAGTCTAGGCATTGGATCTCCGATTGACACCTGTAAACCCTGCGTACTTCCAACGGCCTGAGGCCGACGACATAACCGTCGGCTCAGGCGGACTCGCGCTGATCGAATTGGACCTCGCAGCCTCCAGCACTGCTGCTCGGCACGACCAGCCGCGAGCCGATCCGCTGGGATGCAACGCTGTTTCGCAGCAGCACTGCTTCGGCCGCGGCCAGACTGGCCACCTGAAAGCAGACACTTGCGGGTGCATCGCGACCGCTCTTCGACGAACCAGGGGCCGGAGCCTGTGACGGCTCGGCAAAGTGGATCGATACGTTTCCTGCATCGACAGTCCACCGGCCGTCTCGTCGCTGCGGATTGACCCCGAACAGCATCGCGCAGCGGCCCGCGGCGGCGGCGCAGTCGGCGGCAACCACATGGACCTCCTGCAGCGCGACGGCAGTATTCGCATGGCGGGAGAGCTCGTCGATGAAGATGTGCTCGGGGTTGCGATGTCCGCAGATCGAAACGTGCAGCGGCGCAACCGCCTCCTCGTGCACGTAGACCACGTCGAATGCCACTTCGACGATGCTTCCATCGGGTAGCGTCGCCGGTCGCGAGTGAGTCACCAGGTCGGAGGTGCCGAATCCTATGGCGCGGAGCTCGCCGAGGGCGGCTGCCGCGCTGTCTGTGCGGGCGGAGGCGATGTACAAGCCCTCGCGCTCGGAAACGCGCCGTCGCCACGGCTCGTTGAAGGGGGTGGTGTGGGTGAAGGCGATCAGCTCGACATACGTGTCACCCAAGACGAAGGTGTGATTGGCCGACCCCATGTTCGGCGAATGCGTCTGGCGCGGAGACAGCGTGAACCCGAGGCGGGTGAAACTCGAGGCCACCGCATCGAGATCGCGCACAAGCCAGCCGAGATGATCGATGCCCAGGATGTGTTTCATTGCTCAACTCCAAGGTAGTCAGCCACCACGTTCTTGTGCAGACCTCGCATAGTCGGAAACACGCAGTCCGACACTGGCTCCCACCGCTGAGAATGTGCTGATCGAAGCGTCGCGTTGGGTGCGTCGGAATGAAGCGACGGTGCGGTCTGAGCAGAAAGGTGCGTCGTCGCCATGTCGTCCGATAACGAGTATGACCTCGTGGTCCTCGGCTCGGGTGCCGCCGGACTGGCGGCGGCGCTGACGGGGTGCGTTCTCGGGGCGCGCGTGCTGGTCGCCGAGAAATCCGAGCTGATCGGCGGCACGACGGCGATGTCGGGAGGCTGCATCTGGGTCCCGAACAACCACCTCATGCGCGCGGCGGGTCTGCACGACAGTGCCGACGACGCTCTTGCCTACATCAGATCGGTCGCACCTGACGGGTGGGCCGAGACCGAAGAGCCGCTGTGGCAGACCTTCGTCGAGCAGGCTCCGCAGATGCTCTCGTTCGTCGAACGTCACACGTCGCTGCGCTTCGGCATGGGCGGCGAGCCCGACCCGTACATGCAGGCGCCGGGAGCGCGCCCCCGTGGTCGCAACGTGTCGCCAAGGCCATTTCGCTATGGGGCACTCGGCCCCTGGCGGCATCGCATCCGGGCTTCGCTGATGCCCTATCGGTTGACCTACAACGAGATCACCGACCATCACCTTGTCGCCGATCCGAAGCAAGCCGTCTTCCGCTTTGGCCACCGGCTGCTGGGGCGAACGATATCGGACCGCCGCGCAATGGGGCAATCTCTGGTGGCTGGCCTGCTGCTCGCGTGCCTGCGCCAAGGGTGCGCGGTCCGCACGGGTCTGCGCGGCCGGCGCCTGGTGGTGCGGGAAGGCCGCGTGACAGGCGTCGAGTTTCAGCATTCGGCATCGAGCGAATCGGTGACGGCGCGGCACGGAGTGGTCATCGCAACCGGAGGCTTCGAGTGGAACCGCGACATGATGGACCGGTACCACCCCGGGCCGACGACATGGACCGCAAGTCCTGACACGAACACGGGAGACGGGCACCAGATGGCGGCCGACGTTGGCGCGCTGTTGGAGCGCATGGACCAGGCGCTCATCATGGGCACGCGGCCGGTCCACTACCTTGGCAAGGCACATGCGACGCCCGCTGCCGACTACACCTTGCCGCACAGCATGGTCGTCAATCCTTCGGGCAAGCGCTTCGTCAATGAGGTGCAGATGAACATCGGGCTCGCCCTGGACGCACGGCATCCGCTGACAGGCGAGCGTCTCAATGCGCCGGCATGGCGCATCTATGACGCCCAGTACGTATCGCGCTACCGTCATGCGCTGCCGAAAGGTCCGGAGCTGATCCAGGCACCGTCGCTGCGGGCGCTGGCGGAACTCGCCGGCCTCGACCCCGAAGGATTGGAGCGCGAAGCGGCCCGGATGACGCACTTCGCGCGCTCCGGTCGCGACGAGGATTTCGGACGCGGCAGCCCAGGCTGGGACCCGGGCCGCAATGGCGATCCGCGCATCGGCCCGAACTCCTGCCTCGGAACGATCGAACGGCCGCCGTTCTATGCGTTTCCCATGCCGGTAAGTTTTCTCGGCACCAAGGGCGGGCCCCGGACGAATGCGTTCGGACAGGTGCTCGACAAGCATCGGCAGCCCATCGGCGGCTTGTATTGCGCCGGCAACGCGATGGCAAATCCGTTCGGATCGAAAGCGGTCGGCGCCGGAACGACGCTGGGGCCCTGCTTGACATGGGGTTACGTCTGCGGGCTCGATGCGGTTGGCCATCTCCGCGAATCGTCCAGCGACACCACTTCACGGCGGCGCAGCGCGGCTGACAAGGCTCAAATGCGCTGACCGCCACTGGCGTCGATGCGCTGGCCCGTCACCCAGCGGGCGGCGTCGCTCACCAGGAACGCGATGATGTCTGCGATGTCTTCGGGCTGGCCCACTCGCTTCAGCGCAATGGTCTGAGCCAGTTGAACGCTGCGCACGGGATCCTGCGCGGCCGGGTTCATGTCGGTCGCTGTCGCCCCCGGCAGGACCGCATTCACGGTGATGCCACGCGGACCGAAGTGCGGCGCGAGCAGCAAGGTCAATGCCTCGAGGCCGGCCTTCGCGGGCGAATAGGCCGCCATCTCCGGATAGGCGACCCGGGTACCCATCGACGACACGTTGACGATGCGGCCGCCGTCGCGCAGGCGCGACGACGCGTACTTGATCAGGAAGAACGGAGCCTTCAGGTCTACCTGCAGCGTTTCATCGAGCGCTTCCTCGCTCACGTCCTCGATGACCGCGCGCGTCCCCGCACCTGCGTTGTTGACGAGGATGTCGAACCGGTTCGATCCGAACCGTCGCTGCAGTTCGGGATCGAGGCGTTCATAGAACTGTTTCGGCGCGGCCGGGTCCGAGAGATCGCTCTGAAGCAGGAAGGCCGAGCCGCCATCGCCTTCGATTTGCCGCACGACTTCTTCTGCCGCGGCCTTGCTGCCGCGGTAGTGCACCACCACCGTGGCGCCCAGGGCCGCAAGCCGCAGCGCAGTGTGCTTGCCGATGCCTTTGCTCGCACCGGTGACCACGGCGATCTTTCCAGCGAGTGTTGTCGTCATTTCGTTTTCCTTCGATTGAGCGTCCAGCCGGCGGCTTCCTTCATCCGCCCAGGTAGGCGGCGACCACGCGCTCGTCGCCGGCAAGTTCGTGCGCCGGGCCCTCGAGTGCGATCCGTCCCTGGTCGAGCACATAGGCGTAGTCGGCGGTTCGCAGCGCCACCCGGGCGTTCTGCTCGACCAGCAAGACGGCGACGCCGGCGGCCCGGATGGAGGCGATGAGATCGAAGATGCGCGCCACCATCTTCGGCGCCAGGCCGAGCGACGGCTCGTCGAGGAGCAGGACGCGCGGCGAGCCCATCAGGGAACGTGCAATGCAGACCATCTGCTGCTCGCCGCCGGAGAGCGACCCCGCCGGCTGATTGCGCCGCTCGGCGACGATCGGGAACAGGGTGCCGACGTACTCCACCCGCCGGGCAAAGTCGGCGCTCGAAAGGTGGAGCGCGCCGGCGCGCAGGTTCTCGATCACGGCCATGTCGCCGAAGAGCTGCCTGCCCTCGGGGGCCTGCGCCACGCCGGCGCGCACCACCTGGTGCGGCGCCATGCCGCCGATCTCCACGCCGGCCAACGAGATGGTTCCGGCGTGCGGCCGGTACAGGCCCGACACCGTGCGCAGCAGCGTCGTCTTGCCGACGCCGTTGCGACCCAGGATGGTGACGAGCCCGCCTTCGGGAACCTTGACCGAGACCGCGCTCAGGACCGAGCGGCCGCCGAGTCGAACGACGAGCCCATCGACAGCGAGCAGGCTCACGGCTCGTCCCCGAGGTAGGCGGCGCGAACTGCCGTATCGGCGCGAATCGCCGCCGGCGCGCCTTCCGCGATCTTGCGGCCACTGTCGAGAACGATGATCCGGTCGCAGATCCGCATGACCATCGGCATGTCGTGTTCGACCAGAAGGATCGTCAGACCGGCGTCGCGCAAGGCGCGCAGGCGGCTCGCGAGCTCGCCGGTCTCGGTGTCGTTGAGGCCGGCGGCCGGCTCGTCGAGGAGCAGCAGGGTGGGCTGCAGCGCCAGCGCGCGGGCGATCTCGAGATGCTTCTTCTGGCCGTAGGCGAGATTGCCGGCCGGCTGGTCCGCGAAGGAAAGCAGGTCGAAGCGCTCCAGCGCCGCGAGCGCCGCGTCGGCGATGGCTTCGTCGCGCTTGCGGCCGACCCCCGGAATCAGGGTACCGAACAGCGAGATGCCCAGGCGGCCGATGGCGCCGGCCGAGACGTTGTCGAACACCGTGATGTCGGGGAAGATGCGCAGGTTCTGGTACGTGCGCGCGATGCCCAGGCGGGCAATGCGCCCCGGATCGAGCCCGGCGATCGAGCGGCCCTGGAACTCGACGTCGCCGCTCGTGCGGGCAATCGCGCCGGCGACGCAATTGAACAAGGTGGTCTTGCCAGCGCCATTCGGGCCGATCAGGCCGACCAGCTCGCCGCGGGCGACGTCGAAGCTCACGTCGTCGACCGCCCGCAATCCCTGGAAGTGCTTCGCGAGCCCCCTGACCTGCAGCAGCCGCTCGCTCATGGCGGGGGCCGCCGCCGAGCCCAGGGGCTTTTCGGCATGTCGCGGCGAAACAGCGCCAGCGCACGAACCTCGCTGAACAGGCCGCGCGGCAGGAACAGGATCGAGAGGAACAGCACGATGCCGAACAGGAGGGCGCGCAGGTTGCCGACCTCGCGCAGCGCCTCCGGCAGCAGGACCATGACGACGCCGCCGATGACCGCGCCCGGGAGACTGCCGAAGCCACCGACGATCACGCCGGTGAGCACCAGGGCCGACTCGAAGATCACGAAGTTGTCGGGGCCGATGAACTGGTTCGAATGCGCGTAGAGGGCGCCAGCGGCGCCCGTGATCGCCGCATGCAGCGTGTAGATCTGCACCCGTATCAGACGAGTGCGAAGACCCAGCGAAAGTGCGCATTCCTCGTCCTCGCGAATCGCACGCGCGGCGTTGCCGTAGAAGGAATGCACCACGCGATGCATGACGAACAGCGCCAGCAGGACAAACACGGCCGTGACGTAGTAGGACTCCAGCCAGCCGCTGACGCTGTGACCGAAGAAGCTCACCGGCGGGATGCCGCGATAGCCCATCGGGCCGCGCGTCAGGTCGCCCCAGTTCAGCACGGTCGTGTGGAAGGAAATGGCGAGCGCCATCGTCGCGACGGCGAAGAAGATACTCGTCAGCCGCACCAGCGCGAAGCCGCAGATCGCGCCGACCACGCTGGTCAGGACGACCGCAACCGCGACGTTGGTGAGGAACGAGGTGCCCGCGTTCACCGAAAGGATCGCCGCGGCGTAGGCCCCGAGCCCGTAGAAGACCACGGTATCGAGGGCGAGCAGCCCGGCGGTGCCGACCAGCAGATTGAGCGCACCGGTCAGCACAATGGCGACCAGCACCACCTGCGCCAGGCGGCCCAGATAGGGGCTGCCGGCCCAGGCGAGCAGCGCCGGCACCAACGCCAGAAGCACGAGGGCGAAGGCGAGCCGGACCGGGACGCGGTTTCGGCTCATCTAGGCACGGCGTCGGGCGAACAGGCCCTGGGGCAGGAACAGCAGGGTGAGCAGAAGCATGCCGTAGGCGACCATCTCGGTCCAGGCGCTCGGCAAGAAGATCCCCGCTGTCGACTCGGCGACGCCGATCAGGATGCCGGCAACGACTGCGCCGGGCAAGCTCGTCAGGCCGCCGATGACCATCGCGACGAAGGCCTTGATCACGACCGTCAGCCCCATGTACGACTGCACGTTGCCGTAGGCAAGGGAAACGACCATGCCGGCGACGGCGCCGAGCAGCGAGCCGACGATAAATACCGCGACGACGACCCGGTTGATGTCGATGCCCGAGAACTGCGCGCCGACCAGGTTCGACGAGACGGCGCGGATGGCGATGCCCGTGCGGGTGCGATGCAGCATGAACTGAAGGCAGGCCAGCATCACCACCGAGACGACGCCGATCGCCAGCTCGCCGACCGACAGGCGGATGCCACCGAACGAAAGCGGGGTGCTCAACAGATACTCCTGCGGAATCGCCAGCCACTCGCCGTGATAGATCCGGTCCAGGATCTCGCGCACCACCAGACCGAGGGCGAACGACGACAGCAGCGTCGCCTCGCGAACGGCGCGCGACTTCAACGACGCTTCGTCGGTGAACTTGCGAAAGGGCCGAAACGCCAGGCGCTCGATGCCCCAACCGAAGGCAGCGCCGACCAGCAGCACCATCGGCACGATCACCCAGAGCGGCAGCTTCAGTGTCGTGGCGCCGATCAGGGTCGCGAACGCGCCGAGCGTGTAGGCCTCGCCGTGGGCGAAGTTCACCGCCGACAGGACGCGATAGATCAGCGTCAACCCGATCGCCACGATCGAGTACGTCATGCCGACGCTGACGCCGATCGCGAGCTGGCTCAGGACGAAGGTGTCGATCACCGGCGTGGCGACGTCAGTTGATGATCCGGGTCGTCCCCTTCTCGATCACGCCCTGCAGCAGCTTGAATTCCCACTCGCGGCTGACCGGGTCGTACTTGATCTTGCCGAAGATGCCGTCGAAGCTGCGGATGTCGTCGAGCCCCTTGCGGATCGATTCACGGCTGACGTTCGGAAGCTGCTGGGCAACCATCGTCATCATCATCATCGCCGTGTTGTACGAGTTGGCGGCGAAGGGGTCGGGCAGACGGCTGTAGCGCGCCTCGTAGCGCTTATAAAAGTCGGCCAGCTCCGGCCCGAGAGCCGGATTGGTCTGTACCGTCACGTGAGTGCCCTCGATGGCCTCGGTCCCGGCGAGACGGGCCAGGTCGGGCGTGTCGTCGGCCGCGCAGACGAAGACCGGCGTCTTGATACCCATCTGGCGCAGCTGCTTCAGGATCAAGGCAGTCTGCGGCGCGAAGGCGCCGATATAGATCCAGTCGGGATTCTCGCGTGCCGCCTTCTGCAGCGTCTGGCGAAAATCCTGGGCATCGGGCCGCACGAACTCCTCGAAGACGATCTTGCCGCCTTGCGACTCGAAGCCGCGCCGGGTGAGCGCCATGTTCGCCTTGCCGTAGTCGTTCGGAATGCCGAGCATCGCGATGTTGCGCGCACCCAGCTTCCACAGGCTCGCGCCGTTGAAGCTTCCTTCCTGGCTTTGCACCAGGCTCTGGCGAAACACGTATGGGCCGACCTTGGTCACGTCGGGATGCGACGAGATCGGCGTGATGTTGACCAGCTTGCCCTCGTTGTAGACCGGGCCCGCGGCCAGCGTGACCGTCGACGACCAGCTGCCGAGCACGGCCAGGACCGACTTGTCCTCGACCAACTTGCGGGCGATGTTGATGCCGTCGTCGGCGCGACCCTGGTCGTCCTCGCACTGGATCGAGAACTTGAGGCCCTTGGCCTGGGCCGACTTCTGGAACTCGTCGATCGCCATGTCGAAGCCCGACTGCATGCTCTTGCCGAAGATCGCGAGTTGTCCGGTCATCGGTGCATAGCAGCCGAACTTGACTTCCTTCGTCTGGGCATGACCGACGGACGCGACAAGCGACAGCGTCGCAGCCACCAGGATCGACGACAAGGACGAATGTTTCATGGACTTTCTCCGGAAGAAGTGGGGAGGGTGGATCAAGGCGCGAGGATGACCTTGCCGAACACGGCCCGCTCGTCGAGCCGCCTGAACGCCGCGCGCGCGTCCTTCAGCGCAAGCCTCTGGTCGATCACGGGAACGAGCTTGCCGCTGCGAACGAGCCCGAGCAAGGCCTCGAGATCTTCGCGAAGCCAGCCGTTCGAGCCGACGATGGTGAGCTCGAATGTCCAGATGTAGCGGATGTCTTCCTTCGGATCGAAGCCCGCCGTTGCGCCGCAGGTCAGCAGGCGTCCTTCGGGGCGCAGGCAGCGCAGCGACGGCACCCAGGTATCGCCGCCGGTGAAGTTCACCACGACGTCCATCCCGCTCGCGCCGCCGAAGAACCTGGGCTTGCCGTAGCGGCGATGGACTTCCTTCATGAAGTCGTCGCTCTTGTAGTTGATGCCGTCGTCGGCGCCGAGCGCCTTCAGGCGCGCGAGCTTGTCTTCGCTCGAGGCGGCGACGACGACATGCGCGCCGGCGAGCTTCGCGAGCTGGACGCAGCAGGTGCCGACGCCGCCCGACGCTCCCAGGATCAGGACCTTCTCGCCGGCCGCGATCTTGCCGCGCGCGAGCATCATCCGGTAGGCCGTGCCGTAGGCGACCGGCAGCGCCGCCGCCGCTTCGTACGAGACATCGTCCGGCAGAGGGACGAGCTGGGCTGCCGACACCTTCACCCGTTCGGCAAGGCCGCCGTCCATGGCCTCGCCCAGAAGCTTGCCCAGCTGCCGATTGATCGGATCGACCATGACGCGGTCGCCGACCTTCCAGTCCGGCACATCGGGCCCGACGGAAGCGACGTCGCCCGCCACGTCGATGCCCATGATCAGCGGCATCCCGAGCTTGATGCCGGGCATGCCGCGCAGCGTGAAGAGGTCGTGATAGTTCAGGGAGCAGGCGCCGACGCGGAGCACGACCTCGCCTGCGCCGGGCACCGGATCGGGCCAGTTCGCCTCGAACGTGATGTCGTCGATGTCGCCGTGGCCGCGTATGACTTGAGCTTGCATGAGGATGTCCGTTGAGCAGATGCCGGGCCGGGGGCGGCGCTCAGCGCCGGAACTGCGCCGCCGCGGTGGCGATCAGGGCCTTGCGGTCGACCTTGTTCGTGCCGGCCAGCGGCAGGTGGTCGACGAAGGCGACGAAGCGGGGGTGCATGTAGGCCGGCCCATGGGCCAGCGCGAATTCCTTGATGGCGTCGATCGTCGGCGCGGTGCCCGGTGCCGGCACGATGAACGCGACCGGCAGCTGGCCCTTGATCTCGTCGGCCAGCGGCACGACCGCGCACTGCAGCACCGCCGGATGGCGTTCCAGGAGCTTCTCGACCTCGCCCGGGTAGATGTTCTCGCCGGCGCAGACGAACATGTCGTCGTCGCGGCCGACGAAGAAGAAGAAGCCGTCCGCGTCGCGGCGCATGACGTCGCTGCTGTTGTACCAGCCGTCGGTCACGCGCTTGGCCGTCGTCTCGGGTTGGTTCAGGTATCCGGGCATCAGCAGGCGGCTGCGCAGCCACAGGACGCCCTCGTTTTCGCTCGGGCCGCCGACGAGCTTCCACTCGATCTGCGGCACTGGATAGCCGAGCGAGAGCTTCGGTCGCGGCATCCCCGAAGGGTGCGCGCCGAACACCAGCGGTCCGGTCTCGGTGGTTCCATAGCCGTTCATGACGCGTGCGTTCGGAAAGACCTGCGTCATGCGGTCGAACAGCGCGTCGGTCGAAGGCGCCGAGCCGGTGAAGATCGATTCGACGTGCGAAAGGTCGAGATTCTCGAGCGCTTCGCTCGCGTTCGCCGCGAGCGCGAGCATCGTCGGCACCGACGTCAGCACCTGGCAGCGCTGGCTTGCCGCCGCCTTGACGTAGGCTTCGCCGGAAAAGCGGCAGAGCAGAACGACGGTGCCGCCGGCCACCGAGGTCAGCAGGCTGATCAGCAGGCCGTTCATGTGGAAGAACGGAGCCGCCACGAGCACCCGCTTGGCGCGCATCGGCGGCCCGGTGACGACCAGGAGATCGACGCCCCACACGTAGGCGCCATGCGTCAGCGGCACGCCCTTGGGCTGCCCGGTCGATCCCGAGGTGTAGAGAATGGTCGCGAATTCGTCGTCGCGCATGTCCGGCGACGCGTGGGCGCCCGCACTGACGAACTCCGACCACTCGGCCGCATCGTCCATCCGAACCGACGGCACCGCACCTGCGAGCGGGCGCCGATCGGCATCGACCAGCATCAGGCGGATCTGCGAGTCCTCTTCGACATGTGCAATCGTCTCGCGCGTCAGCTTGAAATTGATCGGCACGGCCACCATGCCGGCTCGCATGATGCCGATGTAGGCCATCAGATAGGTGGCACTGTTGGCGGCCAGCAGGCCGATGCGCGCACCTCTTGCCAGGCCGCGGCGCAGCAGTCCGCGTGCGACCGCATCCGCCTCGGCGTGCATCTGCGGGTAGGTGATCGTTCGCTCGCCGCCGTCGGCAGCCAACTCGATCAGCCACGGCACGTCGCGCGACGCATCGCGCGCGATGACTTCCCCCAGGTTGTGGATCTGCGCCATCGGTGGTCAGCCCGGCTGGGCGCCATAGCAGCCACGGCCGACGGCCGTGAGCCGGTTCTGATCGTCGAAGACGTCGATGTCGACGACGCCCACCGTCCGGCCGACTCGCCGCGTGCGCGCCTTGGCCAGCAGATAGGTGCCGGTCGACGGCCGCAGGTAGTCGACGCGAAAGTTGATCGTCGGCACGCCACCTTTGACGACGACGGCGACGGCGAAATCGCCGACGGTGTCGATCAGCGCCGCGATCGGGCCGCCATGGAACTGGCCGCCGACGCCGCCTCCGCGCTCGAACTCGGCGCGCATCGGCATCTTCATGGCGATCTCACCGGCCTGCGCGTCGACGCTGACGAGTTCCAGATTCATGAAGGCGATGAACGGCGACTGCTTCAGCCAGCTCGCGATCGTGTCGACGTGGGGTTCAGCAGACATCGGGCCTCCTAGGCGGTCGAGTGGCGTTGAAGCATCGGTCGATCGAATCTGCGTAGTGGTCGGACCGATAGGCAAAGATGTGAATCGACACCGCCGGATCGGCTCCGCTGGTGCACATCTCATGCACCGGGCCGGACTCGAGCGGCGAGCCGCCCACGAAGCCGGCATGGTGCTGCGAGCGTGCCGACTCGAGAGCGGCATCGCCGGCCGCATCGACCGAGTACACGACCTCCTCGATGCTGCCGAGATAGACACCGTACGCGCAGGAGCAGTGATGATTGTGGACCGGCGTCCGGCAGCTGGTCGAGCAGGCGGGACTGCCGAGCAGCGACCGAAGGCTGCCTTGCGCGACCGAAAAGAATCGATCGTCTGGACCGTCGCCGAGGTCGACAAGGCTTCGCACGCCGGCGGCGAGCAGGCGCTGATCGTTCATCGGCAGGATCGGCATCACGTCGACACCGCCTGCACGACCCGTGCCTGGGCGACCGAAATGCTGACGTCGAGCAGCGATTCGGACGACATGAAGCCCGCGATCACCATCGCCCGCGACGATTCGAGCTCCTCGCGGGTGACGCGCTCGGCCTCGTCGGCGTCGCCGCGAGCGAGGGCGTCGATCAGTGCCTGGTGCTCCTCGCGCATCTCGGCGGTTCGATCGCGCATCGCCAGGCCGAAGTGGAACAGGCGCTCCATTTCGCTCAGCGTCTGCGCGAGCGCGAGCACCAGCCGGTCGTTGCCGGTCGCTCGGGCGATGACGAGATGAAACTCGGTATTGGCCTGCAGGAACCGGGCCTCGCTGTCGCGGTCGCCGGGCCGGTACTCCTTGGTGCGAACGAGTTCGAGCCGCTGCAGCCCGGCCGCGTCGACCTTGCCGGCGGCCAGGCGGACCACGCCGACCTCGATGATGGCGCGCAACTCGAACAGGTCGTTGACGTCGCGCAGCGTGATTGGCTTGACGACGTAGCCGCGCCGGTGAATCGGCCGGAGCAAGCCCACGACCGAGAGACGATCGACCGCGGCGCGTGCCGCTGCCGTCCTCAGATTGAATCGCGCCGCCAGTTCCGCTTCGGAGACGATGACTCCGGGTGCCAGATCGCAGCGGACGATCGCGCGCGAGATGGCTTCGTAGGCCCCGTCGCTTTGGCGCCGCTGCATGGACACCCGATTCGAGCGGTCGCTGGGCGTGGGATTGGCCGCATCGAGTTCCACCATCTCTAAGATGTTAGACAGTCGACCGGCCTCTTGATCGGGGGTAATACCCTAAAACTTCCAACCTTGCAGACTGCCATCATCCGCTCCCGCGTCGGCCTTCCGCCGCTGGTAGAAGCCGAGCGCGGGCGAGGCGCGGACCGGGCCGGTCCCGGGCCGCGAGCGAGCACGGCGTTGAAATGTTAGAAGGCTATCCATGACTCTTCCCGATGCACTGGATTGCTTTGCGGCCAGCTACGCGGAGGCGCGCGCGAAATTCCAGCTTGCGGTCGCGCGGGCGGAAGGACAGCTCTCGACCTACGTGCATCCATCGGCCCGTGGGCCTGACGGCGGAAGCCTCGCCATCGATGTCGCATGCTTTGGTCCAGCCGACGCGGCGAGGGCTTTTCTGATCGTTTCCGGCACCCACGGCGGCGAGGGTTACACCGGCTCGGCGGCGCAGATCGCCTTGCTCGGCACGGGCGCGCTCGCTCGTCTGCCCGGGGATACGCGGGTCGTGCTGCTGCATGCGATCAACCCCTACGGGTTCGCGCACCGGACCCGAACCACCGAGAACAACGTCGACCTGAACCGGAACTTCGTCGACTTCTCGGCACGACTGCCGCGCAACGATGCCTATCTCGAGATTCACGACGCGATCTGTCCGCGTGACTGGAGCGACGCTTCGCGAGCCGCCGCACAACGGGAACTCGACGCCTGGATCGCGAGCCACGGCCAGCAGGCGTGGATGCAGGCGATCATGATGGGCCAGTACGACGAACCCACGGGGCTCAACTATGGCGGCCGCGGACCCGAGTGGTCGCACCGCACGCTCGAGGCCATCGTCGCCCGTCATCTGCCGGCGGTGAAGAAGCTGGCATTCATCGACTGGCATACCGGTCTCGGCCAGCCCGGCGAGCCGTTCTTCCTCTGCTTCAACGCGCAGGGGGATGCGAACTGGGAGCGGGCCTGCGGCTGGTGGGGGCGCGAGCGCATCGAATCCAGCGACGGCTATGCCGGCGCCAAACGACCGCGCTACAGCGGCCTCATCTTCTACGGCGTGCAGCGTTTCGCGGCGCCGGCAGAAATGACCGGTGCGGTGATCGAGTTCGGCACCTTGCCCGTGAGCGAGGCGTTCGAGCAGCTGCGCGTCGATCGCTGGCTGAAGTTCGGTGACCTCCCGGACGATCCGCGGCGCCTGGCGAGCCTGCGCAGCGGCGTCGGCGATGCCTTCACCCCCGCCGATTCGGCATGGCGACGCGGCGTCATCGGCCACGCGATCGAGATTCAGCTGCAGGGCCTTGCCGGCCTAGCGGCCTGGTAGTCGAGCCCTCACCCATTCAGCAAGGAGCGCGCCATGGCCGCCACCCTCGATCACTTCATCTACGCCGGACGCGATCTCGACGCCATGAGCGCGCAGTTCGAACGGATGACCGGCGTCGCGCCCGGCCGGGGCGGCCGCCATCCCGGATTGGGAACGCACAACGCACTCGCCTCGCTCGGACGCGACGTGTACTTCGAACTGCTCGCGGTCGATCCGACCCAGAAAGACAATCTCGACGGCACGATGGGTGGCCGCATCGAGGTGCTGCCGTCGCCGCGCCTCTTCGCCTACATGCTGAAAGGTCAGGACCTGGCCGAGCAGCAGAAGGTGCTGGCGACGCACGGCATCACCGCCGACCTCTTCGACGCGTCGCGCACCACACCCGACGGCCGAACTCTCAAGTGGCGGTTGCTGGTACCGCACGCGAACCCGCTGGGCGATTTCGTTCCGAAGTTCATCGATTGGCTCGACACGCCCCATCCGTCCACCACTTCGAAGTCCGGATGTACCTACGAGAGCTTCGAGATCGGGCATCCGGATTCAGAACGACTTCGCGGTCTGCTGACGGCGCTGGGAGCGAACATCCCGATCGTGACGTCCGATCGGGCGCACTTCCGCCTGTGCATCGGTTCGCCCAAGGGCAAAGTGACCTTCGTCAGCTAGCGCATCCATAACATCGCGATCCTCAAGAATGTGCCCGCGAGCCCGATCGCAAGCAATGCCGTCGTCGTCGGCTCGCGCGAGCGGCGAACGAATCGGGCGCGGGCCGCCACTTGAGGGATGACCTTCATGGGGCGCTCTCTGCGCTCGGATGGCCGATCGTCAGGATCGAATCCGGCCTGCGACCGCACACAGTCCACATCACCGGCGAGGGGAAAAGGGTATTCGGGTCGTCGAGGTGGGCGAGGTCTTTGTCCAGGTCAGCCTGAGTGAGCAAGCCCGTCTGCAACAGCTCTTCTCTCAGCTGCTCGAAGTTGGCGCGAAACAGCCGCGCGCCGGCGGACCCGCCCTGCCACATCGCCATCCGGCCATGCGCGCGAATGTCGACCAGACCCTGGGCACGCATGCGCGCGGCCAAGTCCCGACCGTATCGGGTGTTCGCCCCGCGCGAGGCCATGACGCGCTGCATCACGGCCTGCGCCTTCAGCGCGCACTCGTCCGGGTGAAGCGCCGGGTCGGCCGGCATCGACAGTGAATCGAACTCTTCGCAGACGAGCCAGCCGCCCGGCTTCAGCGCCTCAGCCATCCTTGCGAAGGCCAGTTCGCGCTCAGGGAGATGGACGAGGATCAGGCGCGCGTGCACGAGGTCGAATGCCGGACCGGGCAAGGGGTCGCGTGCGATGTCGTGCCTGCGCACCTCGATGGCGGGATCGGCCAGCGACTCGAGAAAGCGCGTATCAAGGTCGGTGGCGAGCACCCGACCGTCGCTGCCTACCTGGCCGGCGAGCCACCGGGCGATGCTGCCACCTCCCGCCGCAACCTCGAGGCACTGCCATCCCGGCGCCACGCCGACAGCCCGCAGGCAGCGAATCGTTTCGTCGTCGTACAGATCGGAGAGCGCGGGGAAGCGCTCGCGGGTCTCCCCGCGGGCGTTGTCGAAGACGTAGCGCATGTCGGGCATGGCGGGTTCCCAAACCTATTCGGCCTTGATATTCGAATCGCGGATGACCTGGCGCCACTTCGCATGCTCCGCGCGAATGAACGCTGCGAACGCCGCGGGCGTGCTTGCCACCGGCTCGCGGCCGTACGAGGCGAAGTACCTGCGGGCCTCATCGGTCAGCAGGATCGCCGCGATCTCGCGCTGCAGCCGTTCGATGATCGACTCCGGCGTGCCGGCCGGTGCGGCGATGCCGAGCCATCCGATGTACTCGAAACCAGGCAGGCCCGATTCGGCCACAGTCGGTATCTCGGGCAGCGCTTCGAGCCGCGCGGGGCTGGTCACCGCGAGCGCGCGGATGCTGCCGGCTTTGACCTGCGGCAGCTGGATGTTGACGGCGCCGAACGTGAAGCTGAGCCGACCCGCGATGAGGTCGAGCATCGCCGCGGACGGACCGCCGTACGGGACGTGCACGACCTTCAGGTTCGCGCTGCGGCTGAACAACTCGCCCGCCAGATGCGGCGGCGTGCCCGTGCCGGGGGAGCCCCAGTTCAAGCCACCCGGCTTGCTCTGGGCGAGCGCGATCAGATCCGCGACGGAATGCGCGGGCACCGCCGGGTTCACCGCGAGTAACAGGGCGCCGCGCTCGATCTGGGTGATGGGCGCGAAGTCTCCGATCGGGTTGTAGCCGGGGTTGGCGTACATGTGCGGATTGAGTGCGAAGGGGCCCTGGCCCGCGACCACCAGCGTGTAGCCGTCGGCTGCGCTGCGCGCCGTAGCCTGCATCGCCATGTTGCCGCCCGCACCCGGCCGGTTCTCGACCACGATGGCCGCTCCGAGTGCCGGGCCGAGGCGCTCGGCGAGCCAGCGGGCGAGGAGATCCGGGGGGCCGCCGGGGGTTCCCGTGACAATGATCCGGATCGGCTTCGATGGGTAGCTCTCGGCCGCCGCGACCGACCCGAAGACGGCGCAGAGCGCAAGGGCTGCAAGCCTGCTGATTGCCGCGGTCGACATATCGACTCCAAACGTGGTGCAGCCAGTTGAGCATCGCCACCACCCCGGGACAAGACGGCCCAAGCTTCTTGCGCATAACATTCGGTTATGCCGCTCAGTCTTGCCCAGCTGCGCCAGTTCGTCGCCCTCGCCGAGGCCGGCAGCGTCGGCGGGGCGGCGCGCTCGCTCGGCATTTCCCAGCCGGCCGCGACGAAGAGCCTGCGCGCGCTCGAAGCCGAGCTGGGCGTGTCACTCGTTCGTCGCACGGCCCGTGGCACCGAGCTGACAAAGCACGGACATACGTTCCTGCTGCGCGCGCGAAGTGCGTGCCGCGAGATCGAACGCGGGCAGGCTGAACTCGTCGACGCGGTGAGGCAGGCGAGCGGCCCGATCGTGCTTGGCGCCTCACCCGCCGCCGCGGCAGCGCTGTTGCCGGGGCCGCTCAAGCTGCTCCGGCGCGATTCTTCGGTGGATATCCGCATCATCGAGGGCATGCCGGCAGCGACACTGCCGCGCGTGCGCGACGAGTCTCTCGATTTCGCACTGGGCCCGTCATTGCGCGCGCCCTTGAGCAGCGATCTCGTCGCGACGCCGCTCTACCCGAACGAAATGGCGATCGTCGTGCGCCGCGGCCATCCCCTCGCGGCGAAGCGCTCGCTGGCAGACCTGATTGACTCCGAATGGATCACCGCTGGACTCGGCACTGCAAGCCTCGTCGTTGACGACATGTTCACCGCTGCCGGTCTGCCCACGCCGCGCTGGGCCATTCGCTGCGAGTCGATTCCAGGGTTGATCGCGATCACTGCCCAATCCAATCTCATCGCCACGGTTCCGAAATCGTTGCTTGCCCTCGGCATTGCCGACCGGCTGCTCGAGCCGATTCGCGTCCGCGAGAAGATGGCCTCGTCGACGATGAGCCTGTTCACCAAGCGAGATTCGCCGCTCAACGCCGCAGCGGGCAAGCTCGTCCGGCTGATTAAGGACGAGGCAAAGCGTCTGCGCGCCGCGCGTTAGAGCAACAACCTTGCGCAAGGCGAGCGACTAATGGTTCTTGTTGGCTGCCTGATGCTGAGGATCACCGAACCCGGATCGAGAGGAGTCGAAGCGCACATTCCGGGAGGAGGCGCTTTCACCCGTGTCTGCCCGTTCGGGTTGACCGTGAGGGAGCGACAACGCTCATCGTCCGCCTTTGAAGAGGGCTCGGACGACAGTCGTCTGTCCAGTTTCGACATTTCAGATGGGTCGAGCTAAGCTCAGAGCCGCGTAGGCGTAGATCACCGGCGCTCAGTCCGACATACTGGCCTCCTCAAGGAGACAGCCATGCCAACCCTCGACCGCACGCGACGGAATCTGATGCAGGCCGCCGTTGCCACTTCCGCCGTGATCGCGCTGCCTACTCTGGGCCAAGCCTCGCCGTTTCCCGCCCGACCTATCCGCCTGATCTGTCCGTGGCCGCCCGGTGGCGCGACTGACGCGGTGATGCGTGCAATGGCGGAGAGCGCCGGAAAGTCTTTGGGGGGCCAAGTCCTCATTGAAAACAAGGCCGGCTCCAGCGGCATGCTCGGACCGAACGAACTGGTGACGGCCAAGCCAGACGGCTACACGCTTTCGCAACTCACCATCGGTGTGGCACGACTACCGCACATGCAAAAGACCCAGTTCGATCCGTTGAAGGACTTCACATACATCGTCTGCCTGACGGGCTACACCTTCGGTCTGGTAGTGCGGGCAGACTCACCGATCAAGTCCATTCAGAACCTCGTCGACTACGCCAAGGCCAATCCGGAGAAGTTCAGCTATGGCTCGCCGGGCGTCGGGACGACGCTACACCTGGCGGTAGAGGAGTTCGCCAACAAGGCCGGCATCAAACTGCTGCATGTGCCCTTCAAGGGCTTTGCGGATGGCATGCAAGCGATGCTCGGCGGACACACGATGGCGCACAGCGACTCCACGGGTTGGGCGCCGCACGTGGACGCCGGTACCGCCCGCTTGCTGGCCACCTACGGCTCCAAGCGCGCCAAGCGCTGGCCCACCGTTCCGACACTACTGGAACTGGGCTACGAGACCGTATCGGACTCGCCGTACGGAATCGGTGGCCCCCGGGGGATGGAGCCAACAGTCACGAAGCGTCTGCACGACGCTTTCAAGAGGACCTTGGACGATCCCGCAGTGCTGGGCGCGTTCGAGAAGTACGACCAGTCGGTGATCTACATGAACACCGAGGACTACACACGTTACGTGCAAGAACAGTATGTGAAAGAGAAGGCGATCATCGAGCGGCTCGGCCTGGCGCTGAAGTCCTGATCAGCCATTGCCGCGAGTTGGTTCCGACAGCGCTCCATCCGGCAGGAGCGACCATCTCCCGCAACGTGAGAGTGCACAACGAAGAGGCTCGCAGCGGCAAACAGGGACCGCTAGGCGGTCATTCTCCAGCGTCCGCTGTTGGCCCGGCAGCCCGGTCTTCCGCGGCCGTGATCTGCATTCACAGTCTCGGTCTCGTTGCAGTCACCCTCCGGGAGAGCGGTCACTCCGGCGGTCGAGATGATGCGTAGTGCCCCGGGACTTGATCTGCCGGCCAGATCGCGGTAACACCATCATCCGGCCGGTGTCGTGGCGCGATCGGTGCCTCGCCGGCTGTGGTTCGAGGTGACGCCATGAGATTTCTCCGTAGACGACGACTTCTGCATCTGGCCGCGGGGGCTGCTGCGGTGCTTTCCATCTCCCGGTTTGCGCGTGGACAAGCCTATCCGACGCGGCCCATCCGGCTCGTGATTCCTTTCCCTCCGGGCGGCGCATTCGACGCCGTCGGGCGCCCATGGGCGGAAAAGATGAAGCCACTTCTTGGCACGCTGGTGATTGAAAACATCGGTGGGGGTGGCGCTTCCATCGGTGCTACCGCAGTCGCACGCGCGCAGCCTGACGGCTACACGCTCCTGCTCGGTGGGACGCTGCCGCACGTCAATGAGGCGCTGCTCAAGAAAAGGGCGCTCTATGATCCGGTCAAGGACCTGGATCCGATCGCCGGCATCGCCGCCAATGTTCTGTGTATCGCGGTGCATCCCTCGGTGCCGGTTCGGACCCTGGAGGAGCTGATCGCCTATGCGAAAGCCAATCCTGGCAAGCTGTCCTACGGGCACGCGGGCGTCGGCTCGATCCAGCATCTGACGGGCGAGCTGTTCAAGTCGCTCGCGGGCACACCCGGCATCGTCGACGTGCCGTATCGGGGTACCGGCCCCCTTGTCGCGGACCTGATCGGCGGTCAAGTCCCGATGGGTACGCCAGGCGTGACCGGACAGGTGCTCGAATTGCACAGGTCCGGCAAGCTGCGAATTCTCGCCGTGACGAGTCCGACGCGGCTCATCGCTGCGCCTGAGGTTCCGACGGCGGCCGAGCAGGGCTTCCCGGGCATGATCGTGAGAGGCTCCATCGGGGTGCTCGCACCAGCCGGGACGCCGATCGGGATCATCGATCAGATTGCGCAGGCGACGCGCACGGTGGTTGCCGAACCAGCCTTTCAGCGGATGTTGATCGACGCGGGCATCGAGCCCACAGCCGACTCGGACCCCGAAAAATTCCGTCGTTCCCTCGCAGCCGACGTTGCACTTTGGACGCCAATCGTCAAAGCGCTTGGGATAAAGACCGACTGAGCGACGACTCGGCGACGTCGACAACTAGCCTGAGCACTGTCGGCCATAAGGGATCATTCACGACGTCAGGTCCTGGACCTTCAACACGATCGCGCGCCGCCCCGTCGGAGCGGCGGCCCTGCGGGTCGCCACCAGCATCACCCTGCGTCGAAGGTCACGCGCTCCTCCTTGGAGCGCGGACGCTTGAGGCGGCTTGCGCGAAATCGTCGCGGCGCTCAGCCCAGAGGAGCAGCGCGTCGAGCGCCGGACAGAGCATTTGCCCCCATTCGGTCAACCGGTAGTCGACCTTGGGCGGCACCTGGTGATGAACGGTTCGCATGACGATGCCGTCGGCCTCGAGCTGGCGCAACTGCTGCGCCAGCATCTTTTGCGAGATCCCGGTCACCAGCTTTTCGAGGTCGGAGAAGCGCTGCACCTTGCCGCCAAAGAGGTGAAACAGGATGACCAGTTTCCAGCGGCCCTCGAGGTGTCTGAGGATCGTTTCGACGTCGATGGCCGCCGTGGTCGGGAATAGCTCTTCCTGGTGCCCAAGGGGGTACTTACTTTTTGGTGCGTTCTTGCGATCGGGTAAGCATAGCTCCAGCATGGAAGCCCGTCTAAGCACTTCCAAGGAGCAGACATGAACCTGACGGTGCCACCGGCAGTGGCGGCCGATTTCAGCGCGGACGGCAGCGCCGATGCCGACCGCTTCGATCTTGCCGTCGGCAAGATCGCAAGCCTGGCGATCCTCTGATGCAAGCCGTACTCGAACTGCAAGGCCGTCGAGCACTGGTCACAGGCGGCACCAAGGGTATCGGCGAGGCCGTCGTTGCGCGACTGCTCGAATCGGGCGCCGACGTATTGACGACCGCACGGTCGCGTCCGAGCGACCTGGCCGCGGAGCGATTCGTCGCCGCGGACATCACCTCGGCGGAGGGCTGCAAGACCATCACCGACGCGGTTCTTCGGCGATGGAGCGGCATCGACATCATCGTGCACGTCGCCGGCGGGTCGTCGGCACCGGCAGGTGGTTTCCGGGTGCTGGACGACCGCGAGTGGCAGCGGGCTCTCGACTTCAACCTCCTCTCGGCTGTGCGCATCGATCGGGCGCTGCTGCCTTCGATGATCGAGCAGCGCCATGGGGTCATCGTCCATGTCACTTCGATCCAGAGCCGAATGCCGCTGCCAGAAGCGACCATCGCCTACGGGGCTGCCAAGGCCGCGCTGTCGAACTACAGCAAGGCACTCTCCAAAGAGGTGAGCCCCCGAGGCGTGCGCGTGGTCCGAGTCTCTCCGGGCTGGGTCGAGACCGACGGCGCCGTGCGCCTTGTCGCGGAGATTGCCAGGCGGAACCAGATCGACACGGAAGGCGCGAGGAAGATCATCATGGACTCACTCGGTGGAATTCCACTGGGCCGACCGAACAAGCCCCGCGAGGTCGCGGACCTCATCGAGTTCCTCGTCTCCCCGCGTGCAAGCGCCATCACCGGAACGGAGTACGTGATAGACGGCGGTACGGTTCCGGTTGCCTAGTCGGTTGATGTTCCAGTCCGCCCGCAGCTACAAGGAGCGCAGCGACGGATCGCGCACGAAACGAAGGTAGGAACGCACCTTTCTGTAGCCGCCCTGATCGGCAAACATTCGCTCGGCTGCCTCGTCCGAGATGAAGGGCAACACAACGGTGTCCTGGCCCGGCTGCCAGTTGGCCGGGGTGGCCACATGATATTTCGCAGAGAGCTGCAGCGCATCAAGAATGCGGAGGATCTCATCAAAGCTGCGGCCGACGTACGCCGGGTAGGCCAGGATCAGTTCGACGCGCTTTGCCGGAGAGATGATGAACACGTTGCGCACGGTCATCGTCTCGCCCACGTTCGAACCGTGTCGGAAAGTGGTTGGATCGAGCATGCCGAACAGCATCGACACCCGGCGGTCATTGTCGGCGACGATCGGAAAGTTGACCTCGGTGCGCTGCGTCTCATTGATGTCCTCGATCCAGCGCCTGTGATCTTCGACGCTGTCCACGCTCAGGCCGATGACTTTGGTGTTTCGCTTGCGCCACTCTTCCTGAAGCTTGGCAGTCATTCCGAACTCGGTGGTGCACACCGGCGTGAAGTCGGCCGGGTGAGAGAAGAAGACGCACCAAGAATCGGCGATGAACTCGTGGAAGTTGATCAACCCCATGCTGCTCTCGGCGCGGAAGTCAGGAACGCTATCGCCGATACGGATGTAGCCCTGGTTCTTGAGTTGCTCCTGCGTTCTTACCAGCGCGCCGTCCGGCCCCGAATACTTGTACTCCGCGCTGCGGTGCCCCACCTCGTCGATGTCGGGAAGCAGCGTCTCGTATTCATGATCGAACAACTTGACCGTGCGCCTCTTCACCGAGCCCGCGAAAGCAAAACTGCCATCGGGCCGCCGCATGAGGGGCAGGTCGAATCGAAACGAACTGTTCTCGAGGAAGTCGGATTCCGCGGGCGTGCTCGTTCGCCCGAGCATCTTGTTGCGGTGAGGAAACCGGCCGAACCGCTGGATCACCGCGACGTGCCTGTGGAAGATCTCGTGGAACACGTTGAGCGGATCGTCGGCCGCAAGGCCTTCCATCGCCCGACCCCATTCCTGCATGCACAGAAGCTGGTCGTCAAGGCTCTCGGAGTGCGTCAGAACGAGGCAAAGAAAGACCCTTTCAATCGGGCGCAGGCGCGCCCCGACGCCTACGCGCAGACCACGCTTCACGAGGGCTTGGCATTGCGCATCGTTCGCGTACATCTGTGGCGTATCGCGGTAGATGTGGCGAGTGAACTGGTCGAGCATGATCACCAGCGCCACCAACAAGCGCGGACGCTCCGCATTCAGCGCCCAGTGGTCATAGTGGCCCGTTGAGGCCAGGCTCACGTCCACCCCGAAGCGGGACAGGATGTCCTGGTCCGTCTGCTCGGACTTGCCGAACCAGAGGTTGAGGCAATCTTCGATGTTCGGCCGCAGCATATAGCCGAGAACGCGGTCGGCCTTTTCTATCTCTGCGGTCGCGATCTGCACCCGATCGATCTGCAGGAGGTTGCGCAGGTCACGGCTGAGGGCGGCCAGGTCGTTGCCCTCCACGATGTCGCGCCCCTCCAGCCCGGCGAGGATGACCTGCAGGCTTTGCTGGATGGCCTGCCCGTGTGCCTCGACAGGGGCCATCGAGATGAGGTTGTTGATGTCCCGAATCCGGCGGACCAGAGACTTCATGAACATCAGCGATCGCTCCGGATCGTTCTGCAAGGCGGGAAGGAATTCGTCGTACGACGTCACGATGCACTCGGTATCGGTGATCGCCGTGACGCTCGCCGAACGCGGCCCTGGTTCGATCAGGCACATTTCGCCGAACACCTCACCTGCGCCAAGCGTGCGCAGCGTGCGCGCCTGTTCGTCCTGCCCTGAATGCACCAGGACCGAGCCTGAGACGATGAGGTACCCGGTATGACCGTCCTCGCCCTGGTTGACGATGTTGGAACCGGCCCTGAACTCGACGCGTTTCATGGTCATCACCTTGCTGAAGCATGGCCCCGTGGGCGCCGATGGTCCGCAGCGGCGTCGCTGGGCGGCGCTAGGTTACCTGACGTCGCGGCGGGAGGAACACCGGCTGCGGCAGAGCGGAAAACGCCAGCGCGGAAGAGGGCGTTGAACCTGCCAGCTTACTGGCCTACTATCCTCAACGCGCCGAACCCGCGCGCTTCAAGATCCGCGTGCCAAACGTGTCAAAAGGGCGCCCATGTCCGGTGCCGACCTCAATCCGCTCGCCTCCTCGGTCATTGCCGTTGCGCTCGTCGTCGCCGGTGGCATAGCGTTGGCCGCGGACGCGCCCGCGAAGAAGAACCCGAGGCCCGCCAAGCCAGCGGCCGCCCCGCGCGAGGTGAAGCTGCCCGAGCCCACTCCCGATCAGGAGAAGGCCGCCGAGCTCGTCTATTACGGCCTCTATGAGTGCGAGTTCAACCAGAACGTGAACATCGTTGCGAGCGCAACGCACCTTTTCTACGTCGATGTGAAGCACGGCAAGACGACGTGGCTGATGAGACCGGTGCTCTCGACCACCGGGGCCGTGCTCCTCGAGGACGTGAAGGGCCAGACGCTGATGGTGCAGATCGCCAGCAAGTCGATGCTCCTCAACGTCAAGACCAGACACCGCATCGTCGACGCCTGCATCAGCCCGCGCCAGCGCGAGCTTCTCGAGGCCGCCAAGACCAGCAAGCCGGCCGACGTCACCGAAGCCGAGTCCACACTCCCCAGCGGCGGCACGAGCCCGCCCGACGCGGACGCCGCGTCGACGCCGACGGCCGCGTCCGGTGCATCCTCGGCGTCGAAGTAGCCGGGGGCCAGCGCTCACTCGATCGCCGAACCGAGCCGTCGCTTGGGTACGCTAGCGGATGGTCGCTTCCGGGCTGGTCGCCGTTGCCTCCGGCCCACTGGGTATCCACCTCATCGACCGACGCTTTGTAACGAATTCGAGAAACTCTCCGGGTGGCAACGCCGGCGCCCAGTACAGCCCTTGTCCTTCGTGGCAGCCCAGCTCAACCAACCGAGCCAACGCCGATTCGCTCTCGACACCTTCGGCGATCGTCACAAGCTGCAGGCTGGTGGTCATCTGGATGATCGCCCTCACGATGGCCTCGTCGTGCTTGTCATCGGTCAGCCTGCGGATGAAGGACTGGTCGATCTTCAGGCGTGAAACATCGAAACGCTTGAGATAGCCAAGGTTCGAATAGCCGACCCCGAAATCGTCGATTGAAAAACTGACGCCACGACTCCGAAGGCGGCGCAGCAGCGCAGAGATCTTGCTCGAGCCCTGAATCAGCAGCGACTCCGTCAGTTCCAACTCAAGCGCCGACGCCGGCAAGCCCGTGGCGTCGAGTGCATTGACGATGTCGGTCTCGATGACGTCGCGCTGAAATTGCAGCGGCGAGACGTTGACCGAGATCGTCAGATCGGCGAGACCCATGGAGTGCCAGAGCTGCATCTGTCGGCAGGCTTCATTGAGCACCCAGGCGCCGATCTGGATGATGAGCCCAGATTGCTCGGCGATGGCGATGAAGCGGCTCGGCGGCACGAGACCGAGCTCGGGATGGCGCCAGCGTAGTAACGCTTCGGCGCCGACGATGCGGCCGCTGGCGAGATGGATTTGCGGCTGGTAGTGGAGCATGAACTCGCCGCGGGCGAGCGCGGTGCGCATGCCGGAGAGCAGATGCACATCTTCCAGAACGCTCGAGTTCATGTCGTCGGTGAAGAAGCGAACGGCATTGCGCCCGGCGTCCTTGGCACCGTACATCGCAATGTCTGCCTTCTTCAGCAACTCGTCGAAATCGTCTCCGTCGTCGGGAAACATCGCGATTCCTATCGACCCCGAGGTCGAGACTTCCAATCCGTCCAGCAGGAACGGCGCGTCCAATTGCTCGAGCAGCTTCACACCGATCTCGGCTACGTCGCTGTTGTCGCGCACGTCGCCGAGCAGAATCAGGAACTCGTCGCCACCTTGACGGCAAACCGTGTCGCTGTTGCGCACGACCTTGCTCAGTCGGTCGCCGACCGTACGCAGCAACTCGTCGCCCCTTAGGTGACCAAGCGAATCATTGACGTTCTTGAAATTGTCGAGGTCGAGGAACACCAGCGCTGCCATGGTTCGATGGCGCCGAGCGAGCGCGATGGCATGGGCAAACCGATCGCGCGCGAGTATTCGGTTGGGCAGCCCCGTCAGGGAGTCGTGAGTCGCCAGGAATTCGATGCGCGCCTGGGATTGGCGCACTCGTTCGTTCTCAGCCCTGAGTTTTGCAAGGGCGGCCTGCAGGTCGCCGGCCATCAGCCAGATGAGAAACGCACTCAGCGACAGCACGACGATCACGTTTATCACGCTGCCCAGAGTGTGCGTGGGCACTGCATTGACGTGCCAGCCTTGCAGATTGGCGACACCGATGAACGCCACCACCAGCAGGATCATGGCCAGTAAGGCGAGGAACAACCGCCGGCCGCCCATCGTGCTTGCGAAGGCCAGGATAGCGGGGTAGGCGATCACCGCCGGATCGCGCAGGCCTGAGTTCTGCCAGACGAGCGCGCTGATCGAGACGGTGGCGGTGACGAGTAGCACGGTGTTCGCGAGCTCGAAGCGGGCTTTGCGCAGCGCCCAGAGCGCACCAAGCAACGCAAGCTGCGCCGGCACGTGAACGTCGAGGTTTGTCCAGTCCCCGTCGATGAGGTTGATCGCGCCGCTGATTGCCAGGCCGACCATCATGGCCACGATGAGCTGCAAGAGCCGGCGCGACTGGAAACGCGAAGCGAGGGAATCAACGTCCGCGTCCGCCTTGTGGCCCGGGTCCTTCATCGAAGGCGATTATCGGGCCCCGGGGCCCGGCGCTCGAAGCGTGGCGCCCTGACTTGCACCAAGGTGCGATTGCTCTTGCCGGACCGAACTTGCATCCTCGGACGCGGACAGTTTCTCCTGTCCGGCGGCGTGACTCACCCGGGAGCCCGTTGCGCGGCCTGCGCCCCGCGGTGCAAAGCTGTTCCTTGGTGGGCAGAATACCGGCGTGTCGCTTCGCCTTCACCCACCGGACATCGGCCGTCGAAGCTGCCTGCTTGCGGCGTTGCCTTGGCTGCACCTGCCTGCGCTGGCCACCGACGCGCCCCTGCGCGCGGCGATGCGCCGGGCAGAGGCCCTTCGAGACGAGGCGCTGCGCGCCGGCGATCAGCCCTTCGGCGCGGTGGTCTTGCGCGGCGAGATCATCGTGGGCGCCGCGCCCAGCCGCGTGGTCACCGCCAACGATCCCACTGCGCATGCGGAGATGGAAGCCATCCGCGACGCGGCGCGCCGACTGCGCACGCGCGACCTTTCCGGCTGCGTGCTGGTATCCACCTCGCGCCCCTGCGGCATGTGCGAGACGGACGCCGGCCGGGCCGGTATCTCGCGCATGGTCTACGGCGAGATGTTGGCCGAGGCCGAGGCTCCCCGGTGAGGCGCCGCACGCTGGTGGCCAGCGGCGTGGCATGGCCCATGAGGGTGCGCGCCGATGCTTCCTTGCTGGTACGCGTGGCCCAAGACGGCGACGTGGCGGCCCTGAGGCGGCTGCTCGATTCCGGCGTGCCGGTGGACGCGCGCGATGAACGCCGCCGGACCGCCCTGCTCGCGGCCACGCACGCAAACCGCATCGACGCGGCGCGTCTGCTGATCGAGCGCGGCGCCGACGTGAACGCCAAGGACGAGATCCAAGACTCGCCCTTTCTCTATGCGGGCGCAGAGGGGCGGCTTGAGATCCTGCGCATGACAATCGCCGCGGGTGCCGACCTCAACAGCACCAACCGATATGGCGGCACGGCATTGATCCCGGCGGCGCACCATGGCCATGTGGAGACAGTGCGCGAGCTGCTGACGACAACGATCGACGTCAACCACGTCAACCGCCTCGGCTGGACGGCGCTGCTCGAGGCCATCATCCTGGGAGACGGCGGCGCGGCGCACACCGAGATCGTTCGACTGCTGGTGGCGCACGGCGCCAAGCTGCAACTGGCCGATGCGCAAGGCGTGACACCGCTGACCCACGCCGAGCAGCGCGGGCAGCACGGGATTGCCCAGATCCTGCGTCTCGCAGGCGCACGGGGATGAAATCGTGACCGCCCGACGCAGGGGCGCCAGTTCGTCAGGCTGACCGCGGAACCCAGGGCTTCGAGGGACCCACCAACTCATCGGCTCAGGAGCCCTGCTGCAACGCCAATGCGGCCTGGATGGCGTCGTCGCGCGTGAGGGCGCGCCCGAGCGTGAATGCACGATCGAACGCTGCCTCGGGATGCCTCGCACGTACGTTGGCGTGCCGGCCTTCGACCTGCGTGCGGTCGGATGGCAGCAGCGGGATGTTCGATCGCTCGCGCAATGCCGCCGCGGCGCCCAGCAACTGCGGCGCGACGGATTCGACCGCATGCGTCGCGGCGATCATCTCCAGCAGGTCCGGCAGCCCGGCGTCGCGAGTGGCCCGTTGTTGTTCGCCGAGCCCGTCGAACAAGGCCCGCCGCGCGGCGTCGCCGTCGCCCAGCGTAGCGTGGATGCACCCCACCGTGCACAGCGCGCGCGCCCGGTACAGAGGGAAGCCGAGCTCGCGATAGGTCTCGGCAGCGGACTCCGCGTGCGGCAGCGCTGCCGCCCCTTCGCCCATGGCTCTGAGCACGGTGGCATGGAGGACGGCTTCCCTTGCGCCGCACTTCGGATCGTGCAGCGAGCGAAAGGTGCGCAGGCTCTCGTAAGACAGTGCGCGCGCCTGGTCCAGTCGGTGTTCGTTCAGTGCCAGTTGTCCCAGCAGACCCAGCGTCACCGCCGCATCATGATGATTGCCGATGCGGCGATGCTGGACCAGGGCGTCGTCGAGCAAGCGTTGCGCGGACGCGAAGTCGAGCTGTTCCAGGGCGCATTGGCCGGCATGGTGAATCGCCGACGGCGTGTCGATCACGCACCCCGCATCGACGCCAACCTTCGCGCTCTCCAGGAACAGGCTTTGCGCCTCGGCATGTTGACCCCGATCCAGCGCGGCTCGCCCGAGTTCCATGAGCGTGAGCGCTTCGAACCGGCGGTCGCCGGCGGTTCGTGCGAGAGGCAGCGCGCGTAGCAGCAGCGGCTCGAAGCCATCGGGACCCTGCGAGTGCATTCGGTCGCAGGCCAGCCACAGCAATGCTTCCGCTTCGCTACCGGCGCTGCCGAGTTGCTGTGCCAGCGTGATGGCCTCGCTGAGGAGGTCGTCGCTGCGTTGCGTATGCGCAAGCTTGTAGGCGCAAAGACCCGCCGCGATCAGCGCATCGAGGCGCAGCTGATCGGGCTTCGTGTGCAGGGTGAGCGCGCGCCCGAGCCGGTTCCAGGCTTCGGAGTAGTGGCCGCGGGTGTCCCAGAAATAGCACAACGCGGCGGAGAGTTGCGCGTAGCCCGCGGGATCGACGTTGCCGGACCAGTCGAGCGCGGCGCGCAGGTTGTCGTGTTCCGCTTCGAGCCGGTCTAGCCATTCGAGGGCCGTGGGCCCGGCCAGCGCCTTCGCGGCGGTCCCGGCGAGGCGGGCGAAGTAGGCGAAGTGACGCCGGCGCGTCGCGTCGCCCAATCCGGATTCGATGAGCTTCTCGCTCGCGTACTGCTTGATCGTTTCGAGCAGCCGGTAGCGCGTGTCCGCGCCGTCTCGCGCCTCGGCGATCAGCAGGGATTTCCCCACCAGGTGGTCGATCGCATCGAGCACGCCGTGGGCGCTTTCGGCCGCGTCGGCGGCGACCCGTTCCGCGCCCTCGAGCGAGAAGCTGCCAGCGAAGACCGCCAGCGCGTCGAGCACGCTGCGTTCGCCCGCGGTCAGCAGGTCGTAGCTCCAGTCCACCAGCGCGCGCAGCGTGCGCTGCCGCGGCAGTGCCGTGCGCAGGCCGCCGGTGAGCAGGCGGAATCGGTCGTCGATGCGCCGCGCGATCTCCTGCACCGACAACGCCGTCAGCCGCGCCGCGGCGAGCTCCAGCGCCAGCGGAATGCCATCGAGTTGCCGGCACACCTGCGCGATGGCAGCGGCGTTGCGATTGGTCAGCGCGAAGCCGGGCTGGACCGCAAGCGCCCGGTCGATGAAGAGCTGCGCGGCTTCGCTGGCCAGAACCTCGGCCGGCGAAGCTGACTCGGCAGGCCCGGGCAGCGTCAGCGAGGGCACGCGATAGAGGGTCTCGCCCTCGATGCCGAGCGCCTGGCGGCTGGTGGCCAGCAGCTGCAGGCGAGGCAGCGCGCGCAGCAGCGTGCGTGCGGCGCTCGCCGCTTCGTCGATGACGTGTTCGCAGTTGTCGAGCAGCAGCAGCACGCGTTGGTCGCGCAGCGTGCTCTCGATCAGCGTCATCGGCGGCGTATCACCCTCCGCGCGCGCGCCCAGCGCCGCCGCGATGGCGCCCGGTACCAGCGTGGCATCGGTCAGCGCCGCCAGCTCGACGAGCCAGACGCCATCCGGAAAATCGCCGACGTGCTGGCCGGCGGCTTCGAGCGAGAGCCGCGTCTTCCCCGTGCCGCCCGCACCGACCAGGGTCACCATGCGCGATCGGTGCAGTTGCTCGCGGATCTGCGCCAGGGCCTGCTGGCGGCCGATGAACTGCGTCAGCGACGGCGGCAGGTTGGTGCGCAGCGCCTCCTGCGTACGGATGGGCAGGAACTCCGATCGCAGGCCGGCCACGCCGAGCTGGTAGAGCCGCTCGGGCCGCGTGAAGCCGCGCAGCGTGTGGTCGCCCAGGTCGCGCCATTCGGTGCCCGGGAGCGTGCTCCGATCGAGCAGAGAGACGGTCGCGGCGGTCACCAGGATCTGGCCGGCTTGCGCCGCTGCCACCAGACGAGCCGCGCGTGCCAGCGTCGGCCCGCTGAGGTCTTCATCCTCGCCCGCCTCGACGGTGCCGGAGTGCAAGCCCATGCGCACGGCGATGGCGGCATCTTCCGCAGCGCACAGCGTGCGTTGTGCGTCGACCGCGGCACGCACGGCCGCGCTCGCGTCCGCGAAGGCGACGCAGAATGCACCTTCGTCGATGCGTAAGGTGTTGCCGTCGTGCCGGGTGATCGCATCGCGCAGCAGCGCGTCGTGGCGTGCCGCCGCCGCCGTACTACGCGCATCGGCGCAGGCCGTGCCGTCCTCGAAGGCCGTCAGGAGGAAGGTCATCGTGCGCATGGGCGGCACGATCGCCCGGGCGATTCGCGAGTCGTCGGCGACCTGGCCGACGAAGCGATACCCCCGCTTGGGCAGCGTCTCGATGAGCCCGGCACCGAGGGCCTTGCGCAGCATGGAAACGTGCGAGGCGAGGGTGCCTTCCTCGACGACCGTTCCCGCCCAGACCGTTTGCAGCAGCTCGTCCTTGGTGACCAGCCGGTCGTGCGCCGCCACCAGGGCGATCAGTACGTCGACCGCCTTGGGTGTCAGCGCGACGCGCTCGCCGTCGCGATACAGCACCCGCCCGCCGGCATCGAGGCGAAAGGGACCGAACTGGTGGCTGCGGCTGGCCGGCATGGGCTGCATGAGGAATCCACAAGAAAACCATCAGATCTTATGCAGGACTTTCGCCGGCGCGGTTCCTACGATGACTTCCACACCAACGCACCCCTGGAGAGCACCATGTCCCTGCGCATCAACGACACCGCCCCCGACTTCGAGGCCATGACCACGATGGGCCCGATCCGCTTCCACGACTGGATCGGCGACAGCTGGGCCTGCCTTTTCTCGCACCCCAAGGACTTCACCCCCGTGTGCACTACCGAGCTCGGCCACATGGCCCGGATTGAGCCGGAGTTCAGCCAGCGCCACTGCAAGCTCATGGGCCTGTCGATCGACCCGGTGGAGACGCATGCCCGGTGGGCCGCGGACATCGAGGAGACCCAGGGCTACCTGCCCAAGTACCCGATGATCGGCGACACCGATCTGGCCGTGGCCAAGCTGTATAACATGCTGCCGGCGGAGGAAACGGGCACCTCCGAGGGCCGCACGGCCGCCACCAACGCCACGGTGCGCTCGGTCTTCATCATCGGCCCGGACAAGAAGATCAAGCTGATGCTGACCTACCCGATGACGACAGGCCGCAACTTCGACGAGGTCCTGCGTGTGCTCGATTCGATGCAGCTCACCGCCAAGTACAAGGTGGCGACGCCGGTCAACTGGAAGCAGGGCCAGGACGTGATCATCACGGCCGCGGTGTCCAACGACGAGGCGGCGCTGCTGTTCCCCGGCTTCAAGACCATCAAGCCCTATCTGCGTACCACGCAGCAGCCGGGTTGAGCAAGGCCATGGCCACCCCGCGCATCGTCATTCTGGGCGCCGGCTTTGCCGGCCTGGAGCTGAGCACCTTGCTGTCGGAGGCGCTGGGCGACCGGGTGCAGGTCACGCTCATCGACCAGAGCGACGCGTTCGTCTTCGGCTTCTCGAAGCTGGACGTGATGTTCGGGCGCACGACGCTGGACGCCGTGCGCCTGCCGTACCGGCACTTCGCCAAGCCGGGGGTGCGCCTGCTGCGCGAAAGCGTGCGCGCCATCGACCCGCACAGCCGGCGCGTCACCACCGATGCCGGCACGCACGACTGCGACCATCTCGTCGTCGCGCTCGGTGCCGACTACGACATCGCGGCGACGCCGGGCCTGGCCGACGCCAACGAGTTCTACACGGTGAGCGGCGCGAACCGCTTGCGCGACGTGCTTCCTGGATTCTCGAACGGGCACGCCGTCGTCGGCGTCTGCGGCGCGCCGTACAAGTGCCCGCCGGCGCCGAGCGAGTGCGTGCTGATGCTGCACGACCTGCTCTCAAGTCGCGGAGTGCGCGAGCGCTGCCAGATCACTCTCGTGCTGCCGCTGTCCAGCCCGGTGCCGCCCTCGCCGGAGACCAGCCGGGCGCTGGTGGCTGCGTTCGCAGAGCGCGACATCCGCTTCATGCCCAACCGACGTGTGAGCGCAGTGGACACGCAGCGCCGCGTGGCCACGCTGGATGACGGCAGCGAGCTGGCCTGGGACCTGTTCCTGGGCGTTCCCCGGCACTGCGCGCCGGCGGTGGTGCAGGCGGCTGGCATGACCGCCGACGACGGCTTCGTGCCGGTGAACCCGCGCACGCTCGAGACCCGCTTCGCCAACGTCTATGCCGTCGGCGACATCGCCAACACCGGCACACCGAAGGCCGGCGTATTCGCCGAAGGCGCGGCGCAGGCAGTGGCGAGCGCGCTCATCGCGCGGATCCGCGGTGCCGGCGAAGCAAGGCTCTACGCCGGCGCGGGCACCTGCTACATCGAATTCGGCGGCGGGCGGATCGGACGCGTCGACGTGGACTTCTTCTCAGGCCCCAAGCCGACGGGCACCTACCACGAGCCGGACGTGGCCTCGCGCGAGCACAAGGAGCACTTCGGGGCGAGCCGCAAGGCGCGTTGGTTCGGCCTCTGAATTCCACGGCGACCACCGCGGCAGCAGAGGCCGCCGCGGGCACTGCTGGACAATCCGCGCATGCGTCCCTCGCCGTCCATTCGCCAGCGCCTGCTCAGGCTCCTGGTGTTCGGCAATCTCGGCGGTGCGGTGCTGACCTTCGTCTATTTCCGCGAGGTCGATCCGATCGCGGAAGGCATCAGGATGGGCGGGGGCGAGATCGCCTTCTTCGCCCTGGGCTTCTCGCTGCTGTCAGTCGCCGGGCGGATCGCGAGCGCGCGCTGGATGCGTCCCATCACCCAGGCCGGGCTCGAGCTGCCGACCCGCGTGGCGGATTCCATGGTGCGCCGCCGGGTCCTGCTGATGCCCGCGTTCATGGCGCTGCTGACATTCACCGGTTGGGCGGCCGCAGGGCTGATTTGGGGCGTGCTGTGGCCGGTGCTGGTCGGCAGCTTCGCTCTCGAAGCCGCACTGCGTCAGCTGTTCGGCATCACGTTCGTCAGCGGCATCTTCGTGGCCGCCGGCATGTTCTTCGGGGTCGAGCGCATCTGGCGCGCCGAACTGCCGCGCTTTTTTCCTGCCGGTGACATCAGTGCAGCCCGTGCCCCTCGCCTCCGTGTGCGCCCGCGCATGCTCGCGGTCCTCCTCATCGTCAGCCTGCTGCCCCTGGCGGTGCTGGCCGTAGCAGCGCTCACCCGGGCACAGGCTCTGCTGCAAGCCGATGCCGCCACGTCCACGGCCATCATCCGCAACCTCATCGCCGTCATCGCGGTCCTCGCGGTCGGCGGCGTGGTGGTGTCTGCAGGACTGGCGACGCTGGTCGCGAGCAGCATTGCCGGGCCGCTGCGCGATGTGCAGCGCGCGATGCTGCAGGTCCGGGACGGCGCGTTGGACGTGCGCTGTCCGGTGGTGTCGAACGACGAGATCGGCTCCGTCGCCGAAGGCTTCAACGGCATGGTCGAAGGCTTGCGCGAGCGCGAACGCATCCGCGAGACTTTCGGCCGCTACGTCAGCCCCGAAGTGCGCGACGAGATCCTCGCCGGACGCGCCGACGCGGGAGGTGTGCAGCATGAAGTCACGATCCTGTTTGCCGACCTGCGCGATTTCACGCCATGGGTCGAGGCCACCCCGGCGGACGAAGTGGTGGCGGACCTGAACGCGTACTTCGGCGAGATGGACCGCGCGATTCGCGAGTGCGGCGGCCTGGTGCTCCAGTTCATCGGCGACGAGATCGAGGCCGTGTTCGGCGCCCCGGTCGCGCGCCCGGGCCATGCCGACGCCGCGGTCGCCGCGGCGCGCGCCATGAGGGCGCGGCTTGGCGCGTGGAACGCCGAGCGGCGATCGGCCGGCAGGCGCGAGCTGCACCACGGTATCGGCATCCACACGGGTACGGTCATCGCCGGCAACATCGGTAGCGGCGAACGCCTGTCGTACGCCCTCGTTGGCGACGCCGTCAACGTCGCCTCGCGTATCCAATCTCTCAACAAGGAGCTCGGGACCACCGTGCTGGTGAGCGGCGCCACCTGCGCCCAGCTCGCATCGCTGGCCGGCTGCACGCCCCTTCCCGACATGCAGGTGAAGGGGCACAGCGCCGCGGTTTCGGTTTACGCGCTAGCCTAAGCTGCGGCCGCGCCCTGGCCGATACGGTCAAGTCTTGAGGTCTAGTTTCGGCGAATGCCGTCATTGGACCCGCTGAGGTCGAGCGCTTTCGTGAGAAGCTCCCGACTGAGGTACAAGACGTGGAGCGCGACGCCTGACCGATGATCCTCCTCGACCCCCTGGCCCGCCCGGTGATCGGCCATCGCGGCAACCGCGCGCACGCGCCGGAGAACACGCTCGCGTCGTTCCACGAAGCGGTTGCGCTCGGCGTCGATGCCATCGAGTTCGATCTGCGCGTCTCGCGCGACGGCGTGTTGATGGTGTTTCACGATGCGACGCTCGAGCGCACCACCGACGCCACCGGTCCGCTCGCCGACCGCACCGCCGCGGAGCTCGGCCGCGTCGACGCGGGCGCGAACTTCACGCCCGACGGCGGCCGCAGCTTCCCCTGGCGCGGCCGTGGCGCGACGGTGTCGACCTTCGATGAGGTCGTCGAGTCATTGCCCCGCGCGCTGGAGTTCATCGTCGAGCTGAAGACACCGATAGCGGCCGAACCGGTGCGGGCGGCGATCGCGCGTCACGGCATTGCCGGGCGCGTCATCGTCGCCGGCTTCGACCCCGCGGCGACGCGACCGTTGCGTGGCGCCGGCTTCGCGCTCGGCGCAAGCACGCCCGACGTGGTGCGGCTGGTGCTGCCGGCGCTGCTGCGTCGCCGTCTCGGCGCGCCAGCATTCCAGGCCCTGTGCATCCCGCCGCGCTGGAAGGGCATCCCGGTGCCGGTCGCGGCGCTGGCGCGCGGCCTGCGCGGCAGCGGCACGGTGATCCATGTCTGGACGATCAACGACCCGGCCGATGCGATCGGGCTCTGGAACATCGGCGTGCAGGGCATCGTCAGCGACGACCCGGCGACGATCCTCGCGGCGCGCCCCTGGCGGCGGTCGGCTGAGCGGCCGGCATGAGCGGACGTACGCTACAGGTCAGGGCGCGCGCCTTTCCCTCTGACACCAAGCCGGTCGACCAACACGGATTCCTTTGCGTCATTTCGACGGCAGCTAGGGCGGTCAGAACCGGCAGCTTGCGACCGAGATTGCCCGCCCCGACAGCCGCCATTCGCACCAAGACCTAAACCGGTGTCTTGGCGCTTCCGCCAGCCCTCCCACACTGGCGGCGAATCTTCGACAGCGATTGGCGAGTCGGGCGCGCCGGGCGCAGGAACGAACTTGCTCGAGAGAATCTCTCTCACATAAGGCGCCAGTTCAGACCGTTTGCTCCACCGCGTCCATCCCATAGCCAGCAGAGAGATTGCAAAATTGGTGGCCGCCAGGACGCGCTGTGACCGCGTGGCGTGCCGCACGGGAATCAGGGGCTCTACGAAACTTGGTAAAGCCGCGGCGCATATCAAGCCCGCGTGCGCAGTCCGCCCTTTGCCAATAGCGTTGCTACAACTCAACCTTTGAAGGTCGGCTGGCGCGGGTGGACGTAGTCCTTGAGGTCGTCAAAGCTCTTCCAGGCAGGCTCTGGCGATCCGCAGCCAGCTTGAGGGACGTAGACCGACGTTCCGGTCATCTGCATTCCTGGTATATACCGTGGGCAGTTCGGAAATATCGCGCGCACCGTTACGCGCACGATCAATTGGGCCCCGACTGTTTCGGCCAGAAGCGGATCGTCTTCGCTGACATGGCCCTCGCCATTGACGCGCAAGCGCCTGGGCCTGTCGTGCATGGCGATGAACAGAAGTCCGACGTGTGCATTTGTCAGAACATTGCCCAGACTCTTGAACATGCCGTTGCCGTCGTAGTCCGGGAATGCGATCTCCGACGGACCGGTCACACGGACGAAGCCGGGCGCACCACCCTTGAACGAACAGTCCGGTCGCCCGTGCGCATCTGCGGTCGCAAGGAAGAAGTACGGCTGGCTTTCGATAAACCGCTCGTCGTCCTCCGAGAACTCCTTGCGCGTCAGCTTTTCTTCCAACCGGTCGGCTATCCCGCGACTGCCGAATCGGTCCTGGAGTTGGCGATTTCCATCGTGAAACATTGCGGTCTCAGCCATGGCTCACTCCTGGGTGTCAGCCACAAGCTTACGCTTCTCGTGCTGTCAGCGATGCGATCCATTCGGGCCGCAAGCTATTGCTGACCATAGTCTTGTGGAGGTCCGATGCTCAAGCTTTACGGAAACACCAGGTCGCGCGCCATGCGCTGCCTGTGGATGCTCGAGCAGCTCGAGCAGCCCTATGAACTCGTCGAGAAGACCGTGCGCGACGACGACTTGCAGCAGGCCGAATATTTGCACTCGACCCCGGCCGACCGTTGCGCTGCGAGAACCGGATATTCCGCGCGATGCAACTCGAACGGCGTGCGGCCACGAAGGCCGCCAGTAAACGCCAGCGTGGGGTTATGTAGAATCGCAACGCAGTGGGCTTGGTCGCAATGAAGTCCTCGCACCTCTGATGATTCATCGCTTTCCCCGGGGAGAGGCTCGATGGAGATCACGAACCGCGTGTCTGGCGACATGATCGTCGTCGCACCCACTGGCCGCGTCGATCACGCGACCGCTGCGGACTTCGAGCGCGCGGTCGTTCCTCTGCTCGAGGCTGCGGGCGGTCCGCGCGCCGGCCTGGTATTCGACCTGGAGCGGGTCACCTACATCAGCAGCGTCGGCCTGCGCGTTCTCATGATCGCGTCGAAGGCCCTGCGTGCGCGCGGCGCGCGCATCGCCGTCGCGGCAATGCAGCCGGTCGTTGCCGAGATCCTCGAGATCTGCCGCTTTGGGGCCGTCGTCGAGGTGTTTACCACGGTCGATGCAGCGCTCGACGCGATGTCTCCTGCAGCCGCGGCCTCCCGCCCTTTGGCAACGAAGGCACCTTGAAGCGCGTTCGCTTCTGGGGCACGCGGGGCTCGCTGCCGGTCGCTCTCACGGCCACCGAACTACGAGCGCGTCTGGTCACGGCCGTCAAGGGCGCGCGAGCAGCCACGCTGGCGACCGAGGAAGCGGTCGAATCGTACGTTGACGGGCTCGGCTTTCCCGTCGCCGGTACGTTCGGTGGCCATACTTCCTGCGTGCAGATCGAGACCCACAGCTCGCACTACGTGCTCTGCGACCTGGGCAGCGGCGCGCGACCGTTCGGACAGGCGGCAATGGCCCGGCACGGGTTTGCCTCTCCGCAGACGTATCACATCTTCATGTCGCATCTGCACTGGGATCACATCATGGGCCTGCCGTTCTTCACGCCGGCCTACATTCCCGGCAACAGGTTGCGCATCTACGGCGGCCACAGCGAGCTCGAGGCGGCACTGCGGCGGCAGATGGAGCCACCTTCGTTTCCCGTGCCCTTCTCGTACTTCAAGGCGGATATCGAGTTCTTCCATCTCGTGCCCGGCAGCCGCCACGAAATCAATGGCATGACGGTTACGGCGTTGCGTCAGCGTCATGGCGGCGACTCCTATGGCTATCGCTTCGAGCAGGATGGCCGGACCGTCGTGTACTCGACCGATTCCGAGCACACGCTCGCCGACCCAGCCGACACGAAGCGCTTCGTCGAGTTCTTCGGCGGTGCCGACCTCGTCATTTTCGATGGGATGTACTCGCTCGCCGATGCGATTTCGGTCAAGGCGGATTGGGGTCACTCGAGCAACGTCGTCGGGGTCGAGCTGTGCCAGCTCGCCGGCGTCGAGCATCTATGCCTGTTTCACCACGAGCCGGCGTACGACGACGCGACGATTGCCCGCGTGCTCGACGACACGCGCCGACTCGAGGAGATCACCCGCGCCGGACACGCGCTGCGCATTTCCGCGGCCTACGACGGACTCGAGATCGAGCTGTGAGCCTTCCCGAACCGCCGGATAGCGATCGCCGTGCGTTCATTGCGCGCCTGCGGATGCTCCACGACGCGCTCGACTTCGTGGCCGCGTTTGCCGCGCTAAAGGGTCTTTCGGAGCGCGACCTCCTTCGATTGCAGCTTGTCATCGAGGAGCTTTTCACCAACACGATCATGCACGGCTACGGCAAGGAGTGTGACGAGCCGATCGAGATCGCGCTCGGTGTAGTGCCCGGCCAGGTCACGGTCCAATACCAGGACGCCGCCGGCCGCTACGACCCGGCGCGCGCACTGGCCACTTCGCGCGAGCGCGTGTCCGAGCCGCTCGAGCAGCGACCGGTCGGCCATCTCGGTGTTCACCTTGTTGCCGCGATCGTCGACGATATGCGCTACGCGCGGATCGACGGGCGCAACCAACTGCAAATCCTGATGCGGGTTGCCGGCTGAGGCCGGCGCCGGCGGACGCGTAGGCTCTGTCCGGTGACGCTTCCCGTGACCGTGGCCACCGAAGATGCGCCGAAGGCGAGGCGCTTCGTCAGTCTGCGCCTCAGGCTGCTGGCAATGGTGCTGCTGGTCTTGGTCCCCTGGCTCGCGCTCGTGCTCTTCACGCAGGCCGACGAGCGGAAAGTCGCCATCGCGAATGTTGGCGACGACGCGATGCGACTCGTTCACATCGTCACCAGCAACCAGGCGGCGCAGGTCGAGGCGGCGCGTCAACTGCTGATGGCATTCGCCCGCCTGCCGCAACTGCGAAAGAAGGACCACGCCGCGTGCAGCGCGTTGATGGCCGAAATGCTGAAGGCATATCCGCTCTACCTGAATATCGGCCTGATCGAGCCGGATGGAAACCTTGCGTGTAGCGCGGTGCCACTGCGTGAGCCGGTCAACCTCGCCGACCGCTTGTATTTCGAGCTCGCAATCCAGACGCGAGACTTCGTGGTGGGCGACTATCAGACCGGCCGCGTCACGAAACTCCCCGCGATCAACTATGCGTATCCGCTGCTCGACGCCGCGGGCAACGTCGAGGCGGTGATCTACATCGCACAAAATCTCGACTGGCTGACGATGGCGCTGGCCGGCGTGCAACTGCCGAGCGGCGCCGTCCTCGCCGTCATCGATCGCAACGGAACCGTGCTCGCGCGCGTGCCGTACGCCGAAGGCGCGGTGGGAATGCGACTTGCCGAGCCTGCGCTCATCGCCGCCATTGCCGGGCGCAAGGACCGTGGATTGGTCGAAAGCGAAGATGCCGGCGGCATCGGCCGGCTGTGGGCGTACGCGCCCCTGATCGCCGGCAACGACTTCCACGCGATGATTGGAGTGTCGAAGTCGGTTGCCTTCGCCGACATCGATCGCCGACTGGCCCGCCATCTCTTCGCCTTCGGCCTGGTCATGGTTCTGGCGCTGGCCACGGCCTGGCTCGGCGCGAATCGGATCCTGAGGCAAGTCGACGCGCTCGTGGCGGCGACGCGCAGGCTTGCTTCCGGCGTTCTGGAAGCACGCGCTCCATCGACGGATGGCCGGAACGAGATCGAGTTGCTCGCCGGGTCCTTCAATCGGATGGCGGAAATGCTGCAGGCGCGCGATCGCGCGTTGCGGCTCGCCGAGGAGAGGACGCGCGCTGCCGAAGTTGAGCTCGCAGTCACGAAGGCGCACATCGAGATCGCACGCAAGATCCAGCAGTCGCTGCTTCCGGACGACCCGCTGAACCTGGCGGGTGTGCGTTTTGCCGGTCGCTGCATCCCGGCAGCAGACGTCGGGGGAGACTATTTTGGGTATTTCGCGAACGGCGAGTCGGGCGTCGACAGCTTGATCGGTGACGTTTCAGGCCACGGCATCGGTGCCGCGCTGATGATGGTCGAGGCGCGCACGACGTTCATGAGCGCACGACTCGTCGAAGACAGTGCTGGCGCCGTTCTGTCGAAGGTCAACGACCTGCTGCACGACGATCTCGATCGTGCGCAGCTTTTCATGACGGCCTGTTGCATGACCTTCGATGCCACTACTGGCAAGCTGACCTATGCCAACGCAGGCCATCCGGCCCCGCTTGTCCTGCGCGCCGGGCAGTCGCGGTGCATTCCGCTGCGCGCCGAAGGCGTCCTGCTCGGCATTCAGAAGGATGCCCGTTTCGACCAGGTCGAGATGCGGATGAATGCGGGCGATGTCGTCGTCTTCTACACGGACGGCATCACGGAGGCGTGCGATGACGCGGGTGACTTCTTCGGCGTTCGTGGTCTGGAGGAGGTGATCGTGTCGAATGGGTACTTGGAGCCTGAACCGCTGATCGACGCAGTCTTGGCAGCGCTCGAACGATTCGCAGCCGGCCGTCCATTCGATGACGATTGCACGATCGTCGCCATGAAGGTGACCGGGTGAGTCTGGCCGGAACCATGCCCGGCCGACCTCGTCCGGGCGTGCGAGCCGGTCTGGCGGGCGCCGCGCGAGCTCGGCGTGCAGGCGGCGACGCCGCTGGCGGGCGCCAGCGCGGCCGCGCCGGGCAAACCCCGGTTCGGGCTGACGGATGGTAGGGTCGGCCACCAGAAACCTCTTGCCCAGGCCGCGTCGCGTGTTCAGAATGCAATCGACCCAGCGCCCGGGGTGAGCGGGACTTTGAACCTGCCCAGGATGGCCGGTCGTTCTGCGCCGAAGAAGTCGAGCGCGATGTAAGTCGGCAGCTGGGCAACGCGCTCATCGCGTTGATACAAGGGGATGACATGCCGGTCGTGGCGATTTCCACCTACCCGCTATCGGCAACGGGATCCAGTCATCTCGGGAATCGGTCGTCCTTCCGCGGGCATGTGTTCGACGTTGCGAAAGATCAGCTTTTGCGCGGCTCGACGACTGTGAAGCTCACGCCCAAGGCTCTCTTGCTCCTCAGACACTTCGTGCACCACCCAGGTCGTGTGCTCACGAAGGATGCCTTGATGGCGGCGATCTGGGGCCCCACGGTCGTCACCGAGAACTCTCTCGTGCAGCTGGTTGTCGAGCTCCGCACTGCACTGGGCGACAAAGAGCAGCAGATCGTCAAGACCGTGCCTCGACGCGGCTATCTGTTTGCCGCGCCGGTGGAGTGGTTGGGGCAGGAGTCGTCACAGCTTTCCGGAGTGCGCCCGTCACGGCGTCTGCTGTTGGCCGGCCTCTCGATACTCGCCTGCCTCGCCCTGGTGCTGACCACACCGGCGCCACCCGCGGGCGGCGTCGATGCCCAATGGTTGAACGCACTTCCCGTATTTGTCGCGCCCTTTGTAGAAGGCGATGCCAACGGAGACGCATCTCCAATAGGTCGCCGCATCGCCGATGACGTCTCCGCGCTCTTGGTGCGACTCAAGCTCGGGACAGCGGACCAGGAGGATCGGGCCAAACTGGCCATCAGTGGACGCCTCTTGCGCCGCACGCCGAACGGTATCGCCGTCGACGTTCAGCTGAGAGATCTCTTGTCCGGCACCCGATACAGCCTCCTCGAGGCGTCATTTCGAGACGAACACGAATTGATCGCCTCGGACCTTTCCTTGCGCGTGGTGCGCGCCATGGTGGCCCGGCGCCACGAAATCATCCTGGCGCGAGCCCGGCAGCCAGCGCATCAGCCCGACGCGCTGGAGCTCCTGAACCTCGCCTGGAACGACTACTGGCTGGCCGACACCGAGGCCGATCTGGCGCGTGCCGGCGCGCGGTTCGAGGCGGTGCTTCAGAAGGACCCCTCGTCCGTCTCGGCACGCTTCGGGCGGTCGATGGGCTGCTATCAGACCTTCGTCCAGCTGTTCAGTCCTGCGCCCCGCGCCACCCTTGCAGAGTGCGAGAGGCAGGTCCGGGAGCTTTATTCCAGGACGCCCGAAGACAGCTTTTCCATGGAGGCCATGGCAACTTCCCTGTACTGGCAGGGCAAACCCGAAGAGGCGCTCTGGCTGCTTCGGAAGGCGCTCGTCCTTTGGCCCGCAGACCGGTCGCTCAACCCAATGATGGCGCTCTTTCTGATCAGGGAGGGTCGCTTCGACGAGGCGGCGCCTTACCTCGAGATCACCCGGTCGCTCGCCGAGCGCCGCCGCGAGCATGGTCCATCCGACCGGCGCCGGCAGGTGGGGTTCTATCACGTGTTCGCCGACAGGGCGGTGCTGCAAGGCCACGATGACGAATCCCGCGAGTGGCTTCTGCGTTGGACCGCGGAATTCCCGGACGATGGTCGGCCCTATCTCCGGCTCGCAGCGATCGACGCGCTTCATGGGCGCGACGAACAAGCCAAATCCAACATGGCGCGCCATCGGCAGTTGCTCCCTCGAAGCAACCTGCACTATGTCGCGATGTTGTACCGCACGTCGAATCCCGCCGTCATGGCCGTACGGGCTCGGATGCTCGAAGGCATGAGACGCGCCGGGCTTCCGGAAGGCGGCTGACTCCCGGGCAGCCGGGCAACCGGCGCAGAAGGCGCTCGGTAGCGCGCCATTGCGCGCAGTTGCGACGACGCGGGATAGGACGGCCAACGGGCTCGTCTGCTCGACGGCATGAGACGCGCCGGGCTTCCGGAAGGGTACTGACTCCACGGGTCGCCACACTACTCGCGTCGCGGGCGCTGCTCGGACACGGCGGGCGCCATCTGGCGGCTGGTGCCAGCCATGTCGATGACCGTCACCCGTCGCCAGGCACCGCGGTGCTTCTTCCAGCGCGCTTCAAGGCTCAGGGGATGCCATTTGCGCCTTTTCCCATGATTCAGAGGTTCCTCATCGAAATCTCATCGAGTGCTCACGACTTTCAACCTCGGTCGGTCGATCGTTGATCCGGGCCGGCACTCGAAGCCGGCTCCTCCGTTAGCCCGCGAGACCGACAGTTGCACCAGTCCTCAACAGGAGACCCCTATGCTCACCCGCAAACTCTTCCTTCGCCAAATGGGTGGCGGCTGCATGACCCTGATGCTCGCCGGGTGTGGCGGCGGCGGCAGCGACGGCAAGGTCGGCGTGGTCACCCACACTTGCAGCCAATTCGACTTCAGCAGCAATCACGGCCACTCCCTCGAAATTCCGGCCGCGGACCTCGATTCGCTCGTCGACAAGTCCTACAGCATCCAAGGCACCGCTTCGCACGACCACCCGTTCACCTTGACCGCCGCCAATCTCGCGCGGCTCAAGGCCGGTCAGACGATCACCGTCGTGACCACGGGTCTCCCGCTGGGGCCCGTGGCGGCGCACACGCACGACGTCGACGGCGGATCGTGCGCCTGAGAGCATCGCGGCCGGCCGCGCTGGCACTGGCACTGGCACTTGCCGGCTGCGGCGGGAGCGGCTCGCCGGACGGCGGTCGCCTCTCGCCCCAGGCGGCGCTGGGCGAGCGCATCTTCAACGATGCGTCGCTCTCGGCTTCCGGCCGACAATCCTGCGCGAGCTGTCACGTCGCCGCCACCGGCGACGCGCAAGACAACGCTCTCGCGGCTCAGCTCGGCGGCGCCGACCTGTCGCTCCAGGGCAGCAGGACGGCACCGTCGATTCGCTATCTCGCCTTCGGCACCGCCTTCCGCCTGGACGGCGGCGGCACGCCGAGCGGCGGCTTCTTCTGGGACGGCCGGGCGTCGTCGCTGGCCGAGCAGGCCCGCAGGCCGTTCTTCAATCCGGTCGAGATGGCCCTCGCGTCGCCGGCCGACCTGGCTGCCCGCCTAGCCAAGGCCGACTATGCCCAGGACTTCGCCGCGCTCTACGGTCCGGACATCTTCAGCCGCCCCGACGACGCGCTGCAAGCCGTCGGCTCGGCCGTGCAGCAATTCGAGCTCGAGGACGTCCGTCTTCGGGCATTCAGCAGCAAGTTCGACGCGTTCCTGGACGGCAAAACGACCCTCAGCGCCGCCGAGGCGCGAGGGCTCGCGGCGTTCGAAGACCCGCTGAGGGGCAACTGCAGTTCTTGCCATACGTCGGCGAAAAGCGGACGCGGCACCCATCCGCTCTTCACCAACTTCACTTACCACGCCCTCGGCGTGCCACGCAATGCGGAGCTTGTCGCTAATGCCGATCCGGCCCATGCCGACCTCGGGCTCTGCGCCCGCGAAGGCGGCGACCTGGCAGCCCGGGCCGACTTGTGCGGATCCTTCAAGGTGCCGTCGCTGCGCAACGTGGCGCTGCGCCGGGCGCTATTCCACAACGGGCGCTTCAAGACGCTCGCTGATGCGGTCGACTTCTACGCCCAGCGAGACACCCGGCCCGAGCTCTTCTACCCGGCGCTGCCGGATGGCAGCGTCGATCGCTACGACGACCTGCCGCCGCAGTTCAAGGCCAACGTGAGCCGTGGCGAGGCGCCTTACGACCGCATTCCGGGGGGCGTTCCGGCCATGTCGCCCGCCGAGGTGGACGACATCGTGGCGTTTCTGGAAGCGCTCACCGACGGCTGGACGCCATGACGTCCCGCGTGCCTGTAGCCCGGGATAAGAACGAGCGGGAAGCCACTCTTGCAGAAAGCAAAGACGAGTCATAGGCCGGCGTGTCGCAACGTCTGCACCAGCATCCGGTGGAGGCTGTCCACCGCCTTCGAACCCTGTGATGCCCGGCTGCGATACGCGGCTACCTGCATGGGTTCCAACGGACCCAGGCCCTGCTCGAAGCCGAGGACCTGCAGGTGCGGCGGAGCGCTGCACTGGGTCAGGGCTGCGACTGCCAGACCGCTTTCGACAGCCGCGATCTGTCCTGCCAGGCTCGAGCTGTTGTAGACGACCTTGTAGGGGCGGCCCTGCAATGCCAGCGAGTTGATGGCGCTTCGGCGTCCGAGGCTGGCCGATTCGTACACGGCGATGGGAAGCGGGGTGCGGCTCCAGGTGTCGAACTGGGCCGAACCCACCCAGACCATCGGCTCGTGGAAAAGCAGCGTGCCGCGCCGGGCGTGGTCTCTCGAGACCAGGGCCAGATCGAGCTCGCCCCGGGCGACACGCGGAATGAGCGAGGTCGACTGCTCGCAGTCCAGCTGGATCTCGACACCGCCATGGCGAGGCGCGAATCGCTTGAGGACCGGCGTGAGGTACTTGCTCGCATAGTCGTCCGGAACCCCCAGCCGGACCAGCCCGGTGATGGCTTCACCCTGAAGGGCAGCCTGCGCCTCGCCCTGGAGATCGAGCATGCGCCGCGCGTAGCCGAGCAGCACCTGGCCTTCGTCCGTCAGCTCGAGCCGACGCGGCCCCCGAACCAGCAGGCGGCGTCCCACGGCCGTTTCGAGCTTCTTGATCTGCATGCTCACGGCCGACTGCGAACGGTGGATTTCCGGCGCGGCGGCCGAGAGCGACCCGGCGTCGACGGCGGCCACGAAGCACTTCAGCCAGTCAGTCTGCAGATCCATCCATTCGACAATCGCATGGCTAGTAGCTGAATTATCCGCTTTCCAGTCGCCATATGGCGCGGCACAGTCCCGCCACCATGACCGCCACCACCCCCTTGCCGAGCCGCGTCGCTGCCACCGGCGTGAACCTGGCTCATCCTCTTGCCCGCGGGGCCCTCGATGCGCGCGCCATCGGCCTCATGGTGCTGCTTTGCCTGGCCTGGAGCCTGCAACAGATCTCGTTGAAGTCGGTGTCCGACCAGGCCAGCCCGATGTTGATGGTCGCGCTGCGCTCGCTGCTGGCGCTGCTGCTGCTGGCGGCGCTGATGCACCGCCGCGGCGAAGTCCCGAGCCGCGCGCGCTGGAAGTCAGGCGCGGTGGTCGGCGGCCTGTTCGCGCTCGAGTACCTGCTGCTGGCCGATGCACTGCGTCTGACCCACGCGTCGCACGTGATCGTCTTCCTCTACACCGCGCCGATCTTCGCGGCCCTCGGGCTCCATTTCCAGCTGCCGGCGGAACGGCTCGGCGCCGTGCAGTGGACTGGCATCGCACTCGCCTTCGGCGGGATCGCGGTGGCCTTCCTCGGTGGTGTCGGCGGTGCTTCGGGTCGTGCCGCGAGCCCGGCGCTGCTCGGCGACGGGCTGGCCCTGCTCGCCGGCGTCGCCTGGGGAGCGACGACCGTCATGATCCGCTGCTCGGGCCTGGCATCGGCCCCGGCGACCGAGACGCTGATGTACCAGCTCTTGGGCGCCTTCGCTCTGCTGCTTCCCATGGCATGGCTCACCGGTCAGTGGCGCTTCCGGCCCTCCGCGGCTGTCTGGATGCACCTGGGCTTCCAGAGCCTGGTCGTCTCCTTCGCCAGCTTTCTCACGTGGTGCTGGCTGCTGCGTCGCTATCTGGCTTCGGAGCTCGGTGTGCTGTCGTTTCTCACGCCGTTGTTCGGGGTGGTCCTCGGGGTCTGGCTGCTGGGTGAATCCCTCGAGCGCGAGTTCGTCGCGGGAAGCGGCCTCGTTCTTGCGGGGATCGGGCTCGTGAGTGGCCATGACGGGTTGTCGCGCCGGTTCGTCGCGCTTCGGCAACTGGCGCTGCCGGAAGTCGGCAAGCCACTCGGATAGGCACGCCGCCGGCGACCGCCGGCTGTCGATTCGCGCTTCCCGGCCTGCGCTTCGTCGCAAGCCATGCGGTTCTCTCGCGGTCGGGTCCGACACTGGAACACCACGACGATCCGGAACACCCCATGACCTGCCTTCTTCGGCGCAGCCTGGCCTCGCTGGCCACCCTTCTCATCGCAGCGCACGCGCACGCCTACGAGGCCGGCTGGATGCAGATCCAGGTGGCTGGCACGGCACCGGATGCGTCGACGACGACGGTCGCCCTGTACTACCCGACGATGGCCCTGCCGCGAGCCGTCGCCATGGGACCGTTCGCGCTCGACGTCGCCATCGGCGGCAAGCCCGTCGACAAGGTCAAGGGGCTGATCCTGCTCAGTCACGGCATCGGCGGCAGCGAGCTCGGGCACAGCGTCCTGGCGCAGGCCCTCGCCCGGCACGGCTATCTGGTCGCGGCACTGCGTCATCCCGGCGACAACTGGCAGGATCGGTCTCTGGTCGAGAAGAGCCCCGAGCGCTATTTCGACGAGCGGCCGCGGCAAGCTTCCCGGGTCATCGACGCGATCCTGGCCGATCCAGGGTGGAAGGATCGGATTGCGAGCGACAGCCAGGGGCCGCGCGTGGGTGCCCTCGGGCACTCGGCCGGCGGCTACACGGTGCTGGCGTTGGCGGGAGCCAGGCCGGACTTGTCGCGGATGCGCAAGCACTGCCTGGCCGAAGCATCCGAAGACCCGATCTTCTGCGGCTTGGGACGCTCGGGGACTGCGATGCCGCCGCCACCGGCAGCCGCGCCCTCGCTCAAGGACGAGCGCGTTCGGGCGGTCGTCGCGATGGCGCCGGCGGGCGTGCCGCTCACCGCCGAATCGCTCGCCACGGTTCGGTCGGCGACCATGATCTACGAGGCAGAGCTCGATCGCTTCCTGGTGCCGCGATTCCATGCCGAATGGGTCGCCAGCAATCTGCCCGCACCGAACCTGCATCGGGTGGCCAACGCCTGGCACTTCGCCTTCATGGATTCGCCCAGCATGCCCATCCCCAGCCCGGACGGCGACGTCGCCGCGAACCCGCCGGGTTTCGATCGCGAGGCGTTCCTGAAGCAGCTCGGCGACGAAATCACGGCCTTCTTCGACCAGAGCCTCAGCATCTTCTAACTCAGCGCTGTCCGCTCCGCCTTCGTCGATTGACGCATCGGCTTCAGGATTCGTTCAAGGTGCAGGTCGGAGCCCCTCTCGTTTACCCGCAAATCGAAGAAGGGCGCCGGGAATACGATGAACGGCGCCGCAGGGATTCGTCTGCGAAAGCGCATCCACCATCAGTTGCAGGAGAGGGCATGGGAACACGATTCACCGTCAACGGTCGCGCTTTCGACGTCAAGGCGGAGGCGGACACGCCCCTGCTCTGGGTCATCCGCGACGAGATCGGCCTGACCGGCACCAAGTTCGGCTGCGGCGTCGCGCTGTGCGGCGCCTGCACCGTGCACCTCGACGGCCAGCCCGTGCGCTCGTGCCAGACGCCGGTCTCGGCCGTCGCCGGCCGCAAGGTGACGACGATCGAGAGCCTCTCGCGCAACAACACGCACCCGCTGCAGAAGGCCTGGATCGCGCACGACGTGCCGCAGTGCGGCTACTGCCAGTCCGGCCAGCTGATGAGCGCCGCCGCGCTGCTGGAAAAGAACAAGAACCCGAGCGACGCCGACATCGACGCCGCCATGAGCGGCAACATCTGCCGCTGCGGCACCTATGCACGCATCAAGGCGGCGATCAAGACGGCCGCCGCCGACATGCGCGGCGCGGGGAGGCCAGCATGAGCGCCCGCCCGAACACCCGCGGCCTGCGCCTTTCGCGGCGCGGCTTCCTGCAGACCTCCGCGGTCGCCGGTGGCGGCCTCGCGGTCGGCGCCAACCTCGCCGGACTGAGCGTCGAGGCGCTCGCCGCCGGCACCATCCACACGCCGAACGCCTGGGTGCACATCGCCGACGACAACACGATCACCCTGATCTCGGCCCGCTCCGAGATGGGCCAGGGCGTCTACACCTCGATGCCGATGCTGATCGCCGAGGAACTGAACGTCGACGTGCGCACGGTCAAGGTCCTGATCGCGCCGCCCAACACCAAGCTGTACGGCAACGCGCTGCTCGGCGGCCCGCAGCTCACCGGCGGCTCGACCTCGGTGCGCGACGGCTGGGAGAAGCTGCGCACCGGCGGCGCCCAGGTGCGCGAGATGCTGCTCACGGCGGCCGCGGACCAGTGGAAGGTCGACCGCGGCAGCCTCAAGGCCGACAACGGCTGGGTCACCGGCCCCGGCGGCAAGAAGGCCACCTACGGCCAGCTGGCCGCCGCGGCGTCGAAGCTGCCGGTGCCGGAGAAGGTGGCGCTCAAGGAGCCGGGCGAGTTCCGCATCGTCGGCAAGCGCACCAAGCGTCTCGACACGCCGGCCAAGGTCAACGGCACGGCCGAGTTCGGCATCGACGTCAAGCTGCCGGGCATGGTCTACGCCTCGCTCGAGCAATGCCCGGTGATCGGCGGCACGGTCAAGGGCTTCGATGCCGCGAAGGCAAAGTCGATGCCGGGCGTGCTCGATGTCGTGCAGATCCCCGACGGCGTCGCCGTCATCGCCGACACCTACTGGCACGCGAAGAAGGCGCGCGAGGCGCTCGTCGTGCAGTGGGACGAGGGCGCCGGCGCCGCGCTCACCGACAAGTCGATGCTCGCGGGCATGCGCGCGGGCTCGTCCGGCGACAAGTCGATTCCCTTGAGCCCGGTGGGCGATGCCGAAGGTGTCATCAAGGGCGCGAAGAAGGTGGTTCGCGCCGAATACGTGATGCCACTGCTCTCCCACTCGCCGATGGAGCCGATGAACTTCACCGCCTCGTACCACGATGGCAAGGTCGACCTGATCGGGCCGACCCAGTGGCAGGACGGCGCACAGGGCACGGTCGCGAAGGCGCTCGGCGTCAAGCCCGAGGACGTGTCGGTGCGCACGACCTTCCTCGGCGGCGGCTTCGGCCGGCGCATCGACGTCGACTTCATCGTCCAGGCGGCGCAGATCTCGAAGGCGGTCGGCAAGCCGGTGAAGCTGCTCTGGACACGCGAAGACGACATGACGCACGACTTCTACCGGCCGCAGTCGCTGCACCAGCTCGCCGCTGCGCTCGGCGACGACGGGAAGCCGACGGCGCTGACCTTCCGCATGGTCTCGCAGTCGGTGACCGGGCGCGTCTTCGGCCTGCCGCTCGAGGTGCAGGATCCGCTGATGACGGAAGCGGCGATGGCCGCCTACGAGATCCCGGCGACGCGCCACGAGATGGTCAAGCACGACGCGGGCCTGCGCGTCGGCTACTGGCGATCGGTGAGCCACGCCCTCAACGCCTTCGCCAACGAGAGCTTCATCGACGAATGCGCCGCGGCCGCCGGCCAGGATCCGTATGCGTACCGCATGTCGCTGCTGACCGGCAAGCCGCGCTTCGCCAACGTGCTGAAGATGGCCGCCGAGAAATCGGGCTGGGGCACGCCGGTCGCCGGGCGCTCGCGCGGCATCGCGCTGATGGAGGGCTACGACACCTACATGGCGCAGGTGGCCGAGGTGTCGATGCAGAACGGCGTCCCCGTGGTGCACAAGGTCACGGTCGTCGCCGACCTCGGCCGGATGGTCAACCCCGACACCGTCGAGGCGCAGATCCAGTCGAGCATCGTCTTCGGCCTCTCCGCGGCGCTCTACGGCGAGATCACGCTCGACAAGGGGCGCGTGCAGCAGACCAACTTCAACACCTACCCGGTCGTGCGCATGAACGAGGCGCCGGCGATCGACATCACGCTCGTGCCGAGCACCGAGAAGCCCGGCGGGATCGGCGAGCCGGCGACGGCGCTGATCGGCCCGGCGGTGGCCAACGCCATCTTCGCGGCGAACGGCAAGCGCGTGCGGCAGATGCCGTTTTCCGCAGACAACATCGCGCGCGCGTGATCACGCCGCGCCGTCGCTCGGGAGAGCGACGGCGCGGCCTTGCGCAAGGTCAGTTCGGGCGCGTCCCGCGGGAGGGCCGTGGGAAGGCCCGCGTCCTCTCCTGGCTCGCGGGCCTGCGAATGGGAAGCGGTTAGGCCGCTCTGGGCAGCGAAAGCCCAAGCCGGCCCTCGGCGCCCGGGCACGACCGCTTGAATACTGAGCCAGATCAAGCCGCCGGGAGCGTGTCGGCAGGACGATGCGAATGAAGCGTCCGGGCACGTCACGCGCCCTTTCGCAAGTTCGACCAAACGGCCGCAACGCGCATTTCCCCCCCGTCGTTTCGCAAGCGAATCCACCCCGCAGCTCATGTCGAAGCCCGAAACCCGGCCGAGGACGCATCCGAAGCGGGAACCTTCCTTCGGGCGGCGGCGCGTCCTTCTGGGTGCGGCCGCGCTCGTCGGCTTGTCCGGTTGCCGCACGCTGCAATCTCCCGCTCGTGCCCCCGCCCTTGCGTGCGCGGGCCTGACACCCTTCTCCGCGACGAGCAGCCTGGGCGGCCCACCCACCTGCTGGTGGCCGCAGGTGATGCGGCACGATCTGCCGCTCACTGTCTACGAGGTGGTCGAGCGCGACGGCCGGAGGGTGCTTCATTCGGTTTCAGACAAGGCGACCTCGGGACTGCGCTGCGATGTCGATGTCGATCCGAACGTCACGCCATGGCTGCAATGGACATGGCGTGTCGACAGTGTCGAGCCTCGCGCGACGGTCGCCTTCGATGAGCTGGACGATTCGCCGGCGCGCGTGATCGTGACCTTCGACGGCGACAAGTCGCTGCTGTCGGAGCGCGACCAGCTGTTCTACGAACTCGTGCAGGTGCTCACGGGCTACACCTTGCCGTTCGCCACGCTGATGTACGTCTGGGACGCGAAAGCGGCCACCGAGAGCGTCTTCCAATACCCGCGCACGAGCCGGATCCGCTACCTGGTGGTCGAAAGCGGTGCAAGCAACGCCGGGCGCTGGCTCGGCTATTCGCGCAACGTGGTCGAGGACTATCGGCACGCCTTTGGCGGCGAGCCGGGACGCATCCGCAATGTCGCCGTGCTGACCGACAGCGACGACCTCAAGACGCACTCCGAAGCCTGGTACGGCGACCTGGCGTTCAGCGCCTCTCCCGATGGGGCGCCACTGCCTCCGGCCTGAACCCCGATCGTCAGCGCGGCTTCCATCCCAGCACGTGCAGGTGCAGGTTCTGCACATAGAGGCGGTCGGCGGTCTCGGTGAGGCCGGTGGTTTCGGGGTAGGCACCCGACGGGTCTTGCAGATCGGCAATGACCTTGCCATCCTCGCTGAACGCCATCACGTGGCCGTAGCGCTTGGGCAGCGGCCACAGCGCGCGCGGCAGGCGCAGCGTCAGCTCGCGCATGAACGGCTTTTCGGCCATCGCGTCGATATCCGGGCTGCGCGGACCGGAGAAGCCGAGCCAGATGCGCCCCTCCTGGCCGCGCATCAGGTTGTCGGGATAGCCCGGCAGGTTGTCGAAGAGCATGCTCGCCTGCGACGGCGAAGCGCCCTTGCTCAGGTCGACGTCGTTGGCCGCAACGCTGATCTTCCATACGCGGTACCTGCCCGTCTCGGCGACGAACAAGGTCTGCTCGTCGCTGCTGAGCGCCACGCCGTTGGCAAAGCTCAAGCCCTTCACGACGATGCGGGTCGCCTTGGCCGCGGGGTCGTACTCGAGGATGCGGCCGGTGGACGCCTGCTCGATGATGTCGAGCACCGCGGCCTCGAAGGTGCCGCCCCACAGTGCCGGACCGAAGCGCGCCGACGCGTCGCTGAAGTAGATCTTGCCCGTCTTGGCGACCACCACCGCATCGGCATACCGGATCGGATCGCCGCCCACCTCGTCGGTGAGCAGCGTCACCTTGCGGTCGAGGTCGATCGCGAGCAGGCCCTTCACCGCGTCGGCGGCGATCAGGCGGCCGGCGGCATCGAAGGCGAAGCCCAGTACGCGGCCACCGGTGTTGGCGAACACCTCCTGCGCCGAGCCGTCGGGATTCATGCGCAAGATGTTGCCGCTGGCCACCGCGGCATAGAGCTTGCCGTCGCGCGCGAGCACGATGTGCTCAGGCCCCGCCTCGGCGCCGAGCGGGATCAGGGTCAGGCCGGCGAGCTTGTCGTTTGCCGCATGCGGGCCGGTGTAGCCCGGTGCGGCAGGCGCCTTCCAGGCGACGGCGTGAACGGGCACGGGCCACAGGCTGAGGTACGCCGCCAGCACCAGCACGATGGCCAGGACGGCCCAGACAATCCTCTTGATCATCGTGTCTCCTCGGGTGCGGTCGCCCTGGTTCTGTGGTCGCGGAGTCTCAGCGCCCCGCGGGCAGGCGGGCCTCGGTGACCGCGCCGTAGACCATGTTGCGCAGCAGCGAGCGGTACGGCACGCGGTTGCGCGGGCTTTGCATCATGAAGACGACGATCAGGTCGGATGCCGGGTCGACCCACATGTAGGTGCCGCCGGCACCGCCCCAGGTGTACTCGCCCACCGCGCTGGCGGACGCCGATTCGCCGGCGCTGGTCCGCACCGCCACGCCCAGGCCGAAGCCGTAGCCGGGGCCCGGCAGGTACAGCGCCGTGCGCACGACACCGGCGTCGAGGTGATTGGCCAGCATGAAGTCCAGCGTGCGCGGGCTCAGGTAGCGCCGCCCGTCGAGCTGGCCGCCGTTGCGCAGCATCATCAGGAAGCGCACGTAGTCCGGCGCCGTGCTGACCAGGCCGCCGCCGGCCGATTCCATCTTGCCGACGATGCGCGGGTTGCTCACCGGGGCATTGACGCCGATCGACCGATCGTCGTTCATCGGCTCGGCCAGCCGCGCCTGGCGCTCGGGTTCAGGCAGGTAGAAGCTGGTGTCGCGCATGCCAAGGGGGTCGAGCAGCCGCGCTTTCAGGTGTTCGTACAGGGGCTGCCCCGAAACGACCTCGATGATGCGGCCCAGCACGTCGGTCGAGTTGCTGTAGTCCCAGGTGCTGCCGGGCTGGTAGGCCAGCGGCATCGTCGCGATGCGCTCGGCGAACTCGGCGTTCGTCATCTCCGGGGCGGTCGTGATGTTGTTGTCGACGTAGAGCTTCTTGACCATGCCTTCGCCGAAGAAGCCGTAGGTCAGGCCCGAGGTGTGGCGCATCAGGTCCTGCACCGTCATCGGCCGCCGCGGCGGCACCAGCTCGAGCGTCTTCTGTCCGCTCGCATCGGTCTTTTCGACCCCGACCTTGACGTTGGCGAAGGCCGGGAGATACCGCGCCACCGGAGCGTCGAGCAGCAGCCGGCCTTCTTCCACCAGCATCAGCGCGGCGACGCTGACGATGGGCTTGGTCATCGAGTAGATGCGGAAGATGTCGTCGACCTTCATCGGTGCCGGGTTGTCGGGGCCGCGCTGTCCGACGACGTCGAGGTAGGCGACCTTGCCTCCGCGCACGACCAGGACGACCGCGCCCGGGATCTTCTTCTGCGCCACCTCCGTGCGCAGCCAGCTGCCGATGCCCGCGAGCCGCTGCGACGACAGCCCCACCTCGTCGGGCTTGACCGTGGGCAGGCCCTGCGCATGCAGCACCGCGGGCAGCGAGAACAGCAGGCTCGAGAAAGCGGCCAGCACCAGGCGGCGTGGCAGCGACGTCCGGTCGCGATGGCAGGTGGCGGGCATCGGTGCTCTCCTCTGGCGCGTCGGGGGGCGCGCTCTTCGCTGGTCGTGACGGGCTGAGGCCGGCGGCGACCCCATCATCGTCGCACAACCGGTCGACCGCGGGCGCCGAGGTCGTGATCAACGGGGCGCCGTCCTCGGCCGCCGAGAGCCAGGCTCAGGAATCGTCGGCCGCGGCGAGCGCGAGCTCGATCTCCTCGCGCGTCGGCAGGTCGGCGCCCCGCCGCGAGCAGGTGAGGCCCGCCGCCGCGCAGGCGAAGCGCAACGTCGCCTGCAGCTCGCGCTCGGTGATCAGGGCGAGCGCCTCGCGCCGAAGTGCAAGGGTGCGGCTGAGCCAGGCGAGCAGGGCGGCCTGGAACGAGTCGCCGGCGCCCACCGTGTCGACCACCGACACGGGCCGCGCAGGGACTTCGATTCGCGTCCGGGAGGTCGCCGCGGAGGCGCCCGACGCGCCCTGGGTGATGATCGCCAGGCCGACCCCGGAGGCGACCGCCCGGTCGAGAAACTCCGAGCCGGGCACGCCGGGCCACAGCAAGGCGAGGTCCTCGGCGCTGATCTTGACGATGTCGGCGCGGGTCAGCATCCAGTCGAGCGCCGTGCGCCATGGCTGCAGGTCGGGCTGGACGTTGAGGCGCACGTTCGGGTCGTACGAGATCAGGACCCGGTGGCGCGCAGTCTCCACCAGCGCCCGCAAGGTCGATGCGACCGGCTCGACGATCGTGCTGAACGAGCCGACGTGGATGGCGGCGGCGGACGACGGCAGGCGCGACAGCGCGTCGGTCCCGAGCTGCCGGTCGGCGCAGCCCTCTCCGTAGAACGCGTAGATCGGAACACCGCCGGCGTCCGTGCCCACGAAGGACAGCGTCGTCAACGCGTCGACCCGGACGACCGACGAGGTGTCGACGCTCTCGTCGCGAAGCGCGCGCACCAGGCGCTCGCCCATCAGGTCGCGCGAGATCGAGCCGAAGAAGGCTACTGGCTGCGCCAGCCGGGCCAGGCCGACAGCGACGTTGAACGGCGAACCGCCGATGCGCGCCTCGAGCGACAGGCCGGTCGGCGTATCTTCGAGCGCGAATACATCCATCAGCGCCTCGCCGCAGACGACGATCGCGCTCATCGACCCCCGCCGAAACGGTGCCCGGCCTGGTGACGGAACTCCGACGGCGTCATCCCCTTGATCTCGCGGAAGCGCCGGTTGAAGTTCGCGACATTGTTGAAGCCCACGTCGTAGCAGATGCGGGTCACCTGGCGATCGGTATCCATGAGCAGCTGGCAGGCGCGATTGACACGGACGAGATTGACGAAATCGGTGAAGGTGTTGCCGGTCGCGCGGCGGAAGAAGCGCGAAAAGCGGCTTTCGCTCATGCCGAGCTCGGCGGCAACGGTGCTCGCCATCAACGGCTCGGCCAGGCCGCCGGTGATGCGATCGACGATGACGTTGATCTGGGCAAGACCGGCGTCGTCGTCCTTGCCCTGCATCTGCACGTTCGACAACAGCCGGTAGTCGGTGCAGCGCGTCAGGTCGGCGAGGAAATCGCAAAAGGCAGCGAAGCGCGCCAGGCCGCGCGAGTGCTTGACGCTCAGCCAATGCTCCCGGCCGCGCTCCGACATGCCGAAGAACTCGACCCCGTGGCGGGCGCGTTCGAGCAGCGGCAGGGCCTCGGCGAGCTCGGGCAGGATCGCGGCCGCCTGCGCGATCGGCTCGTGGGCGAACTGGATGACGAGATCGCGCTCGGCGACACCGCCCTCGGGAAGGTCGTACGAAATCCAGTTGTGCGGCAGGCGCGGGCCGCAGAGGACCATGTGGCCGGGCTGGAACGGCCCGATCCAGTCGCCGACGAAGGCCTTGCCGGAGGTCGACGTGATGAGGTGCAACTCGTACTCGTCGTGGAAGTGCCAGCGCGCGAGCGGCGTGGGAAAGCCATGGGCCAGGCATCGCACGAGGCCGGCTTCGGCGGGGGGTTCGTAGCCGAGCGACGGCGAGCGCGCGTAGTCGTGCTCCAGTTCGGGCTGCCGCTGGCGCGGCAGACTGCGGTCTCGCGCGGCGGTCATCGTGCCTCCGTGTATCGCTCCACTCTCCGCCCCGGTCAACTCATGACGGTGCCGCCGTCCACGTTGAGCGTCTGCGCCGTAATGTAGGACGATTCGTCGCTCGCCAGAAAGACGGCGGCGCCGGCGATGTCGTCGGGAGCGCCCATGTAGCCGAGCGGGACGGCCTTGCCGACCGCCGCCTTCTTCTCGCCGGGCTGCAGGTGCTCATAGCGGGCGAACAGCGCGTCCACCCCTTGCCACATCGGCGTGTCGATCACTCCCGGCGCGATCGCGTTGACGCGGATGCCGTACGGCGCCATCGCCAGCGCCGCGCTCTGCGTGTAGCTGATCACGGCGGCCTTGCTCGCGCAGTAGTGGGCGACCAGCGCCTCGCCGCGCCGCCCGGCTTGCGACGCGAGGTTGACGATGCTGCCGCGGCGGCCGGCCGCGACGAGCCGCGCGAGAACCGTCTGCATGACGAAGAACATTCCCTTGACGTTGACGTCGAACAGCCGCTGGTACATGGCTTCGCCCGATTCGAGCAGGGGGGCCATGTCGAACACCGCAGCGTTGTTGAAGAGCAGGTCGACGGTGCCGAAGCGCTGAGCGGCGCCTCCGACCAGGCCGTCGAGCGACGCGATGCGCGTGACGTCGGCAGCGGCGTAGGCAAGCCGGTCGCCGTGTCGCTCGATCAGCGCGGCAATGCCGGCGCCAGGCTCGGCTGCGATGTCGACCGCCGTGCAGTGCGCCCCTTCGGCAAGGTAGGCCGCCGTGACCGCAAGGCCGATGCCGCCGCCTGCGCCGGTGAGCAGTGCGTGTCGTCCGGCAAGTCGTCCAGGGGCTTCCATCTAGTCACCTCGAGTGATGAAGGCCTGCACCCGGCCGTACGCTTCGCGAACGGCCGCGACCAAGGCCGGATGGCCGGCGAGGTCGGTCCAGAGCAGCGGATCGCGACAGAAGGCGAGCACCGGATCCGATGCAGCGAAGAAGGCATGCGCCGTCGCCGCGTCCATGGCGCCGTCCTGGTAGGCGTAGGCAAGCTCGCCGCGATGCCAGCGCGCGAGGAACGCGAGGAACAGCGCCGGCAGCATGGCGGTGCTCGCGATCGACTCGCCACGGGCGATCCGCTCGCGCAGCGTCGGCGCGATGAAGCCGGGAATCTTCGAGAAGCCGTCCATGGCGACGCGCTGGTTGGTGTCGCGGACGAAGGAATTGCCGAAGCGATCGAGGACGCTGTCGCGATAGGCGGCGAGATCGATGGGCGCGGGATGCGCCGGGCGGTCGAGGCAGGGGATGACGTCGTCGGTCACGTAGTGCCAGGCCATCTCGCGGATCGCCGGCACCGCCATGCCTTCGTGGATGAACGAGAGGCCGCGCAGCGTGCCGGCCCAGGCGATGCAGCTGTGGCTGGCGTTGAGGATCCGGATCTTGGCCTCCTCGTGGGCGTGGACCGAGGCCACCATCTCGACGCCGACGCGCTCCCAGGCCGGACGTCCGGCAAGGAAGCGGTCCTCGACGACCCACTGGATGAAGCTTTCCGCCATGACTGGTGCCGCATCGTCGACTCCGGTTGCCGCCTTCACCCGCTCGGCGACATCCGGCGGCGGGCGCGGCGTGATGCGGTCGACCATCGCGCACGGGCAGGCGGCATGGGTCTCCGTCCATTGCCGCAACGCGGCCTCGCCGCGGGCGGCGAGGAAGTCGAGCAGTCCGGCACGAAAGCGCGTGCCGTTGCTGCGCAGGTTGTCGCAGTTCAGCAGGGTGACGGCACCCGCCCCGCCGCGCATGCGCGCGCCGAGGATCGCCGCGACGGCGCCATAGACCGTCGCGCGCGACCGCCCGGCGAGATCGGCCTGCACATCCGGGTGCGAGCGATCGAGACGGTCGTGGGCGTCGAGGTAGTAGCCCGCCTCGGTGACGGTGAACGAGACGATCCCGGTCGATGCCTCGGCGCCGACCTCGACCAGCCGGGCCAGCGTCGGCTCCCAGGGAACCACCTCGCGGATCGACGTGATCCGCTCGTAGTGCCGTGCGCCTGCGGGCGTCACCGTCTCGAGCGTGTAGGCGCCGTGCTGCGCCGCCAGGGCCGCGGCGGTCGCCTCCATGTCGGCGCGGATGTTGCCGGCGACGATAGCCCACGAACGATCGCCCGACTCGCGCAGCCGGTGCAGGTAGACGGCTTGGTGGGCGCGATGGAAGGAACCCAGGCCGAGGTGGAGGAGGGTGCGCTCCGAGCGGGGGGAAGACGGTGCGTTCAACTCTCAGCCTCGCGCGCTGCCGGAGACGAGCTGTCCTTGCCGGTCGAAGAGGTGGAACGAGGCCGGCACGATGTCCAGGCCGACGGCGTCGCCGGGCTGGAGATCGGTGCGCTCGTTCTGGCGCGCGACGATCTGCACCGGCCGCTCGCTCGCGGGGCCGGCGCTGACGTTGGCGTAGATCAGCGTGTCGGCGCCGAGCGACTCGACCAGCTCGACCCGTCCGGCGAGACGGCCTCGCCCGGCCGGCCGCACGAGCACGCTCTCGGGTCGCACGCCGATGAAGCCATCGGCCGGCCCGGTGACGCCCGCGGCATCGCGCAAGGCGGGCAGGGCGGTGCTGTCGACGATGTTCATCTGCGGCGTGCCGATGAACTGGGCGACGAACTGGTTCGCCGGATGGTCGTACAGCTCGAGCGGCGAGCCCACCTGCTCGATCGAGCCGTCGCGCAGGACGACGACGCGGTCGGCGAGCGTCATCGCCTCGACCTGGTCGTGGGTCACGTAGATGGTCGTCGCGCCGAGCTCGCGGTGCAGCTTCGCGATCTCGACCCGGGTCTGGCCGCGCAGCGCGGCGTCGAGGTTGGAGAGCGGCTCGTCGAACAGGAAGACCTTGGGCGCGCGCACGATCGCGCGGCCGATCGCGACCCGCTGCCGCTGGCCGCCCGAGAG